>Ga0180434_10006507_pt1 | contig 13422 bp, 7 predicted proteins | sample SS_ome_7_FD_132453 | JGI IMG/M metagenome (GOLD analysis project Ga0180434, IMG submission 132453) | Hypersaline lake sediment archaeal communities from the Salton Sea, California, USA - SS_1_D_2 metaG | ecosystem: Environmental > Aquatic > Non-marine Saline and Alkaline > Hypersaline > Sediment... | reverse complement strand
CGGCGTGCTGCACCGGCCGCTGGCCGACCTCCCACGAGAATGGTGGATTGCCGTGGTAGTTGAAGTCTACCGTGGCTCGTGGATTCAGCTTCTTGATGTGACTGTAGAGAGCCTTCTCGAACCGCTCGCTCGTAGCGTAGCGAAACTCCAGCATCCGGTCCCAGTCCTCGTCCCAGGTCACACCCTTAGGCATCGCGCGCCCATACTTGTCCTTAAACTGCTTCCGGCAGTACTCACACCAACACCCGTATGGCGGGCTGAAGCCCTGGTCAACCATGTCAATGTGAAACCCTGCAATCCCGTAGGCTAATTGTTCAGCGACAATGGCTTGTATCACATCCAGATAGCCGGAGTTATAGCAGAACCGTCCGATGCGGTTGCCTTGATAATCGCGCATCTCGAACTCAGGATGCTTGTCTAAGAAATGCCCGCCTTGCTGTACAACGCAGTACGCAATGACCGGTAGATTGTGCTTCTGTGCCTCCTCCACTGTCTCGTGTAGCAGATCCCTTTTGCCAAGTCCCGGGGCTTTCGGCAGCAGCTTCGAGTCGTAGTAGGCGTAGTCGCCGTCGCGCGCCCAAATGACCAGATAATCGCAATTCGCAGACACACAGCGACGGACGATCTCACCCCCGTCGAGCTCGCTGCAGTAGCGCACATCTGTGCGGTCACTATGGCCAAACTGCGCGCCGGTTGGGCCAACTTCCATACCAACCAGAGAACGTTCGTACCAGGGTCTTGTATTCTCTGTATCAGCCTTCGGCCCAATACCGGGTGCCCCCGTGGTCGCGCCGGTGCAACAGACACTCAAAATGACGAGAAAGCCAACCCACAGACACGTGGTTCCCATCAGGACAGATGCATTCATCGTCAGACTCCTATTTCAGTACACGCGAAGCAGCGGCCACAGTATATCACTATGCCTGCGTGTACGTAAGCAGTTTCGCAGACAGTACATGCACACTTGCGCCCAGCGTAGAGCGCACAGCGGGCAGCGGATAGCAGACGCCGTGCGGCAGACAAACAGACAGAGATAAGGCAACCAGGCCTGCGCAACACGCACGACGACTTGCGTCGATCAGGCCGAAAAACAGCAGATAGGAAGCTTCGAGTTTGCAGGAGCAAACACCAAAGCAACGTACCAGGTGCGCACGAACGAGCATTATCCCCAGAGTATGGCTGAACTAAAGAAGGTCACTGACACTATCCGCGAGGCCGGACTCGCACACCAGCTCATTCAACGCACGACCTCCGTTTGTAGACCGAGCACATCAAGGCTGCAAGTTCTATGCTGGCGCATCTCAGTCTATACGCGGGGCTCTCTTACAAAACAGGATATTGCGGCACTCGACGCTGTTCTGCCCAATTAGCGACTTGCAGGCGAGCCGAATCCGATTTATGATTAGCTAAAGGTGTGTCGAATACCTCTGGCACGTGAAGTCGATGACGTCAGCAGAGAACTATGCGCATAAAACTCATCCTTATAGGGGCATCTTGCGGCGTTATTATCCTCTTGGGTGCGTGGCTTGTGGTCCGCTCGCCCGAGCCTTCATTCCAAGTTGGCGATGAATGCACACAAGTTGCCCACGAACCAAAGATCAGCCCTGACTATTCCGGTATCGTGATCCCACACAACATCGCCCCCCTGAATTTCAGGATTCTCGAAAAGGCCAAGGCCTACCACGTCAAGATTCATTCGGATCGCGGCACGCCCGTCGAAATCGCCGCCAGAACGGGATCGATACGCATCCCTCCAAGACAATGGCGGGCGCTGCTTGAGGCCAACAAAGACCGCAAGGTTTTCATCGACATCCGCGTCAAGAATACAGATAACAAATGGCTGCAATTTCAGCGCATCACCAATACTATCGCCGCGGACGGTATCGATGAGACGCTCGTGTACCGGTTCATGAGACCCATCTATAACGCGTGGAAGGACATGGGAATATATCAGCGAGACCTGACAAACTACGATGTGTCGCTGGTCCTCCACGGGCGTTCCTTCGGAGAAGGGTGCCTCAATTGTCACAGCTTCCCGGGCAATGTGCCGGATACCATGACGATCTGCCTGCGCAGCGGGACATACGGCAGCCACACTCTCTTGGTCCGGAACAGCAATGTCCGCAAGATCGGCGCGAAATGGGGTTACACAGCCTGGCATCCCAGCGGTCGCCTGGCCGTATACTCGATAAACAGAGTGATTCAATTCTTTCACACCGGCGGCATGGAGGTTCGGGACGTTGTGGACCTCGATTCCGCGCTGGCTTGTTACCATCTCGACAGCGGCAAAGTCGTCTGCCCTGCAGAACTGTCGCACAAGAACCTGCTCGAGACCTATCCGACGTGGTCAGCCGATGGGCGGTATCTTTACTACTGCAGCGCCCCGGTTCTGTGGCAGGATCGATATGCCGTTCCTCCTGAAAATTACGATAAGGTCAGGTATGACCTCCGGCGTATAGCCTATGACCCCGAAACGGACAGATGGGGCAAAGCTGAGACTGTGCTTGCCGCAGCCGAAACCGGATTGAGTATTCTATTGCCCAGAATCTCACCGGACGGCAAGTTTCTCCTGTTCTGTATGTGCCGGTATGGGTGCTTTCCGATATATCAGCCGAGCAGCGACCTCTACCTTATGAATCTGGCCACGGGCCAATATCGCAAGCTCGCCATCAACAGTGAGCATTCCGAATCGTGGCACAGTTGGTCCGCCAACAGTCGCTGGATCGCGTTCAGCAGCAGGCGTCAGGGCGGCGTCTTGACGAGGACATATTTGAGCTATATTGACGCGACCGGCCGGGCCCACAAGCCCTTCGTCCTGCCCCAGAAGGATCCCGCGTGCTACGATTCGCTGCTGGAGACTTACAGCGTTCCCGAACTGATCAACGGTGATGTCAGAGTCAGCAAGTCCCTGCTGGCCCGGGTCGCTCGCTCCAAGCCGTCCGAGGTCGTGGGTATTCCCATCACCACAGGGGCAACGCCCAAGGCCCGCCCACGTGAGCCATGGCGGGTACGCGAGTGACAGATAGTTAAGCAAGCAGGCCGTGCGGCCGTAGGAGACCAAGAGGCGTGCTGTACAGACTCAAACAGTTGCCACACAACCCGATTCTCTTTCTGTTCGGTGGGGTGTACCTATGGCTTGTTGTCGAGCCGCGTCTGATCTACCAGTGTTTCGGCAACATTCTGTCGGACGCGCCCGTATTTCTAACCGGATGGGCGTTTTTGCGAGGCTCGTTGGCTATGCCGGGTGGATTCGTCATGTATGCAGCCGGGTTCCTCTCACAAGGCTATTACTATTCGTGGCTGGGAACCGTGGTCGTGGTGCTGTCTGCCCTGTTTCTGTGCGAGCTTTCCAGGCGGCATCTTCTGGTAGCCGGTTATATGCACCCTGCAGTCTTGGTCTCTATTCCAGCAATCCTGCTGTTTCTTATCTGTAGCCGCTACAAGCATTCCTTGCCTCCATGTCTGGCCGTGTCTCTGGGCCTGCTATGCTCACTTGTCTTTGAACGGCTGCCTTGGCGCAGGCCAGCCGTTCGTATGGCGGTGTATTGCCTTATCGCGGCTCTGGTATTCTGGCTGGCAGGTGCAGGAGGCCTGTTTGTCTTCTCACTCATGACCATAATCCACGGAGCCCTTGTCCGCAGAGAGCTGGTATTGCCTGTACTGGCGCTGCCCGCAGGTCTTGTGATCATCTGGGGCTTTGCCGAATACGTATTCCTCATACCGCCGCGACAGGCGTTTCTTGTATTAACTCCGTTTTCCCCAGCGGTGACCACAGGCATGAAGACCTTCTCGAGAGTCTTGACCATTATACTGTACGGCTTCGTGCCTGCGAGCATATTGCTCTTGTTCCCGGCCAGGGCGGTGCTCGGCACGATAGCGCGAAGCCGGAAGACACGCTCCAAGGGGGCCCGTAGAAAAAGGGCGCGTGCCGGAACCGGACAGAAGAAGGTGTCACCGGCGGTTTTCAAAAAAGGCCTTATCTTTGCCGCTCCGATTATACTGATGGCCGTGGGATTCTGCTTCAGCTACGACCGGATGGGAAAGACGTTTCTACTGGCACATGATTATTCCCTACGAAAGCAGTGGGGCAAGGTTCTCGACCTTGGTCGCAGTCTGCCGGCGGGCACGAGCAACGTATATTTCAACCACGACATTATTCGCGCGCTGTATCATACTGGCAGACTGCCCCATGACATGTTTGCGTTCCCACAGACGCCGCACGGCCTTTTTCTCACGCACGACGAGAAAGTGTCTTATCTGACACAATTGAAATTGTGTGATACTTTCATGGAGCTTGGACAGGTCAACCTGGCCGAGAAGCTCGCCTCCGAGATTTTGGCCACAAAGAAACATTCCGGGCGCATCGTCGAAAAGCTCGCCTGGATCAATATCGTAAAGAGGCGGAACCGCACCGCACGGGTCTACCTCAATGCCTTGAAGAAAGATTTGCTCTATCGTCGAACCGCCGAAGCCCTGCTCAGTGCTCTGGATAACGGTTTGTCGCCGGAGCAGGCGGCCTACGTGGACAGGATCCGTTCCCGCATGCTTCGAGCAGAGGACTCCGGAACCGGCAAAGACTCGATTGAACAGATGCTGACAGGATTACTCGTCCGCAATCCCCATAATAGGATGGCATTCGAGTATCTTATGGCGTGCTATCTGCTGTCGGGCCGAGTGGATATGATCGCAGCGAACGCCGAGCGGCTCGGCGATTTCGGCTATCGTGCCATTCCAATACCCTACGAAGAGGCTATCCTGATCTACATTGGCTCTCGCAGGCAGAAGGTTGACTTGAAGGAGCTCAGCATAAGGCCTCAGACTATTGAACGCTATAAGAGGTTTGTGCAGCTCAGGAGCACCATGCAGTCCCACAATCGCAAGGTCGTGCTCAACCGGCTAATCCGTGAATTCGGTAGCAGCTACTTCTTCTATTTCGCATTCGGATGCGTTGGGGCAGTATGATATTCCAGCCGGGTAGAGGCACTTGAAATGTGGGTGGGTCTTTGCAGAATATCGTTTCCATCAGCGGATAGTGCTATCCAAGTCTGCATCCTACAGACGTTACGGGCACGTGGAGTACAATTCTGGCGAAAATCTTTGCCTGCCCCCGCGCGTAGCGTAGAATAATCAGAAAGTGGCTCGGTGATGTAGCCAAGCCGTTTGATCTGGGAAATCTCGGATTAATAGTCCGCGAAGGGGTCTGACCAGGAAAACGTCCTAAATGAAACGCTATGGTTTGTACTATCTGTTAGTGTTGTCGGTCTGCTGCCCTGGATATGCACTCGCTCCACAGCAAAAGGTTGTTCAAAATACAGGCTATCGTGCGGGCACAGAAAACGGCGTGCAAGTGTGTGTTTGAACCGTCACTTAGTTCTCGGTAAAATTGTGTGACTCTATTAAGACATCCGGAGCCAAGAACAATCACGGGCGATGTCACACGCATCTTGAATGCAATTGAACAAGGCAACCCAAGGCTGTGGATGAATTACTTCCGCCGGTCTATGACTGGACAGGCCAGTGCAAACTGAGAATTCAGATAGGTCAGCTCACGACCATAGAGGATGAAGCATTATGTTGACGAGGTTATCAGTTGTTGCAAGTTTAAGTGTGCTTTGCACGACGGCGTGTTTCGGCCGGCTCACATTTAGCGACATTACGGTTACGGCCGGGACGGGCGGCCCAACGGCAAAGGATGCACTGGGCGGTCATGGGGTCATGTTTGCCGATGTGGATAAGGACGGATGGGCGGACCTTTATGTCACGATGATATTCAACAAGCCGATGCCCGATCTGTTCTTTAGAAATCTCGGCAACAATACCTTCGTGAACGAAGCAGCGCCCCGGCGGATCGCTGATTTTGACGGGGGCAGCCACGGGGCCTGTTGGGCGGACCTGGACAACGACGGTGACTACGATCTCGTCAACGGCACAACGTGGAACAATCCCGACTATCCGAATCACAATAACATCTTTGAAAATAATGGGGATGGCATGTTCACGGAAGTCACGCCTCTGTGCATGCAAGAGCGCAGGGAGGAGACGCGCGGTGTAATCTGCTTCGACGCCGACAGGGATGGCGATGTGGATATTTTTTGCGTTTCCGGCTGGAAGGGTTCGGGCGACGCTCCTGGCGAACGCAACGAAATCTACGAAAACAAAGGAGACTTCCGTTTTATAGCGCTCAAGTCCGGTCCGCTGTACGATTGTCCCGCCGGGCAGGGGGCCAGTGACACGGATTATGACGGCGACGGCGATATCGATGTAATCGCCTGCAACCGGGACGGAGATCTGAACATCCTTCGCAACGACGGCGGACTTGACAGTTTTACAAAGATTGACCCGGTTTCAATAGGGATAAGGCACCGGGCATACAGCGGCGTCACCACGGCGGATGTCGACAACGACGGGGACTTGGATATGATACTCGTGGATGCCAATGATGCGGGCCATTTGTACCGTAACACCGGTAACGGCAGGTTTTTGTTTGTCCGGAGCTTCTCCAGAGTCGACGGATACATGGCGGGTGTTGCCGATCTGGACAATGATGGCGACCTCGACCTGGTCTTCGCAGGTGACAACAAAGCGTATCTGAACGACGGGTCAGGCGTTTTTTCAGTTGGTCCGGCCATGCCGGTCGCGGGCATAAACGATCCGCGTGCCCTTGCGTTTGCCGACATTGACAACGACGGCGATCTTGATTTTGCCGTCGGAGTGAAACGCTCCCGTAACTGGCTCGTTCGCAATGATTATGCAGGAAAGAATAACTGGCTGAAAGTAAGGCTTGTTTCGCCCGGTGGACAGGCCGGAGCATTCGGCGCCAAAGTCAAAATCTACCCGGCCGGCAAGGGCAGAAAAAGTCCCCTGTTAGGACTTCGCGAGGCCAAGAGTAACTATGGTTATTTGGGCCAGGACGACCCTGTACTACACTTCGGACTTGGTCTCCGCGCATCCGTTGATATTGTGATAGTTTTTCCTGACGGCTCTGAGGCCGCCGCTACGGATGTCTCGGCAAATCAGACTATCGTGGTCAAGGGCTCTTCGATAAAGCATAAGTAGTAATAAACTCTGTACTCCGGACTCTTTGAATTGGTCAGTTGATCAATTCAAGCGCTCCGGCGTCTCTCTTGCCTTTCGGCTTTCTTCCCGTGAAGTCGCGCAGGAATGGTCCGTCAAACTGCCACGTATACAGCTCTTTTATATCGGTCTTGGCGTCCTTAAGAGTTCCGAGCGATATCCGCATAAATTCAATGGTTCCCTTCAAGTACTTACCATTCGGAGTTCCGCACACAAATAGATCACTGTCATTGTCTATGGACGCGTTGCCGATTCCGGGTCCTGAAGAATCGCTGTTGCCATCAACATAGATAGTGAGCTCTTTCGCCGAGCGGTCGGCTTCAGCTATCACGTGATGCCACTTGCCGTCATTGATCTTTTTTCTGCTTTTAAGCTCGGCTGAAGCACCAGATGCTTTTACTATAAACAGAAGTTTGCCCGATCCGTCGATGGTCAATCCATAGCCGGATTCAGCCATTTTCTGGACCAGGACACCGTCTTTCGATTCCGTCTTGAAATACGCTTCGATACAGAAATTGGAATCCCAGACCTGGGGGCTCTTAAAATCCTTGCCTGTGACTATCCTGTCCTCTTTCTGTCCATTCTTGTCCCATCTGAACCTGATCGGTATGGTAAGAGTTTTGTTCAGTTTACTATTTGGGCAGACCGCGTACTGGTTTTTACCGTTGAACGTGCACGCCCCTTTTGTCCAGTCTTCAAGCGGGCCGTCCACATAATTGTCTTTTGTGATGTTGACTCCGGTCAGGGGAAACATGGGCTGTTTATAATAATCGCCCCTGGTATAGTAATAGGGTGTCATGTACCAGTGCTCATCCATCATCCGAGCCGGGTCATTGCCCGCCGGATAGAAGTTCCACTCTCCCACCATGGCGTACAGAGGCCACGGTACAAAACACTTTACTCCTTGATCAATAGCTGCCGAATCTTCGGTTAGGCTGAAATCTTTGTTCGCGGGATCTTTCATCACAGGTTTGCGCGCGACAATGCCGAGGTCATAGGCGAGCGATTTGACTTCTTCAAGCGCCCTTCTGCACTCCTCGAAAGTCTGATGCCACTTTCCTGATGGTTTGAATGAACCGTATTTCGCCGTGATATTATGAAAAACATTGCCTGTAAATGCGTTGGTCTCCAGAGCGTATTTCTTTTCTATCTTCCCCGCGTCCCGTTTATTGCCGTCCTGACGTGTTTTAGCGGGTTCCGTATGCCAGAACACCCAGTCGCTGATACTGTCCCAGATATTTCCCATGAACTTGTCCCGGCCCGCCTGCGGAATTTGACGTCTGGTCCCTTTTATGAAATTGTAGGCCGTATTGTTAAAGAACATATTCTGATAGCTTATGATCTCCTGGAACATGGTTGTGGCACCGTGCTTGCTCCTGATGTCATTGCTCAGTCCCCAGCCGATGTTGTTGAAATAGTAGTTCTTGAAGGCGGCGTCAAGATAATACGCCATTCCGAACCGTGCGCCGCCGGGCGTCTTCCTCGATTTATCTGCCATCCAGTGAGCATATCTGTACCCTCCCGGATTACCGGAGACATTATTGAACACATACGCGCTGCCACCCTGCCATGTCTCAATATTACCACAGTCATCACCTGTCCGTATCGAGTCGGTCACCTTGTTCTGGTAGATGAGAATACGGGTGAGCGGACAATCCCTGACATTGCTGTTTATCTTGCCGCCGTGGACATTGATTCCGGCATGCCAGGAACGTGCCACGACATTGCCCGCGACCTCCAGAGTTTCCGCGTTGTCGACGTTTATGGCATTGGCTACCCCCACCCGAGGAGAACGCAGTCCGGTTCTGTACAGATAGTTTCTCAGGATCTTCACGTCGAACAGATGGCCCGCCCGGTCCGGAAGGGTATCTCCCCACAGCAGTCCCTCTTCAATACTCATACCGTGGTGATCCGTTTCGCGGAATTCACAGTCACGCACGACGATATTGTCAATACGGTCGCCCGGATTGACTGCTTTCATCAGCACGCCATTGTTGATGTGCTCAAATCTGCAGTTCGCAACCGTTATATCGTTAGCCGGCCCCCAGACCCTGATACACGCCGGATAGATATGTTTCTTGAGCCTGAATTTCCGTGAATATAACCATGGGGTCTCGGTCAGATTCCAGGACACATTGCCGAACCGGAATGTCAGGCCACTTACAACAAGATGCTCCTGCCCCGTAAGATCAATAAGGGTGGTCTCTTTTCCCGCTTCGATCACCGCCGTGTTCGGGTTCTGTCCGTTCGGCAGGATAATATGAAGCCTCCCACCGGCTCCCTTTCTTTCAAACCAGTATTCGCCTTCAGGATCGTCAAGGTAATGTGGTTTATCCTCAAGGTAATACCGGTGGTTCCTGCTTATCACGCACGATTTCGCGCTGCCCAGGTGCCCTTCGAAACCGAGTGCATTCTTTTCGGCGTCAAAGCCCTGAACGTATGAGGGATACGGAGTACCATCAACCCAGCCGAACTCTGCCCATATGATCGCGCCCATGTACAGCTCTTTTGGGCCTGTGATATGCTTCGTGTCCCTGGCCATGGCCAGGGTTTTTCTGCCGTTTTCGGATTTCATGGTCAAATGAAAATAGGGATGTCCCGGATTGTCCCAGTGCCACCATTCGCTTTTTACATCCTCCGGATCAGACACTTTCCAGTTCGGCATTCGCGCCAGAGGGATGCGTGTTATTTTATCATTTTTTGAAGCGAACCTCCCCGATGGTTCCACAAGATATACGGTACGCGGTGCGAAATCGAGGTCAATGGTCCAGATTTCTTCAGCCTGGGGAATGTCCTTATTGTCAGCCCCTTTTTTCCATCCGCCCGTGATTCTGTATCCGCCGGAGATCACAGCTTCCCCCGTGCCCCAGGCCGGATCGCTCGTCAGGCGGATGGGGTCCCCCCTCCTGCCCGATTCAAGGGCATTCATTGTACCCCTGTAGTACACTCCCCGCTTGAACACGTACGTGTGAATCCCTTTGCACTGTTTCGCATGTCCTGAGGCCTGCGGGTCCCATGGATGGTGCTTCCACGGAGTATCCTTGGTCAACCCATCGTTTGAATCATTCCCCCCTTCATAATCAATATAGCAAACCGAATCGCCCTTCTCAAACCTGAACGGCTGTGGTGACCACTCGATATCGCCTGTTGGAGAAATCTTTGCATGTGTTTTCTGCCAGTTGAACTCTTCAGCGCTCGCCCGTACACCACCGAGAACAAACGGGACAACAACTGCGGTACAAAGCCATGTCTTCATACTCTTCTTCCAAAAAAAACATGTGATTCGTGAGTAATCCATTCAAGCCCAAACACCCTGCAACAACCTCTAACCATATCCCGAACCAGGCACCAGCATATTCCAGCCAACTATGCTTGTCTACTATGGCAAATAGTCATACTCAATATCTCTGTATCGCCCGACAGAGTTCTTTCACCCGCAGCAAAGTCGTCCTTTTCATCTCCTAATCTGGTTGATAAGTACCTCGAATGTTTTCGCATCATGTGTGGGCAGTCGGAATACGTCGTTATCTCCATCGCCTTCCAGATCGCCTATCTGCCCATTGTAAATGCCTTCATCCGTAATACGATATCGCTGCCATAACTGATTGTCGCTCTGATTCACATAGATGAAAACCGGCCATGTATTCAGCCCTAAACCCTTGGCTCGACTTTTATTTACGCCGGCCAGGACATCATAGTCTCCGTCACCATCCATATCAAATACCTGCAACGTATGAGCCGCAGACATTTCTTTGGCAATCCTGTGTTCAACCCACGAGCTGCTTCGGGGATCGGAAGACTCATACCAGGCGACCGGATACCCCTTGCGTTCGGAATGCGAAATAAAGACTTCTACCCGGCCGTCTCCGGTAACGTCTCGGCAGAATACCTTGGTGGCATTCTTCGACCAATCCCCGCTTTGATTATGCCACTTCGTGTCGATATGACGGACGATCCAATTGCCAGTCAGGTCGCCGCCGGGATTCTCGACCCAATAGCCGTTCGCAGCTACATCAGGATCGCCGTCGCCGTCAATATCTCCGACATCCATGCCCTCATGCAAATTCTTTATCTTGAACTCTTTGGCCTTGACCCAAGAACGCGGTTTATCCTGTCGAAATACTGCCATCTTATTTCCTACATACGTTATCACCACAAGGTCCCGTTTGCGGTCCTGATTGAAATCGACGAGGTTCAAATCTTTAATGAAGCCGGGTGCCCGGCCGATATGATGGTGTGTCCAGCCGGGATTCTCATACCAGAATATGTCGGTGGGCTCGCCGCCTTTATCCCACTCTCCAGGGTGTTTCAACCCCAGAATGTCCAGGTCACCGTCGTTGTCAATATCGCCTATGTCCATATCTCCACAGGCAAAGGTCCCACCGCCGGGTGCTTCTTCTGCAATGATGCGGCGTTTCCATGATTTGCCGCCGTCTTGAGCCTCATACCAGCCCAGCCAGCCACCGTGACCGTTATCATTCTGCAACACCAGGTCCAGCAGCCCATCGCCGTTGATGTCCCCCAGCGCCCGAGCCCACCACAAGTTGGCGTTGTCTTCGACAAGTACGCTACGGAAGCGCAAACCGGATTTGCCGACTACGGCACCACAAATGGTGAATACGGCAATGCAGACGACAATCATGAGACATCGAATTTGGCCAATACCGTGTGTCGTTTTGATACGATTTTGGCTTTGCATCAGCGTGTTCTCCTTTTCTCTCAGCATGCTTGAGCATTGGTTTGGCTTCATTGTGCAAGCGTCGCCAACAAACGATTCCGCAACATTTACTATGTGCCTTCATAAACACCACTCCGGCACACTACGGCCTGTATGATAGCCCAATATGTCGTTCGATTCCAACGTTTCCTCACCCAAACCCGAAAAACCCACACACCGTGCGTGTACCGGTCATGGAACACGTTTACAGTTTTGTGGATTTCTATGAGCGGCTGATAATTCAGCACTTGTGGAATTGAGCATTCTTTACGGATTGGCAGATAACAGGCTTTCGGGTTGTAGAGAAGTGGCAGGCGTCGATGGGCGAAAAGGGTCCCGTTTCGGAGCGCTCGGCGTAGCTATAGTTGGGACGAAAGGTTGGCGGGATTGGTCCACGATGGCCGGTTGTGCATGTTCGGCGTATCTGATACAGTTACCGTATCTGATGATGCCCTGTAGTGGGTCGCAATGTACGTGCAATGGTGGTGCCGGACAATGCCGGTGGACTGCTGCTCAGCCTACGCACGTCATTATTGCAGAGGTGCCGGTTCTGAAGTCACAAAGAACATACCTGTCGGGAGCCAACAAGTTTTTGAAGTGCAGAAACTGCCCGTTGGTCGAGAGTCTGTGCCCCAACATAATCGTACAGCTTGTCATCACTGCTGCTATCTGCCTGCCCACATGGCAAGTTGCTTCTGGGCTCGAGATGCCGTGGGTCTCGCCAAAGAGATATCGTCTGATTCTGGAAGTCGATTCTCGAGGCCTCGCTCGATCAAATTCACCAGCCAGGGTGGAAGTAGATTTCAAATGGGCGTTATCCGAGAAGGGCGCTGCCGGAGGCTTCGACGAGCACACTATCGAGATTGTGGCCTACGATTCTTCGGCCTGCCAAGAGTGTCTGATGAAACACGCAAGGGGTACGAGCGATATTTGACTCCATGGCGGCTTGACAAATACTATCGCGTCGACAGGATAACGCTTCATTTCGTCATACCCGACCAGGGGTGCACACAGTTTACCGCGTACTTTGACACAACAGAATCGGGCCTGGGCAGACCCGACCGTTATCCCGGACTTGTGGGAGACGGCGACTTCTTCCGGGAAGACTACAAAAGACGTGAGATCGGCGCTCATCATTTTGACTGCTTTGCGGATCTGGATGCTGACGGTGACCTCCATCTATTCAAGGGTGGTGTGGAGCCATTCATATACTGCTATGAGAACGTTGGCGGCAACCGCCTTGTTGACCGAGGTCGGCTGACTTCGGGAGGGACGCTGTTTACACTGCCCAGGAACGGCCACAACAATCGAAGCTGGGTAGTGCCCCACTTTTGCGATTGGGATCGTGACGGCGATTTGGACCTGTTCGGTGCGCCTCAAGGTCGCCGATTTCACAGGGGACGGCCTGCTGGATTTTGTTATGGATAGGGCCTGGGAGTTGACAGACCTGAATCAACCGCTGAAGCGCGACTACGGGGCCCTTTTCGAGAACACTGGGAAAAGAAACTCGCCCAGATGGACCAGACGTGACGCACGTTGCCGCCCGCCATGCAAGACTCGCTTGCGGCTGGTGGTGAGCCTTTACCGCGAGGGAGTCGAACCCTCTGGGCATCAACAAGGTTTCAGCTCAT
>Ga0180434_10006505_pt1 | contig 13424 bp, 8 predicted proteins | sample SS_ome_7_FD_132453 | JGI IMG/M metagenome (GOLD analysis project Ga0180434, IMG submission 132453) | Hypersaline lake sediment archaeal communities from the Salton Sea, California, USA - SS_1_D_2 metaG | ecosystem: Environmental > Aquatic > Non-marine Saline and Alkaline > Hypersaline > Sediment... | reverse complement strand
GCATGGTGGTTGCTCGGCGAGCTGCCAACAACGGCGGCACTCGTGGGTGGGGCGTTAATCCTGGGCGGCATCGTTCTGGCGTCACGAGCGGAGCGACGGGCTGTGCGAAGGCGGGAAGAGGAGATCGAGGCAGGACGATGAAAGTGCCAGGCATCCTGAATGACGTTTTGGGCCCCGTGATGAGGGGGCCGTCGAGTTCGCACACGGCCGGATCCTACCGTATCGGCCGCATGGTGCGGGATCTGTTGGGCGAGGAGCTTGCGTCGGCACGGGTCTCCTTCGATCCCAATGGTTCCATCGCCGAGGTGTATCGACAACAGGGGAGTGACGTGGCCTTTGCCGCGGGACTTCTGGGTCTTGAGATGACCGATGAGGCTTTCCTCGACGCCCTGGATCTCACGAAGGAGCGGGCTGTCGACATCTCCTTTGCCACGGTGCCGCTGGACGCGGCGGATCATCCGAATGCCGTCGAGATCCAAGTCACAGGAGGTTCTGACGCTGAGCTCTCGGTGGCGGCGAGGTCCGTCGGTGGCGGATCCGTGGAGATCACGCGGATCGATGGATGGGCCGTCCGGCTCCAGGGGGACGCACACGAGGTCCTTGTCGTGGCGGATCGAGAGGTGTGCCCGGCTGTGTGCCGCGTCCTCGAACAGGATGGAGGTGTCTTGGAGCCGCCAGCTGTGCGGAGAGAGGGGACAGCGGCGCGTATCCGCGGTCGCCGCGCTGAGCCGCTGGGGCAGGACGCGAGAGGGCGTCTGGGCGAGATGCCCGGGGTGCAAACGGTGCACACCGCGGCACCTGTGGTCTTCGTTCGTCGAGGGGGCCCGCTTTTCACCAACGGTACCGATATGGTTGCGCTGGCTGAGGAGGAGGGGGTATCGTTGGGCGAGGCGGCGCTGCGCTACGAGGCGTCGCTTCTCGGCATGTCGGAGCAGAGGGTGCTCGACGAGGTGCTGAGACGGTATGGCGTCATGGAGACCAGCGTCCAACATGGGTTGGCGGCTGAGCTCCCGTCGATGCAGCTCCTGCGCCCGAGCGCCGGAACGATCTATCGAGCCGAGGCGGAAGGACGGCTGGCTGTTGGCGGTCTCCATACCCGAAGCGCGGCGCGCGCCATGGCGGTGATGCATGTCAATGGGGGGATGGGTGTTGTCTGTGCGGCACCCACGGCAGGATCGGCGGGCGTGATCCCTGGCACAGTGGTGAGCCTGGCGGAGGAGTGGGATCTGGAGCGGCGGGATACGGCGCTGGCGCTGCTGGCGGCTTCAGCGATCGGAGTTGTCATCGGCGCAAGGGCGACGTTCGCCGCCGAGGTGGCCGGCTGTCAGGTTGAGATCGGCGCGGCCGGGGCGATGGCGGCGGCAGCCGTCGTGGAGGCGGTCGGCGGGAGTGCCTCGCAAGCGGCCGACGCAGCGGCCATCGCTCTCCAGAATACCATGGGCTCCATCTGCGATATGGTCCAGGGTGTGGTGGAGATCCCGTGTCACACACGGAATGCTGCGGCGGCTTCCAGCGCTTTCGTCTGCGCCGATCTGATTCTAGGCGGCTACGAGAACCCTATCCCGCTGGACGAGACCATTGATGCGGTCTACGCGACGGGGCGGATGCTCCCTCGAGCCCTGAAATGCACGGCCCTGGGAGGCCTGGCGGACACGCCCTCAGCCCGCAACTTGCCCCGACTGCGGTAGGGGGCCCGCTTTCCGTATGGGGCTGGGGAGAGCGGTCCTGCGGGATCGGTCCCTTGAGTTAGCTGCCTGTCTCCTTGTACTACGCATAAGGGACGATTAGCACTCCCCCGCGACTATCTCGCTACTCCTCGTCGATGCCCCACCAATACATGTCGGCCAGTTTCTGGTGCTCCTCGCGCAGCCGGACGAAGCTCTCGTAGCGATGCTCATTGATCTCTCCCGCCTCGACTGCCGCCTTGACGGCACATCCTGGCTCCACAGTGTGGGTGCAATCGGAGAAACGACAGTCCCCCACGAGGGGGGCGATATCTGGGAAGTAAGCGTCCACCTCCTCTGGATCCATGTCGAACAGGGCGAGGGCCTTGAGGCCAGGTGTGTCGGCCACCCACCCGCCGTCTTCCAGAGGTACGAGCTGCGGGACGACCGTCGTGTGGCGGCCCTTCCGAGTGGCGCGGCTGACCTCCCGGACTTGTAGCCCAAGACCGGGCTGCATTGCATTCAGGAGGCTGGTCTTTCCAACGCCTGACGGCCCGACGAGGGCGGATATGCGATCCTGAAGCACGTCGTGGAGCTCGTCGATGCCACGGCCAGACTCAGCACTGGTGTAGAGGACGGGGTAGTCGATGTCCTCGTAGATCGCGAAAAGCCTACGGGCCTCGGTTTCGTCGACGAGGTCGAGCTTATTGGCGCAGATGACGGCGGGAATCTCCTGCAGCTCGGCCCCGACCAGGAGACGGTCCAACATGCGCAGGTTCGGATCGGGATCCGCCAGGGCAAAGACGAAGACCACGTGATCGGGGTTTGCGATTATGACCTGCTCGCGCTCCGAGAGATAGCCGCGGCGGGTCCAGTGTCGGGAGCCGCGCCCGGCTGAGGGCGCCAGACGAGCCAAGGCCCGTTCCCGCTCCGATATCTCCTCGATCATCCCGTCGATCATCCCGCCGCCGTCAATCTCACTGACGAGGACCCGGTCACCAACGGCCACCAAGTCGGTGTTCTTCCATTCCTCTTTCAGACGCCCCCGCAGACGACAGACGTAATCGCCCTCCTCGGTGCGGACGGTGAAGAATCCACTCTGCGCCTTGATGACCATACCTTCAATCAGCTCAGACATACGCTATCCTCTCAACGATCTGCATCCACTTCAGTGAATTGGCGGATAACCGGCTTACGTTCGTCGGGGATTGTAGCGGATGGATAGATCTTGTCAATCTGGCCTCGAGGGCCAGGAAGCGACAGAATGGGGGTGTAGTCCGCGTCGGGCGGGTGCGCTAACGACTTGTCGCGGTGATCGTCGATGGTTGGAGGCCCATGGCGCCAGTGTACTGACCAGTTCTGACGGGCATACGCGGCAAGCATACGGTCCTGAGGTGCAACGCACCTGGAAAGCGCATCGTACCGCTGGGGGCGACAACTGGTTCGTGCACCCACGTCCAGGCCCTCAGCTTGACGAGACGGGATTGCCAGTTAGCATGAGTTGATGATGTCCAATTCAAACGTGATCCGTTCGCTTGGTCTGCTCTGGTTCTTGTCGCTAGTCGCATATGCGGGCTGCGCCCTGCCGAGGGCACCGCGGCCGACGGACCCCCCGTCGACAGTGATCGCGGCCACGGAGGGGGCCACTATCAGCGTCACGCCCACGGTCACGCGGGCGTCGCCGAGGGAGGCGAGCCCCGAGCCAATCCTGCCGACGGCACAAGTGACCTCGGGGGTCGGCACAGCGATGCCCAGGCCATCGGTGCCCACCACGGCGGCCAAGCCTCAGTGGGGCGTCCAGCTTCACGTGCCGCCGCGCTGGGATTCTGACGAGATCATGGCCTCAGCCCAAGACCTGGGTGTCGGATGGGTGAAGGAGCAGGTTCAGTGGCACACGATCGAGCACGGCCCCGAGGATTTTGAGTGGCACCATCTGGACGAGATCGTGCGCAGTGCCGAGACGCACGGACTCAAGCTCCTGCTCGGGGTGACCCACGCCCCGGATTGGACGCGGCCCGTGGAGAAGGAGAGCGGGCCGCCGGCCGACTACGGGGAGTTTGGGCGCTTCATGGAGCAGTTGGCGACGCGCTATCGCGGACAGGTCGACGCCTACGAGCTGTGGAACGAGCCGAATCTGGCCCGTGAATGGCGGGGCGATACCCTGGATGCGAGCCGTTTCGTTGCCCTGGTGGCGGAGGGCGCAGATGGCGTCCGACTCGGGGACCCGGAAGCGCTGGTCGTGAGCGGAGCACCAGCCGTCACAGGCATCGATGACGGCGTCACGGCTGTGGCAGACCGAAGATTCCTACGCAACATGATCGAGGCCGGCGTCGCCGACCACGTGGACGCCATCGGAGCCCACCCGTACGGGTATGGGAATCCTCCCGAGGAGTCGGTGCACGACGAAACGCACGCGGCCTCAAGCCACAACGACCACCCAACTTTCTTCTTTCGCGACACCCTGGAGGACTACCGCGGCATCCTGGTGGAGCACGGACTTGACGATGTGCCCATTTGGATCACGGAGTTCGGGTGGCCCTCCCCCGAAGGGATTGGGGAGATGGACCTGACGGGCTGGGAGTACGGGCGGGAGATCAGTGAGGCAGATCAGGCAACCTACGTGGTGCGAGCATTTCGGATGGGTCAAGAACGCCCGGGGGTCGGACCGATGTTTCTCTGGAATCTCAACTTGGCTGTGATCTGGGGCCCCGACAACGCGTTCTCTGCCTACAGCCTTCTCCGCCCTGACGGTTCGCTTCGCCCCGCGTATCTAGCACTGCGCGCTGCGAAACCGTGAGTGCCCTGGGTGGATAACCGAGGGTGCGGTGAACGCTCGCAAGGGCAGGGGGCAACAGCGAGGACGAGGACCCGCAGGCGAATCCGGGGCTGCCTTTGGCCTACGGCTCTTCAGTTGCGGAGGGGGCAGGCGTCGGAGGCTCGTACCCTTCCTCGGCCTCCTTGGGCAGATCAGAGAGAGGCAAGCCAAAGTAGGCTTCCACAACCTGGCGGGCCAGGGGAGCGGCAACCGTCGAGCCCTCGCCGGCGTTCTCTGCGATCACGACCAGCGCGATCTCCGGGTCGTCGGCCGGCGCATAGGCGGCGAACCATGAGTGGGGCTCGGCGTCTGCACCGCCTGCCTCAGCCGTCCCCGTCTTTCCGGCAACTGGGATGCTGAGACCTTTGAAGCGGTGACTGGCCGTTCCGATCGTCTCATTCGCGGTCACGCCCAGTAAGCCTGCCTGGAGGGAGGCGAGGTGTTCAGGAGTCAGAGGCAGGCTTCCCACCGCCTGCGCCTCTGTCACCTCCAATGGATGGGTCGACCCCGCTTCGATATGATCGACGAGGAAAGGCCGATAGAGGGTTCCTCCGTTGGCGACCGCTCCCATCATCCGGGCCACCTGGAGGGGCGTGACACGTAGATAACCCTGTCCGATGGCGAGATTGACGGTGTCGCCCGGATACCAGATCTGGCCGAGAGCCTCCTGCTTCCACTCGGGTCCGGGTATCAGTCCGCCCTCCTCCCGAAGGGCGTCCAGGCCCGTCTCTTGGCCGAGGCCAAAGTCCCGTCCGTACCGGGATAGTAGGTCCCCGTCCTTCTCGTGCAGGGCCAGGCCGACGTTGTAGAAGACGACGTTGCAGGATGCGGAGAGGCCGTCCTGGAGTGCGATGGTGCCGTGGCCGTCCGTCTTCCAGCAGCGTTTCCTAGCTCCTCGGCCGAGGCCGTCCCAATACCCTGGACAGTTAAATGTGGTGTCCAGCGGGTCCATGCTGCCACCCTCCATGCCGGCCGACATAGTCACGATCTTGAAGACGGAGCCCGTCGGATACGTTCCCTGGAGAGCTCGGTTGATCAGGGGGTGGTCTGGATTGGCAAACACTTGCGCCCGCTCGACATCGCTGCTCGGACCGACGAAGACGTTGGGATCGAAACCGGGTCCACTGACCATAGCCCGCACAGCGCCCGAACGGACGTCCAGGACGACGATGGCACCCCGGCGGCCACCGAGGATCTGCTGCGCTTTCTCTTGGACGTCGCGGTTTATGGTCGTGTAGACTGAGCGGCCCGGCGCCGCGTCCCGTTGACGGAGCTCGAGGACCTCCTCACCAGCGGAGGTGATGATACTCAACGTCCCCCCGTGCTGTCCGGCGAGGATCTCCTCGCCCCAGGCCTCGAGGCCAGCCACGCCGACCATCTCGTCGCCGCGATACCCGCGCGATCGGTACTCGGTCAGCCTCTCGGCCGGTACGGGCGCCACCCAGCCCACCACGTGCGGAGCAGCCTCACCGCGGGGGTAAAGGCGGCCGGTCTTCTCCTCGCGATAAAGGCCGGGGAGGGAGGCCAGGATGTCGTTCTGCTCGACACTCACAGCGGCCGGGATGTCCGCGATGGGCACCTTCCACTCGGGGTTTGTGGAGGCGTATCGTTCGCGTATAGCGTCAGGCGGCAAGCCGGTGACAGAACTCAAGGCCTGGAGGAGGGCTTCCTCATCCTCAATTTGCGCCGGAATGACACCCAGGGTTACGATGGTGCCTTGAGTGGCCAATCCCAGGCCGTTTGTGTCGTAGATATCTGCCCGGATGGGAATGCTATACGTGGTGCGGAAATACTCATCCTCGGCGAGCTGCGGCCAGATCAGGCCCGCCTTCCAGTCGACACCCCAGGAGATCCCAGTCTGGGCAATCGCCATGACACCCTCGCTCGATAGGGTTCCGAAGAGAGCGGTCTCCAGCGTCACATCAAACGCGGCTGCCGCCCTGTCACCCTGCCGAAGGACAGACTGGAGGTTGGTAGTCACCGTCAGGACAGAGGCGGTTGTCAGCGCGTTCTCGTAGCGCCTGGCGAAGGACTCGAGCGTGAGAACCTCACGGCTCTGGGGTGATAGGAGCCCGTGCATGGTCTCATAATCCCGCTGCTCCCACGCCTGCAGAAAGGCACTGGCTGCATCCTCAGGAAGCGGGGGGACGGGCGTTGGAGTAGGAACCGGCGTCGCTGGTGCGGCTGATACGGTGGGAGGAGTTTCCTCCGCAGTAGGACGGCAACTGGCCGCGGCCATCGCCAGAAGACCAAGGATCATGAGGAACCGCTCCAGACGATGGATTCTTTCCTGGATGATCAAGGATTCATGATTCCCTTATAGGCGTCACACCGGCGCGCCGTGTAAGCTTGACATGCCGCCGGGACGTCCACCGGCGGCGGGCATCCTCTGCGGCGCAGGAGCTGCGTCAAATGACAGAGCGGCAGACCCATCACACTGGTGTAACACCCCTCTATCTCATCGACGGGGTGGAAGCCTGCGTGCTGGATGGCGTAGGCACCCGCCTTGTCGAGGGGATCGCCGCTGGCCACGTAGGCCGCTATCTCGGCATCGCTATACCGCCGCATGCGCAGACGGGTGGCGACCAACTCCGTCCCTGGGCGCGCCCCGTCGGCTGAGACCGTGATGGCACTGAACACGGTGTGTGAGCGCCCGCGCAGAGCCCGGAGCATACCGGCTGCCTCGCCGCCATCGCCGGGTTTTCCTAGGATGTGTACTACCCCACGGTTGTCCTCCAAAGCCACGACCGTGTCACAGCCGATGACCAGCTGTCGCCGGCCTGTCCTCCCATCCAGACTGGTCGCCTTGGCCCGACTGAGGCGGGTCGCCAACTGCGCCGGCGTCTCCCGGGCCCGCGCCGCCTCCCGGACGTCTGCGACCGTGGCCTCGAAGGGGAGCCCCAACAGCTTGAGCAGCTCGCGACGGCGCGGTGACTGAGAAGCCAACATGAGGTGTGGGTGGTTCATGACGGTCGGTATTGTAGCACACTCGACCAAGTTGTGAAAATCGAGCGAGGGTGATAAGATGTCTGCATCGAGGCCTCGGATGCTGGTGTGCTTCCACTCGATACATCAGCAAGGGCATCCGCCTGCGCTCGGGAGCGCCTTCAGAAGGCTTTTCTACGTGTGCTCCCTTCAGGGCGGTTGTTGAGGAGCCGGGTTAGGCCTAGAAGCAGGCAGCAAGCGCGCCGCCATGCCAGAGCAAGAAGCTGATAAGGTGAAGCAGGTGCGGAAGGAGGGACCTGATCCCTCCCGCCGGGCCCTCTATCTTCGAGCTACGCTGATCGCGATCCTCGGCAACTTGGTCCTTGCCGTCGTGAAGGGCCTGGTGGCATGGAGCACCGACAGCAGCGCCGTTCTCTCCGATGCCGCAAACTCTCTTTCGGACACCTTCTACAGCCTGTTGATGGCGGTTGGGCTCTACGTTGCCCAGCAGCCGGCCGACGAGTCGCACCCCCAGGGCCACGACCGATTCGAGCCCCTGGTCAGCCTGGTAATCGCCGCGGCGATGGGCGTGGCGACGTACAGCGCACTACGTCAGGCCGTGGGTCGCTTCCTCAGCGGTGGCACGGCTGTGGCCGCCGGCTGGCCCACTGGCGTGCTCCTTGGCGGCGTGGCTGTGAAGGTGGTGATGTACCGCGCGGTGATGGATCTGGGAAAAAGGACAAGCAGCCCGGCCCTCCGCGCGAGCGCTCGGGACAACCTGGCCGATGTGCTGGCTTCCTTGGCAGCGTGGTTCGGCGTTCTGGGTTCGACGTTCGTGCACCCTCTGCTCGACCCCATTGCCGGGCTCATCGTGGCGCTGTGGATCCTGCGTGCTATGTGGGAGATTCTCTACGAGAACCTTGGGTACTTGACGGGCCGCGGCGCGTCGCCCGACGCAACCGCTGAGATTGTCCGGGCTGCCTCGTCGGTGCCTGGGGTCATCAATGTCCACCAGGTCATCGCGGACTACGTGGGACCGGAGCTTCGCGTCGACATGCATATCGACCTCGACGGGGAGATCACGCTCGACCGGGCGCACGCCATCTCGGAGAAGGTAGCTCAGAAGGTCGAGGACCTATCCAGCGTCGATTTGGCGTTCGTGCACGTGGAGCCCGCGGATCGAAGCGAGCAGCGTTCCGACTGACGCCCTGTACGGGCCGGCTGCATCCGCAAGGCAGCGCTGCGCGTCCCTCAGGCCTCAGGTTCGGTCCCAGCGGGGGTCATCCTCCGCATACGGCGAATCTGCTCGGCTAGTGCCTGGGGCGTCAGAGCGCTCTTGTGCATAAGGGTCTCGATGTGCTGGTTGAGCTGCTCACGCTCCTTGCGCGTCACGCTCTTGACCGTCAAGACGATGACGGGAATATCGACCGTCCTGTCGTCGTCCTTCAGCGCCTGAAGCACCTCGAAGCCACTCATGCCGGGCATCATCAAGTCCAGCAGAATGCCGTCCGGGTGCTCGCGTCGGGCCTCTCTGAGACCCTCTTGCCCGTCTTGTGCATGGAGGAGGATGCAAGGTTCCCCCTGGAGCATAGCTCGGAGGAGGGGCACCAACTGCGGGTCGTCATCAATGACCAGGATCTTGGGTCCAGACCGGGTGCGCTCTGCTTTCGAGAGGCGCTTGAGCACGCCGTGCAATGCGCCGCGATCGACGGGCTTGACGAGATAGTCGTTGGCCCCCAGGCTGAGGGCAAGCTCGCTGTTGCGCAGGGCAGAGATGACCAGCACGGGGATGTCCCTAGTGCTCGGATCGGACTTAAGCTCCTGGAGAATCTCCCAGCCGTCCTGTCCGGGGAGCATCACATCGAGGGTGATCAAGGCGGGCCGGAGTTCCCGGGCCGCGGCCAGCGCTCCCGGCGCGTGGTACTGCTGAACCGGATCGTAGCCCTCTCTACGCAGATAGAGCGACAGCAGGTTGCTGAATTGGCGATCGTCCTCGACGATGAGCACCTGGGGGTCCGGGTTCAGCCCTGAGAGTTCTACCTCGTCCTCTTCGCCCCCCGTACTGGGTCCGGCGAGCGGGAGGAGGAAAGAGAACGTCGAACCCTCACCGAAGATGCTCTCTACCCAGATGGTTCCACCGTGCATCTCTACAAGCCGTTTGGTGATGGTCAGCCCAAGGCCGGTTCCTTCAACCTCCCGGGTGGCGGTGCCGTCCGCTTGCCTGAACTCCTCGAAGATGAGCTCCTGGTCTTCGGCCTTGATGCCGATCCCGCTGTCGATCACGGAGAACAGGATTGTGCCTCGGTCGGCCAGGCGACATGAGAGGGTGATTTCGTTCCCCTTGGGGGTGAACTTATGGGCGTTGCTCAGTAGATTCAGGAGCACCTGCCGCACCCGGACTCGGTCGGCCATCAGGGTGGGAAGCTCGTCGGCGACGTCGAGGATCAGGACCTGTTCCTTCTCCTCGATCATCGGGATGACGGTCTTCCGTACGTTCTGGATCAAGTCGGCGACCTGGAACTTCTCCAGTGCCAGCTCCATGCGGCCGGCCTCGATCTTGGAGAGGTCGAGGATATCGTTGATGAGAGCCATGAGATGCTCGCCGCTGGCGTAGATGTTCTCCACGCACTCTTTCCGCTCCGGCGGCATCTCACCCAAGAGGCCGTCGATCAAGACCTCCGAGAAACCAATCACCGAGTTGAGCGGCGTGCGCAGCTCATGGCTCATGTTCGCCAGGAACTGGCTCTTCAGCCGGTCGAGTTCTTTGAGCCGAGTATTGGCGTGTTCCAGTGCCTCGGCCCGCTGCTGCAGCTCGGCCCGAGCTCCCTCCACTTCGTCGAACAGCCGGGCCCGTTCGATAAGCATGGCCAGATTGCTTCCCAGCGTGCTGAGAATACGCTGATCGTCGAGGGAGAACGCATTCAGCTCTGAGCTCTCTACGTTGAGGGTGCCGAGCACGCCTGTGCCAGCGTTCAGCGGTACACAGATCTCCGAACGGGTCTCAGGATTGGCGGCAAAGTAGCGCGGGTCCTTGCGGACGTCTGAGACGAGGGCTGCCTCTCCCTGTTGTGCTACCCAGCCTGTGATTCCCTCGCCCAGAGGCAGATCGAGGCAGCCCTTGGTGTCCTGCGTGTAGCCCACGCTGGCCATCATGTGGAGCATCTGACTGTCGTGATCGACGAGCTGGAGCGCGACTTGTGTACCTTTCCACTCGTTGGCCAGCGCCACCGCAGCGGCCTGCAGAGCCTCCCGGAGATGGGTGCTCGATGCGGCGGCCAAACTGACGTCGTGGAGCAGCTGCAAATCCTGGAACCGAGATCGGGTCTCCGTGAGCAGGTCCGCATTCTGGTACGCTATGGCGATCTGGTCGGCCACGACCTCCAGGGCTGTCTGATCGCTCTCGTCAAAGGCGTTGACAATATCGGCCTCAACCTGCAGGACGCCGATCACTAGACCGCCCACCTCGATGGGTACCGAGAGAGAGGATGGTGAGAACCACTCACCCACCCGATAGGCGATGGTGCTCTCAGTCGCATCCTGGATGCGGAGGGTCTCACCAGACGCGGCGCACGTGCCAATCGCACCTTCGCCGACGGGCTGCCGGTAATTGTCCGGGATGATCTTCCAGAAATCACCCGTGGCGGCAGCGGGATAGAGCTCCCGGCTCACCTGGTCTATGAGCAGCACGGCTGCCAGGCGGAAACCGAAATGTTCGCGGATAAGCTCGACGACGACGTTCAGGAGGGAAGCTCGATCGGTGATGGCTGCCACGTGGCGCGCAACGGTCGCGGCGCATGATAGCTGGTTTGCCCGGCGTTGGGATTCTCCAATCAGACGGGCGTTTTCCAAGGTCGCGGCTGCCTGGTTGGCGAAGGCCATCAGCAGATCCACGTCCTTCTCCGTGAAGTCCCGCTGATCGGGTCGATTGATGGCCGTCATGGTTCCCAGAGGCTTATCTCGATAAACCAGAGGCACGACGACGATGGAGCCACAGTCGGTCTCCTTGCGCACGCGCTGGACCTCAGCGCTCTCCCGATGGTCGGACTCGCCTTTGTGAGAGAGGGCTGGTTCCATCTCCCTCAAGACCCAGCCGGTCAGGCCGTCCCAAAGCTCCTCAAACGACGGCGATAGGACTCGGTCAGCCCCCGGCCCGCCCTTGACGAAGCCCGTCACGGCCTCGCGATCCAAATCCATCGTGATTACCGTCGCCCGGTCTGCCGGCAAGGCCTCGACGACCCCGTCGACCACGGCCTGCAGCACGTCCGAGAGGTGCTCCTGGGCGATTAAGGATCGGCTGGTTCGGTAGAGGACACCGGTCTCAGTTAGAGCGTCCCGGACTTGCCCGAACAAGCGAGCGTTCTCCATGGCAATGGCCGTCTGATGGATTAGTGTCTGCCCGGTTGCGATTTCCCCCTCGGTGAAAGGCCGGCAGGTTGCGCTGTCCCAGACGTAAGCGAAGCCGAGGGCGTCGTCGCGGCTGACGATAGGAAGGAGCAGCATAGACTGAGCGTGCCGCTCCTCAAGCTTCTGGCGGGTCGAGGGGGAGAGGTCGACATCGCTTACCCTCGCCTCCACGGGTTTGTTCGCTTCCAACGCGCGCTTGAGTTCAGGCGACCGGCTCCAGGTCTCCTCATGCCCGGGACCGAGACCCCGCTCCGCACTGCTTGCCTCGGCGGTAGCATAGGCTGCCGCGGAGGTCGCTTGCCCGCTTTCGTGCTCCAAGCTGTAGATCTCTACGCTTGTGGCGTTGAGCATCTGGCACAAGCTTCGCGCCACGTAAGGAAGGACTTGCCGTACGTCCAGGGTTGAAGAAATCGCCGACGTCACGCCCTGGAGCACGGTCACCTCATGAAGCTGTGAGCGGGTTTGCTCGTAGAGGCGCGAGTTCTTGATCGCCAGTGCAGTCTGGTGGGCGAAGGCCGACACGAGCTGGACCGTATGATCGTCGAACGCAGAGGCCGCCCGGGAGCCGAGGGTCAGCGTGCCTATCACCTCGTCACGGGCTATGAGAGGCACGGCCAGCCACGATGCCAGGGAAGCCGAATCCTTGCCGAAGGGCGGCTCCCCGCTCCTGTCCAGGTCACTGAGGACGACGGGCCGTCTGCTGTCCGCCGCTTCCTTGATCACCGGTTGTTCGGCGGGGGCGAATGTGCTGTGAAGGAGAGAGTCGTCCCAGCCGCGACACTGGACCACCTGGGCCCGGTCGTTGTGGAGCAGGATGATGGTCGACGTGTCGGAGGGCACGAGCTTCTGCAGCTGATCGAGGATCTGCTGGAGGAGCGGCCCAAATCGGAGCGTGGTGCTCAGGATCTCCGTCGAATCGAGAAGGGTCCGGAGCTGGGCATTCTGTTGCTGCAGCTTCGCTTCGATGGCCTTCCGTTCTGCCAGCCCACCGTCGCTTCGCTTCTTCAAGGCGTAGAGTCGGCCGCTTGTCACGCCGATAACGAGTGTGATCGCCCAGCCTACAAGGCTGCTGCTAGTCCAGAGCTCGGACGTGGATCCACCCCCCAGGTTGAGGAGCAGCAAGCTCAGGGGGAACGCGATCAAGGCCCCAGCAGCTCCCCCGACGGCCCCCAGGCACCGGGCTGCGACCAGGACAGGCAAGAGCACAGCTGCGAAGGCTATGGCGCCGGCGATGCGATAGAGCGGAACGAAGGCCAGGGCGTAGACAATCCACGCAGCGAGCGTGATGTGCCACCGTCGGTCCGGCGTGTTCAGCTGTTCGATGTCGAAGCGTTCTTTCACGTCTCGTTTGCTCCTAGTGGCAGTCCATTTCGAACTATACGACCCCTCTGTGACGGACTCGCCGCCCATCGCGGACCGGCATGCCGTGATACTCCAGATTGGCGACGAGGTCCGATCGCAGAATTGGATGGTGGCTGCCCGTGGTCGTGTGACTCTCGAGCGGACCGTCGTCGATCCCGCTGATGATCGTTCCCTGAGAGACGTGACCATTCTCGGCAGCTTGTTCTGTTGTGAGCGTGTGGCTATTGGTCATGATATGAGCGGAAATCTGGATG
>Ga0180434_10006504_pt1 | contig 13425 bp, 9 predicted proteins | sample SS_ome_7_FD_132453 | JGI IMG/M metagenome (GOLD analysis project Ga0180434, IMG submission 132453) | Hypersaline lake sediment archaeal communities from the Salton Sea, California, USA - SS_1_D_2 metaG | ecosystem: Environmental > Aquatic > Non-marine Saline and Alkaline > Hypersaline > Sediment... | reverse complement strand
GCTTGGTGGCAACAGAGAAGGGGGTACACCTGATCCCATCCCGAACTCAGCAGTTAAGCCCTTCATCGCCGATGGTACTATACACAAGAGTATGGAAGAGTAGGACGCCGCCAAGCTTTTTTTTTCGTAAGGGCTCGGTGGGCTTTGTTCATCGCTCAAGCAAACAAGAGCACTTCATCTTTCCAACTTTCCTCCTCGTAAATAGCCTGTGGCTATTCCCTTCGTCAGAAATTTGCAAATCTAAAGCACTCTTGTTCACCTATCAACGAACACGCCCCCCTCACCCTTACTCTTTCACATCCCTTCCACGACTTTCTGGATATACGTTCGCGAGAAGACAATTTCCTGTGCCCGTGCCCGAACGAACAACGCCCTCCTCGCCGAAAAAAAACTCGCGCCAAACAGACTTATCTCAAATTCAAACGAACACGCCCCTCTCACCCTCACTTTTCTTCTATTTCAAATTTATTATAGATAAACGCATTTGTAGAAAAATAATAGATATTACCCCAGAAAGCGACCTAAAAGCAGATGTCAGCATTTTTATATTTATTCACAAATCGTCTCATGTGTGGATCAGATTTCTCAAAAGGAATCTCGTCAAATCCATACCACTTCACCTCATTAAACTCTCTTGGGTCATATTTGGGGGTCACAGCGCTATCTCCTCGCAGTAGATACCAGAAGGTCACATCGGTATGAAGAGGAGTCAATCCAACAACCTCTGTTTTTGTGGCCAGGAGTGGTTTCTCCAATAAAAAGTTAGCTTCCATAAAGAGCTCTTCTTTCAGCTCGCGGCTTGCGGTCTCTTTTGGATGCTCATTGGGCTCGACGTGCCCTCCCGCCGGCAGCCAGAGAAGGGACTTTTTATGATCGACAAGGAGTATCTTCTCCCGCTCAGACTCTGATTGCTACCTATTCATTTTCCAAGGAATTTTCGATTTTCTTTCAGATTGTAGCGTGCATTTTACCCACATACTTCGTAAAGTAGGGGGTAAAATGCCCGCTACAAGGTGGAAGAAAAGAAAAATTCAAGGGGAAATGAAGAGGTAGCAATCAGGGTCTCAGGATCGATGAGACAGATGTACGAAACAAGGTGCGTGTCAGGTTTGTCGGGTTTTTGTAAACGGAAGATCTCTGCGCCCGACTCAATCCAATGGCGAATAAAATCGATGTGATTTCTCTCTATCTGATCGAAGGGTGTGATCCCCGTCGCGATGTTGTAAATGGCCTCTCTCATGGAAAAGATGTTACCAGTTTACTTTTTTTTCGGCTTGGGATAGTTTTGGTCTCTTATATAGTTTTTTCTTGAGAGGCTCTTATGCGCAGGGTATGGCCCGCTTTTTTCCTTCTATCTTCTTGTCTATTTGCCAATGATATTGACGATCGTCTCGACGATCTGATCGAAATGGCTGAGACCAACGCCCGCTTTGATGCCCTTGAGGAGCAGCTCTCTCAGGTGATCACGCAGTCAAGTTACGGCTCGTCCTCTTCCTCCGATCTCGACGCGCTCCGCGAAGAGGTCAAGACACTCAAGTGTCAGATGGATCAGATCACTGCTGTCAACGCCGTTTGTGACAATGGGGTCTCCCTCGCCCATCTGCGCCCTGAGAAGGGGTCTGGGTTTTACGTGACGCTTGCCTATCTTTACTGGCAGCCATTTGTCTCAGGAGGGGAGTATGCTTACAGCTACACTCTCGACTTTAACGATCAGTTCCCCCTCACACCACTCCTTCCAAATGGAGATAGCAAGATGGTGACTTTTGGGGCCAAAAGTGGCATCCGGCCGGGGATAGGGTACACCCTTCCCTACGATGGATGGGATTTATACCTGTACTACACCTACATTCGTCCAAAAGAGACGGAAAGCACTCAGGTGCAGACAAGCAGCCTTTTCCCCATGATGGTCTATCAGGGAGTGGCCGAGTCAGATAGCGTCGAAAGGGCGCGCATGCGCTACGTTCTCCGCTTGCAAACGCTTGATTTTGAGCTGGGCAAGGGGGTCTTTATCAGCCCAAGGGTTGCCCTCCGCCCTCACGTGGGGATCCGCGGCGCTTGGATAGATCAACACTACGATCTGCGCTACGAAGGGGATGAGCTCAGCAATCAAGGGCAGTTTTACGACGTCGATGGGGAGAACGATTTCCACGCTGGGGGGCTACGCGCGGGCTTTGACTCGACCTGGTTTTTTGGGTATGGACTCCACCTATTTGGCGATTTAGCGGCTTCTCTCCTGTGGGGAAACTTTGATGTGCGGCAAAAGCATCAGTTTGACAACATCACCATCGCCGATCTGAAATACGACTATTCCCGCATGGCTCCCACGGTCGATATGAAGCTCGGCCTGGGCTGGCAAATTTGGTTCAACTGCAATCGGAACTGCTTCCGCCTCCGCCTCGGCTATGAGATGAACTACTTCTGGGATCAGTTCCAAGAGCACCAGTACACAGCTGACACGCGCCCGATCATCTACCGAGGGGGCCGCGATATTGGGTTTCACGGGTTGACTATTGAAGGGAGAATGGACTTTTAATGGGTAAACTCCCTTGGTGTCTTCTCCTCATCTGCCCCTTATTTGGGCGGGTTGAGCCCTTCACTAAGACGGCTCAAGAGGTTTTCGAGTCAATCGCCGAGGTCGCCCCTTCTAACGATTTGAGGGGGTGCAAAGCGCGCCTTCTCTACCTTCTCAAGGAAGATAGCAACTTAGCACCCGCTGTGGCCTACTTTGTCGAAAAGATCGACGAGCACCTAGATCGCCACGCCGACGCCGAGGCTTTCCGCGCCTTCATTCAAGAGAAATTCCGCACAAAAAAGAGCCCCTTCATGCGCTTTCCCTCTGTGAGAAAACGGGGCCTCGACCAGATTTTTGCCGCCACCTCGCTCGGCCCCTTGGGAGAGCCGACGGCAATCGATCAGATCTTTCTGACAATGGCCTCTTATCGGACAGAAGTGGCCGAGAAAAGTGAGGAGGCTTACCTGCTCGATGAGATAATGGGGGAGGTCTACCGCATCGGGAGTTTTGGGAGTCGCCACGAATTAGAGGAGAGCGTGCACGATCTCTACTCTAGAGACAAATGGTCCCTTTACTTCCGCTATCCGCGGGCCGACGAGGGGCTCATCACCACCCTGTTTGAGCTCCTCACGAAGGCCAAGGCCGAGCCAATGACCGATGTCGACCGCCTAGTGAGGGAGGCGACTAAGTGGCGCGCCCACGCAGAGGTCGACTCCTCTGAAGAGCGCCTCGCGGCAAAGCTCATTGAGCAGCTCACTGAAATTGGGAGCTTCGGCCCCCTCGCATCGATTGCCAAGTGGGCCCAAGAGATTTCCGATGGGGGATATGTCGACTTTGGCCCTCTCGATGCCCGCAGCAAAGAGATCTTTGAGTCCCTCTCGGGCTCAATGAGCGAGATGAAACAGGCTCTTAACAAGACCTATGCCTGGCTTGAGGAGCTCAAGGAGGAGAAGTGGTCCCCAGCCGCCCAACTCGCCAAGGTCACTTTAAACGATCTCCTCGCGATCTATGAATCGAATGGAACACTTCTCGACTTTCAAAAGCTCGTATTAGGGGCTAACGCCCCCAATTGCGACATCTACATGCAGTTTCCCGGCATCTCCCGCGCGGCTGTGAAGCGGCGTTACGCCATTGCGGGCCTCAGCGAGCCTCCGATGCCCACCCACCTCGATCGCATCTATGGCAAACTCACCCACTTCATCCGCACCCTTCCCCCCGCCTCCGACGAGGCGCGCCTGGCCACCACCATCCAGAAAATGGTCGAGAAAGTGGGGTCCAAAGGGCGTCTCATCACTCTCAAAGAGATGATGCTCGAGCGCTTTTACGAATCGGGGCGCGACATCCACTTGTGCTACCCCAGACTGACGACACACTCTTTGGAGAAACTCTACGAGCTCGTCGAGCTCGGGGCCCCTCCAAGACTCACCTTGATCGATCAAAAAAAGCGGGAGTCCACCCATTTTTTGCACCGTCAGACACTCACCCCACAATTTGCCCAACTTCTTACCGATTTCAATCGTCAGCTCGATCAGCAGGGGAGTTTTGGGGACTTTCAAAAGGTGCGCCACTGGGCGGGGCAGATCGCCCTAAACTCCGAGCGGGTCTTCACGGCGTTGCCGCGCGATGAGCAGCTGAGATTTTTAGCCCTCACAGAGCTTGAGTACGACTTAAGTCAGGTGATCGAGGCCATAAAAACCGAAGAGCGTGAGAAGGGCTCACCCTACGATCGCCTCCTCACTGGATTTTTGCGCGACTTAGAGACGCTCAACCGGCAAAAAAAGAGCTTCGCCCACCTCCAAATGCACTTAAAATCGCTCCTCACAAAAGACTACGATCTCTACTTTAAATACCCAGGACTGAGTTTTGACGATCTGCAAAACTTTTACAATTTGGTCTTTTTAGGACCCGCGCCTTACCCCACCTTGATGGATGAGCTCTACGCCCACCTTGCGCAATACCGCCAGACGCAAAAGATCGGCAAAGCCGAGGAAGCGCTCCTTACCCGCATTGAGTCGCAGATGCGTTTGATGGGGAGTTTGGGCTCTCTTTCCGATTTGCAAAGGTGGTTTGAGGTGACCTTTGCCAACCACAGCGTGTTCTATCAACACCCCCATCTACCGCAAGAGGGGGCCGATCACCTCTACCACTTACTCGGAATGGGGAGGGCGCCCGAGCCCACCCTCATCGATCTCAAAGTTGCCTCAACACTCGACTGGATGGCGCACTTAGATCCCAATTCCTTAGACCACAAGTTAGCCAGTAAAGTCCTCGAGCACCTCTTTCACGAGGGGAGCGCCGGAGAGTTTGCCAAAGTGCAGCAGTGGGCCCAGGGCTTTGTCGACAACAATTATAAAGAGATAGAGCCCCTGCCTTGAATCACAAAACTTAAAGTGTATGTTTATGAAACCATTATTTTTTACCCTAGCCTCCCTCTCACTCTTTGCCTCACAAGGCATCGATGAGATGATCAAAGAGACCTTCCTCGCCATCGTCGAAGTGGCCCCTTCCTCTGAGTACGACAAACTCTTTGCCAAGATCGATGAGTGGGAAACAGACGACGAGACCGCCTTGCCCTTGACCACCTACCTTAAGGACCGACTCTACCTCATTCGGAGCTCGGGTAAAAGCTGTGACTTTGCCAAAATGACGTTAAGGGATGAGCTATCAGCAGAAAAAAGTCTCTTCATGCGCTTTCCCGGAGTGACAGAAAAACAGTGCCACGCCTTCTCCGAGCTGATTGGATTTGAATTTGCCACCGCGCCAAGTGCCATTGATCACATTCACGCCAATTTATGGGAGCAACTCCACACAGCCAGCGATACAGACCAAGTCTTCTTGCGTGAGATGATCACCACCGTGAAACAAGTCGGAAGTTTAGGGACTCTCCACGATCTAAGAGAGCACTTTGCCGCCCATTACCCCTCCGAATTTAAGGACCTATATTACCTCTTCCCTGAGGCGTCTCAAGCGACTATTGCTCACGTATACGCCCAACTATCCGAAGAAAAAGCCCCTAAAATCACCCACAACGACGAAGTGCTCCGACAGCTTGTTGTGTGGCAAAAAGAGTCCTCCTTAGGGAGCGATGACCACAAATTGGCCTCATGGCTCATTGAGCAAATGGACACAATTGGCAGTTTTGGCGATTTTGAGGCCTTCGTGCGCTACGGCAAAATGGTCCACTCCCGCCAATTCGCCATGGTCCCTAAGCTATCTGAAGAGCGGATCAGAGAGTTTAACGCCATTTTAGGGCACAACGCCAAAGTGGAGCAGGCTGTGGCCGATGCCAAGCGGTGGTTTGAGAGCTTAGACCCTGAAAAAGATGGCGCGAGCTACCGCCTGGCCAAAGTGACCCTCTCCGACTTAGAGTCGTTAAAAGAGGATCCCGAGGCCTACGCCAAAGCCAAAATGATGATCGCTCACGCTTTCCCTCCCCACCGCGATATCTACATGCAATTTCCCGGAGTGAGTCGGGATGACGTCGCCCGCCGCCTCTCCTTTGTCGATATCTTTGAAGTACCCGCCCCGACCGCCATCGATCGCGTCTTTGCCAAACTCTACGACTACCAGGGCAATCACAACCCCCACACAGCCGAATACCACCTTGCCCAGATGACCCTCAACCAACTCGAGGAGATCGGCTCATATGGCACCCTTTTAGAGCTCCACGCCTGGGCTGAGACCACCTTCAAAGATCACGACCTTTTCCTCCGCTACCCCAATCTCTCCGAAGAATCGATTGCCCTTTACGCCGATCACATCGCCTACTCCCCATTAAAAGTGCCCACAACGCTCGATCTCAAATACCGCGAAGTTGTCCACCATCTTCAAAAGATGGCTCCGGAGAGCGCCCTGGCCGATCTCACCAATCAATTCTTAGCAGCGATTCGCAGTTTTGGCTCACACGGCGACTTCCACCTCGCCCAAGAGTGGGCCCAGCGCACCTTGTTTGAAAATGAGAGAGACAGCGAGCTCAGCCTCCACGAAAAACAGCTCTTTCGCCGCATTGCCGGCCTCAACTACGACGTGAAGAAATTCTACATCTACGCCCTGAGCCTAGTTGACGAGAGTGCCCTCACAGAAGGAGCGCTCATCACCCACTTTGTGGGCGATCTTAAGCAACTTCGCGCGAGCAAAATCTCGCAGCGGGAGTTCAATCAATACTTAAGTGAGCTCCAAAGCAAAGAGTACGACCTCTACATGAAATTCCCCACAGCGACAAAACCCGAGGTGCAGTCACTCTACGACCTTCTCTACCTTGGGCAAGCCCCCGACCCCACGCCGATGGATCTTTTCTACCAAGATCTCAATGCCTGGCACCGAGCAGGGCTGACCGAAAATGAAGTCCCTTTCTATGACCAAATTGATAAAAAGGTGCGCGCAATGGGTTCCCTTGGCGATGTCGCTGACCTCTCAGAGTGGTTTAACACCGAATTCATCGGCGCCCACTGCGACCTCTACCTCCAATTTCCCGGTTTAGAGATGGCAAGAGTGGCCTTTCTCTTTGATCACCTTCCAAAGGTAGAAACCGTCAGACCCACCATTATCGATATCAAAGCGGGTCAGGTCATGGCGTGGAAGGAGACCCTAAGCCCCCGCTCCTTTGAGTTTTTTCTCGCGGAGAGCATGCTTGAGAAAATGAAAGAGCTCGGCTCACAAGGGGATTACGAAACCCTGCAACTTTGGGCCAAAAGCTTCATTGAAGGCAGGAAAGGTGATCTTGAAAAAGACCCTGCAGAAAGCGCACACGAAGCCCCAGTTCAAAGTGTCTTTGATCAATCTGACGAATTGGGAGAACCCTCTTTAACGTCGATGTGAGAAAGGGCTCTTCAAACGCCTCATCAACCCCAATCTCCCGCTCGATGACAGGGAAGTGCTCCCTCGCGATTTCGATCACAACCGAGCGGGTGATTCCCTTTAAAATTCCGCTCTTGGGGGTGATCAGCGCCCCATCCTTAAAGGCAAAAAAGTTGGATGTTGACCCCTCCAAAATCTGTTGATCGCGCACAAACAGTGCATCAAAAGCCCCGCTCTGTTTTGCCGCGTCAAGGGCCATCATCGAAGGGAGATAATTGAGCGATTTCACCTCGGGTAAAAAGCGCGCTATCGTCGTTGTGATCACGGAAACGCCGCTTTCATAAAGGGTGTCATCGAGCTCTTTATGGGGTTGCAAACAGATAATAAGCGATGGGGGCGCACTCCGCTCAATATAATCGCAACTTAAGCCCCCTGTCACAATCACACGGATGCTCCGCTCCTCATCAAAAGGGCACTGATTGATCAAAGCGCAAATGATCTCTTTGATCGCTCCAAGCGACTTTGGAAGGGGGCAGCCAATCCGATCGGCTGAAAATTTTAATCGCTGAAGATGGGCCTCAATTTTAAACGGTTTTTTGCCATATGTGACCAAGTGCTCAAACACCCCAAAACCCCGCGTCAGACCGATGTCTAAAGGCGAAATGGTGCCATTCAAATCATTATAAATTTGTCCATTTACGTAGATCATAAATGCAGTGTAATTAAGAAAAAAATGGGTGTCTAGAAAAAAAATTAAATAAAAACACTTGAGAATATAATTCAAAAAAAATATTTATGCGTATGAGGACACTTGAGAAATGAGGAGATAACTAATGGCCTTAAAAGACACCATGAAAAAAATGGGCACAATGCTCGAAAAGATTACCAAAGACATGCCAAAAGCCGCTAAAGGGAACAAAGCCGCTTCACAGCGTGTGAGAACTTTGACAATCCAATTTGAAAAAGTGGCAAAAGTATTCCGTAAGGAGTCAGTCGCCGCTTCTAAAGGTAAGAAAAAGACAACCACAAAGAAAAAAGCCCCTGCTAAGCGCAAGACAGCCGCTAAGAAAAAGACAGCGACCAAGAAAAAAACAACGACAAAGCGCAAAACAACAGCTAAGAAAAAAGCCCCAGCTAAGAAAAAAACAACCACAAAGAAAAAAGCCCCAGCTAAGCGCAAGACAACCGCAAAGAGAAAAGCTCCAGCTAAGAAAAAGACAACAGCCAAGCGCAAAGCCCCAGCCAAGCGCAAGACAACTGCTAAGAAAAAAACAACCACAGCACGACGCAAAAAAAGATAATTTTATAAAGGCCCACCCACCTCGTTTGAGCGGTGGGTCTTTTGTTTTAAAAAGGGATAAATATGGCGGCAGACACAAAAAAAATGATGCAAGATCTCGACAAACTCATCAAAGCCACACCCGATGTGGACATGGACAAAGCGTTTGGCGAATTTTTAGCATCCCACGAAGAGGCACTCAAAGGGTGTGATGAATACGTCGAAGGGCTCGTCCCAAGACTCGTCTTCATTGCCGACTTTTTGCGCTTACAGACAGAGATGATCTTAGGGGGCGATATCAAGAGCTCACTAAAGAGTCTTCTTATCTGGGCAGAGGCCATGGACCACGGCGATGTGCCGATGAACTTTGGCAACCGCACGCGCATGGAGAAGATGGCCGAGATTTTGGAGAAAAAAGCGCGCACACTCAACACCTCCTACAAAGACCAAGTCAAAAAGTGGGCTGAATAGGCTCTATTTCAAATATATTTTCGCAATATCCTAGAGTTTCTAGATCTGGTATACTTGCTACCACAGAGTGCGACCTAATAGCTGTTAGTAGGTCGCTACTCAGGGGTACTATATGCCAGACGTTGAATTGACCATTTCTTCCCTATCAAAAAAGGGGCACGGTAAGAGTGAGCTGAATGAGCGCTCCATTGAGGTCATGAACACCCTTCCAGGAGAGAGAGTTCTTGCCGAAATCCCCAAGCGGCGCGGCCGCAAGAAACGGGCCAACCTGTTAAAACTCCTCTCCACATCGCCCCATCGCGTCGAGCCCCGCTGCCCCCACGCGGCCATTTGCGGCGGCTGCGCCTTTCAACATCTCGCTTACCCCGAGCAACTTAAACTCAAAGAAGACAAAGTCACAACCCTCTTCAATCACCCCGTGCTCCCCATCATTGGTGTCGACGATCCCTTCTACGGTCGCAACAAAATGGAGTTCACCTTCTCCGAGACGCGGGCGGGGACCCGCTACCTCGGGCTGATCATGGCCGGCTCCCGTGGAGATGTCTTCAATCTCACCGAGTGTCATATGACCCATGAGTGGTTTGCTAAGACCCTCCAACAGGTCAGGGAGTGGTGGGAGGCCTCCGACCTCAAAGCCTACCACGGCCCCTCAGACTCAGGATCGCTCCGCACCCTAACCCTTAGACGATCGGCCCACACAGAGAGCCAACTTGTGATGCTCACCGTCTCCGGCAACCCCGACTACGCCCTTAAAACAGATCACCTAGAGAGCCTCAAGGAGTGCCTTAGCGGAAGCAGCCTCTTTGTCCAAATCCAGCAGACGCAAAAGGGGAGCCCCACCCAGTTTTACGAAATGCACCTAGCCGGCGAAGAGACCCTCGTTGAGACCCTCACCATCAAGGGGCGTGAGATGACCTTTCATATCAGCCCCACCTCATTCTTCCAGCCCCAGACCAAACAGGCGGAAAAGCTCTTCACCCACGCCTTAGATCTCCTCAATCCAAGCCCCAAGGACATCCTCTTTGACCTCTGTTGCGGCACGGGGACCCTCGCCCTCATCTTTGCCCCCTACGTGGCCAAAGCGATTGGGATCGAACTCAACCCCTACGCAGCCATTGATGCCCAGGTCAACAGTCAAGTCAACAACCTCTCAAATGCGACCTTTATTAAGGGAGATGTCTTTGAGGAGTGTGCCAAGCTCAAAGCCCAAGGGATTAAACCCGATATCGTGACCCTAGATCCTCCAAGGGCGGGGATCACCCCACAGATGGTCGACCTCCTCAAGGAGCTCGCCCCCAAGAAAATCCTCTACATTTCCTGCAACCCCACCACTCAAAAAGAGAATATAGAGGCCCTCATGCCCGACTATCAGATTGTCACCCTCCAGCCCCTCGATCAATTCCCCCACTCACCCCACATCGAAAACATCGCTCTCCTTGAAATTCATCCCTAAATCTGGCAAGATGGGTTGATTAACTAATTTTAAGGGGATCCCTCTATGAAAAAATATTTACTCGCCCTAGCGCCATTTTTTGCCACATCGACCCTTCTTGGGCAAGATGTTCAGGCGACAGCCACCAAACAGCAAAGCTTGATGCAAACTCTCATCATGATAGGGATCGCCCTCGTCTTCTTCTACTTCATCCTATGGCGTCCTGAGAAAAAACGGCGTCAGAAAATGGAGAGCCAAAGAAGTGCTCTTCAGAAAGGGGACAAAGTGACGGCAATGGGAATTGTGGGCACAGTGAACACAATCAAGGACAAGACAGTGATTCTAAAGATGGTCGATGGCGCAAAAATTGAGGTGGTCAAAGCGGCCATCACAGAGGTGAGCCCCAATGTTGACGAGGAGAGTAGCAGTGAGCCTGTGACGGATTCATAAATCGATTTAGAATACAATTAGGCCTTCTCTTAATGTCCTCTGTTTTAAGAACATTTAGAGAAGGCAATGATTTTATAGAGATGAATAATCTCCCACAACTCTATTTTTAAGAAATTATCGGTTTGATATTTAATCTTGATTTTCTATATAATTAATCCAGTTTTCAAACACATATCCACCATTTTATTATTTTCATCTATAAGTTCATCGTTTTCATTTGCAAGTTGATTGTTCTCTTCAATCATTTTTTTTATTTGATTAACAAGAAGTATTTGTTCATAATGTGCATTATCAAGATCATTATCAAACTGTTTTTCCCGAGCCTCTAGTTCCTCAATTTGAGTGTTGAGTTCATTGATTCTTTGTTCTGATTCTTCATTTTTTATATTGTTTTCTTTTTTTAATTCATCAATAGTATTCTCTAGCTTAATAATTTCATTTAATTGAGAATTAATATCATTTAAATATTTATAGCTATTGTCGTTTCCAGTAAATGTGCTTTTTGATAATTTACATAAAAATTCATTTCTAATTAGGAGTTCATTGATTTTTTGTTTCGACTTTTCAGTGTTTTCTTTTAACAATTCTTGAAGTTTTTTGTAATTATTTTTAAGATTATAGTAATCATCCTTTAGTTGATTGATTTCATCATAGATTATTTGATTTTCATCAGTGATTAAAGTATTTTCGTCTTGAAACTTTTCATTTTTACTGGTAAGGGTTTTTACTTTTTCATTCAAATTTTCAATTCGATTTAGAAGTTTTTTGTTATCATTGTCCGCCTTAGACAGCTCTTCTTTATCCACAGTATTTAGATTATTCTTTATTTTTAATTCACGAACAAGTTGTTTCAGTTTTTCTTTTTCATTGATTAAACCATCTACTTTTTGTTTCAGTTCTTCATTATTAGGAGCAATTACCTGCTGTGCGGGTTTGTTTTTAAGTTCAGTTTTGAACTCTTCGATTTTTGCGTAACATAACTCGATCGTCTCATCTTTTTCCTGCAAGTTGCTATTAAGCATTACAATTATTGAAACACACTTTTCGAGTTCAGACTTGTATTGTGCGAGTTGCTCTTTCAGCTCAAAAAGCTCCTTCTCTTTCTTTTCAGCATTGAGCTTTAATTTTTCAATTTCTGCATTTTGAATGATCATCAAGTTCTCATCATGTGCATCAAGCTCGTTTTGATTAAAAATTTCTGGCTCAAGAAGGTTAGCTTGGTTGTTCTGAATCTCTTGATTCTCAGCCTCTAACCGGGAAATTTCCCGCGCCTGATGAATGACCGCAGTGCGCAGAAGGGACATTTTCTCTTTAATCTGGTCTAAGTAGCTTTTAGTGCTTTGTCGAAGCTTATTGAGCTCGGTATTCTTTTCATTGACTTGAGTTTCTAGTTGAGAGATGACCTCTTCATTTTCATCAATCTGCTTATTAAGATTATGGATATTTCCTTTAAGAGAGCATTCAAGTTCCAGAATTTTGTGATCTTTAATCTTTGCGTCTTCCAAAAGTTTTGTAAGTTCTTCTGTAAGTCTTTGGGTCTTTGACTCTAAAAGAGAAATTTTCTCAGTCTTTTTCCTGATGTCATCTTCAAGCTCAGTGATTTTACTAGATTTTTCATGACTCTCTGTTGTTAACTGGCTGATTTTCTCGTTTTTATCACTCACTTCAATTGATAGTTGTTTGATCTTAGCCCTATTTTCTTGGATCTCAGAAGAGCGAGTCTCGATCTCTTTTTTGAGTTGTAAATTGTTGCTTGTTTCATTTTTCAATAATTGATTGAGTTTATCAGCTTCAATTGTCAGCGTCTCATCCTTTAGTGCTTGAGCATTAATCTCATTTTGGAGCTGAGAGATATTCTGGTTTTTCTTTTCAATCTGCTTATTGAGCTTGTCAATTTTAGAGTTTAAAGAGGAGATCTCATCGTCCTTATTGCTGCTGTTTGTTTGTAGATTATGAATTAGCAGTTCATTCTCTTTGATCTGCTGTTTAAGACTTTCAATGTCATTCTTAAGGGTTAAGACCTGACTATCTTTCTTTTGTAATCTGTGATTTTGTTGAGCGATGAGGCAATGAGCATTTTTCAATTTTTGAACAATGATATTTATAGATTGGGTGGTTTTCGTAAGATCAGCATTGAGATTATTTAATTTTTCTAATCCTTTATTAAATGCAATAGTCTTTTTGGAAATAGTTTTATGCAATCGTATGATTTCTTCTTCTAGATCAGCAATTTTTAAATTCTTAGTGCTGGCCTCATCTTGAAGTTGAGAAATTTCATTCATCTGTGCCTGGAGTGCGGCGTTAGAGCTCTCTTTATCGGAGTTAATTTGGCGGTTTAATTCTTTAAGGTCTGAGATTTTTTCTTTGTGAGTATGAACTTCATCTTTTAGAGCCTCAATTTGGGATCTTTTTTTGATGATTTTTCTGCCGAGGTCGGCCTTGTCTTGATCAGAGGCTAAAATTTGCTCATGTTTCTTAGCGAGT
>Ga0180434_10006500_pt1 | contig 13429 bp, 13 predicted proteins | sample SS_ome_7_FD_132453 | JGI IMG/M metagenome (GOLD analysis project Ga0180434, IMG submission 132453) | Hypersaline lake sediment archaeal communities from the Salton Sea, California, USA - SS_1_D_2 metaG | ecosystem: Environmental > Aquatic > Non-marine Saline and Alkaline > Hypersaline >... | reverse complement strand
TCACGATGAGAGCGTGCGCACTGAGAGGAACGTCAACGGCGTGACCGCCAGTGTGGTCCTGTGTAGAACGCCGGCGGGCGAGCCGCTTGTGACGCCGGGCGATGCTGTGATTCGGTGAAGCTCATGTTACACTGGCGGGCAAACCGCCATTGGCACCCTGCTGCTCGGCGGGCGTCTCGCCCTAACGGCCGCGCGGCGCAGGGATTCGGTGAAGCGGCGGGCCAGGGCGGTCTTGCCCTCGCCGCCGAAGCCGACGATGGTCAGCATTCGGCGGCGGCGATCTCGCCAGGCGCGGCGGAGCTTGTTTGTCTCGGTCTTGCGGCCGACCCATTTGGGTTGGGATTCGGGATAGTCGGTGAGGAAGTCGCGGGCGCCGGACTCGGGCTTGTCGGGCGCCGGAGTTGGCGCGGGGCCGCCGTCGCCCGAGCGGGCGGTGTAATGATCCTTGGGCTTGCCCTCGTTTAACGCCAGGCGCTCGAGGATCAGATCGGCGGTTTGCTCGGGGGTTTTGTCGTCGAGTTCGACGAAGCCGGCGGTGTCGTAAAGACCCTTGAGCTGGGCGCGCGCGAACCGGCAGAGCATGATGACGTCATCCTTGCGGTTCTTGAGCAACGCGTGGATCGCCGTCCACTCGAGGCCCGTCCATTCCTTCTCGTCGTAGTCCGGGCAAACCACCACGACAATCAGGTCGGACTCGTCGTGATAAAGGTCGGGTAAGTAGATGCCGAGGTCGCGTCTGGCGAACTCGGACTCGTGGTACTTGTCGTAGAGGATTGCCACCTCGCCGAACTGAGTTGCGAGAATGGACGCGACGCGAGCGACGTAGTCCCGCTTTTCGCCGGCAAAGGAGAGGGCGACTCGGAAGCGTTTCTGAGCATCACGCATTTTGGCGCCTTGATACACATTGGGTTAAAGCAGCGAAGATGATGCGGCACGTCGCACCTTTCCCTGCTTGATGATACAGCGTTATGGGTGGAATGTCACCGGGGTTGGTCTTTTTGACTTGGTTGGGGTTGCTTTCCTTCGCCCCGCTGGGGCGAGGGGGGTGGGGGGGGGGACGTTTTCCGCGGGTTTCGCGTCGGGCCGCCGCGCGGCCCGCCGCTTCACCCGCGGCTACTGACCGCCGCCCCGCCGGGGCTGAAGGCGATCGTCCTCCGCCGCCCCGCCGGGGCTGAAGGCGATCGTTCTCGTTCGATCCGGTTGGGCGGAAGGCGATCGTCCTCCGCCGCCCCGCCGGGGCGGAAGGCGATCGTTCTCCGCCGCCCCGACGGGGCGGAAGGCGATCGTTCTCGTTCGATCCGGTTGGGCTGAAGGCGATCGTCCTCCGCCGCCCCGACGGGGCGGAAGGCGATCGTTCTCGTTCGATCCGGTTGGGCGGAAGGCGATCGTCCTCCGCCGCCCCGCCGGGGCTGAAGGCGATCGTTCTCGTTCGATCCGGTTAGGCGGAAGGCAACGGGCTTGTTTCGCCCCTGTTGGGCGGAAGGCGGTAATCGGGGGAGACCGCCTGACAGCGGCGCACGGTCCGGAGTTTTAGCGGGGCGAAAGATTGATTGTCGACGGGCGCATCTTGGCATGCTCAATCGCGCCCCTACCCATCCTTTAATACTGGCGCATTATCGCGACTACGGCCGACACGGGGGTCGGCCGCTACTGCGCCAATGTCGGCCGCTACATTCTATTCATTTTAGCTGACCGGTTGAAAACCGGTCCCACAGTTATCCCTTGGTCCAGAAGCGGGCGCCGTAGAGGGCGTCGTCGCCTAGTTCTTCCTCGATTCTGAGGAGGCGGTTGTATTTGGCTATGCGGTCGCTGCGGGAGGCGCTGCCGGTTTTGATTTGGCCGGCGCCGGTCGCGACGGCGATGTCGGCGATGGTGGAGTCCTCGGTTTCGCCGCTGCGGTGGCTGATGACGGCGGAGAGGCCGTTGCGCATGGCGAGGTCCACGGCGGCGAAGGTTTCGGTGAGCGTGCCGATCTGGTTGATCTTGACCAGGATCGAGTTGGCGCTCTTTTCCTTGATGCCGCGTTCGAGGTATTTGACGTTGGTGACGAAGAGGTCGTCGCCGACGAGTTGGACCTTTTCGCCGAGCTTGGCGTTTAGTTTGGCCCAGCCGGCCCAGTCGTTTTCGGCGAGGCCGTCCTCGAGGCTGCGGATGGGATATTTTTCGCACCAGCCGGCCCAGATGTCGATCATTTCGTCGCTGGTGGCGAGGCGGTCGGGGTTGGACTTGAAGAAGCGGTATTTGCCGGTTTCTGAGTCCCACATTTCGCTGGTGGCGGGGTCGAGGGCGATGAAGACGTCCTCGCCGAGTTTGTAGCCGGCTTTTTCGACGGCGATCGCGATGACCTCGAGGGCCTCGTCGTTGGACTTGAGGCTGGGGGCGAAGCCGCCTTCGTCGCCGACGGCGGTGTTGTAGCCCTTGCCCTTGAGGACGGCCTTGAGGTTGTGGAAGATTTCGGCGCCCATGCGGAGTCCTTCGCGGAAGTTCGGGGCGCCCCAGGGCTGGACCATGAATTCCTGGAAGTCGACGTTGTTGTCGGCGTGGCTGCCGCCGTTGAGGATGTTCATCATCGGCACGGGGAGGACGTGTGCGTTGGCGCCGCCGAGATAGCGGTAGAGCGGCATGGCGCAGTAAGAAGCGGCGGCCTTGGCGGCGGCGACCGATACGGAGAGGATGGCGTTGGCGCCGAGCTTGGCCTTGTTGGGCGTTCCGTCGAGTTCAAGCATACAGGCGTCGATTTGCTCCTGCATAGCGGGATCCATGCCGAGCACGGCGGGCGCGATGATTTCGTTGACGTTTTGGACGGCTTTGAGGACGCCCTTGCCGAGGTAGCGTTTTTTGTCGCCGTCACGGAGTTCGACGGCTTCGTTCTCGCCGGTGGAGGCGCCGCTGGGAACGGCGGCGGCGGCGAATGTTCCGTCGGCGAGATGAACGTCGGCCTCGACGGTGGGATTGCCGCGGGAATCGAGAATTTCGCGGGCGACGACGTTTTCGATAGGCGGAGCGATCAACATGGTTAGTCCTCTCGTGGCTCGATGGTGTCCAGGGTTTCTTGAGTCGCCGCCGGGGCCGGGGCCAGCACGGGCGCCGGGGCCGACGACGAGGGATGGTCTATATTGGCGAAACTGACGACGAAACGATTGGCTTGTTCCTCGGGATCGTGATAGCCGACTAACTCGACGCCGTCCCCGAGTTGAATTTCGTTGATTGAGCTGAACCGGTCGTTCACGTAAATCTCCGCGTCGCGCGTGACGACGCAATATATTGTTTCATCCGCGGAGGCGGGGGGTGTCTGTGCTCGGACGCGTAACTCGCCGGTGTCGGCGTGGCAGGCGACGACCGTTCCCGAAATCACTTTGAAATGCGTGCGCGGGATTTTTTCGTCGCAGCCGCATAGCCAAAGCCCAGACACGGCCGGACAGATGAATATCAGGGATTGAAGTCGCGTTTTTCGTAGCACGCGTTGCTGCTCCATCGGCCGCGCGTCATCGGTGTTATCGGCCCACCGGCATTGTAACCGGCGTCCGGCGAATGCGTAAGGCTTCGCCCGCCGCGTTTCGGGCGAGTTCGCGTCCGCATCAACGATCCGGATTTTTATATGTGTTCGGATTCGTTAGACTGGCGTTTTCGTCTTAAAGATGGAGTAAAAAATCGAGGCTCATGATGCAACCTCGCCAGCGAATCACGAATCATAGAGGACTTTCATGGCTCGCGACGATTTTCGTCGCATACGCCTGCTCGACGGCGTTGGCACTTTTGGCGCCGGCGCAATCATCTTCGCCGAAGTCCGATATTATCGAAGCGCGCAAATGGATCGTTAGCCCTGACTCCGTGGAACGGATCGAGGCGTTCGCGCCCGCGGCGGAGATAAGCCTGCGCCGGTACACGAATCCGCGACCGCTACGCGCATGGATCGCGCGGATCGACCTGACCGTGTCGGGGGTACGGTTCGCCCTGACCCGACCGGCCGAGTTCGCGGGCGTAAACGAGCGGTTCGAAACCAGGTGCGCCGACACGCTCGAATTCGCGCGGCAGCGCGGCGTGCAACTCGCCGTGAACACCAGCGCCTTCGCCCCCTTCCGCGAGCGGGCCGGTCAGCCGATGGACGTCGTGGGGCTCGCGGCCGTCCGCGGCCGGCGATACTCGGATCCGGACGCCCGCTTCGGGGCCATGTACATCTCGCGGGACGGTCGCGTCTCGTTGAAAGGGCCGCCGCTGCCAGAAAACGAACTCTGGCAGGTCATCCCCGGTTTTCGGATGCTGGTGGACGACGGCGAGATAGTCGTTTCCGAGAAAGAAGCCGCCACGAAATTCGGCGGCTTGAATCCGAGAACGGCGGCGGGGGTCGCTCGGGACGGGCGCACGTTGTGGCTGATCGTCGCGGACGGTCGCCGGAAGGATTGGAGCATGGGACTGACGCTGGTCGAGCTGGCCGCGCTGTTTCAATCGCTGGGCGTCTGGGACGCGTTGAATCTCGACGGCGGCGGTTCGTCGCTAATAGTAATGGAATATGCGGACGGGAAGCACGCGGTGATGAACACGCCCTCGGGAGGGGCGCCGCGGCAGGTCGCTAACAATCTGGGCTTGTATTTACCCGGGCGCGGGGCGGCGGCACTACCCGCGTGTTCGCCGCGCGACGCCGTGATTCAGTACGCCTCTTCCAAGCGCGGCGGCGGTTACATCTGGAAGGGCGACGGAGTGTCCACGGACATCGTTTACGACGGAGCGCGGATTTTGCGCGCCAATCCGCAGGGCACGTATAGCCGCGGCGCCACGCTGGAAGCGTTTTTGCACGCCTATTGCGGGCGGCGGCTAGATTCGAGCAAATTGCCGGACGAAGGTCGCTGGTTTGAAAACTGGCCGAGGGAGAAATTCGTCGCATTGCAAAAGGGTTGGTATGGAGACGAGTCGGCGCCGGGCAATCCGGAGATACCGGAGATCGTTCGCGAGCAGATCCGGGAGCGTCGGATGGCGAATGTCCTGCCGTGGACAGGCATGGCTGCGCCTGTGACACATTATCGAATGTTGCAGCGCGGCGATTTCGTGCAATTCTGGCGCAAGAACGAGTCCGGGCATTCCGCGGTTTTCTGGGGGCGCGACTTTGACGAGCAGGGGCGCGAACGACTGTGGTACTGGTCGAGCCAGGGCAAGCCGCGTCACGCTTATCCGCTAGCCCCGGGGGGCGATCCCGTGAAACTGCCGGGTTACGGCGTCAACTGGGAATACATAGGAGAGGAAATTGATCCGGCCCGCATTTATGGAACGACCCTGCTAAACGAAGAATGAACGGCCCGCGACGGGCAGGAGTTGCTTGAGCCGCGCAAGCGTTGCACGCCGAACATCGGCGGCGGCGCCCCTGTATTTTCCAGGAGCGTCCGCCGGCGACCTTTAATCCCTTCTATTCAGGCCAGTTAGAAGCCTCGTCGAACATTTTTCCATGCCGCCGTCGCCCTTCTGGCACGCACCCTGCTTTGAAACGAGTACGCATTCCCGGTGAAGCCGCGCCGCGGCGCTCGGGAGACGGCGGATTTGAAACTTACGGGAGTCGCGCATGCGGCGTCAGAGCAAGGTCACCATCAAGCAGAGCAGGCCGGCCGAAAAAGGCTCGACCATAATTCCGTCTGACATTGACGGGCCGTTGCCGGATTGGCGCGAGTTGGGGCGACGCGTGCTGAACGAGTCGATGCGGCGAAGCACGCGAGACATGCGCCGCCGTAATGCCGGCATGTCCCATACGGGTCGCATGCGTCATATGCCGGGGGATCGCTCGTGATTTACGGCATGTACCAATCCGCGGCCGGGATGATGGTTAACGAGTACCGGCAGAATGTGCTCGCGAACAACATCGCTAACGCCGAGACGGTCGGCTTTAAGCGTGACGTGGCGAGTTTCGCGGAGCGTCAGCGGGCGAGCGACGCGGGCGTGCGTCATGGTCCGACGAACGATTTGATGGAGGGGCTTACCGGCGGTTTGTGGCTGGGACGGACGGATACTGATTACAGCGAGGGGAAATTCATTCGCACGGAAAATCCGCTCGACGTGTCGGTCGCGGGCGCGGGATTTTTGCGAGTCAAGGCAGACGGCCATGAATATCTGACGCGCGACGGCCGCATGAAAATGAATTCGGACGGCTGGCTGGTTTCGGCGGCGGACGGGGCTTTGATGCTGGGGCAGGCCGGGCAGCCGATCAGGCTTAATCCGCGCGGGCCGACGCCCGCCATCGACGAGGACGGATTGATCAAGCAAGGCCAATCGACGGTCGGCCGGCTGGGGCTGTCGGACGCGGCGAATTACAGAGCATTGCGCAAAGTCGGGGACGGGCGTTTTTCGGCTGAAAACACGCAACTGACGCGGGCGCCGGGCAGGATCCAATCCGGCCTCGTGGAAAGTTCGGGCGTCGAGCCCGTCAAGGAACTGACGACGATGATCGAAGCCTCGCGGATGTATCAGCTCAACGCCCAGATGGTCACATTGCAGGACCAGTCCGCGGGTCGAGTGATCAACATGGTGGCGAATGCTTAAAGGCAAGGCAACTAGGCAACGAGGCAACAAGGCAGAAAAGCGATCGAAACATCCTGAATTTTGAACCCTCAACAAGAGGATAGGCATATGGCCATCATGGCCCTACATACCGCAGCCACTGGAATGCAGGCTTTGTCGACGAAGATCGACGTGATTGCGAACAACATCGCGAACGCGGAAACGCCGGGCTACAAATCCTCGCGGGTGAATTTTCAGGATTTGTTGTATCAGATTCGCTCGCAGCCGGGCGTACAGACCAGCGCGGAGACATCGACGCCGTTGGGAACGCAGATCGGTTTGGGCGTATTGGTTAGCAATACGCAGCTCATGTTTACGCAGGGTTCCGCGATTCAGGGTCAGAATCTCGACGCGATGATCGAGGGCGACGGCTTCTTCCAGGTGGAATTGCCGGACGGACGGACGGCGTATACGCGCGCCGGCAACTTCGTGCGTAATTCGGAAGGTCAATTGGTGCTGGGCAACAGCATGGGCTATCGGCTGGTCGATACGCCGACCATCCCGGACAACATACCGACCGACAAGGTTTCGATCGGGAGCAACGGGGAAATCAGCGGACTAGACGAGAACGGGCAGATACAGATTTTCGGTCAGATCGAACTGGCGCGATTCGCCAATCCCAGCGGATTGCTCCAGTACGGCTCGAACGTCTACGCCGAGAGCGCCTCGTCGGGCACGCCGATCACGGGGGAGCCGGGGGCCAACGGTTTGGGCGCGATCAAGGGCGGTCATCTCGAACAGAGCACGACCGAGGCCGTGACCGAACTGGTCGAGCTGATCAAGACGCAACGGGTTTTCCAGATGAATTCGCAATCGATCCAGTCCGCCGACCAGGCGCTGCAGGTCGTGGCGAATCTGAGGCGGTAATGAAGACGAATGACACGTGTTGGAGATAAACGCATGCGAACGCTCGTAATGCTAAGTCTGATCGGGGCGATGTCGTCGGGGAGCGCCGGCGCCGATTTGATTGAGAAAGAAGTGAGTCGCCTGAAGTTGCGTCCGCAAACCCGCGTGTGCGGCGACGTGGTAACGCTGGCGGACGTGCTGAATTTCTCGCAGGCTGATCCGCGCTTGCCCGACGAGATCGGCGACAAGGCGATCGCGACCGGCGCCGCCGCCCCGGCCGAAACCGCCGTCACGCACGACCAGGTTGTCAAGCGGCTCGAGGCGCTCGGCGTCAACATGGCGCGCGTGCTGGTCAGCGGGGCGCTGTCTTGCCGGGTGACGCTCGAAGCCCCGCTTGCAGAAAAACAGACCGAGGGCGGCGAGACGCCGCTGATGCGGACGCCGTCGCGTATCGACGGGGCGGCGACGTTGGCGGACTTGTTGCGCGCCAAGATTGAGGACGGGCTGGCCGCGCATAACGGTCGTGTGGAAGTCGAATTCGAGCACGCCGGCGGCGAGTTTCTCGAACTGACGTCTCCGCCTTTCGATTTTTCGATTATCGCCGATCGGGGGCGGAAGGTCGGTTTGCGCGAGTTCCGCGTGACCTTGAAGCGCGACGGGCGCATCCAGCGGACCGTACGTCTCGGGGCGCGCGTCAAGCTCATCAAACAAGTGCTGGCGGCGACCACCCCGTTGAACGTCGGGGCCTATGTTCGGCGAAATTCGCTGGAATACGCCAGCTGGGAATTCACGCGTGACGAGGATTTCGGCGATTTCGGCATCGAACATGTCGAGCAGGTCGTCGGCCAGAAAGTCAAGAATTTCGTTCCCGCCGGACAGATGGTGCGTCTGAGCGATCTGAAATCGGTCGATTTGGTACGGCGATCGCAGCCCGTCACCGTGGTCGGCGCCGCGCCGGGTTCGGCGAACGTGAACATGCGCATCACCGGCGACGCGCTCGATTCGGGCGGTTACGGCGACACTATCCGCGTGCGGCTGGGAAATTCGCGCGACAACTACCGCGAGGTTCGCGGTCTGGTGGTCGGCGTCGGCACCGTGCAGATGACGGAGGGCAGCCTGTGATGGGGACTGCAGGGTTTAGGGTTCAGGGTTCGGGGTTCAGGGTTCAGGGTTCGGGATTCAAGTCGCGCCGAGGAGCCGGGGGCTTCAGCCTGCGCGGTTTAACGTCCGCGGAACCGTCGCGATATCGAGCTGCGCGAGCCAAAGTACTCACTGTTCTGATGATTGCATCAGGTTTCAGCGTTGTCGCCGAAGCTCAGAGTAATTCGCTTTTCGGCGCGAGCCCGGCGCCGGCTGTGCAATCAACCAACGGCGCGGTCGAGATTTTGCTGCCGGCGCCGCCGACGCTGTTTTATCCCAACCTGGGCAAGGACGACGACGTCCCCGCGCCTAACGAGGTGCTGCTGGCGACGTCGCTGTTCGCGGTCGCGGCGCCGAAGCCGCGCAAGATCAAGGTGAACGATCTGATCACGGTCATCATCCGCGAGGAGAAGAAGTCCAGTTCGGACTCCGACCTCAAGCGCGAAAAGAAATGGGAGATCGCGGCTGAACTGAAGAAGTGGATTCGTCTGAACGAGCAGCACAAGCTGATCCCGCAGGTTTTTCCGATGGGAAATCCCGCGATCGATCTTGAATACGACGACAAGTACGAGGGCAAAGGCAAGGTCGGGCGCAAGGACAGCTTGATCACGCGAATCACGGCGAAAGTGATCGACGTCAAGCCGAACGGGCTGCTCATGATCGAAGCGCACAAGGAAATCGGCGTCGATCTGGATTATCAGAAAGCCACGCTGACCGGCATGTGTCGCAGCGCGGACGTAACGGCGGATAACACGATCCTGAGCACTCAGTTGGCGGACGCTCGGATCGACATCCAGCACAGCGGCCCGGCGCGCGACGCCGCCCGCCGCGGCTGGCTGGCGCGCGTCTGGGACTTTATTCGCCCGCTGTAGCAACTGTGTAGCACAGCCGCCCCCGGCTGTGGCCGTCACGGGCGAGACGCCCGTGCTACCCTCGGCGGGCGAGGCGCCCGCCGCTACATGTGTAGCACAGCCGAGGGCGGCTGTGCCACATAGCAAGGAGGCATGATCGTATGATCGCAATGCACCGACATCGGGCGCGATCGCCTTGGGCGGTGTTGGCCGTCGTGCTGGGAACGACGATAAACGCCGCGGCCGAAGTTCGCGTGCAAGACGTCACCAGCCTTCAGGGTCGCCGGACGAACAAGCTCATGGGCTACGGCCTGGTGGTCGGGCTCGACGGCACGGGCGACGGCGGCAAGAACGAACACACCATGCGTGCGCTGATGGCGATGCACCGCAAGTTTCATCAGCCCGTGCTCAGTTCGGAAGAACTTAAAACCACGAACAACGTCGCGATGGTCGCGGTCGAGGCCGCGGTTCCGGAATATGGGGCGCGCGAGGGTCAGACGGTCGACGTGGCGGTTTCGGCCTTCTCCGCCAAGAGTCTCAAGGGCGGTCGGTTGCTGATGACCCCTCTGCAATTTCCGGGCTTCGACGAAAACGATCCCGCGACGCAACAGATTCTCGGTTTCGCCGGCGGATGGGTCGAGATCACAGACGCCGGCGTATCGACGCGCGGCATGATACGCGACGGCTGCACGTTGGAGTCGGATTTCTTTTACAACTTCATCCTCGACGGCGCCGTGACGCTCGTGCTGGACGACGAGCACGCGGGTTATCAGTGGTCGAAGCTGGTGGCCGAGTCGATCAACGCGCAGGTGACCAACCTGGCCGAACTGCACGCGCGACGCCAGTCGAACGAGCGCGGGCGCGACGTGGTCGCACACACGGAGATCGCCGAAGCGGTCGGCCCCAAGAACGTTCTGGTGCGCATCCCGGCGTATGAACTGGCCAAGCCCGCGAGCTTTATCGATCGCGTGCTGCAATCGATTCTTTTTCAGACGCCCGCGCAACCCGCGCGGGTGTGCATCAACCGCACCACCGGGCATATCTCTTTCACGGAGACCGTCACGATAACGCCGACGATTTTGCAACTGCCCGGCCTGGGAACGCTCGGCATCGGCGGCGTGACGGGCGCGAAGACGAAGGAGAGCGGCAACAAGAACGAGAACGTCAAGTTTCAGGAGCTGTTGAACACGCTCGGCAAATTGCAGCTTCAGCCCGAGCAGATGATCGCCGCGGTCGAGCATCTGCATCGTACGGGCACGCTGCACGCGCAACTGGTCTACACGGAGTAATCGCGGCATGGCGCCGGCGACGACGAACAACATGGCATCCATCCCGGAAGCTGGCGTTGCTACGCGCAAGTTCGCCGCCTGGCGGACGCTGGGGCGCAAAGTTGACGCGCAAGATCCGCGGGCGGCGCGCGAGGCGGCGGCCATGATGACGTCGCAATTATTTTTCGCGCCACTGCTGGCGGAAATGCGCAAGACGCCCTTCGGCAGGGAATTCGGTCACGGCGGGCGCATGGAGGACGCTTTGGGCGAGCAGTTGGATATTCGCATCGCGGATCTAGCGGCGCGGGCCGACAAGGGCCTGACGACTCAGTTGGCGAGCAAGTTGATTCGCAAGTCCGGCCGGCTGCCGACGCCGCCGGTTTCGTGGCAAACGGCCGTGCAGGCGCGCGGCTCGACGGAGGGGGAATCGTGAAAACCTTGAGGCTTAAAGAGCAAAGAAACGCCGCGGCCATTCGCAAATTGGCCGTCGGCGGCGTCGTCAGCGGTCGTTCTCCGAACATCGAAAGCTGTTCAGAGGAGTTGTTGCAAGTCGTTTCGGAGCTGCACGGGCTGCTGAAAAAGCTGCTTGATTTAGCGATCGAAAAGCTGGCGGCGATGCGAGCGGCCGACGCCGGCGCCCTGCGGGAGTGTGCGGCGCGCGAGTGCGAGACTCTGGAGCGGGTGTTCGCCCAGGAGCAGCAGCGGGATGCAGCCCTTGCGCGCCTGGCGCAAAGCCTGCGTTGGGAGGCGCCCGAGCCGTTGCGCTTGTCGCACGTCGCGGAAAAAATCCCCGAGCCATATTCCTCGCATTTACGGGGCAAAACCGCTGATTTACGGCGAACCGCTACCGAATTGCGGCAAAAGAACCGCATGGCCGCGGAAGTGGCACGGCATCTGCACATACACCTGCGCGCGATCTTCGACGAGGTCGCGAGCGTGAATCGGGAGACGATCGTGTACGGACCCGACGGCCAACACGAACAACGAACAACGAGAACCTGGGTGGACGCGGTAGGATAATTGTGTCATTAGGCGGAGCATTCCAAATCGGTCGCAGCGCATTGTCCGCGTATCAGGCGGCCTTGGCCGTCACCGGGCAGAACATCGCCAACATGGCCAATCCGAGCTATACGCGGCAAAGCGGTCGGCTGACGGCCTTGCACGGCGGATTGACCAACGGTTATGTCAAGACCGGCGCGGGCGTGCAGATGTCCCAGCTTATGCGGCACGTCGACGCCGCGCTCGAAGACCGTCTGCGGCTTTCGCTAGGCGCCCGGGCGTCCTCCGAGTCGATCTACCAGACATTGAGCCAGACCGAGGCTTCGTATAACGAACTCACCGATCAGGACATCTCCTCGCAGCTGGGCGAGTTGTTCGCGCAATTCAGCGACCTGGCCACCTCGCCGCAAAACAGCGGGGCCCGCAATCTCACGATTGCGTCCGCGGATTCGTTGATCACTTCGATCAAGCGGCAGCGCTCGGGGCTGGTCAATCAGGTTTCGGACCTGAATGCTCAAGCCGCCGTCGCCGCGCAGCGCGCGGGTGATCTGACCGCCGAAATAGCATCGCTCAACGAATTGATCGTGCAGCAGGAAGCCGGCGGCGCGGCGCTCGCCGGGTCGCTGCGTGATCGCCGCAACGCCCTGCTGGGCGACCTGGGCGAATTGATGGACATCCAGATCCGCGAGATGGACAGCGGTTCGATCAACGTTTACGTCGGCAGCGAGCCGCTGGTTGAATTCGACCGCTCGCGCGGACCGATCGTCGAAACCGCGCTCGAGGACGGCGTCGAAACCGCGCAACTGAGATTCAACGATACGCACGGCCTGGTCGTGCTGACCGGCGGCAAGCTGCACGGCATGCTCGAAGCCCGCGATCGCTACCTCCAGGATCAAATCGACCGTTTCGACACGCTCGCCCAGGGCTTGATCTACGAGGTCAACCGCATCCATTCGAGCGGCGTCGGACTGAACGGTTATGAAGAGCTGCTCGGCGAATACGCCGTCACCGACACGGCCGCAGCGTTGAATTCAACCGCGGCGGGTCTGGCATTCCCGGTCGAGAACGGCTCGTTCATCGTCCACGTGCGCGACAAAGCCTCGGGACAGGAAACCACCCGGTTGATTCAGGTCGATCTGGACGGATTGAACGACCCCGACACTACTCTAACGTCGCTGGCGGCCGATTTGGACGCTGTCGCCGGCTTGACCGCGACGGTCACGGCCGACGGCAGGTTGCAGCTTGAAGCCGGGGGGGGCCGGGAGATGTGGTTCAGCGAAGACAGCTCGGGCGCGTTGGCGGCGACGGGCGTCGCGACATTTTTCACGGGGCGGGATGCACAGGATATAGAGGTTCGCAACGCGCTGCGCGTCGATCCGAATCTGATCGCCGCCTCGATGAACGGCGAATTGAACGACGGCGCCAACGCCGGCCGATTCGCCGATTTGTCGCTCGACACGAGCACGAGCGCGACTCTGGGCAATCGCTCCATCCAGGATTATCACGAAACGCTGATCGCCGATTTAGCGGTCGAGGCGTCGGCGGCACTGGCGGATCACGAGGCGGCCACGACGGTCTACGAAAGTCTGTACGCCCAGCGCGAAGCCGTCAGCGGGGTGAACCTCGACGAGGAAGCGATCAACCTGACGAAATACGAGACGGCGTATCAGGGGGCGGCCCGCTACCTGTCGGTAGTGGATCAACTGACGGAAGAAATCATGGCCCTGTTGGTTTAGTCGGAAAGGCGACGATGAGCGTAACCCCGATCAACGTGACACGAATCAG
>Ga0180434_10006499_pt1 | contig 13431 bp, 12 predicted proteins | sample SS_ome_7_FD_132453 | JGI IMG/M metagenome (GOLD analysis project Ga0180434, IMG submission 132453) | Hypersaline lake sediment archaeal communities from the Salton Sea, California, USA - SS_1_D_2 metaG | ecosystem: Environmental > Aquatic > Non-marine Saline and Alkaline > Hypersaline >... | reverse complement strand
CGGCTGAAGTCATCGGCTGAGAACTCGTCGGGCCGGAGTGAAACGCGCCTAAGGGCGGAAGCACGGGCGGCCTGGGATCTTCCTCCGGCCATGCCTCGGAGGCCAAGCCGGCGGAGGAGACTGCAAGAACGCAAATCCACGCACACAGAGGTCTCATCGTTTTCTCCTTCCGAGCGAATCCTTTGTTCCGCGTAGTGGGCATCAAGACTATCCCCCCGGTCGCAGCGAGTCGGCTACTCGATGTAACCCAGACTCTGGAGCTGCGCCCTCAGGGATTCGTGCCCCTTACCCGCCTCGAACATGGTGTGCCTCGCGAACCTTATGTATATTCCCTGGCCCGGCCTGCGGCTCAGCGCTCGCCCGCGCACCTTGCTCCACACCGACCTTATCTCAATGCCGCCGAGGTCCAGCTCCGTCTCGTAGTGGGTACCTCTGTAGCGGACCTCGGTTATGTCGGCCTTCATGTGCCCATCCGAGGCTTCATCGGTGATCTCCACGTCCTCGGGACGCACCAAGAGAACGACTTCTCCCTCGGGAATCGGAGCCTTGACGTTCTTCAGGACTATCCCCCTAGGCCCGGCGCGAACGGCATCTCCCGACGCGAAGCCTTCTATGACGTTGACGTTTCCGATGAAGCTGGCCACGAACTTGCTTGCAGGACGATCATACACTTGCTCCGCCGTGCCGATTTGCTCGACCCTTCCTCTGTTGATTACGACTATCTCGTCGGCTATCTCGATGGCTTCTTCCTGGTCGTGAGTGACGAATACACTCGTAGTCCGCACCTCGTCGTGGAGCTTTTTCAGCTGCGCGGCGAGGTTTCGGCGCACCTTGGCGTCGAGCGCTCCGAAGGGCTCATCCAGCAGCAGGACCCGCGGCCGGGGAGCCAATGCTCGCGCCAGGGCCACTCTCTGTCTCTGTCCTCCGGAGAGCTGCGACGGATACCGGTCTTCATAACCGGAAAGCCGGACAAGCTCGAGCAGCTCTTCGACACGCTCACGGATTTCACGGCGCGTCTTCCCATTGACCTCGAGGCCGAAGGCTATGTTCTTCCACACCGTCATGTGCTTGAACAACGCGTAATGTTGGAAGACGAACCCTACTCCCCGCGCTTTCGCCGGTAGGTCCGTCACGGGAACCCCCTCCAGACGGATCTCGCCGGAATCGGGGCGCTCGAGGCCCGCTATTATGCGCAACACCGTGCTCTTTCCGGAACCGCTGGGCCCCAGCAATGCGACCAGATGGCCCTTGGGAACGGTGAAGCTCACGTCATCAACGGCGAGAAAGGGCTCCTTTCCGGCGCCCACGGCCCGAAACCGCTTGGTTATGCCCGCCGCCGTTATGCCCACCTCGATCTCCTTGGTGTCTCTCCGGGGCAGCCGCACAGGGCGACGGCGGGACTTTCAGCCGCGCCGCTCATCCGCCCTCCTTCTCATCAGCTCCATTGCAATGAGCATGAAAAAAGAGACCGCCGCCAGAACAAGAGACGCCGAGAAGGCCCCCTCGTAGTCAAAATCGGTGAACTCCTGGTGTATGTGCAACGTTGCCGTCTGCGTTCTGCGAATGATGCTTCCGCTTATGACCAAGACGGCGCCGAACTCTCCCAATGCCCGTGCGGTAGTCAGCGCTATCCCGTACGATAGGCCCCACCTGACGGTGGGAAGCGTGACGCTTCGGAACGTGCGCCGGCTGCCGGCCCCCAGAGTCGAGGCGGCCTCTTCCTGCTCCACCCCGGCCTCCATGAGAACGGGGACGACCTCTCTTGTCACGAAAGGTAATGTCACGAACATCGTGACCAGAATCATCCCGGGCAGCGCGAAGACGATCCTTATGCCGCCGGCTTCGAACCACCGACCGAGCCAGCCCTCGGGTCCGAATAGGATTATGAACATGAAACCGGCCACAACCGGAGAGACCGCAAAGGGCAGATCCACTATCGCGCTGAGCAGGGTCACGCCCGGGAAGCGCTGTCTTGCAAGAACCAGAGACATGGCGACACCGAAGAATACGTTGACGATCACTGATATCACGGTGATAAACAAGGTCAATCCAAAAGCGTGGCCCGCCTCCGGGGTGCTCAAAGCCGCGAGGAAAACCGTGAACCCCTCGCGGAAGGCGCCTCGTACGACGGCGCCCAACGGGAACAGGACAAGAAGGGCGAACCACGCCAGGACCAGCACCGTCAAGAAAGCGCCGGTATTGAGACCCCCCGATTTCGGATGCCCCGGGGCGTGGCCCGAAAAGCCGGCGGGTGTCTCCGCCGTGGAGATGGGAACGGTGTCATCCGCGGACATCTTGTCTTCTCCCCCATCTCTGGATCAAGTTCAGTATGACGAGTATCGCGAGCGAGCCCAGGAGAAGCACGACGGAGATGCCAAGCGCGCCTCTCGGGTTGTAGCTTTCGATCTCTCCGTAGATGTACACGGGCGCCACCTGTGTTTTCATAGGGATGTTGCCGGCGACCACAATCACGGACCCGAACTCGCCTATCGCGCGGCTGAACGCCTGAGCCGCGCCCGTCAAGACGGCGGGCGTGATTGACGGGATGACGACCCTGGCAAATATCGTCAAGCGTCCCGCTCCCAGTGTCGCCGCCGCCTCTTCCATCTCGGGCTCCATTTCCATCAGGACGGGCTGCACGGCCCGCACGACAAACGGAAACGTCACAAACAGAAGCGCTAAGACGATGCCGGGTTTGGCGTAGACGATCTCAATGCCTCTTTCGGAAAGGAAGCTTCCCACGGCGCTCCGGGGGCCGTAGAGCGTGACCAACATCAACCCCGTGACTACCGTCGGTACGGCAAAAGGCAGATCAATCAGGGCGTTCACGACCGAACGGAGAGGAAAGCGGTGCCTGACGAGCACCCAGGCGGTCAATGTGCCCATAACGGAGTTGACTGCGATCATCAGAAGGGCGATCAGGAATGTGAGCTCAATCGAGAAAAGCGCCTCAGGCCGGGCGAGGTCGGACCAAATGCGGCCCAACCCGCCCCCCAAAGCCCGGACGGAGACTGCGACGATTGGAAGCACGATGAGCAGCCCGACGTAGCCCGCGGACATTCCTCTCAGGAACAACTCCGGCCTGAATATCCGCCTGCGCCGACGGAACCCGCTCCCGGTGGAAAGCCCTTGGCCCAGCGCGGCGGTCCCAGCCATCTCTCACTTCACCTCGGCCGACTCTCGGGAGATCCTCGTCCAGACGCCCTGCTCACCGTATATTGAATCTTGGACCTCGGCCCATCCTCCCAGGTAGTCGACGTCGAAAAGGAGAGGGGGCGAGGGGAAATCCTCAGAGAGATCTCGAGCCAGGTCGGGATCGGCGGGACGAAATCCATAGTGACTGAACGCGCGCTGCGCAACATCCGTGTGCAGGAAGCGCACGAACTGTTCGGCGACTTCCACGGCGCCGTGTTTCACGGCGTACTCATCCACGACCGCAACGGGGTTCTCGATCAGAATCGTCGCTTGCGGGATGACGAACGGGAATTCCTTACCCTGCTTCCTTCTCAGCAATGCTTCGTTTTCATATGTGACGATCGCGTCCCCTATGCCGCGCTCAAAGGTGGTTACGGATTCCCGGCCCGACTTGTCCATCACCTTGACCCGGGTCTGAACTCTCTTGAGCAAATCCGCGGCATACGACGGGTCCGCCGTGCCGTCCTTCTCGAAAGTCGTTCGGAGCCCGGCTCCGTATATGGCGTTCACGAACCACTGAGCCCCTCCGGAGGTTTTGGGATTGGGGTAGAGGACTTCGATGCCCGGCCGAGTCAGGTCCTCCCAGTCGTTAATGTTCTTTGGATTTCCGGGCCGATGTCCGATGACCACAACAGAGTAGGTTATGAACCCTCCCCACGGTCTTTCTCTCCACCGGCTGGTGATCAGACCGGCCTTAACGATCTTTTCCATGTCGCCCTCCAGCGACAAAGCGGCCACGTCGGCTTCGAACCCCGCCGTTATGGCCCTGGCCTGAGCTCCGGAGCCGACGTAGGATTCCTCGAACTTGACCTCGCGCCCGGTCGTGTCCTTCCAATATCTCTGAAAGGCGGGTATGATCTCCTTCTGATATACCTCCTTGGGCACGGTGTAAGCCCCCAGGACCAAAGTGTCCGTCTGCTCCGCGGCCCGGTTGCCGTCGCATCCGGAGGCGAGCGCGAAAGCAAGGAAAACCGAGACGGCCAGCGTAGCCATCTCCCCGAATATGTTTCTCTTCAACACGAGCATTGCTTGATCTCCTATGGCACTCATATAAGAGTGCAGACAAGACAAAAAAAACTACAGATATCCCAGATTTCGAAGTCTCTGCCTCACTTTCTCGGTCTCCTCCGCGGTGAGGTGCGTTTCATCGTCTGAGCCCGGGTCCGTGCGACCGAGGGGCTTCGGGCCTGACGCTATGTCGCGCAGCACAAAGACTATGAAGTCGGTGACCGAGTCAAATCCAGACCCGTCTATTATCTCGCGGAGCTTCCTGTAGAGGGCTCTGGGTATCTTGATTGTGACCTTGCTCTCTTTGCTCATGGGCATTTGTGTAGACTCCTATGACACTCATATTGTAGCATAGCCTTGGATTTTGTCAAGGGCTTTCTTTCTGCGGTCGCCATTATCGGCGGGCCTGGAGGGAAGGGAAGGGGACCGGGATACCCCGGGCTGGTACTGCCCTTGGGTCGGTTTGTGCTCTGTAGCCCGGGGGGGGCTGGCGGGCCCGGGACGCGCGGGGCGGGCGCAAAGTTGGACTAAGCGGCTCGGCTCGCTTATATTCTCGTGGGGGGATATCGGAATGAGCTTTGGGTTGGGGCGTTCAGGACTGAGGCCACTCATAAGCAGGCGGGTCATCCTGCCGACAGCGGTCTTTTTGGCCGTTGCGGCGCTGACGCTGGTGGTCTGGCGCCAGCAGGTGGAGCACCGAAGGTCTATGCTGCGTCGGCACACTGAGGACGTATGCATGCAGGCCGGGCGTCGCCTGGAGGTTTTCGTTGAATCACATCTTAGGGTCGCTTCAATCTTCGCGGAGAGGTGGTCCACTCACGAGCGCGGGGATTTCTCGGAGAAGAGGTTTAGAGAGTTCGCTTCCGTAGTGGTCAGGGAGCAGCCGGGGTACCATGGAATAGGCTTGATTCAGCCGGACCAAGGGCCGGCGTTGGCGGTGCCCGGTGACTCTTGGATGGCCAAGAGGCTTCTTGACCCGATGAAGCTCGGGATCGCCGAAGCCGCAATGCCGGCGGGCGAGGCGGTCTTATCCGCACCGTTCGAAGCCGAGCCGGGGATCGTAGGTTTCTGTGCCCTGCTGCCGCTGCGGAGGGGGGATGAGTCTCTCGGGTACCTCGTTGTTGAGTTTGAAGCCGTGAATCTGATAAACGACTGCTTTCATGAGAGAATCCGATCCGAATTCCATTTCGCGGTGAGGGACGGCGATAAAGTCCTCTTCTTGTCGTCGCCGAAAGCGGCCGGAGTGCTCGACAGCGAAAAGTCGGTCGGGGCGAATAGCGAGGTTGTGGTCGGGAATCGCGGTTGGAATCTGAAGATGGTTCCAAAGGTCGAGAAGGCCACGGTGCCGGCGCGGAGCGCCAACGCTTCGGTGCTCATATTCGGCGCGGTCCTCTCCGTGGGCTTAAGCTGGCTCGTCTTTTTGCTGCTCGGGCGAATGGAGATGTACCGGGCGGCTCGTAACCAGCAGGCTCGGCTTTCAAGGAAGGTTCTTCTCGCTCAGGAGGAGGAGAGATCTCGTTTGTCGAGGGACCTGCACGATGAGCTGGGCCAGCTGCTGACCGCGACGCGTTTGGAGATGGGCTGGCTGGAGAAGAGGATTGCCGGCACGGAGGAGGAGTCCAGCGTATTCAAGAACACGGTTGCCCTGGTCGAGCAGGCGACGGAAGAGCTGAGAAGAATATGCCGCGGATTGAGGCCGCCGTTGCTGGACGACTTGGGGTTTGAGCCCGCGATTAGGCAACTGGCGGAGGACTTCCGACAACGAACGGGATTGGACGCGGGCGCGGACATTTCCTTGGAAGATGATGAGGAGGTGGTTTCGCCGGAAACGGCCCTGGCCGTCTACCGGGTACTACAGGAATCGCTCACGAACATAAGCCGGCACGCGGAGGCGACTAAAGCGAGGATCTCGCTGAAGTCGACGCCGAGTGGTATGACGCTTGAGGTTTCCGACAACGGCAAGGGATTCGACGTGGGCAAGGTCGGCGAAGCCCAGGGAAGCGGCCTTCAAGGAATGAGAGAGAGGGCGCATCTTGTGGGAGGGACGGTGGAGATACGGTCGTCCAGAGGTCAAGGGACGAAGGTGGTTCTCAGGGTGAACCGTGCCGGATCCGTCAAGGAGAGTGAATAATGATAAGGGTTCTGGTAGTCGACGATCATACGCTGGTTAGGGCCGGTCTGTGCCGAATCTTCAAGGACGAAGGCGACATTGAAGTGGTCGGCGAAACGGGTTCCGGTCGTGAGGCCGTCGAGCTTTGCAAGAAACTAAGGCCCGACGTAGTGATTCTTGACTACGGCCTGCCGGATACGGACGGTCTGGACGTGACCGCGCAGATTGTTGCCTTGGGTACGGCTTCGAGGATTCTCGCGCTGACGATGTATGCCAACGAGGATTTCGCGATACGATTGATCAGGGCCGGAGCCTCGGGCTTTGTCGTCAAAGGAGCTTCGCCCGACGAGTTGCTTGCCGCCGTTCGCAAGGTCGCCCAGGGGAGGACGTACGTGAGCCCCGCCATACTCGAGAAGATGGTCGGCCGCATGGGAATGTCCGAAACGGATGCGCCGGAGTCGTCTCTATCGGATCGAGAGATTCAGGTCTTGGTACGGCTTGCCAAGGGCGCCACGACCCGAGAGGTCTCCGATGAGCTTTGCCTAAGCGTAAGTACCGTCGAAACCTACCGCAGTCGGTTGCTCGAGAAACTCAACCTGCGCAATAACTCCGACTTGACTCGCTTTGCCATTCGTCGAGGTCTGATAGACCTATACTGAAGCGCGTGTTCCGATCCCTACTGTAGCAGAATCCGCTAACCTTCTTTCACAATTCCGACTATATGTCCGGCGCGCCGGGAGTGTTTGAATTATATGGGGGCGGGGGATCTTCGCCTGCTTCCGTGGTGCCGGCAACGGCTTTGCATCGAATCGTTGTGAGTCGGATTGACCGGGTCCGGAGGAGGACAGTCCGTGGCGCGTATGTTCTCGGTGTTGCTAGCGGAACCGAATCTCGTCCTTCGCGAGAAGATCGCCAATGTGTTGGCGCGTAACGAGAGGATATGGTGCGTGATACAGGTGGACGGCACCGACGGTCTTGCGCGGTGTGCCGGAAGACTGGAGCCCGATCTCATTCTGGCCGACCTGAGCATGCTCAAGCATCCGGACATACTGAGATTGCTTAGAAGATGTTCCGGTAAGGCGCGCATCATCGCGCTGGTCGACTCCCGGACGGAGCCCTATATGGAAGCGGCCCGGCGTCTAGGCCTGGACGGGGCCGTCGAGAGAGGGCACGCGTGCGAATACATCGTGGAAGAGCTTAGCTCATTGTCATTGAACATGGAGGAGACGGGCGATTCAATCGCCTCCGGCGAGGAGGAAAGCGACACGGCGGTGCCCTGATCGGCGAGCTTCGGATTCCGAATGGCCCGAGGCCCTTATGCAAATGAAGGGATTTTCACCCTCCCCGCGCGCTTCGCCCACCTGCAAGGCTGCGCGCGCTTCGCGGCGGCAGATCTCGGCTTGCTCCTGCACGAGGGTCGTCGCGAAGATCCCTTCGTTCATCCGGCTATGATCAACCAAACCGGTTAGCTCGGCGAAGTGGACGCGGGGTGCCGAGAAATGCCTTCATCCATAGCCGCGACGCCGGCTACTCACCCATCGCGCCGCCCATACTGTCGGCCACTTCGATTATGATCTCCCTGCCCCGGAGGACCCCCACGAGTTCTCCCTCCTTCACGACCGGCAAGTTCACGACGTGCTGCTTGACCATGAGATGAACCGCCTCCATCAACGGAGCATTGACGTCCACCGTGACCTGGTCGCCCAGTAGCTCCCGGAGGTCGCGCTTTCCGATCAGCTTGCATTGCGCCAAGAACATTCCCGTGAAAAAAGTCGAGTAAGGCGATCCCTCAAGAAACGGGGGCAGCACGAGCTTCAGCAGGTCGAGTATGCGTATCATGCCCAGGAACTTGTCGTCGCGGTCGTACACTCTGGCGGAGCGGACCTGTATCCCCTGACCTCCTCCCGGCGGCAGTCGGAAAAGCTCTTGCCTAAGCGCCTCAAGGGTCTCCTTCACGGGGGCGTCCGCGTACACCTTGGGATAGACGGCGGGAGAGACCATGAGCTCGGCTATCGTCGGCTCTCGAAGGGGCTTCTTGACGCCTCTCTCCAACAGCGAGCGAACGCGTGCCCCGAGCCGGTCCATATCCACGGGCTTCTGAAGGAAGTCGACTATCTTGAGCTTGATGCCGGCCAAGGCGGATTGGAAATCTCCGTGCCCGGTGAGGATGATCACCGGTAGGGACTCCTCGACCGCGCGGATCTTCCGCAAGGTCTCGATGCCGCTCATCCCAGGCATCTTGAGATCCAGCACGACGACGTCCGGCAGGTCTCGCTTCAGCGCCGCGAGGGCCTCCTCTCCGCTCGCGGCTTCGGTGACCGAGAAGCCCCTCCGGCCCAGAGCGTTTGAGGTTGCGCGCCGGAAATCGGCTTCGTCGTCTACGAGGAGCAGCTTGAGTCTGGTCTGATTGCCGTCCATTACGACCCCCGTCAACAACCTGCCCTAGGGTGTCGGCAGCCCGCCGAATCCCAGTACGGGCCAGTAGAGCATGCATAGCACAAGCAAAACAGCGAAGGCGATCGCCATGCAGGGAATGCCCACGCGCAGGAAATCCTTCGGCTGGAGGAAACCGCTGGAGTAGACTATCGCGTTCGGGGGGGTGCCGATTACCAGCAGGTAGGCGAACGAAGAAGAGCACGCTGTGGCCAGCGCCATGAAAGGAACGAGAGTCGTTCCGGGATTGGCGACGGCCGCCATGTTGAGCGCGATCGGTCCCACGCACGCGGCTGCGGGCCCGTCCGCCATCAGGTTGGTCATGAAGGTCGTCACAGCGCCTCCCGCGCCGACGAGCACCAGGCCGGAAGAGAGACCGATCGACGCCAAGCCCTCCACTATTGAGCGTGCCATCCAGTACGCGGCGCCCGTTTGGTCGAGCACCCGGCCGAAGATGATCGCTCCGGCGTAGAGCCACACCACGCCCCAATCCACTTTCTCTTGGTAATCACGCCAGTTCACTACGCCGGTGAGCAGGTATGCCACCGCCCCGGCTATGGCGAGGACTCCGATTCCGAGACGTATGTGAGTCAGCCTTAGGATGATGTTACTCTCGGTGATCCATCCCAGCAGCATCACAAGGAATATAGCGACGGCGATCACCTGTTTTTTGTTCCACCCCCCCATGTGGTCTATGTCCCGCCTTAGTGATTCCAGGGCTGGGCTTAAGTCATTGATTTTGGGCTTGAATCGCCCGCGTATGGTAAGCCACAACATCGGCATCATTATGAGAACGAACGGCATGCCGAAGAGTATCCATTGGCCGTAGCCGAACGTCATACCGAACATGTCTTCCATATAGGTCATCATGATAACGTTGCGAGCGCCGCCGGAAGGAGAGCCGAATCCGCCCACGTTGCATGCCATCGCTATCGTTATCATCATCATCTTGGCCAGCTCTCTGTCTTCGGGAACTCCGCTCGAAAGGCTGTTGTTGTAAAGGATTATTCCGATCGGAAGGAATATCGCCGCGAGCGCGTGGTCCGATATGAAAGACGCCGCGGGCGATATGACCAGGATCATTACGGCCGTCACCCAGCCCACGCTGGGCTTGGCGAGGCGGCGGAAGATGACAAGGCAGATGCGTTTGTCCACGCCGGTTTTTACGAAGGCTGCCGCAAACATGAGGCTGCCCATTATGAACCAGCATGCGTCCGACCAGAAGAGTTGCGCCACGTCGGTTCTCGACACTATTCCGGAGAAGACGAGAATCAGACCTATGCAGAAGGCGACTCCCGGCAGCGGAATCGCTTCCGTGAGGAAACAGGTGACTACGAAAGCGACCATTGCCATGCAAACGAGAATCCGGCCCGCCGCCTTGTCGGCGAGCTTCTTCTGTTCCGGGGTCAGCATGTCGTAACTGAGACGATCCTGGCGCAGGGAGCGGGCGCGCAGGAGCAGTTTTTCCACCGTCGCGTCGTCCGTGCTCTCCAAGAAGGCCCGGTGCCGCTCGTAGTGCTCCTCATGGCCCTCTATCCCCATCTTCCCAATCGCCTTCATGTCCCTCTTGAGGACCGTCGCCTTGCGAGAGACGCCTTGCATCATGCACCCTTCAAGAGTCCGAGCCGTGTACATCTGCCACTGCGGAACGTCCTTGTACGGCTCGCCGAAAAGCTCCTCGGAGATGAAGTCGAGCACGTATTCCCGGCCCACGCTGTATTCGACCGCGACGTCCAGCATGCTTTTGGGAATGGGGAGGAGCAGGATGAAGACAAACAAGACCACGGCGATCGATAGCTTCTTGTAGTCTACGTACCTGTCGTAGGCGGAAGCCCTCGGTTTGGCTTGTTCTGCCATGGCTTATTCCCTGTCTCCGGGCCGGCTCCGAGGTTGCACCTTCGTTTGATCGAGCTTGTATGCGGCAAAGCGACTCTTGGTCGCTTCAAACCGGCGCCGGTGCGCGGCAGCCGCCTCTCTTGAGCCGTCTCACATCGGTGTGGGTGGGAATATCAATCCGGATATCTGTTTCTAATCTCCTCGATCAGTCTCCTGCGCTCTTCCTCGATATCATCCTGCCTGCGGCGGTAAAGACGCCGTACCAAGGCGACGAGGTTCTCGATGTCCGCGGGCATGGGAAGATACTCGCTTGCGCCGGCACGGACCGCGCTTAGCGCCGCCTGAGCCGACGGATTCTCCGACATGAGGATGACCTTCACGTGGGGCATGATCTCGCTTATCTTCTTCAGGAAATCGAGTCCGTCCGCATCCGCCCGACTTACGTCCGCCACAACTATGTCGAAGGGATTCGCTTTCAACTGCCCCAGGGCTTTCTCCGCCGTCTCCGCGGCGGTCACGTTCATATTCCGACGCTGAAGAATCTCCACGAGGGAAGAGAGGAGCGGGGGCTCGTCGCCGACGAGCAGAACCTCTATGACGGACGCCAGGTCGGTATCCAATTCGCCCGCAATGACCGCCTCCCGGTGTCTCGCGGCGCCCACGGCCCGGCGGATGCGACCCGCCAGATCGTCCATGTCGCACGGTTTCGCGACATAGTCGGCGATCCCCTTCTTGGATGTCTTAAAGGCGTGAGGGACGGAGCCGTGCCCGGTCAGCATTATCACGGCCACGGACGGGTGGGTCCCGTGTATGCGATCGAACACCTCCTCACCATCGATTCCCGGCATTTTAAGATCCAGCACCACCGCGTCGAAATCCGTTTTCGATACCATCGCCAACCCGGAAGCTCCGTCGACGGCCGTGTAAACCTCGAAGCCTCTCCTCGACAAAGCGCGAGCCGATGACTCTAGAAAATCCTCTTCATCATCCACGATCAGGAGCTTCAACTTAGTTGCGTTCTCGTTCATGGCCGACCTCGCGGGTTTTTGTCTCTTTCCACAGGGGAAGGAAGATGTGTATGGTCGTTCCCTTGCCCGGCCCGCTTTCCGCGGTGATCCGGCCGCCCCAGGAATGCACGATCCCGTAGCAGACGGAAAGGCCCAGGCCGGTGCCGCTTCCCACCGGCTTCGTGGTGAAGAAGGGCTCAAAAATACGGTCCGAGTCGTCGGGATCGATTCCGGCTCCGTCGTCCTCGACCTCCAGGTGTATCCGATCCGGATCGCGTCGCGCGCCGACTCGGATGCGGCCGCCGCCGTCGCCGATCGCGTCCATGGAGTTATTGATGAGATTCACGAGAACTTGCTCAAGCTCCAGAGGGTCGATCAACACGGGCGGCAGATCGTCTTCGAGGTCTAGGGCTATCACGATGTTGCGAACGCTCGCTCTCCGGTGGAGCAGGCTCGAAATCTCGACGAGCCTCGGGGCGATGTCGGTAGGCTGAAGGGTGCTGTCTTGCTCCCTGCCGAATTGCAGCATCTTCTTCGTTATGTCCGCGCAGCGTTGGACCTGCCTCTTGGAGCGCTCGACGGCCTCGAGTATCATCCGGCCCCTCTCGTCCCCGTTCATCTCCCCGGCCAGGTCGGCGATGTTTGTCTGCTCGGCAGTTATGGTCGCGAGCGGATTGTTGATCTCGTGCGCCAGCCCCGTTGACAGCTCCCCTATGGAGGCGAGCTTGGCCGATCGCATGAACGCCCTGGACATCTCATCTCGCTGGGCCGTGGCCGTGTCGATTCTCCTTGTCAAATGCCACGTTGCGATGAACGTCGTCGCTACCAGAAAGAGAACGGCGATCAACACGACGTAGGCGCCGCGGACAATGGCCTGGTTCACGGGCGCTTTCACGGCCGCCAGGTCCTGGTGCACGACGAGCATCCAGCGGCCCTCGTTTATCCACGCCGTCACCTCGATCTTGTCGGGGCCCTCTACCGTCACCCGCCTGTTGCGCACGTCGGGGTGAGCCGCTCCCGGAGCGGTCGGCGCCTTCTCAAGCAATGTCCCGGCTCTCGGGGTAGTCTGATAAAGACCTTCTCGATTGACTATGTATGCGTCGGTGTTCTCGCCCAGAACGTCTGCGCCCACCAGGGCGTCGAACTGATCGCTGTTGATGGTAGCCCTCAGTATCCAGGCGCCACCCCGCGCCGATTGCCTGACCGCGATTATGCAATGCGGGACCCGACGAAATCCGAGAAACACGTCGCTTATATACACTCCTCTTGCCATGACCTCTCGGAACCAGTCCGTCTCCAGATAGTTGCGGCTCCGAAGGTCATATGGTCCCGCATAGGCCAGGTGATCCCCTTCCGCGCCTATCACCCCGAGGTCGACGAATCCCCCTCCGCTTGCCTCATTCAAGTCGGCCAACAGGTCGCGCAGGCGCCCCTCGCTGCTCAACTCGTCGAGAGAGCCGGACTCCGCCGACAGTCGTAGAAGATTGACGCGTTCGGAGAGATAGTCTTCGATGGCTCTCGCGTGGCTCCGGACGATCGTGTGCATCTGCTCGAGGGCCTTCTTTTCAAGCAAGTCGCCGAACACGATCCAGGAGCCGAATCCGGCGAGAGCGAGAGGCAGCAAAGCGGCGGTAAGAAGGACCAGGACTATTCGCCAACGAAGGGTCGGCACCCTGTCCATCAGTTCCCCAACGCCGCCGCGAGTCATCTTCACGCCTCTTACGCGCTCCGTCTATCCGGACGGGGGCTCAATATGCCCTTTTCAGTGAGCAGCTCAAGTGCGGCGTCCACGCACTCCTCGACGCTCATCTCATGGGTTCTGAGAGCCAACTCGGGCTTCTT
>Ga0180434_10006493_pt1 | contig 13437 bp, 7 predicted proteins | sample SS_ome_7_FD_132453 | JGI IMG/M metagenome (GOLD analysis project Ga0180434, IMG submission 132453) | Hypersaline lake sediment archaeal communities from the Salton Sea, California, USA - SS_1_D_2 metaG | ecosystem: Environmental > Aquatic > Non-marine Saline and Alkaline > Hypersaline > Sediment... | reverse complement strand
GATAATGACAGGAACGGGCAGTACGACTGCGGTGATGCTTCATGCGATTTGCTTCCCGGAGATTATACCAACATGACAGTATTATGCCATGTTCAGGGAGAGGGTGCAGTTGTTTACGACCCGTCTCCTTATCCGTGGACAATGGCGTGTGCGGATATATTCGACAACGACCAGGATACGATTGTCGACTGCTGGGACCATACTTTCTGCTGGGGACGCGGAGGGACGAGCATAGTGCTTCCATGTCCTGCATTTGAGAACAATACCAATCTGTGGTGCCACGACCACATCAATAACGATTACGATGCGAGAATGGACTGCCAGGATTACGACTGCCACGGAGTGAATTATAATAATGCGACTTTCAATGCAACCTGTCCCACCGATGAAGCCTATGATGAATTCGGAAACTATGTTCCCGCACAGTGCTTTGACCTGATTGACAACGACCTTGACAGCCCGACGCAGCAGTGGTCAGGACTCGGAGACAATATAGACTGTGCTGATGCCGACTGCATTGGAGTTATAGACCCCATAAGCGGAAGAACCTGTCTTCCTTATGAGTACAATCTTACTTTGAACATAACCAAGGACTACTGCGCTAACGGAATAGACGATGATGCGGATAATTACAAAGGATGGCCGGACGGAGGAATAGACTGTTCAGACCCGGACTGCCACCAGATGTTCGGAAACTGCGGACCATGCCCGGAAATTGAAAACATAACCTGGGATTCATGCGCGAACAGCCTTGATGACAATAATGATCTACCGGTTTCACTTACCGACTGTCAGGACCCGGACTGCCTTGGTGAAATAGGCTCTACCGAATCCGCCCAGAGATGCGCTGCAAACGAAAACACAGATGATTTGTGCAGCGACGGATTCGACAATGATGCTGATGGATATATTGACTGCCTCGATGCGAGCTGCAACGGACATTCCTTCTGCCAGTACGGGACCGAAACAACGTGCAATGACAACAGGGACAATAATGCAAACGGCTACATAGACTGCGCCGATTCAGACTGTTACGGTTCTGCCCCGTGCTCTTCAAAACTCTGGTTTAATTCGGTCTGCACTACAGTTCCGGCAACCAGTGCGTGGGAAACCGTGGGTTCTTCAACGATTGAAGTCAGGCATCTTTACAGGCACTTCATAAACACCGATTATGTTGTTGAGATAACAGGAACCGAAGATTACGATTCGCTTACGATAACTCTCGGTGATGCAACCGTGCTTACAGACCATTTCCCCTATGATGCAACAACATGCAATCTTACCGGGGATACTACTCTTGTGAGATGGGTTTCTTCCGATTCAAGAGTCGGACAATTGCAGGACCAGGGTGCATTCACCGGAGGATTCAGCGTTACTTTGACATGCGCAGGAATACCCGGAGTTGAAACCAACAGCTATCCCTTAATAGCTGCAAACGAACTTTCTGGAGGCTCAACTGAGAACGGAGAGCTCACTCTTACTGCAAGCACTTATGAAGACACTGCTCCGACTATGACCGATATCGAACCCGAACCTCTTTCAGGAACCAGCAATGTAAATATCGATTATGGCACCAGTTTTATGCTCAGAGGAGTACCATCTATAGATCTCAGCGGAATATGCCAGTGCAGTTTCGACGTAGATGGAACGGTTTCAACTACCAATGGAAACTGCAGGTACACCTCTCAGTCCCAGACCGATGACGATTCAATCATTGTTTCCGCGGCAGCAAGGGACGGTGCAGGAAATCTTGGAGGTTACGGAGGAGTAAGAACCCTTAATATAAACGTTATGCCTGTCCAGAATTCAATCTCAGTTGACCGCGCGGATCCGTTCTACAACGCGACCGGCGGCGATGCCGTTTTATTTACTTCTTCATTCACAACTGCTTCATCCGGTTCTATAAATGCGTGCACCGCAAGGATAGAGGATTCTGCGGGCATTACAGTAGACACACAGGCAGTTACTCCATCGGGTGGAAGCACTGCAAGCTGCAACGGCAATTTCGACATTTCGCTCCTTGCCGATGGAATTTATTATCTTGTAATCGATGTTACCGATGAAGATGCGGATACGATAACATCCGACAGGAAGGCATTCTATGTCTGTTCTGATTATGATTCATCAGGAACTGACTGGACATGCCAGTTTGCGGATTACGACGGAGACGGAAGTCCGGACCCGTTCAACTGCGACATGCTTCCTACTCCCAGTCTGGACATCACCCTAAGAATCTTGCTTCTCAGCCCGGGCGCAACATTGAAGACAATATCAATTTATCAGAGCAATACCAGCACCCTTATCTATCAGAATAGTACAAACGGAGATGAGATAGTAACAACTCTTCCGCAGGGAGTTTACAACATAGAGCTGACCGCCTATGATTCTGCCATTGGAGTTATGTTCAACCAGGTAGCATTAAATGAAAACAAGAATTACACTGTTATCCTGGACTACATAAACCCCCCGGTATACGGGCTTAAGACTTATACTATTGATTCGGATGTGGATATGTCCGACGCTGATATAACACTTAGCTATGCCGGAATAACTGCTGAAGCCGAAAACCATACTTTAGGTCTTGAGAGATGCGGTGCATGGAATTATACCGCCCACGAATGCAATTCAACCTGGACATCCCTTGCTTCCACCCAGAATACCACTGCCGAAACCTTCACTGCAACTGTTACCGGATTCTCAGGATTTTCCGTAATGAATTCAACTTCTTCAGCAATGCCTCCGGGAAACGGGCATGACCTGAAAACAATGAGAATTGATTGGTCGTTTGTATGCCCGGGCAATATCCTCAGGCTTAGCGCAACCGACAGGTACGTTCTTCCTGTTTCCAACGCAAGGGTTGCGGCGCAATACGATTATGGAACCCACTACAGTCCGATAGGAACGGAATACACGGATTCAGACGGCTATGCCGAATTTACAATAAGTCAGGAGGGAACCTACCGTGCTTCTGTAAGCAAGGACGGCTACCAGAGCGAAGAGGCTCTTATGACTGTGGATGAACTCTGTCCTCCTGAAGAAGAAGTTCCTGAGCAGCCTGAAGAAGAACCCGAATCAGAGCCGGGTGAAGAGCCGGAAGAAACTCCTGAAGAACAACCTGAAGAACCAGAACCTCCAGAAGAGATTCCGGAAGAAGAGCCCGAAGGAGAAGTAACCTGGCCTGAAGAAGAACCCGGTGCGCCTGAAGAGGAGGAAGAACCAGGGGAATGCGTTAATCTCTTCGGAATCTGCTGGTACTGGTGGGTAATACTCCTGATACTTCTTGCAATAGCAGCAGCGATAATCGGAGGAGTAATATTCGCAATCGGCAGGAAAAAAGGAGGCTACAGTCCCAAAAACAGGAAATAATTTTTTCTTTTTTTATTTATTCAAACTCGTCCAGTTCTTTTCCGCCAAAAGTTGCCTTTTTCCAGGAAATACCGAAGCTTTTTTCGCTTTCATTGAACAGGGAAAGAGGAATGAATCTCCACTGTTTTCCCCTGCGTCTCCAAGCAACGAAACATGTTATTCCTGTGTTCGTCTCCCATTTCTGCATATTGGTGAACTGCTCCCTGTCTATGTTCAGATTCTCTTTTTCAATTGCCTTTGATTCGAAAGCGAACTGCATTCCTCTTCTGAATGCAAGCAGGTCAGGACTAAGTGAATTCACTCCGCTTCCTGCAGCCCTTATTACGGAATAGCCGTTTGTTGAAAAGTAGTCTATAAGTTCTCTTTCAGCACGGGAGCCTTTCCTGTAGGTCATTACCATGAATATTATTCTCGGGTTAGGAATTAAAACCTAATCGTCAAATGCAAGCTTCTCTTTTTCTTCCTCAAGGTTCTTCGTTAGCTTTGACAATTTCTTGAGCATTATTTTCTGCTCCGCGCTCTGGACGATTCTCCTTGTCCTTCCTATCGCATCGGGATTTACCGAAATGCTGGTGATTCCGAATTCAACGAGCTTCTCGGCAAATTCAGGATATACACTCGGAGCCTGTCCGCACAATGAGCAGGTTATTCCATGTTCATTGCATGTTGAAATAACCCTTTTCAATGCCCTTATTATGGCTTCATTCCTCTCGTCGAATTCCCTTGCAATCGTTGCATTGTCCCTGTCCAGTCCGAGTATCAGCTGGGTCAGGTCATTCGTGCCCACTGAAACCCCGTCTATTCCCTCCTCGCAGAACCTGTCTATAAGGAATACAGTGCTCGGAACCTCAACCATAATCCATAATTTGAAATCCCTCGTCCTGTAGATTCCGACCTCATGCATGAATTGCTTTATCGCCCTGAGTTCGCCGATTTTCCTTACGAACGGAATCATGAGCCATAAATTCCTGAGATTGTATTCGTCCCTGACTTTCTTTATCGCCTTCAATTCCATCTTGAATACATCCGGGTCTTTTACGTATCTTGAAGCACCCCTGTATCCCATCATCGGGTTTTCCTCATGGGGCTCGTACTTGTCTCCGCCGTCAAGATTCCTGTATTCATTGGTCTTGAAGTCCGTTGCACGATAAACAACGGGCCTTGGGTAGAATGCTCCCGCGAATTTCCTCAAATCGTCCGCAAGCCTGTCGATGAATTCCTGCTCTCTTCCCTCTTCAAGCATTTTTCTCGGATGCTCCCCCATTCCTGCAATCATGAATTCTGCCCTCAATAATCCTACTCCATCTGCAGGAAGTGCGGCAACCCTTTCGGTCTGGTCAACATCAGCAAGATTAACGTAAATCTTTGTTCCGGTTATAGGCGCATACTGTCCTGCAGCACCCACAGGCGCTCCACCCTCCTTTTTCGCGGATTTCGGAGCTGAAATCATTCCTTCATAAACGATACCGTGCGTTCCGTCAACGCTTACGGTAGTTCCTTCTTTAAGTATTTTAGTTGCCTCCTGCGTTCCTACGATACAGGGAACGCCAAGCTCCCTTGAAACGATTGCAGCATGCGAAGTCATCCCTCCGGTGTCGGTTACTATTGCAGCAGCTTTTTTCATCGCAGGTACGAAATCAGGCGTAGTCATCTCTGTAACAAGTATCTCTCCGCCTTCCATTCTCTTTATTTCCTTTGCTGATTTGATTATTTTTACAGGACCTACCCCTATCCCGGGAGATGCACCAAGCCCCTGCAGAAGCTTTTCGGCTTCAGACGCGCTTTTTGCCTTCATTTTTTCACCTTCAGGTTTTTCTTCCTCAGTCAGAGTCGTAATCGGCCTTGACTGGACTATGTAAAGATTGCCTTTCTCAAATGCATATTCTATATCCTGCGGAAATGCGTAATGCTGTTCTATTTTTGCGCATATTTTAGCCAGATCCTTTATCTCCAAATCACTCAGTTTCTGGTTTCCCTGCATCTCTTCCTTGATTTCCGCATGCTTGTTCTTTCCCTCGATTTTAACAAGCATCCACGGCTGTTTCACTATATTTTTTTTCACAATTTTGAAATTGTTCTTGTCAACAAGATAAGTATCCGGAGTAACGGAACCGCTTACGACTACTTCACCAAGCCCGTATGCACCTTCAATCGAAATAATGTTCCTGTCCTGCGTCATCGGGTCTACCGTGAAAACCACTCCTGCCTTCTCGCTCTGCACCATCATCTGCACGACCGCAGATAATCCTACTTTCATATGCTCGAAGTTGTTCTGGACCCTGTAGAAAATAGCTCTGGGCTCGAATAATGAAGCCCAGCAGTCCTTAACTGCCTTTACTACTTCCTTCTCACCGAAAATGTTGAGATAGGTGGACTGCTGCCCTGCAAATGAAGCGGTCGGAAGATCTTCTGCCGAGGCACTCGAACGAACAGCAACAAACACTTCTCTTCCTATGCGCTCATTGAGTTTTCGGTAAGCGTCAACAATGTCCTTCTGGAGATCCCGCGGAATCCTTCCATCTATTATAAGCTTTTTTATCTCTGCAGATGCCTTGTTCAGGGCCTCGGAATCATTTACATCCAGCCCATCGAGTATCCTGGATATGGGCCCTCTCAGATTGTTCTCGTCAAGATGCTTGAAATAAGCTTCGGTTGTTACTGCAAAACCCGGGGGAACAGGAAATCCAGCTTCCGTCATGAGACCTAGATTAAGACCCTTTCCACCAGTTAATAACAAGTCATCTTTCTTTATGTTTTCAAACCATTTGATATTAACCATTCATATCTACCTCATTAATATTTTTCTGTATCCTGAATAAATTTTCCTTGATTGATATGTCACTTGAAGAATATTTAAATCTAATTAGACCTTTTAAAAATCTGTGTTTTCTTTCTTTATGCAAATCGAATAAACCATATTCGTATATTTTAAAAAAATTTTTACGATTAAAAATTCTTACAGTATTCTTATCGCCTTTAGAAAAATTTGATTCAATTCCTATATTTTTAAGATAAGCGACTATCAATTTCTTCTCTTTTAATTCAATTGCTCCTATGTTAACATTATCTATGCTTCCGGTTGAAGTAAATTTCAAACTTCCATCACCGGCAATTAATCCTTGAAGAAAATAGGTCGTTTTTTCCCCATCAGTAAGCAGTTCATCAATTCTACTTAAAATTTCTAAAATAAACTGATATAAGATAATGTTGGAATGGCATATTACTAAAGTTCCATTTCCAACAGTCTCTTTGTCAAAGTTTTTGTATTTTTTATTTCCTCCATATAATATGAATTTGTTTCTTTTACTACCAAAATTTATGTTCGTATTCTTCAGCCAATATCTTAAAGATTTTTTCTCTCTTTTTTGTGTGTGGCTTACATTTTCAAAGTTTTTTAATTTGTAATTAAATGTAATGTTCCATGACCAGTCATCTTCGTGAATTCCAAATCTTTTAAAAAAATCCATAACAAGAGTAATTAATGCAGGATTACTGTTTGTAAAAATAATGGATGAAGCACGCTCAGTATGTTTTGTCATTTCTGCTTGCAGCAACCCAAGAGCATTAAGAGTAGTCTTATCCAAAGGTAGTTTTTCTGGCATTATAAAATATTTGTAACGTGATCCCGTATTCACAGTTGAACTCTGATTTCTTCCAGCGGGCCATTTATACCAAATACATAAACTATTATGTGGCACAGTGACATATTTTCTTCTGTAAAAGCTTTTGTGTTTGTCTTTGGTATTGGCAACCAATACCTTTTGACCAGCTTTGTTGATTTGCAAGGAATACTCTTTATTTCCGCTCTTAGTATGTATTTTCTTAGGAACGAATCCTTGCAACTCTGTGCTTTCCATCTTCCACCAACCTCTGAAAATACGCTGATTACATTTCAGAGATTAGATTTAAAATAGTAAGTGTGGTTCTCAGTGATGACTAAGTTCTTCTAAACCATATCCGCCTACGTTTTCTTCCGGCAGATAGTTCTGTGCTATCCTTACGAGCCTGCCGGCTGCAGAATATGCTTCATGCATGCCACTCAGAGAAGTATGTTCCTCTATCGAAAGCTTTCTCAGGATATCGTACCTTATGCTGAGTTCCTCTCCCAATGGGTTTCCGGTAGCCTGCAGGTATGCCCTTCTTATGCCTTCGTCCGAAAACAATTCATTATACCACGCAGTGCCTATCAGAGGCATTCCGAGGGAAATGTACGCACGTTGGATACCGTTATTACCGTATCCGCTCATAAGCTCTTCAAATGCCCTTTCCGTAGTACTCAGGGACGAATTGCTTTCTCCAGGGAGGCCGACTATCAATGAAACCGTAGTTCCTATGCCAACGCTCCTGAGAATCTCCACTGCTTTCTTTAATTCCGCTAAATCGAACGTGTCCTTATTTGCCCTTAGGTTGACCTCTTTACTGAAATTTTCAATTCCGAAGAATACATTGTATACGCCGATTTCCTTAAGTTTTTCAGCCAATGCTATCCCGCCCTTTCTGATTATATCTGTTGGATAAGAATATACTCTCATTCTAAGTGAATCACAATCCTTATCCTTTTCATCAGCGATTTTCTCAATATGCTTTAAAGAGAGGGTAAAAACATTGTCAGAACAATAAGTGTCCATTATTCCATGAACTTCGTGAAGTCTTTTTTTCTGTTTCCAGAACATTTCAGGAGGCATAATTCTGATTTTTGTTCCTCCTATATTACTGCTGCAGAAAATACACGGTTTACTTCTGTTTGCCTTTGGACAGCCGCGGTTGCCGAATATGCCTATCATGCTCTGCTCATTCCCCATCAATCTGGTGTGCGGCTCAAGTAATCTTTCATAATCCAGAGTATCGCTGAAATCCCATGTAGGCATCTGTGAAAGGTCGGTACTTTGATGGTATGTAAATCTTGTATTGTTTCCATCTCTGTACCATAAATTCGGAATATTATCTGTCGTCCTGCGTTCAACCAATCCGGTTAATGCTTCTTCCCCGTCTCCCTCTATAACAAAATCAACATCTTGGGATTTTCTCAATATTAATTTTGCAATCATTGGATTCGAAATGCCCGGCCCTCCCAGTGCAATTTTAGTTCCTAGATTATCCCTTTTGATTTTTCTGCTCAAAGAAATAACATTTTCGATATTATGATACCAGCATGTCAGTCCCACGATGTCTGCTCCCAGTGCAAATCCTTTCATTTCTTCCAGTGTTCTGTCTTCGAATCCATCGTCTGTCGGTTTCTGGTCTGATATCGCTTCTACCAAAACTTTCTTTTCCGAATGCTTCCTGAGCCAGGCTGAAAGTACTGCATGTGCCGTCTGTGGCGGAGATGGTCTTCTGCTATATCCAGGCCTCCGCTTGGCATATTTTTTATCGGATGGAGGAAACAGCAGTTTAACCCTCATTTCTTTCTTTTTCCTTACCATATAACATTATTTATAACATATACTATTATTAATAATTTGGTTGTTAATTTTGTTCAAAATGTTAAATATTTAAATATTTTTATTAATATGTTAAAATATGCTTGAAAAACTGGATGTACTGGACAGAAAAATACTGGTCCAGCTGGATATCAATTCTAGAAGATCCACTGCACAGATAGCAAAAAAGCTGAAAACCTCGAAAAACGTAGTCAATTACCGCATAAACCGGCTTAGAAAGCTCGGTGTGATACAGGGTTATTATACCGTAATAGATACCATGAGGCTTGGATACTATAATTTTAGGATTTATATCAAGTTAAGAGAAACCAGTCCTAAAGAACGGAATGAGATTGTAAGCGATCTGGTAATGAACAAAAGTGCCTGGTGGGTAGCCCAGGTCAGCTCTCCATGGGATGTTGCCATTATACTGCTGGCGAAAACGCTTCATGATGCCCAAAAAACGACCAATGTAATTCTTGAAAAGCATAAAAACAAGATCCACGAGTATCTTTTCGTCCCATATGTGGAATTGAAACATTTTCCGAAAACGTACCTTGCTAAAGTCGAAGAACGGCCCAGTTTTACTCTTGGGAGCGAAGATGTGATTGAGGTATCCAAGCAGGAGATAAGAATACTTAAAGAATTATCTCAAAATGCCCGAATAGGAACAGTAGAGCTTGCCAAAAAAATCAAAACAACCCCAATGGTGATTAGGTACGCAATCAAAAAACTTATCAAAAATAAAATTATACTTGGTTTTAGGGTGTTGCTGGATTACGATAAGATAAATTACGAATACTATTGGGTTCATCTGAATGTTTCTTCTAATAAATCTGAAATCTCATTGTTCTTACAGTCCATGTCCAATACTGCCTATTTCGATGAAACTATCGGAGGATGGGATATTGATTTTGCTTTACATATAAGCAAAGAAGATAAAATCGATAACTGGTTGAATAAAATAAACGAAAAGTTTGGTAGCTCAATAACGGAACATGTCTATATTAAAGTAACAAAAAATGAAAAAGTCAGTTACATGCCGCAATACTAGACGGACGCTCCCAATCTGACACTTATATACTTGTATATTTTGGCAGGAACGTTGATTTCCGTGGCCTGCTCGAATCCCTGGAACTGGGGGGATGAATTTACCTCGCATATCTTGTAATTGTCTCCGTCGAAAAGAAGGTCCACCCCGGCTATTTCAAGGTCCAGAAGCTTTGCGGACTCAACCGCCAGCCATTCCATCGCAGGATTAAGCTTCAGCGGTTCGACACTCCCTCCCGCGGAAAAGTTCGCCTTGAATTTTCCCTCGGGAGCTTTCCTAAGCATTGCTCCTATTGCCCTTCCGCCTATAACAAGCACGCGTATGTCCTTCCCTGCACTTTCCGAAACGAATTCCTGAATTATAACATTTATGGACTGGGTTTTGGATATCTCTATCAATCCCCCCAGGTCTTCAAGCTGGGTCCTGTCCTTGCACAGGAAAATTCCCTTCCCGTATGTCCCGGAAATCGTTTTTACTATTACAGGATAATTGAACTCTTTTTCTATAAGCTCTATATTAAGAGGGAATTTCGCAAGCATCGTTTTGGGAGTAGGGATATTGTTTGAAGCAAGAATCTGCGAGGTCGCAAGCTTGTCCTTTGAGTGCTCTATGCTGTGGCTCTGGTTAAGCACGAAAACTCCCAGCCTTTCAAGCTGTCTTATTACTGCAAGTGCGAAATAAGTGGTTCCCGCACCCATTCTCGGCAGTAAGCAGTCAGGAAGCCTTACGTGCTCTCCCTTATGCAGGATACTCTTTCTTCCTTCTTTCGTAGTAATAATTTCAAAATCCTCGGGTGCAACCGTCTCTATTTCAAAACCGAGCTTTTCCGCCTCTTCATGGAACCTCTTGTTTTCATAACAGTCAAAAGTCTCCCGTCTTTTGAGAATCCATACTTTCATTGAATGCCTCTTAAATTTGGAAGATTATATTTTCAGCGAAAAGAATAAAAACAAGATTATCTCGGGAATTCATGCCCGTATTCCAGTTCCTTTCGGTATGCGTCGGGTTCTGGTTTTCTTCTATTCCATTCGTAACTGAATCTCTCAACGGAAAGCTCCAGCATCTTTTTCGGCTGTGCAGGACCAACCACTGCAGTAGTCCTGAAGGGATTAATTATAATTTCATTTACTTTTCCTCTCGCAGCAGCAAGTTTCATCGCACTTCTCACAACTTCAGGCCCTTCGTTAACAATTGCTCTGAGCTTAGTCATATTAACATCTCTTTTATTCGTTATTAATAACAAAAGAATAAAAATACATATCCTGATCTGGCCTAAAAAAGGAATAAAAAAATAAGTGAAAAGTGATCGAAGAATAACAGATAGTCGAAGACACTCTTTAAGAGTGAAAGTGGGTTCTGAAATAGACCTTTAGTAACCGCATGCTGAAAACCTCGCTTGCGCTAAGTTCTTACACACCGGTCCTATCAAACGGATCTGCTATCCGCGGTATATGCTTCCTCGTTTTGAGAGTCGCTTCGACCTTAGATGCTTTCAGGTCTTATCGACGTGGCGCGTAGTTGCCCGGCAGTGCCAATTGACAACCGGTAAGCCAGAGGCGCCGGATCCCCGTTCCTCTCGTACTCAAGGATCCTTACTCTCAAGAAGCAACACTTCCAGAAGATACTACCGTACTGTCTCGCGACGTACTGAACCCAGCTCATGTGGGACTTTGATGGATGAACAACCCAACCCTTGGTGGCTCCTGCACCACCAGGATGTCCCAAGCCGACAGCGATGTACCAAACCGCGGGGTCGATAAATACAAACTTTAGCTAAAGCTAAGCTTGCCTAGCGAAAGTTTTGTGTACTCTCGCCCGCGACGAGCCTGTTACCTCCAGGGTAGCTTGTCTGACAGCTTGAATCCTCATCAAGGGGATATCAAGGTTCGTTAAGCCCGACTTTCGTCTCTGCATTTCACGCTTTTAGGAATGCAGTCAGCCTTGCATTTGTCTTTAACCCTCTACAGCGGATTTCTGACCCGCCTGAGCAAAGCATTGGGCGCCCTTGTTTCCTTTTCGAGGGCGTACCGCCCCAGCCGAACCATCCACCTGACGCTGTCCCTTTGCAGGTAAGCAATACAAAACATACTAAGTGGTGTAACACTTTCGCCTCCGCAGCCCCCGGAAGGACCGCTTCGATGGCTCCCACTTACTCTTGGTAGCATATTCCGTATCACAACATCAGGCTATGGTAAAGCTCCATGGAGTCTTCGTTTCCCTCTGGAAGTCCCCGGCATCTTCACCGGGCAGTGAGTTCACCAGGTCCCGAACAGGGACAGTAGGAGTGACGTTACGCCATTCATGCAAGCCGCCAATTAAGCGGCGAGGTATTACGCTACCTCTCTCTCCGTTCGGTCCGAAGACCGAAAGTTAAGAGGGTCAGAGTTACCCCCGCTCTTTACCAGCCCTTCCTCCCGTTGAAACGGACATTCAGGTACTGGCAGTGAGCAGGCGTCAGCCATCATACACGGCCTTTCGGCTTTGCGATGACCTGTGTTTTTGGTAAACAGTCGCACTCCCCCGGTCTCTGCGACCTCCACATTACTCATGCGAAGGCACCCCTTATACCAAGGATACAGGGCCAATATGCCGAGTTCCCTTGCCCGGGTTATCCTGACACACATTAGCCTTCTAAGCTAGAGCACCTGTACTGGTTCTCGGTACGATTACAAAGGATCGATCCATTTCCACTTTTCACGGTTCCCTGGACTTGATAAAGTTTCCCTTCGGGGTTTCATCCGCTTCTCCTCATAATAAGACTCCACGGACCTACTCCCATCAGACGGCCGAAGCCGCTTCACCTATCCAAAGAAGTAAAGAAATGGCTTGAATTACTTCACCTACCTTTGCAGGGCAGGAATATTAACCTGCTTCCCTAATTTCGGACTTCCGGAATTACCTTGGTCCTTAGGATCGCCTAACCCTCAGCTGAAAAACGTGGCTGAGGAAACCTTGCTCTATAAGGTGTCTGGAATTCTCGTCCAGATATGCTGCTACTGACACCAGGATGTTCATAACAGGATGCTCCACAGGACCTCACGACCCTGCTTCTGTGCTACCCGTTCGCCCCCCTACTCCAAAACTTTTGGTCTGGGTAAGGTATCGGTATCTGGTTTAGCCCCGTGAATCTTAAGAAACTGTACTCTCGACCGGTCCGCTATTACGCGTTGTTTCTCCCGCATTCCGCCGCCATATGTCGGCGTCGTCTTGCGTTTAGAGGGTGGCTGCTTCTAAGCCTACCTCCCGGCTGTCTTCGAATAGAGCTTCCTTTACAGATTAACACTTAACCAGAACTTGGGGACCTTAACCTTACGTCCGGACAATCCCGAATAGGTAAACGGACTTACTCCGCCCACCCCACTGCTTCCTTCTTAGAAGATATGGCATTCGGAGTTTGAGAAGGCAGTGACCCCTCTCGGGGCCGCTCTGCTTAATCAGTGCTCTACCACCATATCCTTCTCCAGAAACGCTGTGCTGAGACACATTTTGGAGGGAACCCGCTATTGCCATGTTCGACAGGACTATCACCCCTACACCCAAATCACCTAAGGAGAATATACTACCACTAGTTGCGGACTTCCACCAACCGTCAGGTTGGCT
>Ga0180434_10006490_pt1 | contig 13443 bp, 9 predicted proteins | sample SS_ome_7_FD_132453 | JGI IMG/M metagenome (GOLD analysis project Ga0180434, IMG submission 132453) | Hypersaline lake sediment archaeal communities from the Salton Sea, California, USA - SS_1_D_2 metaG | ecosystem: Environmental > Aquatic > Non-marine Saline and Alkaline > Hypersaline > Sediment... | reverse complement strand
ATGCATAGCGGGATATGGGTCACCTCCGGCGCCGAGCGGTTCGGGGGTAGCAAAACGACCCGCTTGATTGCATGCAGCGACGTACAGAGCTCTAATGAGCGCGTCCACGTCAAGAGTGCCCGTGCCCAGGGCATCTCGATTTGAATCCGCCAGATGCAGATTGATCATGCGATCCTTGTGTTTCACTATTGTGAGACATGGGTTATCTTCCTGGGCAAGCATGTGATATATATCACCATTGATGTGTTGAATACCCGGGTGATCAACGGCCTTAATATACTTCACAGCATCTGCAAAGGTGAATCAGAAGCTCACCTCAGCGGCCCGGATAGGCTCGACGGCTCCCTTTATGCCTGCATCGACAAGCACATCGGCCACGCGTCCCAGTGCATCAACTGAACGGTCTATTTCATAATCGTCAATCTTGTCAGGCCGCCCCACCGCGCCGGGGACTATGAGCATGTACTGTGCGCCGACTTCTCGTCCAAGCTCCGCATTTCGCTTCACATAATCGATAGCTGCTTGCCGCACGACGCCGCGGTTGCTCGAAAGATCGTTGTCAGAGCTGAACATCCCACAGATGCCAGCAACCTTTATACCGTGATCACTGAGAATCTTTCTTGCCTCTTGACCGTTGTAACCAAGGTTATCGCCGTAGCGATTCCCGTGAAGTTCAATCCACTCAAGCTTGTTCTTCCGAAGACGCTTCGCCGTCTTTTCAAGAGCCTCCAGCCCAAATCCCCAGTTACTCCAAGACAAATCGATGCGGCGTTTGAACCGTTCCGGTGATTTCTTTGACATGGCTCGAAGTTCTTTCGCGATCCCCTGGTTAGAGACTTCAAAATTCTGCAGAGATCCCATCATGTCGCTCCTCAATCGCCGGAAGGCCAGCCAATCAACTGTAAACGCTACTGATGTTAGTAGAGTCTTCTCCAATTCTCAACGAGTATCGCACCACTTCGTGGTACACGGAAGGCAGACACTAACGACACCCGAAAAGATTCGGCATGCACTCCCTAATCTCCTTGACAATCCTGCAGCATTATGCTCTGTTAACCTTTGGAGCATTTGAATTGAAATGCAACCCAGACCCAAAGGACTTTGAAAGGAACTCAAATTGGCGAAGCTGAAAATAGGCGTTTTGGTCATTCTGGAGAACGGGGCAAAAAAGGAACTGAAGAAGGTCCATGAATTCGGCCTTCAGAGTTGCCAACTGAGCTGCTGGGATCCGTCGTGTTACACCGACGCAATCGCCGACGAAGTCATTGGCTCGTGCAGAAAATACGGCATAGAGATCAGTACGCTTTGGGCCGGTTTACCCGGAACGAACACTTGGAACTTCACCGAAGGGCCTCCAACAATCGGACTCGTGCCACCCGAGACCCGAGAAATGCGTATCCATGCTCTCGAACAGGCCTCCAATTTTGCGAAGACAATAGGGGTCGATGCGGTGACTACGCACGTGGGCTTCATTCCTGAATGGCCTGGCGACTATCTCTATCAAGATACTGTTGAAGCACTTAAGCACATCTCCCAATACTGCAAGAGCAATAACCAGCATTTCTGTTTCGAAACTGGCCAGGAGACTCCGATTACTCTCCTGCGTACAATCCAGGATGTCGGCATGAACAATCTAGGAATCAATCTCGATCCAGCCAATCTCCTCATGTACGGAAAGGCCAACCCAGTCGACGCTCTAGACATCATCGGTGAATATGTACGCAACGTTCATGCGAAAGACGGGGAGTACCCTGTTGATGGACGCGACCTGGGTGTCGAGAAGCCTCTCGGTGAAGGACGGGTCAATTTCCCCGTCCTCGTGGCAAAGCTCAAGAGCTTGGGCTACACCGGACCGCTCACTATTGAGCGAGAGATCAGCGGTGAAGAGCAGATTGCTGATATCAGGACAGCCATCAAGATTCTTGAACCACTCTGCTAGAACCAGGGCAAGTTGCCTCTCCGCATCTGATACGCCCATCACGGCATTGGGGGGGACAACCAGGCTGAGCTTGACTTGAACTCGACAGGTGGGTATTATTGCTCGAAATTGTCCAATCTGTCTGGAGTCCCATATCTTCCTCTTCAATCAGGACATAGCCGTGGAACAACTCGTATCATTAATGACCGCCGAAGGTTTGGCCCCTGCACTGGTATCAGAGCAGGCGGCAAATGTCGCCAAACTTCTCTCTGAACTGTCCGGCACTTGTGTCTACGCCGAATCCATTACAACAATGGACGGCTGTGTGCTGTTTATGGCACGGCGCAAGCTTCAAAATCTGCTCGGTGCCGTCTCAAATAGCCGTGACGCTCTGGAAGCCATGGGCCTTATGGGCGAAATATGCACGTCTGGTGACTCGACCGAATTGCACGTTCAGATCTGTGAGACTACTCATGAAAATGCTGTCACGCTTCGAAAACTCCTTCCATTCACTTCACCGTCACTGGTGGGCATGAAGACTTCCGCTGGATGCGGTGACAGACTGGGGATTACAACGCCCGGACATATTCGCGCTCTGAGAGGATCGGGCTTGATGGGAGTATTTGCTCAGCAGTCAATACGTGAAATGTCTCGCACCCAGCGCACAGCGGAAGAAGTCATTGATGACGCGACATGGGGTGTCTTTCAGGAAGGATATCGGGAAGGCTTTGGCTCTGATGCCGATCACTTGAAAACTGCTGAAGACATTGACCGGTGTCTGGCTGCGGGCTTCACGATGTTCACGATTGATCCGGGAGATCATGTCGACAACGCTGCCGATGAGGACGACGAGACTACACTCGCTGAAAAGTACGAGAGATTGCCGTGGTCTTCCCTTGAAAGCAGTCCCGCCGATTGCAGGCAGATGTACACAGATGGCGTATTCAAGATCAACGATGATCTCGAACTTACCTTTACGCGAGAAATTCTACTGCGCGCCGCTGCCAAGTATTCCTCCGCAGTCGCCCACACAGTACAACTCTACCGCCATCTCATAGAAAAGGTAGGTGAAGGCGCTTTTGAGCTTGAGGTAAGTGTCGATGAGACGGCAACTCCCACGACTGTTGTTGAACACTTCTTCATTGCGAGTGAGCTGAAACGGCTGGGAGTGAAATGGGTGAGTCTGGCCCCGCGATTCGTAGGCGAATTTGAGAAAGGGGTCGACTATATCGGCGACCTGGAGGTTTTCGAAAGGGAATTCTCTCAACACGCAGCTGTCGCCCGGCGGTTCGGTCCGTACAAGATTAGTTTGCATTCCGGCAGCGACAAGTTCAGCATATATCCGATCATTTCAACGCATACCAAAAACCTGTTTCACCTGAAAACTGCCGGGACCAGCTATCTCGAAGCATTGAGGGTTGTGGCACTTTGTGACCCGACGCTTTTCCGCGAGATTCTTGCGTTTGCAATTGAACGCTATCCGGAAGACCGCGCCTCGTACCACGTGTCTGCAGATACCGCCAAGGTTCCCGAAGCAGACAAGCTGCGCGATGCTCAGCTTGCAGGCTTGCTGGACCAGTTTGACTGTCGAGAGATCCTTCACGTGACATTCGGTTCTGTCCTCAACGTCAAGACAAGCGAAGATCTGTATCGGTTCCGCGATCGATTGTTCCACACATTGAACGAACACGAGGAAACTTACTACACGGCAATTGCCAAGCATATTGGCAAGCACATTGCACCATTTACTGAATCTAAGTAGCCTCAGGAGTTATTGTTATGGACTATTGCAGTTTCACTGAACTCTTCGGGTTGTCAGGCAAGACGGCCGTTATCACAGGTGCTGGAGGCGTGCTCTATGGCTCAATATCGAAAGCCATGGCCGCCCAGGAAATGAAGATCGCTCTTCTTGACGTTCGCAAAGAAGCGGCACAGGCTGTTGCCGACGAGATCAACAAAGCTGGCGGCACAGCTATAGCCGTGCAGGTTGACGTATTGGACAAAGAAAGCGTTCAGGCCTCCTGTGACGAAGTGCTGAAAGCATTCGGCAGCGTTGATGTTCTCATAAACGGTGCCGGCGGCAACATGAAGGAGGCTACTACTTCTGATGACATGGAATTCTTCGATCTGCCCGCCGACGCAATTCGTTGGGTATTTGACCTGAACTGTATCGGTACTATTCTGCCCTGCCAGGTTTACGGCAAAGTTATGGCCAAGCAGGGTAACGGCGTGATTCTGAATACGTCTTCGATGAACTACTATTGCCCATTGACTCGCGTTCCGGCATATTCAGCAGCAAAGGCTGCAATCAGCAATTTCACGCAGTGGTTGGCTGTGCACATGTCCCAGAACTATTCAAAGACCATGCGCGTCAACGCAATAGCTCCGGGCTTCTTTCTTACAGAACAGAATCGCTTTCTCTTGACAGACAAAGAGACGGGCGACTTGACGCAGCGCGGCCAGTCGATCATCGATCACACCCCGATGGCTCGTTTTGGAACACCCGAAGAGTTGATTGGTGCAGTGCTCTGGCTGATTTCCCCTGCGTCTGAGTTTGTACATGGTACTACTGTCGCAATTGATGGTGGTTTTTCCGCTTTCAGCGGCGTATGAAGAGCGTCAGTTCTCGGCGAACAGATGATCAGGGATTCGGCCGGTTGACTACCTGAAGGTCACGAGATATCCGAAACGAGTGTTATCTGTTCGCGGCCCAATTGTGTTCACTGGTTTCTTTCAAATGGAGGATAGGGACGTGCAAATCAATGGATTGATTGCTAGGACGGTCGGTTTGACAATTGTGGCGGTATTAGTATGTACAACAGCTTTCTCACAGGGGGCGGGAGAATACAGTCTTCTGGAGCCATCTGATTTTCCGGAAATAACTGGAGCTAACCTCAGTGCAGGAGGCATAAACTTTCATCCTTTCATCAATTTGGGCGTTGAACATGATGACAACGTGTTCGATAAGCCAAACAGAGAAGACGATGTCATAATGTCAATCGGAGCGGGTATTATTCTCGATAGAGAGAGTGGTGACAACCTCTTCCAGGCTGGCTACGAGTTGCTGGTACTTCAGTACGACGAGAATAGGGATGAAGACCGTACCGACCACAAACTGTTTGCAAACCTCCACTGGGGCCTGGCGGAAGGATTCACTGTCAAGCTCAACGAACAGTTTGTGAAGACCTCGGGCGTAGAAGACAACACCGGCCATGATCTTCTCGACCAGATCAACAATGTTGCGGGTGTTGGCCTTTCGTTTGACCGCAATAGACTAAACTTCGAAATCGCCTATCTCAATGTGATTGATAAGTACGACGATCTCGAGGAGGTTGACCGTATGGACCAACAAATCACACTGACGGGTGGCTACTACGTTCAACCAAAGACAAAGGTCCTCCTCGAAGTTGCGAAAGGGTGGATTGACTATGACGAACGAGTCCTAAGCGATGCCGAATACTATCAGGTGCGCGTCGGTGTGGCAGGTGAGCTCACCAGCAAGATCTCTGGTGTTGCCAAGATTGGTTATCAGTCGCGCGACTATGATGAAAATGAGCCGGACGATTTCGATGGTCTTGTTGCATACGCCAGACTTACAGCTTGTCTGTCGGACCGGACTGAACTCGTTCTCGACGCAGAACGGGATCTCGTCCCATCTACATTCTTCGATAACGCGTATTACGAGAGTACTTCCGTTGGCCTCACCTTGAACCAAAAGATCTTCGATAGATTGAACGCCTCGCTATCAGCCTCTTACAAAGAGAATGATTATCCTTCTGAAACAACATCGCAAATCGGTTCGTTCACGGCCTGGGTTTTCCCATTTGGCTTTGTTGACATACCCATCAACCAAACCGATAAACGCGAAGACGAGATATTTGGTGCGCGAGCAGAGTTGACTTATCATTTGCGTGACTGGGCTTCTATAGCTGTAGCTTATGATTACAAGAACTCTGACTCCAATTTTAGTGAATTCGAATATGATTCGAACAGTGTTTCCGCAAAACTTTCACTGACATTCTGATGAACATTGAAGTGGCTACGTCCAGTAGCCTTTGAAAAGGAGTATCGATGAACTCGGCAGACCCTCAGGCTCCTTTGAAGGAGTTCAAACCAAAGCATGATTTCTTTGTTGGTATTGACTCGGACGGCTGTGCGTTCGACACAATGGAGATCAAACACAAAGAGTGCTTTATTCCAAACATTATAAAGCACTGGAATCTGCAGCCCGTGTCGAAGTACGCGAGAGCGGCGGCTGAGTTCGTCAATCTGTATTCAAAATGGCGTGGCATCAACCGCTTTCCCGCCGTGATGATGGTCTTTGATTTGTTGAACGACTGGGCGGAAGTTCAGAAGCGAAATGTCGAAATCCCCGCCGCGCAGCCGGTCCGTGACTGGATTGAAAGAGAAACGAAACTCGGCAATCCTGCTCTCAAAGGAGAGGTTGAAAAAACCGGGGACCCAATCCTGACGCAAGCGCTCGAATGGAGCGAAGCTGTCAACGCTACGGTCGCAGACATGGTACACGGTGTGCCGCCTTTTCCTTACGTTCGCGAGAGCATGGAGAAGATGAGCAGCCGTTGTGACATGGTCTGCGTCTCAGCAACACCTTGCGAGGCTCTATCGCGCGAATGGGAAGAACATGCTATCGCCAAGTATGCGGCTGTTATCGCCGGGCAGGAAATGGGCAAGAAGGCTGAGCACCTCGAGCTTGCCACGAAAGGCAAGTACCCTGAGGAACGCGTGCTGATGATCGGCGACGCCCCAGGTGACATGAACGCAGCTCGGGCCAACAATGCCCTCTTCTACCCCATTAACCCAGGACATGAAGATCAATCGTGGCAGCGCTTTCATGATGAAGCGTTTGACAGATTTGTTGGTGGCACATATGCCGGCCAGTATGAAGAATCCTTGATCATCGAATTTGAAAAGCTGCTGCCCGACACGCCGCCGTGGAAAAAATAGCTCGGTAGCTCCAGACTCTATGAATCGCGCAAGGGGACAGGCTTTCTGACTGTCCCCTTCTTCATGCCCGGACCTGCTAGATCTGTCATCCATCCACTCGACACTTCCAGTTCATAGTCTCTCTCACAAAGACTCAAAAAATATGTCGACATTCACTCCCACATAGCTGCAGCAAAAGCTTCATCGGCCAGCCGTTTCCCCACAACATCCCTTTTGCTCCGTCGCTTGATCTCGGCCTTTCCTTTCCCCTACAATCCATTGAACATGAACTACAAGAAAAGCGGACTTAAAGAGCAACAACGATTGGCCCGCAGCACCGGAGGTGGTCTTCTCAACAGGATCCGGCCACGATGGCTACTGATGTTGTCTTTTGCTGCAGCCATAGTGATTGGTACGCTCTTGCTGAAGCTTCCATTTGCCACGGCAGAAGGCTACAATACGTCTTGGGTCAATGCTCTTTTCACTGCGACATCCTCCGTCTGCGTTACTGGCTTGATCGTGGTTGACACCGGCACGCATTTCAGCCTTTTCGGCCAGATCGTCGTTCTTCTACTGCTGCAGATCGGCGGCCTGGGCATCATGACGCTTGCAACATTCCTATTGCTGCTTCTCGGTAAACGGCTCTCGCTACGTGATCGGGCCGTTGTGCGCGAATCGTTGACGCAGATACATATAAGCGATATCGGATCTTTGCTGAAGACCGTTCTGCGCTTTACTCTCTTAGTAGAGGGCATCGGCACACTTCTGCTCTTCATACGTTTCCTCTTCCTCTTTGTGGGACAGCCGGAGCTGCCACTGCACCTCGCCGTACCAAAGGCTCTGTATTTTGCCATCTTTCACTCCGTGTCGGCATTCTGTAACGCTGGATTCAGTCCTTACAGCGAAAGTCTCATGGGCTTCCGATCGGACCCGTCAATGATGGCAATCATGATGACTCTGATCGTTATCGGTGGTCTCGGATTTCTAGTCGTTCGTGACCTCGGGGGGTGGATCAAGAGCAGGAATTCGCATCGCAAAGGCCCGCGCTTGATGCTGCACACTCGCGTCGTGCTGATCACGAGCATCTGCCTGCTCATTGGAGGCACCTTCGTTTTCCATGCTTTGGAAAGCAGACACACAGGACTCGATACTGGACGGGGAACTGGGTGGATTTCTGCACTCTTTCTGTCAGTCACATCACGCACCGCAGGATTCAATACAGTTGACACAGCAGCCTTGGCAAATGCCACAAAGCTGATAGTAGTCTTTCTAATGTTCATCGGGGCTTCGCCGGGTTCGTGTGGTGGAGGGATCAAGACCAGTACGTTTGCCATAGGTGTCGCCCTGATTATATCGCGTCTTCGCGGCAAACAACACACGCAGATCGGTAAGCGAACAGTCCCCGGCGACATTGTGATCAAGGCGCTTGGCACACTCACAGCCTGTTTTTTCCTCGTCGTGGCTGTTACACTGGCATTAACGATAACCGAAGACAGGCCCTGCGGCGAGCCGCCTCCAAGTTTCTTGGATTTGCTTTTTGAAGCGACATCGGCCTTTGGCACGGTCGGCCTATCAGCGGGTGTGACGGCGTCTCTGTCGCCTATTGGCAAGGTGCTGCTGATTCTCACAATGTATGCAGGGAGAATCGGACCGTTGACACTGATCACGGCTTTCTCAACAACCACAGCTGCTCCGAAGATCAAGTATCCGGAAGAAAACGTGATGATCGGATAAGGAAAACATGTCATGAGACAATTCGCCGTTATTGGACTGGGCAATTTTGGAGCCAACATGGCTATCAAACTGTGCGACCTCGGTCATCCTGTGTTGGCCATAGACAACTCAGAAGCCGCAATGGAAACAGTACGGGATCAAGTTACTCAGCCAGTTGTTGCCGACGCGCTTGATCGAAGAGTCCTTGAGTCCCTGGGGGTTGGCGATGTTGACTGTGCAATTGTGAGTCTCGGCAGCCGCGTCGATGCCAGTATTCTCCTCACACTCTACTTGAAAGAGCTTGGTATCAAGGAGATCGTGGTCAAGGCGGTGAGCGAAGATCATAAGCGTATCCTCGGCATGATCGGAGCCACTACCGTGATCCTGCCGGAAAAGGACACAGCAATTCGTACAGCCTATGCTCTAGCCAATCCGAACATTGTCGACCGCGTGCCTCTGGCACCTGGTTTCAGTATTCTCGAGATGACGACACCACCGGACTTTGTAGGAAAGTCGCTTCTCGAATTGGAGATTCGCTCTAAATACAATATCGAGATCGTAGCCATAAAGAACTCCTCTAACGTTCCCGAGGAACAGAGCAAGATCGTCGTTATTCCGTCCTCCTCTCACAGATTGAAGAAGGACGACGTGCTTGTTGTTATCGCATCTGACAAGAACATGGAACAGTTCCATAAGGATCACAAAGCGTCAGAATAAAGATGTCCTTTTGAGAATACGTGTCCGACTTCATCCCCACAGAACGACAACGGCAGGCACTGGATCTTTCCGCATCGCTATCCGTTACGGCAACAGCAGGATCCGGGAAGACGTCGATTCTTGTACAACGCTATCTCGATCTCTTCAAAGCCAATCCAAACCTCTCTCTTGATTCTGTTTTGGCAATCACTTTCACCGAAAAAGCCACTGCCGAAATGAAGGAACGTGTTCGTTCCAAGCTTGTGGAATTCGCGGAGTCTCAAGAAACCGACGCTCAGCGTTGGCGCAAGCTGCTCGATCAGCTTGCTTTCGCAGCCATTTCGACGATTCACTCCCTATGCGCTTCTCTTCTACGTGAGTTTCCCGTTGAAGCCGGCATCGATCCTAGTTGCGCTGTTATGGATGAGATCGAGGCACGATTTCTCCTGGAACAATCAAGAGACCTGGCTCTTCTCAGATTATCACAAGGCAAGAACACCCCCGCCGGGCAGGCTTTGCAGGTCATTCTCCGCGAATGGTCCCGGCGCAAACTCGAAACACTCCTCGCCTTACTTTCGGAAAAGCGTCTGACTATTGCCAACCTAATGGAAAAATGGTGCGAGACCGATTCTGACGCATTGTGGAAGACGTTGAACTTGCGAATCGAGGAGGAACAGCTCAATGAGGTCAGAGCGTTCGTAGCCGCCCCCCATGTGGTAGAAGCATCAGAAGACCTCGAGGCTTTGTCCTGCAATTCCCCAGACGACAAGCTCGCAATTCAGCGAGACAGCGTCGTTTCAGCTCTCGGACGATTGCAAGATGCAGGACATATTTCATCGGCGCGACTGGACTTAGCACTGATCTGTGAAATCGATCTCCGCTCAGGAAGCAAAGCCTCCTGGGGAAAAGAGAATCTCACGCTCGCCAAGAAACTGCTGAAACAAATTCGCGACGGCGCTCGAGCACTACCATTTAGAGAAATCGGAGAGCCAGACCGTCGGTCCATGCAACTTGTGCAGAAGCTTTTTCTTGTCTTCCGCGAAGTGCTCAGGACTTATCAAGAACAAAAGGCCCTGTCCGGCGTACTCGACTTTGATGACCTCGAAGAACGCGCTCGCTCTCTTCTCAAAAACCATCCACACCTACGTCAGAAAATTCAGAAGCGATACCGCTTTGTTCTTGTCGACGAGTTTCAGGATACAAACTTCCATCAATGGGATATCATCCGCCAAATCGCGTGCGAAGAAAAGACCATCCATCCCGGAAGGCTCTTCATTGTCGGTGACCCTGTTCAGTCAATCTACGGATTTCGCAATGCGCAGGTAGAAGTTTTCGGTCACGTCCGAGGGCTCATCTGCAATTCCTCTACTACCGATGGTCGTGAAGTCACGCTCAACGACAACTTCCGCTCAACGCGTGCCGTCGTAGACTTCGTGAACCATGTATTCACCAAAATCATCGGAGCAGGAAGAGAAGACTGGAATCCATCGTTTGAACCACTCATCACCAAGAGAGATGACCCCGTCGAAGGAACCATTCGGATCCTCCTGTCGGACACAGACAATTCCACGGCAGAAAAAGCTCGATCACTCGAAGCAGCCTCCGTTGCTCGCTGCATGCGGTGGATGCTGCAAGACGAAAGACCCATCATCCGAGATCGAGATACCAAACGGGAACGTCCTGTCGAGGCACGCGATATCGCCATCCTGTTACGGCGTAGGACTTTCCTGCCGGCACTGGAGCAAGCCCTACGACAGTACAGTGTACCGTTTTTTGTTGCGGGTGGAATTGGTTTTTACGAACGACAAGAAGTCCGCGATATTGCCAATGTACTGCGCTTCCTCGCAAACCAAAGCAACTCCATTGCTCTTGCTGGCGTTCTGCGTTCGACGCTCTTTGGGTTTTCCGATGAACAACTCCTGCAAATTGCCTCCGTTCAATGCGGCGACCTTTGGTCGCAGCTACAAGTATTCGCGGACAATGGTTCTCAGGAAGCGGTCTATGCCGCCTCTATTCTCTCACACTGGCTGAGACTCTCAGGCCGCGTGACAGTGGCTGAGTTGATTTGGCGTGTCCTGGAAGACACCGGAGGCTGGGCATCCTATGCTGCGGGCAATTCGGGGAAACAGACAATCGCGAATCTTCAAAAACTGATCGACACCGCACGTGTTTTCAGCGGCTCAGGACGGCCGTTGCTGTGTGATTTTGTCAACCGCCTCAATGATCTGCTCGAACGCGAAGCTCGTGAAGGACAGGCTGCTGTCGAACTTGGGCCAACAAATGCTGTCAGTATCCTGACAATCCACGCAGCCAAGGGTCTGGAGTTCCCCGTTGTCTTTGTGCCCGACCTGAATCGCCCTGCCAAACCGCGACAGAGTTCGAGTTTATTGATCGACCCTGGACTCGGCGCGGGCACCAAGGTTACAAGCCTTGATGACTACAAACCTGTCGATACCGCTATGTACTCTCTGATAGCTCGACGAGAACAACGCAGAAATCTGGCGGAAGAGAAACGGCTCTTCTACGTCGCCACAACTCGAGCGCGCGATCATCTCGTGCTTTCCAGCGGCTATGACGCGGCTGACCTTGAGGACTTTTCCCAGCATGACACATGGACAGGCTGGCTTCTCACAGCGTTGGATGCGAACAAGATCGAAGAAGGCTCCGTTACCTGCAACGGTCAAGAAGTGCATATTCACACAAGCGCCGAGGCTTTCGGCGGACGAGCGGAGGTCGATCAATCCACTTCGCCGCTGCATCTTTCCGTTGAAAACCGTCTTTCTCCTCAGGAAATGGACAAGGCGAAGAGCACATTTGAGTCTTGCTCCAACGCGATGCCACTGGCGGAAGCAAGAGAGACCCTCTCCCTGACACCGAGCCAAATGGAAGTCTACCAGCGTTGCCCTCGTGAATATTACCTTCGCCACGTGCTCCACGCCCCCGAAGGCGGGCTACTGCCATCAGATTCTCTGGTGCACCATTCAAATCCGGACAATTCAGGAGCAGCATTTGGTAACGCGGTTCATCGTTTGATGAGTGACATACAACGCTCAACAAACAAGATACCAAGACGATTCTTGGACGCATGTGTTCTCATTGCATCCGAGGGCAATGCACGTGATAAAGTTGTGTTGAGGAAACGACTTCGACACGCAATCAACAGCTTTCGCTCATCACCGTTTGGAATGCAATGGATCAACGCTGCGCAAGAACACCGTGAACTCCCGTTCTCCATGAAGATAGCTGACGCCGTCATTCACGGCCAGATTGATTTGCTCTTCCGCTCGGCAAACGGTTGGGTTGTTCTCGACTATAAGACAGACAGAATCGAGGCTGCTGAGAAGGACTCAAAAGCATCGGAATATCTTCTCCAGCTCTCTCTGTACTCTCTGGCAACGGCGCGCATGATGCAGGAATCACATGACCTTCGAGCTGTGCTTTTCTTCACGGAAATCGGCGAGACTTGGGAGACAGTATTTGACCCTCAGTCACTGGCTTCAGCCGAAAAGGAGATCGCAGCTATCATCGAAGGAATCAGAGCGGAACGTTTCGACCCGGCTCACAAAGAGAACTGCGAATACTGTCCGATGTCTCACCTTGGTTTTTGCAGAAATTGACTTGTCCGACTCCCCGTTCATTTGACAGGCGTTCGCGTTTAGCTAAAATCACGTTCATCACCAATCTCATCAACATCATCTGGAGAGATATTTGATGAATATTCTTATTGTCGGTGGCGGCGGCCGCGAGCACGCGCTGGTCTGGAAGCTCAGTCAGTCAAAAGACGTAACAAAGATCTACTGTGCACCGGGAAATCCCGGAATCAGTGAATTGGCTGAATCTGTCCCTATCGAAGCAAAAGAGATTCGCGCGCTCCTCAAGTTTGCGAAACATAATGCCATTGACTTCACCGTTGTCGGACCGGAAGAGCCTCTGATCCTCGGCATCGTGGATCTTTTCAAGAAAGAAGGATTGAAGATCTTTGGGCCGGACTCGCGCGCCTCCCATCTCGAAGGAAGTAAAGCGTTCACCAAGTACCTCCTGCGCAAACACGGAATTCCGACGGCATCATTCAAGGTCTGCGAGACCATTGACACTGCTCGTTCTCACATCAATGATTTTTCACTGCCTTGCGTGCTCAAGGCCGACGGGATTGCCGCTGGCAAAGGGGTCTT
>Ga0180434_10006489_pt1 | contig 13443 bp, 12 predicted proteins | sample SS_ome_7_FD_132453 | JGI IMG/M metagenome (GOLD analysis project Ga0180434, IMG submission 132453) | Hypersaline lake sediment archaeal communities from the Salton Sea, California, USA - SS_1_D_2 metaG | ecosystem: Environmental > Aquatic > Non-marine Saline and Alkaline > Hypersaline >... | reverse complement strand
TCCTCCATCTACCCGGTGGCCTCGGATGGCTATGAAGACCTGACCATCGGGCTGGAAAAACTCAAGCTCAACGATGCCTCGCTAATCTATGAAAAAGATTCCTCGGCCGCCCTGGGGTTCGGTTTCCGCTGTGGGTTTCTCGGCCTGCTGCATCTTGAGGTGGTCCAGGAACGGCTGGAGCGGGAATTCGATCTTTCCCTGATCCTCACGGCGCCCTCGGTCCGCTACGAGCTGTTCATGAATGACGGCAGCATGGAGGTCATCGACAATCCCGCCCTGTATCCCGATCCGACCCTGATCGCATATGCCCGGGAACCCTTTATCAAGGCCTCCATCATGGTGCCGGACCGCTACATGGGGGCCGTGATGAAACTCTGCCTGGATCGCCGGGGCATCAACAAGAATTACCAGTACCTCACCAACAACCGCCTGGAGATGATTTTTGAACTGCCCCTGGCGGAAGTCGTCTATGATTTTTACGACCGGCTCAAGTCGGTCACCCAGGGGTATGGGTCCTTTGACTACGAGCTTCTGGAATTCCGGGAAACCGACCTGGTCAAAGTGGATATTCTAATCAACGGGGAGCGGGTGGACGCTCTGAGCCAGCTGGTGCACCGGGAGCGCGCCGTCGAACGGGCCCGCTCGGCCTGCGAAAAGCTGCGGGACGAAATTCCGCGTCAGATGTTCAAAATTGCCATCCAGGGCGCCATTGGCGGTACGATTATCTCGCGCAAGACCATCTCCGCCTTTCGCAAGGACGTGACCGCCAAATGCTACGGCGGCGACATTTCGCGCAAGCGCAAGCTTCTGGAAAAACAGAAAAAAGGAAAAAAACGCATGAAAATGGTCGGCCAGGTCATGATTCCCCAGTCGGCTTTTCTGTCTGTGCTGAAAACCGATACCGACTGACCCGTATCGAACGGCACCCCTTTACCAACATATACGGAGCGTTCATGGGCCGAACCATTGTCGAGAAAATATTTGACAGCCACCGCTGCGACACACCTTTCGAAGATGTGCACGTCATCCGCCTGGATGTCGTGGCCTGTCATGAAATCACGACCCCCATCGCCATCAACGATCTGGTGGTCCGGGGCAAGGACCGCGTGTTCGATCCCGACCGCATCAAGGCCGTGATCGACCACGTCACCCCGGCCAAGGATTCCAAAACCGCCGAACAGGGTAAAATTATGCGGGATTGGGCCCGGCGTCACGGTATACGGGATTTCTTCGATATCGGGCGCAACGGCGTCTGTCACGCCCTCTTTCCGGAAAAAGGCTTTATCCGGCCGGGATACACCGCCATCATGGGAGATTCGCATACCTGCACCTACGGTGCTTTCGGTGCCTTTGCCGCCGGCGTGGGTACAACCGACCTGGAGGTGGGCATCCTCAAGGGGGTATGCGCCTTCCGTCTGCCGGAAACCCTGCGCATCGACATCACCGGAAACCTGGCCGAAGGGGTCTATGCCAAAGACGTCATCCTGTCGGTCGTCGCCCGGCTCGGTGTGAACGGCGCCACCAACAAGGTCATCGAATTCAGCGGCCCGCTGGTGGACGGCATGTCCATGGCGGAACGCATGACGCTCTGCAATATGGCCATCGAAGCCGGCGGCACCTGCGGCATCTGCGCTCCGGATCAAACGACGGTGGACTACCTGTGGGATTTTATCAAGGATGACTACCGGGATAAGGCGGAAGCGCTGGCGGCGTTTGCCGCATATCAGCCGGACGCCGACGCCCGTTACGCCCGGGTTATCCATCACGACGTGAGCGGCCTGGAACCCCTGGCGACCTTCGGCCACAAACCCGATCAGGTCAAGCCGGTGCGCGACATGGCCGGCCACAAGATTGACCAGGTCTATATCGGTTCCTGCACCAACGGCCGGATCGAGGACCTGCGGGTGGCCGCGGAAATTTTGCGCGGCCAGACCCTCGCCCCGGCGGTGCGCGGCATCGTTTCCCCGGCGACGCCCCGGATCTATCGCCAGGCCATGGCGGAGGGCCTGATCGATGTGTTCATGCAGGCCGGCTTCTGTGTCACCAACCCCACCTGCGGCGCCTGTCTCGGCATGAGCAACGGGGTCCTGGCCGAGGGGGAAGTGTGTGCCGCCACCACCAACCGCAATTTCAACGGGCGCATGGGCATCGGCGGCATGGTCCATCTGGTGAGCCCGGCCACGGCCGCGGCCAGCGCCATCGCCGGGCACCTGGCCCCGTCCGGCAACAAACGGTAACAGGGAGCTTGACGATGAAAAATTTCAGCGGAAACGTCCTGTTTCTGGACCGGTCCGACATCAATACCGACGAAATCATCCCGGCCAAATATCTCACCGAGATCACCAAGGACGCCCTGGAGCCCCATCTCCTGGAAGATCTATGTCTGGAGGGGTTCATCCCCGGCCGGAGCACCCGGGACAAACAGATCGTGGTCAGCCGCGCCAATTTCGGCTGCGGGTCTTCCCGCGAGCATGCCCCCTGGGCCTTCGAGGTCAACGGCATCCACGTCGTCATCGCCGAAAGCTTTGCGCGTATTTTTCGCCAGAACATGTTCAACGGCGGGATGCTGGCTGTCGAACTGCCGGCGGACACGATCGCCGACCTGTTCACCCGTTTCGCCGCGGCCGACACGCATCTTGCAACGGATTTTGAAAACAGCACCTTTACCTTCACGGCCGGCGCATTACGTCACATGGTCCCGTTTGCCCTGTCCGGGTTCGATCGCGCCCTGGTGAATGCCGGCGGGTGGGTGGAATACGCCGACGCGAACTATTGACGGTTTCGTAAGAAGCACGATATCGGCGTTACGCGTATCCCTCGTCACTGCGGCGTACGATAAGTACGCCTCCTTCCTCGGAATTCGCAAGCCTTGATCTCGAACTTCTTACGAAACCGTCTGAAATCGGACTTTTGGCGAGTCCACAACTATTGCGTCATTGGAATAACTGCAGCGGAGCGCCACCGACGGGGTGGAAGACGTTCCCCCGACCGATGACGAACAGGATCTTGGAAAAGGTTTCGAGAAAAGAGTGCTCAGGCATCAATATTCGGTGAGGTGATCCAATGCGCGCTGCGGTGAGGGTCAGCGTGTCATATCCCAGATGTAACGCCGCTCCGTCCAACTGCGACGCTCTTTGCCACCGTTCAGGAAATAGGTTCGCGCGCACGTTTTACGCCGATCGCCATACGACCGTCGATCCGTATTGTTCCGCAGCGGCACGCTTTCGATTTTCAGCCGGAAAGCCTGTCTGACCATAGCGCATCTCCCAATAAAAAATCGAATACCGAACTCGGCCGCGTGTGCGCGGGCTGAACTTCGGTTTTTTGGGGGCCACACGGCGCCTGATTGGAACAGAGGCGGTATGCCATACGTAAGGAAAGTCGGAACAGGGAAGATCGCGGCCGCAACGGACAAGGGGTGATGGCGCCGGATAAGCAAAGCCTCAGCGTCATATGAGCACCCTCGGCGGCATTTTGCAAGTCTATTTTTGGATACGAAAGGAACCGTTTTTTCGATAATGACACGGCAGGTAGAATCCAGCAACCGGGAACGGGCCTCATGGACCACCGGGTATGCGGGTCAGGGGTGATGGAACCCGAGGGCAACCGCGCCTCACACCTCATCCGATGCACCGATAACAACGCCTGTCAGACAACCTCGAGGGACAGCTGTACAGCGCCTTTGAGCGTATTGGCCACGATGCAGCTTCGCTCGGCAATCGTGACAAGCTTTTCCATTTCAGCCTTGTCGGCGTAATGTCCTGAAACAGCCAGTTTGACCGCTGAAAAGCGAGCCGGTGCTTCCGCCAGGGTTGCCGTCACGGCAATGGCGATATCCGACACGGCCGTCCCACGGGATTTGACGGCCGCCAGCAGGTTGCTCATGAAACACCCGCCCAGCCCCATGAGAAGCATCTCGCCCCCCATCGGACCGCGGTCGGACCCGCCTTTGGCCTCGGGTCGATCGCTCAGGGTTTTGAACTGGCGGGCCGTGCATTCCGAGGTGGAGGCCGAGATTTGTTTGACCTGAACGTGAACTTCCTGTGCCATAGGTAATTCCTCCTGGATGATGGATTTCGGTGTCGGTGTCCATGGCGTCCGCCCCGGATTTCCAGGGAATGCATTGCCCGGTGCACCACCCGTCGCACCGTTTACTGCCGATACGGCAACAATACTGGCAACGATTCCACGCCAAGGCAAGTTTTCCGACCGACGCGGCGGCAGATAAATCCATTCATTTGCCGACCTGTAAAAACCGGCCGGCGAGGGCACACGGCGATTGCCAATGCAACCCTTAACCGCCAAAAACCTCCCTTGCATCCTGAGCCGGTGGTGATTAATATGACAGCACCATGAAACCAACCCAGGAAAAAATACCCAACCCCGCGGAAGTTGAAAAAGAGATCAGCGAATTCCTCTCCAAACGGTTCGGCAACCATGTCAAAATCGTCACCCCCATGATGGTGACCGACCCCAACGATATGGGCCCGTCGGGCAAGAAAACGCATGGCACCACCGGCATCAATTTCGACCTGAAACCAGAGGACCTGATCGCCTATCTCGATCGCTACATCGTTCGCCAGGACAATGCCAAAGCGGTCCTGGCCACCAAGATCTGCACCCATTTCAACCGCGTCAAACGCCAGCGGCAAAGCGGCGGCCCAACGCGCGACATGGTGGGCCGTATCAAGAACAACGTGCTTCTAATCGGCCCCACCGGGGTCGGCAAGACCTATATCGTGAAGCTGATCGCCAAACACATCGGCGTTCCTTTCGTCAAGGGCGACGCCACCAAATTCAGTGAAACCGGCTATGTGGGCGGCGATGTGGAGGATCTGGTGCGCGACCTGGTGCGCGAAGCCGGCGACGATATCGAACTGGCCCAGCACGGTATCATTTACGTCGATGAAATCGACAAAATCGCCGGTTCACGCAACACCATCGGCGCCGACGTTTCCCGTGCCGGGGTGCAGCGGGCTCTCCTGAAACCCATGGAGGAAACCGAGGTGGACCTCAAGGTCCCCCATGATCCGGTGTCCATGATCCAGGAAATCGAAAATTTCCGCAAAACCGGCCAGAAGGAAAAACGAACGGTCAACACGGCCAACATCCTCTTTATCATGAGCGGCGCCTTCAGCGAACTCGAGGAAATCGTCCGCAAGCGCGTGGTCCGCCAGGGCATCGGTTTCGGCGCCCCGCTCAAAAAGGAGGGCCCCGACCCGGCCCTGCTCCAGCAGGTCAAATCCGAGGATCTCATCGCGTTTGGCTTCGAATCCGAGTTCGTGGGTCGCCTGCCGGTTCGCACCGTGCTGGACCCCCTCGATGAAAACGACCTCTACGAGATTCTTAAAAACCCCAGCAATCCGATCATTATCGGCAAAAAACTCGATTTCGATGCCTACGGTATCGACGTCAAATTCGATGATCAGGCCCTGCGGCTGCTGGCCAAGGACGCCAGTGCCGAAAACACCGGCGCCCGCGGCCTGGTGAGCGCGGTGGAAAAGGCCCTCCTGCCCTATGAGACCCGCCTGCCGTCGACCGGCTTGCGGCAGTTTCCGGTCACCCCCGCGGTCATACGGTCACCGCGCGCAAGCCTTGACCATATGCTGGCGGAAAAAAGCGCCCCATCGATAAAACAGGAATTCACACGCCTGGCGGATCAGGAAAAGCAATCCATCAAACACTACATCCAGAGCAACCGCCGTATTTTGTCGGACAAATACAGCCTGTCCCTGACGCCCTCTCGGTTGGAGGTTCTGGCCCAATTTTATGTCAACCACATTCTCGATATCGGGCAGGTGTTCCAGCAGATCAAATCCTGCTATGACGATATCAAAAAAATCGAACTCGAGTTCTACAAACGTAACGACATCAACGTGGTTCTCGAGGAAGACGCTATTGACTTCATCATGGAGCAGATTGTAAACAAAGCGGTTACGCTTGACAAAATCGCCCAGCAACTGAATGCCAACTTTGAGCTGGGGTTGAAACTGGTGATGGAAAAAACGGGTCAAAACCGTTTTTTTATCAACCGAGACGCTCTGGTGAACCCTGAATCTTTTATCGGCGGCCTGATCCGAAACGGTCTGAGCACCCCTGAGCTGCCGGCAAACGAAAGGTCGGAAGATTAATGATCGGTATTTCCAAACTATACTGCGGCACCGTAGAACCCTCGGACGCGTTGCGCTATGGCCGTCATTCGAGCCAATTACCTTCCCATCTGCTGCAGTTTTCAGAAGATAAAAAGCCCGTCATCGTCTGGAACATGACCCGGCGCTGCAACCTCAAATGTGTGCACTGCTATGCCCAGGCCAAGGACCAGGTCTTCGACAATGAATTGACCACGGCCCAGGGCAAAACCTTGATCGATGACCTGGCGGCTTTCGGCTCGCCGGTCATGCTCTTTTCCGGCGGGGAGCCGCTGATCCGCCCGGACCTGCCGGAACTGGCCGAATATGCCGTCAAAAAGGGCATGCGGGCCGTGATTTCCACCAACGGCACCCTGATCACGCCGGACATGGCCCGGACACTCAAGGATATCGGTCTGTCCTACGTCGGCATCAGCATCGACGGCATGGAAAAAATCCACGATCGCTTCCGGGCGGTGAAAGGGTGCTTCCAGGATGCCCTGGAAGGTATCCGCAACACCCAGACAGCCGGCATCAAGGTCGGCCTGCGCTTCACCATCAACAAGTTCAATGTGGATGAAATCCCGGCCGTCTTCGACCTGTTGGAGGAGATGGACATTCCGCGGGTATGCTTCTACCACCTGGTTTACGCCGGGCGCGGATCCAAGCTGGTAGAGGACGATCTCACGCACGAAGGCACGCGGCGGGCGGTGGATCTGATCATCGACCGCACCAAAGATCTTCACGATCGGGGCAAACCCAAGGAAGTCCTGACCGTGGACAACCATGCCGACGGCCCTTACCTCTATATGCGGATGCTCAAAGAAGATCCGGAGCGCGCCAAGGAAGTGCTCGAACTGCTCAAGATGAACGAAGGCAACAATTCCGGCCGCGGTATCGGCTGCGTCAGCTGGGACGGTGAAGTTCATGCCGACCAGTTCTGGCGGCATAACAGCTTCGGCAACATCAAGGATCGGCCCTTTTCTGAAATCTGGACCGACATGTCCAACCCCCTGATGAAAAAACTGAAGGACAAAAAGCAGTACGTCACTGGCCGCTGCGCCACCTGCAGCTGGCTTAATGTCTGCGGCGGTAATTTCCGGGTGCGGGCGGAGGCCACCACAGGCGATGTGTGGGCACCGGACCCGGCCTGCTACCTGACGGACGAAGAAATCAGCGAAACCATCTAACCGGAATCCAAAGGAAAAGAGATAACGTTGCCGGGGTGAATGCCCCGGCAATTCTTGGATTTCGGTCTGCGATTGCACCTGCTTAAACGCCACCACTGGAAAGGGGCCCAACCATGCTATTCCCCGAATATCGCCCGCGCCGCATGCGCCGCAACGAAGCGCTGCGCCGCATGATTCGTGAAACCGAACTGTCCCCCAGCAACTTCATCCTGCCCCTGTTTGCGGTGGAGGGCAAGGACGTGCGCAACCCGATCCCCTCCATGCCGGGGCACTACCAGCAATCCGTCGATCATCTGGTCAAGCGTGTCAAAGAGGCCGCGGACCAGAAGATTCCCGCTGTCATTCTGTTCGGCCTGCCGGACAAGAAAGACCCCCTGGGGACCCGCGCCTACGCCAAGGACGGCATTGTCCAAAAAGCGGTGCGCACCGTCAAGGAACGCTTTCCCGACATGATCGTGATCACCGATGTCTGCCTGTGCCAGTACACCGACCATGGGCACTGCGGCATGCTGGACGGACAGGAGATCGACAACGACGGTTCGCTGGACCTTCTAGCCCGCACGGCCCTGTCCCATGCCAAAGCCGGTGCCGACATGGTGGCGCCCTCGGACATGATGGACGGGCGGGTCGCCGAAATCCGGGGCCTGCTGGATGACAACCACTTCAGCCATATCCCGATCATGGCCTATTCCGCCAAATACTGCTCGTCATTTTATGGACCGTTTCGGGAAGCCGCCGATTCGGCCCCCCAGTTCGGCGACCGGCGCACCTATCAGATGGACCCGGCCAACGCAGAGGAAGCCATTCGGGAGGCCACCATGGACGTGGAGGAAGGGGCCGACATCATCATGGTCAAACCGGCCCTGCCCTACCTCGATATCATCTGCCGCCTGCGGGAAGAAGTGGACCTGCCAATTGCGGCCTACAACGTCAGCGGTGAATTTTCCATGATCAAGGCCGCCGCCCAGAAGGGATGGATCGACGAAGAGCGGGTTATGATGGAAACCCTGACCTCCATCAAGCGCGCGGGCGCCAGCATGATCCTTACCTATTTCGCGGTCGAAGCTGCCAAATTGTTGAACCGATGATGTTCTGAGGGGTCGGGGCGTCAAGGATTTCAGGATTCACGTCGCACACCAGGCAAATCGCCGCCCCCCAGAGCAGGAACCCCGGTTTTCCTCTGCCAAAGAGAGCCGTTGAAGTCGTTTTTTGGGTTTTGCTTTTTCTTCCCTTTGTCCAGCGCCGAGCATCGACGGGGCGGACGGGATATAGTGCGCGGGACAAAGGGCGTTTTCTTTTGGTTCAGTTTTCTTTCACATGAAAGAAAATGAACAATGATAAATAGATGTTATGATACGAAAAGCCCTTTCCGAGGCGTTCACTAAGCGCAAGGGCTACATCAGAAATAAAGGACCGACATCATGACTGAAGGACACCCCGCCGGACACCCGGGGAGCCACCCCCACGGTGCTCCGCCCAAAGATAAAAAGGAATTCCCCCTCAGGCTGGTGGCCTGGGAGACCACACGTGCCTGCAACCTGGCCTGCAAGCACTGCCGGGCCGCCGCCATCAACAAACCCTATGAGGGCGAGCTCGACACCCCGGCGGCCTTGCGTCTGATGGACCAGATCGCCGAGTTAGGGCAGCCCATCGTGATCCTGACGGGCGGGGAGCCCCTGTTGCGGGAGGACATTTTCGACATTGCCCGCTATGGCACCGACAAGGGGCTGCGCATGGTGATGGCCCCCAACGGAACCCTGATGACGCCCGAAAACGCCCAACGTATGGTGGACTCCGGCATCAAGCGCATCAGTATCAGCCTGGATGGCGCCACCCGCGAAAAACACGACAGTTTCCGGGGCGTCGAGGGCGCTTACGACGGCGCCCTGCGCGGCATCGAATACGCCAAAGCGGTCGGCCTCGACTTCCAGATCAACACCACCATCTCCAAACTCAACCTGGACCAGATTCCGCGCATCCAGGAACTGGCCGTGAAACTGGGGGCCGTGGCCCACCATATTTTCCTGTTGGTGCCCACCGGACGCGGCAAGTACATCATCGACCAGGAAATCACGGCCCAGGAATATGAAGAAACCCTGAACTGGTTCTACGACCAGCGCGATAAAACCCCGCTGCAGCTGAAGGCCACCTGTGCGCCCCACTATTACCGCATCCTGCGCCAACGAGCCCGGGAAGAGGGCAAGTCCGTGACCTTCGAATCCCACGGGTTGGATGCCGTCACCCGGGGCTGCCTGGGCGGCACCGGCTTCTGTTTCATTTCCCACCGGGGCGTGGTGCAGCCCTGCGGATTCCTGCAGGTGGATAGCGGCAACGTCACCGAAACGTCATTTGCCGATATCTGGCGCGGATCCAAGGTTTTTCTTGCGCTGCGGAATTATGATGAACTACAAGGGAAATGCGGCGAATGTGAATACAAGCGCGTCTGCGGCGGCTGCCGGGCCCGGGCTTTCGAGGCCACGGGCGATTTCATGGCCGAAGAGCCTCTGTGCAGTTACCAGCCAACCCCACGACGAAAATAAATCGGGTAAAAAAGCAGCCTCTCCCGAAACCAGGGTTGGCGGTCTGATGCGCGCAGGCAACGACCGCCGACGCACCACACCCACCCATCAGCCCGAGGGACACCATGAAAATCGAAGACCTCATGATCCGGAACCCGATTACCATTTCGCCTGACACCACCATCAGCGAAGCCATTGCCTGCATGAAAACCAATTCCATCCGGCATTTGCCGGTGGTGGCTGGCGACCAGCGCCTGCGGGGTTTTGTGACCCTGGCCGACCTGAAGCAGGGGCTGATCCCGTCCATGGTCGGTGACCTGACCCTCAAGGATCTCATGATCAAGGCTCCGATTACCGTCGCCCCGGACCAGGATATCGAAATCGCCGCCCAGTTGATCTACAAGCACAAAATCGGGGGGCTGCCCGTGGTGGAGGACGGTAAACTGTGGGGCATCATCACGGTGACGGACCTCCTGGGGGCATTCATCAACATGATGGGGCTGCTTTCCGCCAGTTCGCGGGTGGACGTGGTGGTCGAAAATAAATCCGGTGCCCTCAAAAAAGCCATCCAGGTGGTCAATGACGCCGGGGGCGACATCATCAACATCGCCATGACGGCCCAGAAGCCGGGTCAACGGGTCTATTACTTCCGCCTGACAGCGTGCGACACGAAGAAGATCCGCGCCGCACTGGAGGCTGCGGACTACGAGGTGCTTGCCACGATGGGATAGGAAGGCCCTTTCCGGCCGGTGCCCCAGTTCCGAAAACGGATGGGGATGGTCGCGTTGCGTACCATCACCCCTTGATCACCTCATTCAGCACACGACTCATTTCCTGAACCAGATAGGGCTTTACGACCCGCTTGCTTCTCCATATGGCATTTATCCTATGGCCGTTCACGAGGTGGTGCAGCATTTCTTCTGGTACACTTTTTCGCTGATAGTGTTAAACGTTGTAGTACGCGCGGTACCAGGTGATGAAGCGCGCAATGCCCTCCTGGATGGGTGTGCTGGGCTTGAAGCCGGCATCGCGCACCAGGTCGTCGATATCGGCATAGGTGGCCGGCACGTCGCCCTGCTGCAGCGGCAGCATCTCCTTGCGGGCCTCCAGCCCCAGCGCCGTTTCGATCGCGCCGATGAAATCCATCAGCTGCACCGGGTTGTTGTTGCCGATGTTGTAAATCCGATAAGGCGCATAAGACGTTCCGGGATCGGGGCGATCGCCGCGCCAGTCGCTGTTGGGGGCTGCCGGGAGGGCCATGACGCGCACCACCCCTTCCACGATGTCGTCGATGTAAGTGAAATCCCGCTGCATCTTGCCGTGGTTGAAGACCTGGATCGGACGGTCCTCCAGGATGGCTTTGGTAAACAGGAACAGCGCCATGTCCGGGCGCCCCCAGGGACCGTAAACGGTAAAAAAGCGCAGTCCCGTACAGGGCAGGCCGTAGAGGTGGCTGTAGGTGTGGGCCATGAGTTCATTGGCTTTTTTGGATGCCGCATAAAGCGACACCGGGTGATCCACATTGTCGTGCACCGAAAACGGCATGCGTGTATTGGCGCCATAGACCGAACTGGAGGAGGCAAACACCAGGTGGCCGCTGGAAAAATGGCGGCAGCATTCCAGGATATTGACGAATCCCACGATATTGGAATCGACGTAGGCGTGGGGATTCTTCAGCGAATAGCGAACACCGGCCTGGGCCGCCAGATTGACGACCACGTCAAATGGTTGATGACGGAAAAGATCTTCCAGCGCTTCGCGATCGGCCAGGTTGATCCGGGCAAACGTAAAACCGTCTTCGGCGTCCAGCTGTTTCAGCCGGTCGCGTTTCAGGTTGACGTCATAATAGTCGTTGAGACAGTCCAGCCCGACCACCTTGACACCATTTTCCAGCAGACGGCGGGAAAGATGAAAGCCGATAAAGCCGGCCGCCCCCGTAACGAGGACGTTGTTGAACGAGAAAGTCATTGGGTTTCTCCTGTTGTCCGAAGATCGTCGATGTGATCACGGATCATCGACGCCATTTTGACGCCCCTCACGGGCGTTGGTACCAGGCATAGGTCCGCGCCAAACCTTCTTCAAAAGAAATTTCCGGGCTGAACCCCAGATCCCGTCGGGCCGCATCGATGGCCGCCACGGAATGCAGGATATCGCCGTGGCGGGCCGCCTCATAATCAGGCGCCAGTGCGATACCCGCCAGCTCAGCCACCTGTTGCCACAAGCGATTGATGGTGATGGTCTTCCCGGTGCCGATGTTGAAGGCCTTGCCGGCGGCGGTATCTTCTGTCGCCGCCCGCAAATTGGCGGACACGACGTCCCGCACGTAGACGAAATCACGGGTCTGCTCGCCATCCCCATAGATCACCGGCGCCCGCCCAGCCGCCGCACGATCCAGGAAGATGGAAATCACCCCGGAATAGGGGGATGAGGGGTCCTGCCGGGGACCGAACACGTTGAAATACCGCAGGCACGCGGTTTCCAGACCGTAGAGTTTGGTGTAAAGCCCGGCATAAAACTCGCCGGTCATCTTCTGGACGGCGTAAGGACTCAGCGGGCCAAAAGCCATGGTCTCCCGTTTGGGCAATTCCGGATCGTCACCGTAGACCGCGCTGGAGCTGGCCAGCACCACCCGTCGGCAACCCGCCTGCCGGGCCGCTTCCAGCACCTCCAGCGTGCCGGTCTCGTTGACGGCCGCCGAATCCAGGGGTTGTGCCACCGACAAGGGTACCGACACCACGGCCGCCTGGTGAAACACCACGTCCACGCCGGCTACCGCCTGTTGCAACACACCGCGGTCCCTGATATCGCCCTCGATGAAATGGATGCGTGCCCCGGCATCCTGCAGATTTGCCATCTTCCCGGTGGTCAGGTTGTCGATAACGGTGACCCGCGCGCCCTTCTCTATCAGGGCGTCCACCAGGTGCGAGCCGATGAAGCCGGCCCCACCGGTGACCAGGGCATGTTGGATAATTTTCGTCATGGAAACTCCTGTTCCAAAAGTGACATGATGCTGAAAAACAGAGATTACCGGGTAGCATGATTCCATCCGATGCGCAACTCAGACGCCCGCCGCAGATGAAAGCCCAACCGGTTCCTCCCCCCATTGAAACCAGCCTGTCGCTATCGTCCGGATAGCAACCGCTTGACTTTCACCGGAAGGCTTTTTACTGTGTTTCCAACAGGTGCCGTCAGTCCGAATATTCACCACGGATAGTGAAGCGCCTCCAGCGGAGCGGAACGATTCAGATGCCCCCTATAGGAGCCTGAAAACGGTTATTGACGTCAAAAAAGGCAAACGCATGCCACACCACATTATCCTCAAGCTTTTTGCAACCCTGCGATCCTATATACCGCCGCAGGCCGACCATTTTGCCATCGCACCTGGAACCACCGTGGCCGATGTGATCCGCGACCTGAACATCCCCGAGAAAGACGCCAAACTGATCTTTATCAATAGCGTCCGCAAGGACCGCGACACGCTATTGCAGGACGGGGATCGGCTCGGCATCTTCCCCCCGGTGGGGGGCGGTTGATGGCGGGGCCGCATATCCGCGATCAACTGACGCTGCGATCGGTTGAGCGCCGGCGGCCGGACGGCAGCGCCTA
>Ga0180434_10006486_pt1 | contig 13444 bp, 14 predicted proteins | sample SS_ome_7_FD_132453 | JGI IMG/M metagenome (GOLD analysis project Ga0180434, IMG submission 132453) | Hypersaline lake sediment archaeal communities from the Salton Sea, California, USA - SS_1_D_2 metaG | ecosystem: Environmental > Aquatic > Non-marine Saline and Alkaline > Hypersaline >... | reverse complement strand
TGGACGAGCTGGCCGGTGTACCGTTTGAGATAGGCGCGGACCGGCTCCCGTCCGGCGTCCCGAGAAAGGTGGGCGTGACCGACGTCGATGCAGACCCCGAGGTTCGTCTTCTCTGGATCGTCGCCCATTTCCTCCACTACCCGATCGAGCGCCCACATGGAATCCTGCACGTTCTCTATTGCGAGGCGAACGCCCCGCGTTGCCGCATAGTCCGCGAGCCGGCCAATCTCCGGGGCGTCCATCCGATCGTCGGGGTCCATCAGACCCAAGCAGGCCGGGTGCAGGACAAGTACCCGACCTCCCACCCGCTGAGCGAAATCGACCTCGCAGCGGAGGTTCGCCGGATCCCAATTCCAGTAGACTCCGCGGACATGAACCGTGACAAAGGCCGCGCCTTGACACACCGTCGCCAGTTCGCTGAGTTCTCGTGAATCCGGCTCCGAGTCGTCGAGGGACTTCGTCGCCCAGACCTCCACCCCGAGGCCCAGATCCATCTCGAGAATCGCTTGAACGGCCTCAGGGAGCGACGGCCAGGTTCCGGGATCTTGCCCGGAGTAGAAGCTCCAAAGGCTCCCCCCTAGACGGAAACCCGGCTCGCCCATCGCTCTCTTCGGTTCGGACTACAACGTTTCAACCGTCTCGGTGAACACGACACCCAACGCAGCGAGTTCGGCAAGGACCGGCTCGTAGATCTCGGGGATCGTCGGGACGTGGACACCGGTGAGTTCGATCTCGCCCTGAAGGACCCTCCGGGCGGCGATCGCCGCGGGAAGGCCGACCAGGCGCGACATCGCCGAATCGCCGTTCGGGACCCCATAGTCGATGAGAGTCGACGTCGTCTTCTCGGTACGGTCCGGGTATTCGGCGAGGAACTCGTGCTGCATCACGAGCATGTCGCGCTCGCCCGGGGCATACTGCATCTTGCTCAGCATTCGCGCAGCGACCACGTCGAGGTAGGAGGTGTCCTCTGGGGAGATCCGCTCGTCCCCGAGGAATCCGAGCCACTCGAGATCGCGGATCGGCTTGGCATCAATCGACATTCCAAGGTGGTCCGCCAAGTCCTGCTTCAGATCCACCCCATCCGATCCGATCCTGCCCGCGATCAGCCCACCGAAGGTCACGCCCGCCAGATCGTCGCGCTCGGTCTCGTCGAGCAGGCCGAGGTCAACGATCGCCTTCAGGGTGTCGCACCAGCCCGGATACCGCAGCGTCCCGCGGAACATGTTTCTCACAGTGGGAATGCTGTAGCTGTTGATGTAGGGGATCGAATCGCGATTCGGATACACTTCGAGCGTACCAAAACCGACAACCTCGCACGGCCAGTGATGGGCGAACAGCTCCGGGCCGGGGATCTCAACCACCTCGCCACCCTTCAGATATCTGGCGGGGTTCTTTCCCGCCGACACCACACCACGGGGCGCCCACGAAAATTTGTACCCGAACGGGTTGTCGTTCGCATCTGGAGCGGGGAGGCCGCCGGTGTTCGAGGTGAATGAAACGAGGGTCCCCCCGGAGCCCTGGATCCGGTGGATTATCTGCATCGCCGACATGTGATCGATCCCTGGATCGACGCCGACCTCATTGAGCAAGATCACGCCAGCCTTCCGTGCCGGCCCGTCGAGGGCCCGCATGTTGTCACTCACGTACGACGTCGTGACCATCTGCTTGCGGTGCTTGATGCACATCCGCGCCACCAGCGGATGATAGACATAGGGGAGCAGGCTGATCGACAGATCGTGTTCGCTGATCAGCGTCTCCAACGCCGCTTCATCCCTCACGTCGAGGCCTCGAGCGATCCCGTTCCTCGCATCACCAGTCAGCCTCTCTGCCTTGGACACGGTGCGACTCGCGACCGTGACCTCGAACCCTTCGATGTCCAACAGGTAGCGAACGAGTGGACCCGCGACGAGTCCGGCGCCGAGAACGAGTACGCGCTTCATGGGATCACTCCTTTGCGGCCGGCCGACCTACGACGCATCGGCCAAGTGCTTCTCGATGGTTCGGTAGTCGGGCGTCAACTCTCCGTGGTGACAGATGACGGCCCGCTTCAACTCCGGGATCAGATCGAGTGCATTGAAGTCGAGCCCATAGTCCGCCGCGGCGATCGCCGGGACGAAGCCCTTCAGGATCCCGCTGAAATAGGTCGAGGCTTCGCGGGGGAGTTCGGACGGCAGGATCTCGACCGCCATCAGCACCGGACCGTGTCCCTCGATCCCCGAACGGATCTCGCCGGTGTTGGGCTCGTAAACGTAGACGGGATCGTCTGGCTCGGTCGCCTTGACCGTGACTTCGATCGCTCCCTCGACATCGCACGAAACGTCACCGATCACGCGCAACGTCGGTTGTCCGCCGGCGTAGAGGGTGCGAACCGCTTCTTTCGTCACCAACCGCGGATATCTCGGCTCCCAGTAAATACAGTTGACGAGGGCGTGGAGGCGGGGGAGGTAGCGCTCGAACCCTGCCCGGTAGCGTTCCGGATGGCCGTGGTACTCCTGCAGGTCGAACGGACGCTCTTCGACAAGGGGAAGGACCGTGTCCTCCTCCCGAAACACGACCTTCACGATGGGACGAGACGGATCGACATCCACATCCCCCTCGTTGAGGAGAGCGGTTGCCGGAAGCTCTGTGATCGGCAGGAGATCGAGAATCTCCTGGGCCCCCTTGGAGACATTTCCGTATCCGGTGATCCCGATGACGAACGGTGAAACCTCGCGCGGCAGTCCGGCGGTCGCGATCCGTTCTCCGACGTCGCGAATCGCTTCCTTCGCCTGTTCAAGATCGGCGTAGACCGACGCCTGGCGGACCTCCTCGAACGGATTGGGAATCCCCTCCCACGACAGTCGCCGTCCGATCGTCCACAGGGTGTCGATCATCCCCGCCAGGCCGGCGTAGTTTCCGAAAAAGATAAGACGCCGCCCTTGATCGTCGACGACCCGCTCGTAGTCAATGACCGTACACCCCAGATCGAGACATCGTCGAAGCATCGGCATGTTCGCCGGCTGTCCCTTGATGGTGTGAGAGAAGAAGACGTAGACCTTCCCTTCCTCCAGGACGTCAATCGGGATCTCCTTGAGCCCGATCACGATTGTGCAGTCCGCGAGATCTTCGACCACCGGGATCCCGCTGTCGCGGTACTCGGCGTCGGAGAAGACCCGCTTCGCCGAGGACTGAACGCGAAAGGGAGTTCCTACCTTTTGCGTCAGCTCGTTCAGATGTTGAGGGATCAACGGCGTTCGACGTTCCCAGGGGTACATGTCCTCGCGCCGGATGCCGATTCGGTATGCCGTGCCCACGTTCGTCCTTTCTTACAACAACAGAAACGACTTTGCGGCCAATCCGAGTATACTGACCCGCTGACGGCCCCGCAAATCTCCCTCGACTCAGCGGACTCCCCAGCGTTCGAACGCCCGTTTCCCTATCTTGGGTGAAAAAGAGCCATCGTTCGGCGGCCTTCGGATGCGTGATGGAACGTCTCGCCGCGCCCATCGAGGAATCCGTTCCCCTGTTCGACAAGTCCTTTTGCTTCCTCGGGAACGGGCCTTTCGGCCCGCCGTTCGGCGCCCTCGATCAAAGCGCGTCGGACACCCAGGAGGCTGAGATCTTGTTCGCTCCAGTGTGTCGTCTTCCGCGCCCGGCCGAGGCGATCGAGGAACTGGAGATCGTGAACACGCATCTTGCCCTGCCGCAAGGGAAGATCAAGAAAAGCCACCCGGGGAGCTTCCTCAGCGGCTGGTGGGTGGTACAGGACTCGAACCTGTGGCCTCATGCACGTCAAGCATGCGCTCTCCCAGCTGAGCTAACCACCCCATCTCCTACCCTGAGGCGGCGAGCGGATTCGAACCGCTGAATCAGGGATTTGCAGTCCCTTGCCTTACCACTTGGCTACGCCGCCAGCGATCTTCCAATTATAGATGTCGTCTCACAAATCGTCAATCGCCTAGGAGAGCGTGCTTGGGTAGACCTCCTACTCCTCGTACTCCACCCCTTGTTGCGGCTCGTCCCCCTTCGGCGCTTCCTCCCCCTCAGCCCCTGAACGCTCGCCCCGTTTGAGCGCTTCGTCGATCGTGCCGATCATGTAGAACGCCTGTTCGGGGATGAAGTCGAGCTCACCGTCGACGAGCATCGCGAAGCCGCGGACGGTCTCTTCGAGCCGAACGTAGGCCCCCTTGCGCCCGGTGAAGTTCTCAGCAACGTGGAGCGGCTGGCTCATGAACCGCTGCACCTTACGCGCTCGACGGACAATGAGTTGGTCTTCCTCGGACAGCTCATCCATCCCCATGATGGCGATGATGTCGCGCAGATCCTCGTACCGTTGGAGGACGTGAAGCGTCTTCTGGGCAACACGGTAGTGTTCGCGCGAGATGACGTTTGGGTCGAGCATCGTCGAGTTGGACTGAAGGGGGTCGACCGCCGGGTAGATCCCTTTCTCCACGATCTCGCGCGATAGGGTGACCGCGGCGTCGAGATGCGAGAAGACGGTGGCCGGTGCCGGATCCGTCAGGTCGTCGGCCGGGACGTAGACCGCCTGTACCGACGTGATCGATCCCTTTTTGGTCGATGTGATCCGTTCCTGAAGCTCGCCCATCTCGGTCGCCAGCGTCGGCTGGTAGCCGACCTCGGACGGCATCCGGCCGAGCAGTGCGGACACTTCACTCCCGGCTTGCGCGAAGCGGAAGATGTTGTCAATGAACAGGAGAACGTCCTTCCCCTCCTCGTCGCGGAAGTATTCGGCGACGGTGATCCCGCTCAACCCGACGCGGAAACGGGCTCCCGGCGGCTCGTTCATCTGTCCGTAGACGAGAGCCGTATTCTGGAGGACGCCGGCCTCCTTCATTTCGAGGTAGAGGTCGTTCCCCTCGCGTGTCCGCTCTCCAACCCCGGCGAAAACGCTATGGCCGGAGTGCTCGTAGGCGATCGAACGGATCAGCTCCATGATCAGGACCGTCTTGCCGACCCCGGCCCCTCCGAACAAGCCGATCTTGCCGCCCTTGGGAAACGGGCAAACGAGGTCGATGACCTTGATCCCGGTCTCGAAGATCTCCGTCTCGACCTCCTGATCAAGCAAGCCCGGTGCCTTTCGGTGGATCGAGTATCGGGTCTTCGTCTTCGGTGGGGGCTGCTCATCGATCGGCTCCCCGACGATGTTCAGGAGCCGACCGAGAGTCTCGGGGCCGACGGGCATCGTGATCGGTCCCTCGGTATTGATGACGGGCGTCCCTCGGGAGATCCCGTCGGTCGAGTCCATCGCGATCGCTCGGATCGCATCATCTCCCAGATGTTGGGCCACCTCGAGGATGAGGTCGCTCTCGCCGCTTCGCTCGATCCGTAGCGCGTCGTTTACGCGGGGAAGCCTCCCCTTCTCGAACCGCGCATCGATGACCGGTCCCTTGACCTCCGTCACTCTGCCGATTCTCTCCTGCTCCGTCATGGCCGTCCTTCCCACTCCCTGGTCGTCATTTCGTGCGCAGGGCCTCCGACCCGCCGATGATGTCGGCGATCTCCCGCGTGATCGCTTGCTGTCTCGCTCTGTTGTACGCGCGTGTCAACCCTTTCAACAGTTCCGCGGCATTGTCGGTCGCGTTCTTCATCGCCTGCCGTCGGATCGCGTCCTCGCTCGTCTTCGTCTCGAGAAGGGCTCCGTAAAGCTTACTCCTTAAGTAGAGCCGTAGGGAGAGGTCGATCATCTCCTCTATCCCTGGTTCGACGAGCACATCGTTCGGCCGGGGCTCGATCGCCACCGGGAGGAACTCCTCCACCACGAGGGACTGCCTCAGATCGGACGCGAACATCATGTAGACCAGCACGAGCCGTCCCACCCGTCTCTCGAGATAGAGGTCAATCGCCTCATCGGCTATTCGGATCGCCGTTTCCATACTCGGTGGGTCATAGACGTGTGTGTAGGAAAGAAGCGGCTTGATCCCTCGTCGCGCGAAATGAACCCTCGCCTTCTCTCCTCCGACAAGGAGTCGACCCTTCCCCCCCTGCTCTCGAAGCACGTCCTCCGCCCGCCGGTTGAGGTCTCCCTTGTATCGGCCACACAACCCTCGATCGGAGTTGAGGACGAACACGCCGACCTCGTCGGCCCCGTTCCCGGCGACGAGGGGGTGAGGGGGCGACTGCGGTGGAACGCGCCCGAGGAGCTCAGCGATGAACGTCTCCAGGTCGCTCAGATAAGGCCGCGCCCCGGCCAGTCGCCGCTTCATCCGGGTCACTTTGGTCATCGCGATGGCGTTCATCGCCTTGGTAATCTGGGCGATGTCCTCGATATTCCCGATCCTGTTTTTGATCGATCGTACGTGCTGGCTCATCTATTTTCCGAACCGTTCCTTGAATTCCGCCACTGCTTGATCGAGCGTCTCTCTCAGCTCGTCGGAGAGCCTCTTTTCGGTGCGGATCTCGTTGAGGATCCCTTCGTGCTCCTCGTGGATGAACCGCAACCACTCTTCCTCAAACCGGCGCACGGTATCGACGTCGACGTCCACGAGGTGGTTCTCCACCGCGACGTAGAGAGAGACGATCTGTTCCTCGACCGGCATGGGTCGGTACTGTCTCTGTTTGAGGATCTCCATCAGACGATCGCCGCGGGCAAGTTGGGCCTTCGATTCGTCATCGAGATCGGCCGAGAACTCGGCGAACGCTTCCAGTTCACGGTATTGCGAGAGCTCCAACCGTAGCTCCCCTGCGATCTGCGACATCGCCCTGATCTGGGCCGCACCGCCAACGCGCGACACCGAGTAGCCGACGTTGATCGCCGGGCGAAACCCTTGATTGAACAGGTCTGTCTCCAAGTAGATCTGTCCATCGGTGATCGAGATGACGTTCGTCGGGATATAGGCGGTGATGTCGCCAGCTTTCGTCTCGATGATCGGAAAGGCCGTCAGGGAACCACCTCCGTGGCCGTCGGCCAGGCGGACGGCCCGCTCGAGCAAGCGGGAGTGCGTGTAAAAGATGTCCCCCGGATAGGCCTCGCGGCCCGGCGGACGGCGCAAGAGGAGGGACAACTCGCGATAGGCGACCGCATGTTTGGACAGATCGTCGTATACGACGAATGTGTCCTCCCCCTGATAGGTGAAATACTCGGCCATCGCGCACCCGGCGTACGGGGCGAGGTATTGCATCGGCGTCGCCGCGTTCGCGTCGGCGGCGATAACGATGGTGTGTTCCATCGCTCCGTGCCGTTCGAGTGTGTCCACAATGCGGGCAACGGTCGACGCTTTCTGTCCGATGGCCACATAGACACAGAGGACGCCATTCCCTTTCTGATTGATGATCGTATCGAGGGCGATCGCCGTCTTTCCAGTGCGGCGATCCCCGATGATCAGCTCTCGTTGCCCCCGACCAATCGGGGTCAGTGCGTCGATCGATTTCAGCCCGGTCTGGAGTGGCGTGTCCACCGGCTGCCGCGCGATCACGCCGGGCGCTTTGATCTCGGCTTTGCGCGTTTGCGTCGTCTCGATCGGGCCTTTCCCGTCGAGGGGGAACCCGAGCGGGTCCACGACGCGACCGACCAGTCCTTCCCCCACCGGCGTTTCCAGAACGCGGCCCGTTCGCTTGACCTTGTCCCCCTCCTGAATCCTCTCGCTGTCCCCGAACAGGGCGATCCCCACGCTTTCCTCTTCGAGGTTGAGGACAAGTCCGTAGATGCCGGTTGAGAATTCAACGATCTCCGACGCCATGGCTTCTTCCAGTCCATAGACGCGGGCGATTCCGTCTCCCACCTCGACGACGATCCCGACTTCCTGCATCTCGAGATCGTATTGGAGCCCCTTGATCTGTTCCTTGAGGATGGCGGTGATCTCATCCTTCCGGGTCGTTGCCACGTTCTCCCCCTATTCCCCCATCGCGGCCCGCAGCTTCCCCAGCCGAGCCTGCAGGGTCCCGTCGAGGACGCGTCCGTCCAACTCGATCCGAACACCCCCGAGGAGTTCCTCATTCACTCGTTCATCCAACTGGACCTTCCGGTGGAGCGCCTCCTCCAGCCGCGCTTTGATCCGTCCCCGTTCCTCCTCCGTCATCGGTTTGGCCGTTCTGACGACGGCCTTCGCCAGGCCCTCGGCGTGCACCCGCACTTCGGTGAATTCTTCGTGGATGAGGTCGAGATAGATTTCTCGCCGATTGTGGATGACCAGCGTCAACAGGTTTTTCGTCCGATCGGAGAGCTCCGGGAACACCTCCCCGATCAGGGTCGTTTTCTTTCCACGTGAGATCAGTGGATGCGCAAGGAATTGTCCCAATTCCCGGATCTCCTCCAGCCGGGCGACCACGGTGCGGAGTTCGTCGGCAGTGGCTTCGACGGCTCCGTCTTCTACAGCCACTTGATAGAGCGCCTCCGCATAACGTCGCGCCACTTCGCGCATCCTCACGACTTGATCCTCAACGCATCCTCACCGAGCTCCTCGAGGAGCTCGTCGAGCAAGCGTCGATGGTCCTCGATGCGAATCTCTCGTTCGAGAACGCGCCCTGCACCGAGGACCGCGATCTCCGCGTAGGCATCCCGCAAGGATTGAATCATCCGATCCCGTTCTTGCTCCAACTCGCGTTTCCCGTCCGCGAGGATCCGGGCCGCCTCTTCTTTCGCGCTGCCTTTCGCCTGTACAACGAGAGCCTCCGCTCGCCGTCGTGCTTGCTCTACCATCTCGTCCGCCCGCTCTCGCGCGCGCTGCAAGGCCTCCTGCCGCTCCGCGGCGAGCTGGGCTGCACGCTCCTCGTCCGCTTGCGCGGCTCGGAGTCGAGCATGAATCGCCTCCCGCCTGCGATCGAGATACTCCAGTGCTGGCTTGAACAACAGCCGCTTCAACAGGTAGAGAAGGATTGCAAAGTTGATCAGGTTGAAAACGAGCGTCCAGTTGATGGTCTTGACGATCGTTCCCCACTCAAAGGACACAGTCTCTCCTTTAAATCACGAACAGTAGGACGATCGCGATCAGCAGGGAGTAGATGCCGGTGGTCTCAGTGATCGCCTGTCCGAGGACCATCGTCCGCAGGAGTGCACCCTGCATCTCGGGTTGACGCGCCATGCCGTCGAGGGCGTGGGCCGCGGCAATCCCCTCCCCGATCGCCGATCCGATCGCTCCGATTCCCATGCACAAGCCGGCAGCGATGTATTTTGCCGCCTCGGCAATGTCGGCACCGCTGATTCCGTTGACTACGTTTTGCGCTTCTTGCAGCATGATCCCTCCTCTATTCCTCTACAGCTACGTTGATGTAAGCGACCGCCAGGATGGCGAAGACGAACGCCTGGATCCCTCCGAAGAACAATCCGAAGAAGATGTTCAGCGCTGGCGGGACGATGATCGGAGCGAATTTGACCATGACCACCGTCACGAGAATCGTCCCCGCCAAGATATTCCCAAATAGACGGAACGCGTGCGAAAGGGGCTTGGCGATCTCACCGACGACGTTGATCGGCAACATGAAGGCGTACGGCTCCAGAAAGCCCCGCAGGTAACGGCGCACGCCCTTAAATCGGACCGCCAGCACCTGAGAAAGGACGAAAACGAGCAGAGCCAGGCCAAACGTCACGTTGAGATCTTGCGTCGGCGAGGACAGGTATGGAACGACACCGATCCAGTTCGACAACAACACGTACAGAAAGAGCGTTGAGACGAACGGAAACATCATGGTCGCCAGTCGCTCGGAGGCGAAGTTATCGGCGAGCTGGCTCTTGAGGAGATCCATCAAGCTGTCGAGTGCCGCCTGAATCCGGTTCGGCTTATCCTCGACCGGCTGACGGAGTCCGCGCCGGAGCCATAACGCCAGAGCTACGAGGAGAGCGATGACGATCCACGACATAATGATTGCCGTACTATCGAAACGGATCTCGGCTCCGAACAGTTCTACGATCGCGATACGCTTTTCGCCCAAGTGTTCGAGCAAACCACCGAGCTGCTCGAAAATCGCCCCCATCATCCACTCGCCTCCGTTGAGCTGCACGAGGAAAAGTGTAAGGTAACTTGGCTGATCAACAACCCTCCACACGCTCCCAACAGGGCCTCACGTCCGAGGTACACACCGATAAGCCCCAGGCCGACGGCGAGAAAAAGAAACCGCCCCAGACTCGAGCCAGCCGCCATGGCCTGTCCCTGTCGCCGAGTTCGTGTCGCCAAGAGAGCGCGTCCGCTCTCGTGGAGCAACATCAGATTGCCGAGAAACAAACCCATCCCGATCCATGCGCCCAGCGCGGCCCACCCATAGCCGAGCAGCCCCACCACGAGCGCGAGAATCGCTACCATCAGCAGAGACTCCATCAGGCGGAAACGTCGAATAGACCGGATCAACGACGACAGCATCATCGGTAGGCAGGAGGCATCCAGTTCTAGACTGTCTGGATCTGCTTTCCTTTCTCCTCGATCAGGTCGTCGACCTTCTCCGTATACGTGCGGATCGCGTCGTCGTTCTTCTCGCGATACCTGTGGTGCTCGTCTTCGGAGATCTCACCGCGAGTCTTCATCTGGTCGAGTTTCTCGTTGGCGTCCCGTCGGATGTTGCGAAGTGCAACCTTCGCCTCTTCACCCCTTGCCTTGATGATCTTCGTTAGCTCTTTACGGCGTTCTTCGGACAGCTTGGGAACCTTGACCCGAATCACGTGTCCATCGCTCGCCGGATTGAGACCGAGATCTGCTGTCAGGATCGCCCTCTCGACCGCCGTCATTTGAGACTTGTCGTACGGCTGAATGACGATCAGATTCGGATCCGGCGCGGCGATCGTCGCGAGTTGCTTGAGCGGTGTCATGGTTCCGTAGTAGTCTACGAGCACATCCTCAATCATCGCTGGATTGGCACGTCCCGTCTGAATCTTGGCCAAATTCGACTTCAGCGCGTCGATGCTGCGGTCCATATGGGCGATCATCTCACGCCGTACCTGCTCTGGCATCATTAACACCTCATCAACGGATTGTAGTACCAACCAGGATTCGAGGCAACGATCGCATGGACCCTTGACATTCGCGCCCTCGATATCGTATGTTAAGGATAAGTGGCGCACGGCGCCATTTTTTCTTTGTCTCCCCTTAGGTCCCCCACTTGCAATGACGGGGAGGAGGTTCATCGCCTGACCAGCAGCGTGATCCGTCCTCGGAAATGACGCCTCCTCGAAACGTTGGCAGGAAGAAGATGGGATCAAGGCTCAGCTCCGCTGCTTTGTTGACCCACTCCGCCTGACGCAGGTCGGGGGCGGGACAGCCCGCCCCCTGGAGAAACCTGCGCAGGAGGCCGCTTCGGTTCGATCGCACCACCCGGAAAGCGCGACCGACCCTCTGCGTGAGTCATCTGAAACCAACGGTCTCGCAGCGCTTGTATCAAGGCAACAGGGATCGCTGTTGGATCGGCTACCGCACAGAAAGTCCCCGATGCGCGAAGCATCGTGCGGGAAGACCTTCAGCAGTCTGGCAACCATAGGATCCCTCCGTTAGGCCCGTGACTTTGCGCCCCCGGCTTTCGCCGGGTTTGCCTTTTCAGGCAGATGTAATATACATCACATCAAGCCGGACGACAACTCACCGCATCCTCGAGAACCACCCGCCTCCACGAGAACACGAACGGGCACCTCTATATGCCCTTTACCCCGATCGATTTCATCAGGCAAAGCCTCCTGATCAGGGATCCAACCCAAGTCGGAATCCTCCTTCACCCCAAGGTTTAAATCCCCGAGAGCGAAAGACTCCTGATGGTTCGTCCTGGACGTAGTCCCCCTTGAATTCGCCTTTCGCAATCCTTTTCAGGAGTTCCAGCAGGATGTCAACCTCAGCTTGGGTGTTGTAGATTCCAAAGCTCACCCGGGTGTAGCCGGGGAAATGGGCGCGAATCCCTGTCGCAAGCCCTCTTTTCAGCTGAGCAATCCCTTCCTTTTTGTATGCGAGCAGCGCCAGTACGTAGGGGTGAGCACAGAAGAGGCCAGTTCGGGCGCCAATGCCGCCTTCTGCGGCAAGGATCGCAGCCACCAATTTATGGGGCATCTTGTCCATTCCCATCGAGACAACACCCAAACGCCCCGCTGCCTTGTTCGGATCCGAATCCCCGACAACAAAGATCCCCCCTATCCCCTGGATCCCGCTGAGCAGTCTCCTCGTAAGAGTGGCCTCATGCTCAGCGATCCGGTTCAAGCCGATCTCCTCAAGACACCGAATCGCCTCGGCCAACGCGACGATCCCGACCACATTCGGAGTCCCCGCCTCTTCCTTTTCCGGTAACCCCGCCCACTGGACATCGTCCAAGGTCACGAGATCGACGGTTCCTCCTCCCACGCAATCGGGTTCGTTCTGCGGGAACGCCTCCCGGAGCGCCACGAGGACACCGACACCCAACGGGGCGTACATCTTGTGTGCACAGAAAGCCAAGTAATCGATCCTCCGTGGATCTCCGGGAGATCCCATGTCGATCGTCCGGTGGGCCGCAAGTTGTGCTGCATCGACCAGGAACTGTGCACCGGCCTCGTGAGTGAGCTCGGCCATGTCATGGATGGGGTTGATGTATCCCGTTACGTTGGAGCCCCCTGTCACCGCCACGAGACGCACACGTCCGGCGTACTCTGACAGCAGTCGCCTGAAATGTTCCATGTCAAGCGTCCCTTGGGGAGAGATTCCAATATGTTCCACCTTGGCCGCAGCGCGCCACGGGAGGTCATTGGAGTGGTGTTCCATCAACGAGCACAACACCACGTCGTCCTGAGAGAACGGAAAGCGATGGGCCAGCTTGTTGATCGCTTCGGTCGTGTTCTTGGTGAAGAGGACCGCATGGACGTCAGGGTCCGCCCCCACGAACGAGGCGACGATCCGCCGTGCGTCTTCCATCGCCTCCGTCGAGATTTCGCTTTTGACGCCGGCGCCACGCCCCACGCTCCCGTACCAGCGAAGAAACTCCGAAACCTTATCTAACACAGGTTTCAGACACGGGGTTGTCGACGCGTTATCGAAGTTGATGTAGGGTCTCCTCGTCCCGTCCAGCACCATCACTTCCGTGTCGATGCCTACGATCTGGTCTCTGATGTGTTCGAAGTCTATCCCTCTCATTCCGTTCCCTCCTAACGCCATGCCCCGACAAGCGTATGGATCGACGCAGCCACCTTCGAATCAGTAAAGAAGCCTGGAGAAACCACCGTTTGGCTTCTTTCTCCCACGGCGCGGCTGAACGCGGAATCCAGATCGTCGAGCCGGACACCGAGGCGCGCCTCGGCGTACTCCGCGGCTGGAACCGCCAACGGCACAACGCGTCCCGCGAGATCGGCGAGCACGCCGGAATCGACCAATCCCATGCCAACACCCAGCATCATCGCGATCTGGGCGTTGTGTCCGCAGGTGTGGGCAACACCCGTCCTCGGGTCGGTGTGGGGGTACCTTTCGAGCCCTTTTTGGTGAGGCAACCTGTCCACTTGACCTCGTCCAGCGTGGAGGTCATCCGGTGAGAAAGCGAAAAACGTCATCCGCACAAGAGGGGAGCTTCTCATGTC
>Ga0180434_10006481_pt1 | contig 13450 bp, 6 predicted proteins | sample SS_ome_7_FD_132453 | JGI IMG/M metagenome (GOLD analysis project Ga0180434, IMG submission 132453) | Hypersaline lake sediment archaeal communities from the Salton Sea, California, USA - SS_1_D_2 metaG | ecosystem: Environmental > Aquatic > Non-marine Saline and Alkaline > Hypersaline > Sediment... | reverse complement strand
TCTACATCCCCGACTGAGCAAAGCTGCTGAGCCTCGGAATTGCGGGCCTCGTCCGCGAGGTGGAAGCGTCGGGTGAGGCAGATGGCCGACCGGTGGACGAAGAAGCGCACATCCGTAGCGACTATCTTCAAGGCGTTCGCCTCTCGCTCATGGCGATCTCGCGTCTGATGAGCAGGTACGCGGACAGGGCCGAGCAGCTTGCCGGGGAGACGGCCGACAGCCGGGTTGCCGCTCGCCTCTCCGAAGCGGCGCCGATATGCCGCACCGTGTCCTCCTCGCCGCCCGCCACGTTCCGCGAGGCGCTGCAGCTTTTCTCGTTTTTCCACACGGTGCTGTCCTGCATCATCGGCGGCCGCAACGTGACCCCCGGCCGGATGGATCAATACCTGCTGCCCTTCTACCAGCGGGACGTTGCCAACGGGACGATGACGCGCTCGGAGGCCATCGTTCTTCTCGCGGTCGCGATGATCCGTCTCTCGCAGTTGACCGGCAAGATTGCCGTGGACTTCGAGAGCACGAAGCGCAGCCCGAACCGCTACTCGCACCACTACGTCACTCTCGCCGGACGCACGCCGGATGGGGCGAGCGGCGTCAACGACCTTTCGTTCGCGTTCCTTGAAGCTGTTCGATTGGTAGATTACCGTGAGCCGAGTTTGTGCATACGCTGGTTCGAGGGCATCGACGGAGAATTCTGGTGCGAGGCGCTGCGCCTGATGCGCGACAGAATTCCGTCATTCGCCTACAACGATCACGTCGTCGTACCGTCCCTGGTGCGATGCGGAGTGCCCAAGCGGCAGGCGTTGGACTACGCCCACTGCGCGTGCTTGAGCTGCTTCCTCCCGGGGGATGGAGTCGGGTCCGCGCGAGCCAATCACAACCTGCCCCGGTACGTTCTACTCGCCGTCAACGGGGGACGCGACCTTCTCACGGGCGACCGCAGGGGGCCGGCCACCCCCGCACCCGATGCCTTGTGCGATTTCGAGGATCTCTTCGATGCCGTGCGCACCCAGGCAAGGGCGGGGCTTGAAAAGGCGGTACAGCGCCACGCGACCCAAGCTCGGCGTTATCCCCTGCCCGTGTGGCCCCTGTTCGCAGGGCATCTTCAGATGGGCTATCACTACTGGGAGCATAACACCAAGTACGCAGACCAGCAGTGCATCGGTGTGGCCACGGGGGTCGACTCGCTGTTGGCCATCCGGGAACTCGTGTATCGCCGGAAGACCGTGACGCTGGCGGCGCTTGTCTCGATTCTCCAAGACAACTTTCGCGGACATGAACCCCTGCGTCAGTATCTGCTTCACCAGGCGCCGTCCTACGGCAGCGACGACGAGGGAGTATTGGAGATGATCCGACTCGTCGGGGGCCTGTGGGCCGAAGAAGTCAGCCGGGTCGGCGCGAAAAGCGATGGGATCAGGCTGCGCCCCGGGTTCCATTCCTGGCTGTACAACATCGAGATGGGCAAGAAGACGGCGGCCACGCCGGATGGGAGGTTCAGCGGCGAGCCGTTGAGTTCAGACCACCTGCCCTCGCCGGGCAAGGGACGCGCCCCTACGGAAATGCTAAACGCGATGTCCCGCTTACCGCACCGCCGGTCGTGCTCCGGCGGGACGACGCTTCGCTTGAGCAGATCGCATTTCGACGGCGAGAAGGGCCTCGAGTTGCTGTCGTCCTTGATCCGCACGTACTTTGCCCAAGGCGGTCTACAGCTCCATTTCGTGTTTGCGGATACCGCCACGCTGCAGGATGCCATCAAGCACCCCGAGAAGCACGGAGACCTGCTGGTAAGGATCACCGGCTTCAGCGAGTACTTCGTGCGGTTGTCGCCCGAAGTGCAGCAGGAAATACTGCGGCGGGAACAGGCGTCTCGATGAGGATTCAAGCGGTGCGCTCGCTATCAAGCCAGCCGCTTTGAGCTGCAGCAGGATCTGGACCGGAAAGCGACTGGAAGGGAAAGTGAACGGAGTTCGTTGCGACGTCCGGGGCTTTGATAGCAGGGGCTGTCGGGAGGACGTGAGTACGTGGCGGTGACGACTCAAGCATGCCGCCGGTTCGTTTGCGAGCGACAGCCACTGGACGACAGCGGCATCACGCAGCGGCAGACCGTAGCGACGACGGTTGGGGCGAGGGGCCTGTGGAGGCCAATCGCTCGGTAGGGCGGCAGCTTGCGATCGGCGTCCAGCGGCCCGATCACCGCATACCGTCCAACCGGCAAACCATACAAGGCGGTCAGCGAAGTTCCCGCCGTAGGAGAATCCCGGAGGCTCACTCCCATGCAACTCGCTCTGGCAGCCATGTTTCTGTGGTCGCCCTGCATAGCGTACCCCGGCGACGCGGACGTGCTCGGGCTCGACTTCGAGCGCGCCCTCGACGACGGCGTTCTCTGCGCGGGCACGGGTGCCGTCTGCCGTGTCGAGGGGAGCCCCGTGCTGTCGGAGGGCGCGCTGCTCGCCACGCCGTTCGGCAGCGTCGTGCTGCCCGACCTGCCGGGCCTGAAGGGCGAGGAGGAATTGACCGTGTCCGCCTGGATCGCTCCGGCGGAACCGCCCACCGGCTACCGCACGATCCTCTTCAAAGGCAATCGCGAGGGAGAGGGAAGCCAGCAGATCCATTTCTTCCTGTCGCTCTGCGAAGGTCGCCCCGAATTCAAGTTCAAGGACTCCCAAGGCCGGTGGCATGGGATCTTGCGCAACGCGGACCGGTTTGTCGTCCCGGGGCAAAAACCGGTCCCGATGGCGGACGTTCCGGCCGTGCCGCCGCGGCGATGGTCGCACGTGGCCGCAACGTTCGACCGTGGACGCATTGACGTCTTCCTCAACGGCCGTTCGATCCTCTCAGGTCGAGGCGATCCGCAGCGACTCGTGCCGAATCCACACCCGCTCCGCATCGGCAGGGGGCAGAGCGTCGACGGCCACGAGGCGTATTTCTTTTCCGGACTGATCGACGACGTCCGCATCTCGAACGAGGCGCTCGATGCCGAGACAATCGCCGCGATGGTTCGCCGCGACCGCCCCGGGAAGCCGGAAAAGGAGATTGCCATCAAGCCCCCGCTGCCGGCCGGTTACGACCCGGAATTCAAGACGAAGCTGCCCCTGGTGGATGCCTACGAGCAAAACCTGCCCAAGCCGGTGGAGCGAAAGCAGGTGGTCGCCTCAGTCCAGCTCGACGGCGGTCTGCCGGTGCTTCGCGTCGACGGAAGGCCCGTGTTTCCCATGGCGATGATGCCGGAGCCGTATGTGTCGGACGAGGAGATCACGCTTTCCTGCCGCGATTTCGCCGCCGCCGGCGTCGATCTCTACAGCGACATCTTCTGGAGCTGGATGCGGCCGGGCGACGGCTGCTCCGGCTGGTGGCTCGGGCCGGGGCGCTACGACTTCGACCGGATCGATCGGCGGATTCGGGCCATCCTGGAGGCAAACCCTCGCGCCCTGATCTTCCCGCGCCTGAAGCTCAATCCGCCCGATTGGTGGCTCCAAGAGAACCCCGACGAAATCGCCCGCGGGGCCGACGGGACGGTATGCGAACAGGTGTCGCTGGCTTCGGAAAAATGGGAGGCGGCCTATGCCGAGATGCTCCGCGACGTGATCCGACACATGGAAACGAGCGACTACGCGGGCCACATCGTGGGCTACCACCCGGCGGGCGGCGGGTCGAGCGAATGGTTCTGGTGGGGCCGGTCGCACACGATCGATTTCTCGCCCGCGGCCGTGCGGCGGCTGCGGGAGTGGTTGAGGGATCGCTACGACAACGACGAGGCGGCTTTCCGCCGGGCCTGGGGCGACGACCGACTCACGTTCGACTCGGCCCGGCCGCCCAGCCCCGAATTGCGCCGGGCGACCGAGCACCTGTTGTTTCGCCATCCGCAGACGGCACGGCCCGCGATCGACTACGAACAGTTTCTCAGCGACATGGTGAGCCACAACATCGACCGGAGTTGCCGGATCGTGAAGGACCAGACGCGGGGGCGCAAGTTGGCCGGCGTGTTCTACGGCTATTCCTGCTACTCGATCGACACCGCCGGCTTCCACGGGCTGGCCCGCGTCCTCGATTCGCCGCACGTCGACTTCCTTTGTTCGCCGACGGCCTACGATCGACGCCGGGGCGGCGAGCCGGGCGTGTTCGTTTCCGCCTACGCGGCAAGTTACCGGCTGCACGGCAAGCTCTACTGGGACGAGGTCGATACGCGCACGCATCTGTGCACGTCGTTCGTGCACTACCGCACGGCAACGCCGGCAGAAACCGTAGCCGTCCTGGAACGGGCCTGCGGGCATGCGATCACGCGAGGGACCGGGCTTTGGTGGTTCCTGTTGGCGGGAAACGCGACCTTTCACGACGTGCCGACGATGGACGCCGTCGCCCGCACGCGGCGCGCCGCCGAGGCCGCCCTGGCAGCCGACCGCCGGCCCATCCACGAGGTGGCCGTGTTCGCCGACGAGCCCAGCATGCTTTGTAGCACGACGAACGCCCCCTTCCGGCGAGCCCTGCTGCGCACGGTTCGCGACGAGCTGGCATCGATGGGAGCGCCGTACGACTTCTATCTGCTCAGCGATATCGCCCATCCCGGACTGCCCGACTACAAGCTGTACGTGTTTCTCAACGCGTTCCGAGTGGACGAATCGACCCGGCGCGCCATCGACGCCGAGGTGAAACGCGGGGACAAGACGGCCGTTTGGGTCTACGCACCCGGCTATATCGGCGACGATGACTTCACCGAAGCCGGCATGCAGTCGCTGACGGGGATCACGCTGCGGGCCCATCCGGAAAGCTCGAAGGGAGAGCTGCGTCTTACCGGCCCGTCCCATCCGATCACCCGGAGCATGCCGAAGGAGCAGCACTGGAGCTGGACCGTCGGCCCGGTTTTCTCCGTCGACGATCCGCGCGCAACCGTGTTGGGGCGCACGGGGTCGTACGCATCGCTGGCGGTCAAAGAGTGCGGCGGTTGGCGGTCGGTCTATTGCATGGTGCCGTTAACCCGCGAGCTCCTGCAGGGGTTATGCCGGGAGGCGGGCGCGCACGTGTATTCGGAGAGCTTCGACCCGTTCTTCGCGAACGCCGGGTACGCGATGCTCCACACGGCCACCGCGGGCAGTAAGCGGATCGCACTGCCCGGAACGTACGACCTGTTCGACGCGCTCTCCGGCGAGGCGTTGGGAAGCAGGGTGAGCGTTGTCGAGGAGACTCTGCCGAGAGGGGTGACGAGGATTTATCGGCTGGCGCCATGCAAGGTGCGGTAACAGCTCCACGCTCATCTCCTGGGAGGCCATTCGTGGCCGGTTGTGAGCCACCCGGTGAGGCGGCATTGGGGCACCTCTTTTCTGTAAGTTCTCGTGGGTCTCAACGGACCATAGCCGCTGATCCATTCATCGCGTGGGGGACCGAAATGAAACGAATCCTGGCCATCCTGGTGGTATGGGCGTTCGCGTCGGCCGCGACGTCGGGCATCGCCGGGGAAGACGGTCCGCACTTGCAGCCCGGCCGGCAGGTCAAGGTGGCGGCGATCGCCATCGGCTGCGGGGGCAACCACGACGAGAAGCTGAAGCTGGCAGTGGATCATCTGGAGACGGCGGGCGCAAACGGCGTCGACATCGCCTGCCTGCCGGAGGAGTTCGCCGGGTTCACCGCGGAGCCGATTCACGGTCCCACCACGGAAGCCGTGGCCTCCGTGGCCAGAGAACATCGCATGTACGTGATCTGCCCGATTCGGGAGCAGGCCGGCGACCAGCAGTACAACACGGCCGTGCTGATCGACGGGAAAGGCAAGGTGGTCGGATACTACCGCAAGGTGTTCGTCTACTGGGGCGAGGGGCTGCATTGCAGCCGGGAGGGGGTCAAGGCGTTCGACACCGACTTCGGTCGGATCTGCATCCTCACTTGTTTCGATCTGAACTTCGCCGAACTTTGGCGGGAGGCCGACCAGTTGGACGTCGACGTGGTTTTCTGGCCCAGCGCCTACCCCGGCGGACGTCCCCTGAACGCGTACGCCACCGCCTTCAATTACTACGTGGTGCCGGTTGGGGCGGGCAACTTCATCGACTCGACCGGCGAGACGATCGAGAAGGTCGAGAGACCCCGCCCGCAGCAGTTCATCGCGACCCTGGACCTCGACCGCACGTTCATCCACACGAACTTCAACGCCCAGAAGGTCAAGCGACTCCTGCAAGAGCATCCCGACGAGGTCGAGCAGGAACGCTTCTTCGAGATGGAGTCGTGGTATTTGTTGCGTTCGACGAAGCCGGGCGTTCGCGTCCGCGACCTCTGCCGCGAGTACCAGATCGAGACGCTCCGCCAGTATCGCCACCGCAGCCGGCGAGAAATCAATGAGGCCCGCGCGGATGGGCGGAGGATATGAGCGAGCGATGTGGCCGTCCCGCCATTCGGCCTTTCGCCACGTCTTGAGCTTGCGTCGATGCCATATAGGCCGCTCCCGGCGTGGGAAACACCGCAGGCGGCATTTGCTTACCGTGACGAGATATCACCCAGGTTGCGGTTTTGGGATCGGCAAGAAAGAGACCGCGCCGGTCGACGACGACCCAACCTCCCTTGTAGGACTTGATACGACTCCCATCATCAAGTCCCTTGGTCGTGCAGTTGTCCAAGCTTTCCACTCGCCGCATTAGGTCATTTCGTCGACCGTGGTCCGGCAACCCGAGATACTCGCACACCGCCTTGATTTCACCCTTCCGCATGCATCGCAACAGATTTCCGACGGTCACCTTACGCGACCGGGATAAGGCCGTACGCATTGCTCCCGCACCTCGTCGATCGGCGTCGATCTCCAACTCGTCGACGATCTGTCTCAGCGTGCGAAGCGCAAGCCCGGCAAGGATGGTGGATTTCAGTTGCATGGCGTTCAAACCTCGGTTCAGCCCTATGAACCATTGTGGTTGCTGAAGGCTCCAGCGTCATCTCCCGCTCCAATGGCTGCCACCTTTGGGGGGCGCCTCGTCCAAGGCAAAGGACCGGCCGATCTTGACGGTACTCCCTGCGCACCAGAGACTTACCGTGGGAGCTCGCAACAGCGACCAGTCGAAACTGCCGCCCTGGAGAACGCAGTCACGGCCAGAAAAGAGATCGCCCGGTCTATCTCGGATGATTTTGAGCTGCCCCGGTCGGCGTTGTGCGGGAGTGGCGGTGGCGGGCGCTGGTGGCTGCTCGGTGGGCCAGAGGGAGGCTGGGAAAGGGGGGATGATCACGAGGAAATCGACACGCTGAGCGGACGGTTCGCGCCGTGAGCGGCCGTCGCGCGCCCGGCGAAGGAGGGAATCGTTGGGATGAGAACGATGATCGATGGAAGGCCGGCGTACCGGATGCTGCAGAGCGTCGTCTTGGTGGCCGTCATCGCCCCCGCCGCATCGGTGCGTGCGGATGTCGAGCGCTTTGGGGCACGGGACGGCGAAGCCATCGAATTGTGGCGCGTCACCCATGATCCCTTGGTGCGCGACCACGCGGAGTATCACAACACGCAGTGCTGGAGCCCGGACGGCCGCTACCTGAGCTACGTCCACTACGCGGCCGACGAACGGGAGTACGGCGCGCAGACCGCCGCCGAAGTCCACCTATTTGACTTGCTTTCCCGGGAGGATGTTTGCGTCGACCGCGGCAGCGGCCCACGTTGGGCCAACAAGCACAATTGGCTCTCCTACGCCCGGTTCCATCCGGACGACGGCCCGAAATCGGCCGAGGGCACGCAGGTCATCTGGCTCGACGTCGACACCGGCACGAAGACGCGGATCGCCTACGGCGTCTCCTATTTCAAGGAGACTGACTGCGACGACCGGTGGCTCTACGCAGAGCGCGTCCCGGACGGGGGACGCCGCGAGGCCGTGCGTATCCCGATCCAGGCCGACTCGGAGCCGGAAGTCCTGCCGGGAACCTGGGGCGTCGGGTACAACTCGCTCTACGTCAATCCCACGCGGCCGATTATCGTCTCGCGAGACCACAACTACCGCGACTACTACTACTCGCCCAAAGGCACGCGCGACGTCCCCTTCGTTGCCCGGCACTTCTTCGACCACGATCTGGCCGGAAAATGCCTCTCGGCTCCGTTTCCCATCATGGACGGGTCCCACTTCGCTTGGTCGGGCGACGGGGCCTACTTCCTGGCCGGCAACGGTCCCCTCCGCGGGCGCAAGTGGGATGAGCCGCTGCCGGCGAACATCCACTTCCTGGCCAATACTGCGGTGGGCGACGTCTGTCCGTGCGGATTCAGCGGGCGCTGGCTCTGCGGCAGCACGGGCGGCGGACGGGGGCCGCTGCGCGTGGCCGACACACGCTCGGGCGACGGCTGGGTGGCCACCAAGACCTATTCGTTTCTCTGCTTCCCTGGCTCGAAGGACAACTCGGGGCCCTACGATATCGACGCCAAGGGAAGCCCCGACGGCACGAAGATCGCCTTTGTTTCGACCTACGATCTGAAGGACGGGCCGGCCGCCCAAATCGCCGGAGAATTCACCGGCGACCGGATCGTGGTCCGTTCGACGCAGGGCTTCCCTGCCAAGGGCCGGCTCGTCAACGCCGCCGGGTTCGGCGGCGAGGTGTTGAGCTACGAGCGAAAGACGCCCACCTCGTTTGAAGGAATCGCCCGGGGACTTTATGGAACCGACGCCGAGGCTCGGCTCCGCAAAGGGCAAACGCTGACGTCGTTCGAAACGATGGTGATCGCCGAAGAGGACCGCAAGGCGGGACTGCTGCCGTCGAAGTCGATCCGATCGATCGTCCGCGACATGGCCTCGCCGCTCATGTGGCAGAGGTCGTCGGACCTCTACGTGGCGGTGGTTCGTCTGCCCGACCGGCCCCACCTTCGACGGGTGCAAGACGGCGTCGAGCTGATTCCCGGTGAGAACCACTGGGAGATTGCGGGGTATCACGTCCTCCGTGACGGTGAGAAGATCACGGATAAGCCGCTTGCGGCGGGTGCGTCGATGAAGCTGCCGGGGGGCGGCCAGTACCGTGCGATCGCCGTGGAACGGTCGGGGCTTGAGAGCGAGCGAAGCCTGCCGTTGGGAACCCAAGCGGCCGCGACTTTGAACGTGCTCCACGAGATCCCCACCAACTTCTCATGGACGCACGAACGCTACATGATCCGCGGCGGCGAAGTCTCCGAGGAGCAAGGGATGCGCTCGTCAGAAGTGGCTCGAGAGACCGTGCACTTGCACGACGGCGTCATTCACCGCGAGTGGCTCCGGCACGGGCAGCTCCTGAGAAGGCACGACCTGAACCTCGAAGGCAAGCCGATCCGCCGCCTTCATTATCGAGGCGGAAAGCTCGCCGAACGCCAGTACTACGATCGCGACGGCGGCCACGTCAGCACCGAGCGGTTCGATTCGGACGGCTTCATCACCGAGTCGATTCGCGGCCGCTACCATTGGTGGTACGAGCGTGGCGTACCGCAGAGGTTCGAGAGCGGGGCCGCGCTCTTCGTCAACGACGGCGACCGCTGGATCAGGAAGCATTGAACGACTCGCCGCAGACGAGTTCCCCGGATGCCACGCGGCTTCAGGAACGACTGGGGCAAAGCGAGCAACGCAACGAAGCACTGTGCCGGGAACTCGCGTCGTTTCAGCAAGGAGTTACGGAGGGCTTTGCTTTTGCGCCAAAGCGGGCCAAGCGGAGGCCACTCGGGGGCGACGTCTGTCGCTTGGACTGGGGGAGGCGCGGGAATCAGGCGAGGCGGGCGTCAGCGCCTCGCCCACCGGCTCGCCGTCAGAGCATGTCGAGCGGGTCGACGTCGGCGATCCACTGGACGTCGGCCGGCGGTTTCAGCTCGGCGGTCGCCTCGCGGACGCAGGCCCGGAGCGTGTCGCCGTCGGCCCCCTGGAGCTGGATCTGGAAGCGGTATTTGCCCCGCAGCTTACTGAACGGGCACGGCGCCGGGCCGAGCACCCGGGCACGCGCCTCGTGGCGGTCGAGCGCGGCGGCGAGCCGCTCGGCCACGTGCGCGGCGAACGGGGCGGTCGCCTTCTCGGCCGGACCGCGGATGACCAGGCGGATCATGCGCGAGAAGGGCGGGTAGGAGAGCGTCCTGCGCATGGGGACTTCCGCCCGGGCGAAAGCGACGTAGTCGTGCCGGACGGCCGCCTGGATGGCCGGGTGCTCGGGACTGAAGGTCTGGACGAGCACGCGGCCCCCCTTTTCCCCGCGCCCGGTGCGCCCGGCCACTTGCGTGACGAGCTGGAAGGTCCGCTCGGCGGCGCGGAAGTCGGGCAGGTGGAGGGCCGTGTCGGCGTTGATCACGCCGACGAGCGTCACGTTGGGGAAATCGAGCCCCTTGGCGATCATCTGGGTGCCGAGCAGGATTTGCACGTCGCCCGCGCGGAAGGCGGCCAGCGCCCGCTCGTGCGCCCCGCGTCCCTGCATCGTGTCGGTGTCCATGCGCAGAGAGCGGACGTCGGGGAACCGGCGTCTCACCTCGGCCTCCATGCGCTGCGTACCCAGGCCTCCGTAGCGGATCCCGGCGAAGTGGCACTTGGGGCATTCCGTGGGGGCCGGCACCTGGTAGTCGCAGTAGTGGCAGAGGGCGATCTCCTCGGTGCGGTGGTGCGTCAGCGCGATCTCGCAGTGCGGACACTGGACGACCTCGCCGCACGCCGGGCACTGGATGTGGGTCGAGAACCCCCGCCGGTTCAACAGCAGGATCACCTGCCCGCCGCCGAGCAGCGCCTCGCGGATCGCCACGTGGAGCTGCCGGCTGATGGCCCCGCGGTAGCTGCGCGTGGCGGCGTCGCCGCGCAGGTCGAGCGTTCCCACGGCCGGCAAGGCGCGCCCCAGCACGCGCCGCGGCATGCGCACCAGCTTGTACTCGCCCGACTGGGCCCGGTGCCAGCTCTCCAGCGACGGCGTGGCCGAGCCCAGCACCAGCGGGACGCCCTCCATCCGGGCCCGGGCGAGGGCCACGTCGCGGGCGTGATAGCGCGGCGCGATCTCCTGCTTGAACGACGTCTCGTGCTCCTCGTCGAGGATGATCAGGCCGAGGTCGGTCGCCGGGGCGAACACGGCGCTTCGGGCCCCGACGACCACCTGCACCTGGCCGTCGGCGATCCGCTGCCACTGGCGGTGGCGGTCGGCGTCGCTCAGATGGCTGTGCAGCACGGCCACCTGGGGGAAGCGCGAGCGGAACCGCTCCACGGTCTGCGGCGTCAGGCTGATCTCCGGCACCAGCACGATCGCCTGGCGACCGAACGCGACGACCTCCCGGATCGCCTGGATGTAGACCTCGGTCTTGCCGCTGCCGGTCACGCCGTGGATGAGGATCGTCTGGTGGCGTCGGGCGTTCAGCGCGTCGACGATCGCCGCGAGCGCCACCTTCTGCTCGCGATTGAGCGCCAGGTAGGCCTCCCGCTCCACGACGGGCTCGGCCGGACCGGCCGCCTGGACCCGCTCGGAGCGGGCCACGATCAGGCCCTTCCGCCGCAGCGCGTGGATCGGTGCCACCGTGCACTTGGCCGCGCGGGCCAGCTCGGCCGGCATGAGTGGGCCCTCGGCCGCCGCCAGGGCCTTGACCACCTGGGCCTGCTTGGTGGGCAGCGCCAGCTCGCGCACTCGACCGGCGACGTCCGGCGCGAGGCTGAGCACGGTCACCTTGCGGGTGCCGGCCTGCGCCCGGACGCCCGCCGGGACCACCGCTTCGAGCACTTGCCCCCAATCGCACAGGTAGTGGTCGGCGATCCACTCGGTCAGCCGGAGCATCGGGCCGGAGAGCAGACGGCGATGATCGGCCACGCTGCGGAGCGGCTTGAGCGGGCGCGTGCCGGCCGGCTTCGTGGCCACCTCGACGCAGTAGCCGGTGACGATGCGGTTGCCTCGCCCTAACGGCGCCTTGATCCGGCGGCCCGGCTCCACCTCGTCGACCAGCGGGTCGGGCACCAGGTAGTCGAACTGCCCCCTCGGCCCGCCCACGAACACCAGCGTGGCCACCCGTTGGTCCGCCTGATCGGCCATTTCCCAGGGCTCGGGCTCCTTGTCGAACAGGCTTTGTTGTTGGTCGGACATGGCGGCGGGAGAGGGGAGTGAGGAATTGGGAGTTGGGGGGAAGAAGTCGGGGCCGGGAGTTGGGAGCGGGCGGCAAGGGGTCGCGTCAGAATCGGCTGGACCGCTTCCCGGGTGACACGCCGCCCGCGGAGCAGGGAGTCTGGCGGACTGCCGGATGCCCCGGGACCCGGTCGCGCGGGGCAAGCGCAATATAGGGCCGGGCGGGTCGACGATGCAACGCCCGCCGCGCCGGAAGGTATGTAGACGGGCCGCTGCCGGGCCCTTATCCTGGAACCCGCGGCGCTCGCAAAAAAAGAGCCGCGGCGCCAAAAGGGGAAGAAAGGCGCCGCGGCAAGTTCCCCGGCAAGCCGGGGAACGGGCCAGCATGTGCACCGTGGGGCGGAGGCTAGAGCACGGGCACACTCCCGGGGGGGGACATTTCGGTCGTGGACGGATCCCAGTCGAGCGTCGAGGCGAGGTACGGGGATGGCGGGGACCAGGAGACCGGCAACGTGCCGCGTGGGGGCAGGACCGGCTCGCCGCCGGCTGCCGCGCCGCTCGCCGTCGCCGCGTGGTGGGTCGGGGCGAAGTCACACGCCGCGGCGGCCATGCCGACGCCAAGCACGCAGGCGATGCCCAAGGCAAGCAGTGCCGTGAAAAACACGCCGGCGCCGATCAGCGTGATGCCGAGGCTTGTGAGAGTCTTCATGGGTTTTGCTCCTTCGATCGACTCCGTCTCCAGTGCCCTATACCCGGCCGCCGGCTCCGTCCTGCGCCGATCGAGGACTTTTTTCGGGCGCCCCCCGGACGATCCGCCGCAAGGGGGCTTAATCCCGCTCGATGGCAGGGTTGCCCAGCCCAGAAACTGGCTCCCGATTAGTCGACCTTCTTGACAGGCCCTCGCCCGGGCCGAGGAGAGAACCGACATGAAGCTCCGTACGCTGTTGGTCATCCTGCCGGCGTGCCTGGCGATGGCACGCGGCTCGTCGGCCGATCCCACGGTCACCGGTGAACTGAAGAAGTGGCACCGCGTCACGGTCACCCTCGACGGGCCCGACACCCGCGAGACGGCCGAGCAGAACCCGTTCCGCGACTGCCGGCTGGTGGTCGCGTTCTCGCACGGGGCGACGACCCAGGTGGTCCAGGGCTTCTACGCGGCCGACGGCAACGCGGCCGAGACGGGGGCCACGGGCGGCGACCAGTGGCGCGTCTACTTCGTGCCCGACGCGGTCGGCCAGTGGACCTACCGCGTCTCGTTCCGCGTCGGCCGCGACGTGGCCTTGAGCCTCGACCCCGAAGCCGGCACGCCGCGGGAGCCGGACGGCGCCTCGGGGAGCTTCCGGATCGAACCGAGCGACAAGCGCCCGCCCGATCTTCGCGAGGCCGGGCTGCTCCGCTACGTGGGCGAGCACCAGTTGCGGTTCGCCGAGTCGGGACGCTGGTTCCTCAAAGGCGGGGCCGACAGCCCGGAAAACTTCTTGGGATA
>Ga0180434_10006479_pt1 | contig 13452 bp, 8 predicted proteins | sample SS_ome_7_FD_132453 | JGI IMG/M metagenome (GOLD analysis project Ga0180434, IMG submission 132453) | Hypersaline lake sediment archaeal communities from the Salton Sea, California, USA - SS_1_D_2 metaG | ecosystem: Environmental > Aquatic > Non-marine Saline and Alkaline > Hypersaline > Sediment... | reverse complement strand
TCGCCGATCCGGACGAGCGTGGCGAACGGCTTCTTGCCCTTGTTCGTGTACGGGTTGCTGATGACAAGCATCCGGCTGAACTCGCCCTGGTCTTCCAGGACGTTGTAGAGCCCGGACTCGTGCGGGTTCATCAGCTTCTCTTCGGTCTGCACGCGATAGGCTTTGGTGACATCGTTCGGGTCACGCTTGTCTTTCACGAGGACCGTGTCGTTGAGGAGCTTCTCGCGATCGGCCTGGTCGAGGTCGTTGAGCTTGCCGGAGATCACGGTCTCTTCGTAGACGTAGACTTCGACGGCTCCGGACTTCACCGGGTGATCGGGCTTGTCGACCGGCGGGATGAGCCTGGCATCCTCGGCAGCTCGCTTGTCGATCCACAGATCCAGCTCGGTCTTGTTATTGATGAAGTCTGCGGACGCTGCCTTCACGCCCTCCGGCATGATGTTGGCCGCGAGGTCGATGATCTGCTGCCGAGCTTCGAGCCCCCAACGACCGAAGCAGCCGGGGCCGTAGAACCGATCGAAGCCCCGCTTGATCGCGGGATACCGGCGGGAGATCTCAAAAGCGTTTTTGAGGAGTCCGGGGTTGCCCGGCAGGACCTTGTTCATGTCGAACTTGTGAGCCACGCCGGCGAGGGCCGCGACGAACGGAGACTCTGCGGCAGCCTTGACGTTCATGGCCGCCGTGTCGCTGGCTTCCTTATACATCGCCTTGGCTTTACCGGTCACGAACGCTGCGATCAACGGCAGCGCTGGCTTGGCCCAGTCATCCACGGCTCGCTTGCCGTAGCCGACATGCGGTGCCAACGACAGCCGGAGGACATCCGGTTGCAGGCCGCCCAGCTCGTTCGTCTGCTTGTCCGAGGGCTCGCCAAGGACGTGCGGCTTGCGGGACATCAGGTAGTTGACCCAGTTCTCCTTCATCGGGACGAAGGCATCCTGATCCTTCAAGTAGAGAAGCTCGTGGCCCTTCAAGTCGCCGTTCAAGAAGAAAACCGGCGCATAGAGCCACTGGCTGCCGACTCGGAACCCGAACAGACCCATGGCCTTCGTGCTGTCTTCGTTACGATCGACCAGTTGGAAGCCGATCATAAAGTCGAGCAGGCGAGGTGCCTTATCCTTCAGATAGGCAAACGCCAGCGAGCTGAAGGCTTGCTCGAAACCTTCCTCGGTGCTGCCGCCGATGTTAGCCGTCTTGAAGAACGGACCCTGCTGATAACTACGAAGCTCTTGCAGCAAGGACCCCTTGCTTGCACTGGAGCGCCAGTAGTAACCATGGTCGGTGGCGACCTTTTCGTAAGTGGATGTGACCATTGCTCACTCCGTCCTTGGGTCAGACTCCAGAGTAGTAATCGAAGTTATGTGGAAGCGGGTTAGGCCGCGTGCCGCCAGCCGGCGGCGTCTCTTCGTCGCCTGGTAGCAGGCCGATTGACTTCAGATACTCCCGCTGGGAGTCCATCGTATTTCGGTAGTCGCTGATCGGGCCAGGTCCGTAGGGTGACTTCGGTGCCCACGGCCCCTTCTGATACCACTCGGCCTTCGGCGCCAGGTAGTCCTTGCCGCCCAGTGTGCCCGAGCTGATAGCGTCGGTTAGCTTCTTCCTCTCGACCTGGAGCTGATAGAGATCGTACATGGCGCGGGCGTCACCGAGGCCCTCTCCCTGCGCTCCTCTGATCCCGAACTGCCCGGTCGAGCCGCTTGTAATCTCCTCGATCTGCTTGTCGATCTGGGCGATCCTGGCGTTGGCGTGGCCTACTCGCTGGTCGAGGTTCTTCTGGGCCTCGTCGAAGACCGCCTTGCTCCCCATGGCCTTCGGTGAGTAGGCCCCGCGAACTTCCTGGCGGGTCTGGGTCTGCATCCCCGTCTTCGGGTCGACCTCACCCGTCTGCCACGGCGTGTGCGACGTGAGGTAATCGGTACGGCCCGACTTGCCCCAGCCCAGCGCGGCGAGTGACTTGAGGGGGCTCGCGATCGACCTGCCCAGGCCGACCATCGTGTTTCCCTGCGGCCCGTAGTCCAACCCCTGCATCCGCTCTCGGTGGAAGTCGAGGTTGCCTTCACCGGACCAGCCGCCTCTCGCAGCGCTGTAGAGATCCTTGCCGCCGAGGAGACCTGCTGTACCTGTGAGACCAGCACGGAGCGGGGAGAGTTGAAACTTGCCAGTGGACTTGGCCGTCTTACCGATTAGCGGAGCAATGAACTTCCCCAAACCAACTTTGGCTTGTTTCTCCAGCCGACTTGATGCAACAGATACCTCGCCGGCCTGTTGGGCTAACGCAGCTATAGCGTCCATGCCTCAGACTCCTGTGCTTTGGGTGGAATTCCAACAGACAATTCTACCCCGTGGGGGTTGCCAATGCCAATAGGTAATTATTGTGCTCGCGCCGCCGCCTGTCGGGCCAACTGTGCCCTTTTAAGCTCTGACAGCCGAGCCTTTTTCGCTTCAAACTCCTCAATGTCCCACCAGGGCAACCGTTGAAGAGACTTGGGATCGTGGAATCTCGGCTTGCCGCCGTACTCGGGATGCCAGAAGTAATCGGGCATGCCGGACTCTCCCATTGGGTCGTAGTCGGTCGGGTCGAACTGGTACATGAGGCCGCTCTTGGCCGGACCCTCTTCCCCGCGCATCCAGCTCCCGACGTTGGCCGCCGTGGTCTGGCCAGGCACCCAGTTGAAGACGCCGGGCTTGTACTGGCGGATCTGGAACCGGCCCTCGGGGTCGCCCTTCGCGTCGATGATGCTCTTGTTCCAGGCCAGGGCTCGCTCGTCGCCAGGCTGGGACTGTCCGGCAGCCGCACGTTGTTCGATCTCGGCCATTCGCTTCTGGGCCGCGTGGATGTGCATCCGCCTGGTCTCGATCATCTTGGCGTTGTAGTCGGCCACTGCGTCCCGTCTTGCGACCTCGGTCGGTGTCAGGTTGTGCGACGAGGTCGGATCGTCCAGCAACGCTCGCTGTTCGTGGTCGACGAAGACGCCCTTCCGGGCCTTGGCCAGCTCTTGCTCCAGCCTGGCGATCTCTTCGGCGGGTGCGCCTTCCTGCTTGGCGATACCAAGGGCAGTTTGGAAGTTGGTGACCTTGTCCCTCGCGGCCTGCTCTACCTGGGCGATCTCGGCCTCCCTGGTTGCTCTCGTTTCCTTCTCTGGGGTGAGCCCTTCAAACGGAGTGGCGAGGGCGTCTTCGAGCATGTTGTAGGGGCGGGCCAGGTTGGTCGCGACCATGTGCGGGTATTGCCACCATCCGCCGGGTCCTTGCGACAGCTCTTTCTCGAATCCAGTCTTCCGGAAGCCCTGGAGCGCCGCTTCTCTCTCCTGCGGTGTCTTGGCGTTGTAAAGAGCCCAGGCAACGCGAGCGGGCTGCCCGACGATCGTCTCGACACCGCCGGCAGCTCCGAGCATTCGCATGAACGGTGTCCGGCCCGCGAGGTTCAAGAACGAGCTGCCCTTCTGCCCGACGCCGAACGTACGAGCCATCGGGCTCCAGTTGAACGCCTGTGCCCCACGGGTGAACGGGTACTTTGCCAGCGCCAACGGGCCAAACTTGGAGCTGGCAAGCCGGGTGACCGGGTGCATCCACGAGGGACCGACTGGTTTCAGTGGTGCTTTCGGCATGACGCCCTTGGTGACGGCGCGGCCCTGAGCCAACTGCTCCATTCCAGCAGCAGCTCGCTGGCCTGCCTGGAACCCGCCTCGTGCGCCGGAGTGAGCAGTCTGTGCCGGTGTCAGCGGCGAACCGGTGATCGGTGGCTTCTTCACGCTGCTCAGCCCAAGCCTGGACTGGTGCAGTGCCTCTGCCGGCCTGTACACGGCTGCCTTGGCAGCGCGGAACGGCATAGTGTACTTAACTTGGTCCTTCCCGAAGTCACCAGGGGCTTTGATGACGTGGCCCATAACCTCAGGTATAGTCTTAGACCACGGCTGGGGCTTCGCAGCAGCCTGGCCGGCAGCTACAGCATTGTCCACCGTCTGCGACACCCCGCCGTAGTAACCCGGCATGTTGTAGTATTGGCCAGGCTGTCGAAACCCACCCATGGATGGAGTCGCATACGACGGCGGACGATACGCACCAGGCTGCACATATCGCTGGCCGCTGGTCAGTGTCCTCATCGCCTGCGGGGCCATCATCATCCCGGACGCGAGCGTCGGCAGCACCGGATGGAACTTGCCAGCTTGCTGTAGGAACGGGGCGGCCATCGGCAGGAAGTTGGACATGGGCGACGGCGGCGACTTCAAGCCACCCATCCAACCGCCACCGGCAGGCCGCTGCACGCCAGGCAGGTTCTTCGGCAGCGTCGAGCTGCTGTAGGGATTTGCCGGCGCCGCTGGTGTCGAAGGCTGGATCGGCTTGATAGGCTTCTTGACCTTCGGTGCCGAGTACGGATTCGCGGACGGTGCCGGGATAGCTGGGAAGGGTCCGGCCAGCTTTTCCATCTCTTTCTCCGATGCCATTTTGAATCTACCGCCGAACCAAGTCTTCTTCGGCTGCTTCTTGCGATCCTCCATGCTCTCCGAGGCGTTGCTCGGCATGATCGGAGCCTCAGGCGTCTTGACGACGGCGTTGCCGACATGACCGAAGTCTACCGACCTCGCCAACGAGGGGACGAAGCTGCTGCCGCGTTCCTCGGAAACAGCCCCGCGCTGTGCTGCGGTAAGCAGCCCCTTCTTCAACCCGGACCCGTACATCCGTGTCTGCCAGTCCGGATCGTGTTGCAGCGAGTACATGCCGCGAATCATCTCAGGCTGGAACGGCGGCGGCTCGCGGTGGACAGCAATGTTCTTTACCCCGAACCGTTCGAGGTCTTGGAGCATTGACCGTTGGACTTTAGTGCCGATCGTGTAATGGAGGACAGGCCGTTCAAGATACTGACCAACGGCTCTCCTGGGTTCCACCGTCTCGTGACCCTCACGAGGCTTCCACCTGTGTTCGAGGGTACTATACGGAATGACGTCACCGGGAACCCCGTCTTCGTACTCATTGGTAAGTCGAACATGATTGATTAGCCCTCTCGCTAATAGCTCCACGTTCCGACGATGAACGGGGAGATCAGCTTCCTGGAGAGCTTTCCGGTATTCCATCGAGAAGTATCGGCGGCCTTCCCCCAAGCCTTTGTGCTTTACGATCTCTGACGGATTCGGAATACCCTCCGACAGCACATCACCTGCTTCAACCTTATCACCCTTCTTGACCTTGAGCTTGAAGTCTTTCCCCACGTAGTGCTGCTCGTCGTCAATGGTGATGTAGTGGCCTCCTGCCGGCGCCTCTTCGACACGCTGCACCGTGCCGTCGAGTTGTGCATGAGCTGCTCCGCCCTTGAAGGAGCGAGGAACTTGTACCATTTGGTTGATGTGTTGAAAACCGGACAGGGAAGCCTGCTCGCTCGCGATGCCGCCGGTGTGCTTGGACGAGATCTGTGCTTGGGTGAGCGGTTCGGAGAGGGCCTGGGCCGCTGTCAGCCCTACCATCTCGCCTCGCCCCGGTAATCCACCTCGTTCTCGAACACCAACGTCTCTCGCGTACACGCCACCTTCCGGCGATCCCCCGACGATGGGAGATCTGATAACGATACGATCATGGCCGAGTCGCTTCAAGTGCTTTAGAACTTTTGGGGTCAGCGTTGTGTTCTTCTTGTAGGGTCCTACGTCACTGGCCAACAATGTCCCTTCGTTGTCCATATCATCGGTGTCGACAGGCATCCCACGGAAGATCTGCTTCTGCTCGTCATCGTCGTAGTCTTCGTCGATCACTACGAGCCGGTGGGCAACCTGGTTGAGCTGCTTCGACAGGAAGCCGGCGTCACGGGTCGCCATCTTCAAGTCGATCACACCCTTCCGGGTTCCGTAAGCACCGGCCCAATACTCCTCTGGCGACAACCCTTCGCTGTAGCTGTTCAACACGGGAACTGGGATCGGCCTGCCTCGGTGGTCCGAGTACATGAGGTCCGAGCCGATTAGTGTCGCCAGGTTGGCCGCACTGCCTCGTGCCCCGGAGAGAATCTGACGGGCAAGAGGATTGCCTTCCTTGAGAGCCTGGCGGAGAACTGCTTCCTGCTGCGGCTTCATCTCATCCGCAAGCGTCTCGATAATCATCCGCTCGCGGTCTTTGTCGTCCAGGTCCTCGCGATCGAGAATGCTGCCGAGCTTGTTCTCGATGCGGGCGCGGGTCTTGACGGCCTCGCTGCTCTTGCGCAAGTGTTGGAGCCCGAAGGACATGCCTCCGGACTCCTGGGCACCTCGACGGCCCACTTGATTGAGGGCGTGAGAGATCTCTCGGTATTCTTCGGGGTGCTTCTCGGCTACCTCGCGCAGCAGGTCCTTGATGCCCTTCTTATCGAGCACCCGATCGTGGTCCTGCATGTCCTCGGGCAATGCGTCATTGACGAGGAGTTGTCCTAAGGTAGTGTTCAGCATCCCTGCGCTCGATGGTTACGGTGCCGGAAGCGCTATCTCTTTTCCGCCGATGTCGACCCTCTCGCCCACCGTGTCGATGACCCAAAGCTTAATGCCAGCTCGGAAGGTGACGGTCTGGGCTCGGTAGATGAATCGGCCCTGATCCATAATGTCCGTGCAGATCAAACAGAGGACTGGGTCCTTCCTGGTCGTAGCGGCATACCAAAGAGACTGCCCAATTCCCTCGGCCCACTTCGAGGCCCAGTCCAGCTCGATAGCGTTGTTGCCGTGGACGATGTCGACCCGTGTTCTGTCCCACAAGCGGACTTCCCACTCGGCGGTCTCACCGAGAGCCTCGGCCAGGCGGCGCTGCCAAGCCATCTCGTTGAGCTTCCAGCGGTTCGCCATGGAGATCCCGTGGCACTCATCCGGGTACTTCTTCTCCAGCTCCCGGATGACTGCGTCGATCTCCTCGCTGGATATACTGTTGGGGAGTACGTCGCTCATGTGCCGTTCAGATCCTCCTCTTCTTCCTCGTCATCTTCCTCGTATTCTTCTTCGTACTCGTACTCTTCGTCCTCTTCTTCCTCTTCTTCGTCGGACTCTTCGTACTCGTACTCTTCGTCTTCAGTTTCCTCGAAGTCGTCTTCGTACTCTTCGTCCTCTTCCTCCTCCTCCGCTTCTTCTTCGTCGACGACGATCGGGGGCGGGGGCGGAAGCTCGGAAGGCATGGCCTCGGTCGGGTCGTCCCCGCCGGCGATGAAGTCTGCGGGATCTCCGAGGTCCAGCCCAGAACTGTCGACGGTGGACGCCGGCGGCAGCGTGGGCAGCTCGGGCGGCTTCTCCAGGTCGGACAACGAGGCACCGTCATGCGGCTCCTCTGTCCCGTCGCCGACGACGACCTGGTCGATGGCCTGGGCCTCGGTGCTGACTTGACGTGGGCCTTCTTGAGGGTCCGGACCAGCGAATGGCGACGGGGCACCGGAGGCTGCGGCCTGCGTCAGACCGATCTTGATGTCGCGTCCCTGGTCCTCGTGGATCTCCTCGCGAGTGACAGCCATCTCGACTTCCTGTCGAGCATGCTTGGCCAGTCCCTTGTTGCCGAGGGCCACTCGCACGTCGTCGTAGCCGGCCTTGACCATCTCGATCGCCCGAGCCATGCCGGGCTTCAACCCGTTGGCGTTTTCAATGACGATGATGTCCCCCTGCATCTTGGCCTGGGACACGCTGGCGTCTGCCTGGAGACCGCCGCCGGTGGTGATCGCTGTCGATGTAGCCTTACCGTCGTTGGCGTAATACTCGTCAGAGTTCCGGATGGTGTTGCTCTGCTTGGCCACCTTCGGGTCGACGGCTTTCGGGGTCGGGACGGGCCGGAGCTGGTTGGGCTTCTTCAGCTTGCTGTCGGCGATTGATCGCTGGATCACCGAAGGACCCGCACCGTGCCGACCCTCGTTCGCGTAATACTCGTCGGACGGGCGGATCGTATTGCCCTTCGGTGGCGCGGGTTGCACCCGCTTTCGCTTCTTCTTTTTATCTTTGGCCACGGTGAACTCCTTCGGTTATCTGCCAGGCCCTCGAATGATCCGAGCGCCAGGCGGGGGTGGTGGTAATTGTAGCTTGTCGGTGATGACAGTTTTGTTGACGCCCATCTTGCGCAGGGTGTCGTTGAAATCGTCGTCGAGTGCGTGCGAGGCTCGCTCGGCACCCTCCGGGCCGTAGTTCCCAGCGACCATGAAAGGAGTGCCGTTGTCGTGCTCGCACACGACCAGCGTAGCCTCAAGGACAACAGGCTTGCTGCCGATGCCGTTAGGTAGGATCGTGACTCTCACTAACCGGCTTTTCTCCTCTGGATGGCGGCGATCGCCATGGCCTTGTTGGTCGTGTCCGCCAGGCCGGAGGTGTCGATGCCTTCGTAGACCTGGCCCAGGTCCTCAGCGGGCTTCTCGGCGCCCGGCGGGGGACCGATCGGTTGAATTGCTCCGATGCCGCCTCCCGGAGGGGCACCGCCGCCACCGCCACCGCCGTCCGGGGTCATGGCCGCGTGCATCGGGCCGCCCTCGGCCATCTGGCCGACGTCTTCCGGGGTGATGACCATGTCCTGAGCGTTGACCTTCACGCCGAGGGTGTCGGCGATCCGAGCCATCAGCTTGAGCATCTGAAGCATGACCATGTTCTGGTCAACCTTCATTCCGCCTTTCCCGCCACCAGCTCCGGGCATTGCGCCCTGAGCGACCTGCTGCATGAGCATGTCAGGGGTCGTGCCGCCGGGGGCTGGAGCGCCGCCAGGAGGCATTCCACCCATCATCGACGGGTCCATGGGCATTCCGCCGCCGCCAGGAGGCATTCCGCCCATCATCGACGGGTCCATCGGCGGGGCACCACCGCCGCCAGGGGGCATTCCACCGGCCATCGGATCGCCGCCCGGGACGAATGCTTCCTTCTCCAACTCCTCACCGGCGTCCTTGGCCTGCTTCGCGACGGTGTCGTAGGCCAGGCCGAGCAGTGCGGGGTTGACGGTTCCATAGCTTGATAAACTCATTGGGAACTCCTTATTGGCTTCCTGTGTCCTTGATTAGTCTACCCCGCTGGGGTCAGTCTTCCAAGATCTGAATCCGGTCGTCGAGAGCGATCTCTCCGCGCTCGTAGGCGGCCTTGGCGTCCTTCTTCGACCGGAACTTCTTCACAGGACGCTTGCTTTTGGCCTTGGTTGCGTGGTAGAGCCCGGCAACATACTCCTGCCCCGGTGCGTGCATTGGGGTCTTGAAGTCCGCCGGGCTTATCAGTGAACGCGACGGCAGCATACGCTCGTACGCCTCCTTCACAGCCTCCGAATCGGTCGGGACGTGGAACTGCATCGCGTCACCGTCAAAATCCGCGTTGAACCCTTTGACGATCAGCGGGGACACCTGCATCGTGTCGCCTTTGACCAGCCTCGGGTTGAACGCCATGATTCCGTATTTATGTAGAACCGGGGCACGGTTGATGAAGACGGGACGTTCGTCCATCTCCTCGATCAGCGCGTCTCGGGCCAGCTCGGTGCGCTCACGAATTGCTTCGAGAGCCTTGGTCAGTGGCAAGCCTCGGCGGTGCAGCCGGCGAGCGATGAACTTGCCGTAGATGTCAAACGCCTTCTCCTCCGGCAGGCCGACCGTATCCATGTCGAAGTCCGGGTTCGGCGTGATGACGCTGCGGCCCACCTGGTCGACGGTCGACGAGATCAGCTTGCGTTGCATCGTGCCAAACTTCGGCGAGCTACCGAAGACGTGCTTGAGAATCCCCGACGCCTTCTTGTCTCGTGACTGCTGCCCGATCGGATCGCCGAGGCCGGTGACTGCCTTGAATGCGTGGTAGGTGGCCAGCCGCTCAGCGCCGATGCCGTCCTCACCGACTTCCTTCTTCATCAGCTTGAGGTTGTCGTTGGCCTCCATCAGATCCTTGTAGAGGAAGTTGGGATCGGAGACCAGCGGGACGTTGCTTCCCATCATCGAGACGGGCCGGAACGCCGGCGGCAACACGGGGGCTCGTGTCAGCATCCAGTCCTTCGGATGGACACCGGTCTTCTTGGCACTCTTCAAGTAGCCAAGCTTCCGGACAGCCTTGTCCCGCTCACTCTTGTTGCCCATCTGTACCTGGGCTCGTGCCTGTTGGATCTCGCGGTCGATGTCGAAGTTCTCCAGCACCTTGGCGATCGCCTGCGTGCCTGTCCCTGCCGTACCGATGTTGCGGTCGCCGGCGATGACTTCCTCGAACTGCTTGCCAGTCAGTCCCAGCATGTGGCGGATAGGCTCTTCCATGACTGGGTTGGGCATCGGAGCGTTGAGCTTGATCGCGGCCCACCGCTTACCGTTGTGGCCGCCAGTGAGCTTCTTATCGAACAGGCCGCCGGCTCGCGGGGCGAGGCCCTGCCCCCAGTCGACGCCTTCGCTATTCTTCAAGTTGCGAGGGCCAGCCAGTGCGTCGATGTCCTTGTCGGTCAACGCCATGACGTTGGTCTGCGTGCCCTGGCGGACTACATTGATCCCTGACGCCTTGAGCTGGTTGACGAACTTCTCGTAGGCCAGCGGCACTTTGGGAGCGGACGGGTTGTAGCCCTTCATAAACTGGAGCCAGTATTGCTCGTTCCTCTGACCACGGACAGCACCCGCATCACGCAGCGTTGCAGTCGCTCCATGAGAGAGAAGAGCGTTTGCATCCAGCATCGAAATACGCTTTGATCCTGTAGGTCCGCCCTTAGCCGGAGCATCGTCCTGAGTATAAGCTCCTCCTCCACGGGCCTGAGCTTTCGTCTCGGCGGTATGATGAGCCTTGAAAAAGTATCGGCTTCCAGTGGCGATGCCTTTGATCTTACTGTCGTTGGTAGGATCGTAGACATCCTCCGTGTCGGACAGCCCGGCCTTGCGGAGTTTCTCAAGCGCCCATTCGGTGTAGTCTTGGTCACCAAAGTCCTCGACTTTGATCGGCTTGCCCTGTAGCTGAGCCAGCTTACCAAGATACAGCTCTGCCTTCTGCGCCGGATTGCCTCGGGAGATGACGCCGAGCGGGTTCAGCAGAACCTCGTACGGCTGCTTGTTCGCATCGTGGGGCATCTGGCCGTCCGGAATGATAGCACTGATAACACCCTTGTCCCCATATCGACCTGACATCTTGTCGCCGACCTGCATGGACGCTGCGCTCTTCACCAGGACGACCGGACCCTTCTTACCTTCGATGACGTCCGTGACGACGCCGGGGTCGTGGTGGTCCCACGTCACGCTCGCGTCGACGTGACCGGCCTGTCGTTTCTTGTGTACCTTATTCTGAGACAGCTCTCGCTGCCTGGCAGCCAGGATGAGCGGATCTCCCTTCTCGACGGTCATACCTGGCTTGATGATCCCGTTCGGCCCGAGCTTGGCGATGGCCTCCTTCGGATACCGGCTGGCGAACAGGCTGACAAACGCCTTCTTCCCCAGCTTCGTACGATCGTCAGCCTCCAGCTCGTTCTGGTACATGTGCTCCGACCGCATCTTGTTGGCGAAGCTCTCGGAGATTACGATCGCGTCCTCGAAGTTCTTCCCCTGCCAAGATAGATAAGCAACCCTCGCGTTCTTTCCCAGTGCAGTCGTTCCGGCATCGTCGGTGTAGTTCGATCGAGCGAGAAGCTGATCGGCGTCGAAGCTATCTCCGGGCTTGAGCATTGCCGTTTGATGGAGATAAGTCTTTCGATTGAAAGGGAAGTTGTTGTAGAGTTCGAGTTCGTCTCGCGTCCCATCGTTATACTTTACCTTGATCGACTCGGGGGTGACTGCCTCGACGCGGCCAGGCTTCTGGGCTCGTAGTGCTCCCATGTGCTTAGCGTACTCGTCGTCGTAGCTTCGCGATTCGTTCGTACCAGGCACGGCGCTCTGCACCCAGGGAGACTCGGCTTTCTCTACGGGCAGAGCTTGGGTCATCAGCCTGGCTGCCATAACGGCCCGGCCTCCCTTGACCATACTCTTCATCGGAACCATGTTGCCCAACGGGCTGAAAGCTCCTTCCATCGCCGGCAGCACCAGGTCGACCTCTCTCTTCTTCACGTACTGCTGCCGCCCGTCCTTGAACGCACTCACTCTCTTGCCTCGACGGTTCAGCGCACCGGGGAACGCTACAACCTTGTCGGAGACTTGTTGCGGGGTGTACCAGCTATCCTTGCCCGTCTTCGGATCGCGGAACTTCGTGTAGAGCTTGCCGTCACGTCCCTTCCGCGAGGCACTCGACAGATAAACGTCCACGCCGACTCGGGCACTCTCCGGGGTCCGCAGTGGATCTACAAAGCCGAAGTGGCTGGGCTGCACGCTACGGGCCTCATCGGGGACAGCGTCCATTGAGGGAATCCCGCCTTCGCCAAGACGGCTGATCGAGTGCAGCTTGTCGTAGATCTCCGCAGGGTTGATCTCTTCGAGCGGCTGGCCGAGGCCGCTGGTGAGAAGGGCTGCTTCGAGCTGCTTCTTCAACGCCGACGACGGCATGCCTGACAGGTCGCCTTTGCCTGTCGCCTTGAAGAGTAGCTGCCGGCGAAGCTGGCCGTGGTCCTTCCGTATCCGCTCGGAGAAGAGATCCTCGGGGCCGAGGAACTGCTGGAAAGCCAAGTTGTCGCGATCGTCCGGGTCGGCCTCACCCTTGGACACGGCCAAGAGCTTCTTGGTCGTGTCGATGATCGCTTCCTTGCTGAGGTTGGCATACGGTTTGCCGAGCGTGTGCTTGGTGACGTCCGGGTCCATCTCCATCGACTGCCACCTGTCGACTACCTTCTGTGCGGTGGTCGCGGTGTCGTCGTCGATGTCGTCCTTCTTCAAGACGTGTCCCGCATACTTTTTGATGGCGGCGCCTTCATCCTTCGAGAAGTTGGTCGCGTACAGGTCGTTTCCCCAAGCTTCCCGCAGCTCTTTGGGGGTCGCTCCCATGGCTTTGAGAAGCGGCATGAGTGGAATCTTTGCCTGGCCAACGCGGGTATAGAACACACCTTTTGCAGGATCAAGAAAGTAGTGATGAGACCTGCCTTTGCCCGGAAGGATATTCGCATGCGTTTCGATCTCTCCGTTTTCACGAACGCGGGTGAATGATCCGGAGCGCAACCGCTGCTGGTTGCGCAGCGTATATTCGTTCCCGTTGTGGATGTAAGTACCGCGAGGTGTCATAAACGGCACCGACGCGATAACCTGCTTGCGACTGTCGAGGACCTTGTTGGTCTCGTTGTCGACCAGCTACCAGGTCCCTCGCACACGCCGCCCCTGACTCTGTCCACTGAGGATTGCCTTCTTCTGATCGGCCAGGCTCCATGTCTCCGGGTCGATGTACTCGGGATTGGATAGTCTGAGCGTGTGCCTCTGGTTGGAGACCGGCTCCATCTCCTGCATTGCCTTCAAGACCGAGGCGTACGTGTTGTTCCTGGCCGCCGTGACGTCGCCGAACTCGCGCGGCTCTTCCTTCTCCGGCTTGAGCGGAGTGGTTGGACCTGCTGGCCCAAGCAGATTAGACGGACCTGACGGCCCGAGAAGATTAGAAGATAGCGTCATACCTGCTCTTCTTGTTCGACGGGTACGGGCATCGCGAAGAT
>Ga0180434_10006478_pt1 | contig 13460 bp, 13 predicted proteins | sample SS_ome_7_FD_132453 | JGI IMG/M metagenome (GOLD analysis project Ga0180434, IMG submission 132453) | Hypersaline lake sediment archaeal communities from the Salton Sea, California, USA - SS_1_D_2 metaG | ecosystem: Environmental > Aquatic > Non-marine Saline and Alkaline > Hypersaline >... | reverse complement strand
TTAGCGTACCGGGGGTTCGAATCCCCCCCTCTCCGATCCCTTTACGAGGGTCTCCGTAAGTTCCGTAAACTCAGGAACTTGCGAGAGTTTCTCGATTGTTGACTGGCCCGGTGCCCTCAAACTGCCCTCAAAAGGCGGTTGTTCGGCTGTTCGGCGCAACAAAATACCGGACAGCGCGCAAAATAACCGGACAAGATTCAGGTATATACACTCCCTGAATCCCGTCCGGGTCTTAGAAAAAGGATCGATTCGACGACCCTTCGAAAATATTTTTTCGTCCCGTTTACAGGGCTTCGAACCGGCCCCGCAAAGGGTACGCCGCCGCCCTCTCGGCGTTGTCATACATCGCCGCCATGGGCGAATCTGGGCGGTAGAGTTCCATGTAGACGGCAAAGGTCGCCACGGCTCCACGTGGGGGCGTCAGAGGCGTCTGACGGCCTTCGGTGAGATCCAAACACGCTCGTATAAACCTCTGGCGCCCCACCTCCGGGCCTGTCTTAATCACGATCCAGCTTACGCCCTTTTCAGGGCAATCGTCGGCGCCTGCACCCGCCGCTTTCTTGATTAGCGAGAAAGCGGCCGGATCCGGCGTGCTGGCCTCATGCAAGCCCCATTCGATACGTACAGAACCCGCAACGGCGTCAAACAGAACCACCGATCGGATATACGCATAGCCCTCGGTATCCACGGGTGGCCCGCACACGACGAGCGTTTCGCCTGGCGGAATTGTCCGCGTGACGGGCGGGATGTTATGCTCGTATAGATTCGGCTTCACGCGCCCGTCCTTAATCCAACGTTCCTCCCTCGAAGACATCGATCGGCAGCGCTTCCCCGCCTCCGAGTATCCCGTTTCTGTCGTACACATGCACCGTGCCCTGGGTGATGGTAGTGTTGTAGTGGTTAGTTATCTGCTGCACCGCCTCGGCCACTTGGGCGCCGCGCTCGGCGGCTTGTGGTATCCGGCTCGGGATATCCTCGCTTGGGCTGAACTCCGCGCCCTTTGCGATGTCGCGGGCTCTCAGCAGTTGATGCCCCCGTATCTCCCGCATTCGTTCGCGGACCTTTTGCCTGGTTATCAGCGATTCCCCCCCCCATGCTTCGGCCGGATATGCGTGACGCCTCTCAACCCCGATTACTCCTTTGTCTTCCATGTGTTTTAACGCGTTCGCCAGATTCTCAGCCTCGTCCAGCAACGCGCGTAGGTCCGCGAGCGGCATATCTTCTGGTATCGTGCCCGCCCCGATCAAACCCTCTCTGGTAAGCTCCTCCGCGGAATGCTGCACGGCCCCAACGGGCTGCGGTCCGGCGGCGATCCGTCTCTTTATGGCGGTCTGCGTTTTTGACAAGGCGGCTATCTGCCGCTCGGCGTCCGCGATCATGTTGGGCTTTGTTTCCCGCAGCTTATCGATTGTCGGCCGGATGTCGCTTGGTTTATCGAATTGTGCGCCCGTCACGCCCAGTTGCGCGGCCAGCTTGGCTTCGCTGAAGTCCAGCCCGCCCATGACAGCCATCGGCGCCGTCTTCTCCGCCGTGTCGCGAGCGAATCCGGCGCGTTCCATGCGTCGCCGCATCTCACCGGCCGCTTTTTCCGTTTCGGGTGTTAAAGCGTTATAGCTTTGCAGCGTCGTCGCCATCCTCTCTTGCGATGTAGTGAACTTATCGCGGATCTTGTCGATTTGTTGCTGGAATTCCTCGGCTTCCTTTTTGGTTTTTTGAATCTCGTTCCTGATGGATTGAAAGAATGCAATGACTCCAGCGATCGCCGCCCCCGCGCCGACCATCCCCAGCAACGCCCCAGAGATCCCCTTGATCCCCTTGGCGACGTCCACGCCGATATTGGCCATGCTGGCCAGCATCGGATTGAACTGCCCCAGGATCCCGGTAATCGCCGTCTTGGCCGAATCGTCAAATTGGTTCGTCGCCTGCGCCGTCTGCTTGATCGCGGGCGCCGCCTTTTTGTGCGCGTCGGTCAACTCAACCAGCCCGTCCGTTTGCGGCTTGAGCAGAACCTTGCCCGACTGGGCGCGCCGCGCCGCCGCCGCGGCTTTGTCCATTTCACGAGCCGCCTTGCCCGCTTCTTTCGCGACGTGCGCTTGCGCGTTCGCCATATCCCCCGCCGCTTCAGCCCCGCGCGTTTGCGCCGAGGCGCCGGATTGCGTCGCGCTGGCGGCTGACGAGGCCGACGCCGCCGACTGCCCCTGCGCCGCCGCCGCCCGCTGGGCGGACTGCGCCTGATCCACGCCGGCCGTGCCGACATCAGTGACCGACTGGCGAGTCTTCTTGAGTTCGTCGCGAGCTTTCGTCGCGCCCGTGACTTCAACGGGGATATCTACTTTCTTGGCCATGGCTCGTTATCCGCCTTCAAAGATACGACACGCCGGAACGGCGCCGCCGTTCATCCTGTGAAACGACGGCGCCGCTCGGCTAGAACAATTTGCGTCAGACCAGCACTGAGGCCGGCGTATTCGTAACCGGAGCAACGTGCGGTTTCGTAAGATCGCACGTCACGCCGCACAGGGCGTTGCCGGTTCCCGCGACCGTGAGCACGGGACGCTGATAGCGCATCCGTGAACCTGCGGCCCGACCGCCTGTGCGAATTCCGATCGTCGGGATGGCCCCGTCGTCGTCGCCGTCGAGAGACGTAATCGCGGCGCCCGTGATGTCCGCCCATCCCGTCGAACCGTCCGCCGATTCCTGAATCTTCAGATCAACGCCGGTAATCCCCGCGTCGATCGCGCCGGTTGTCAGTGTGTAGCTGACTTCGTCGTGATCGGCCGTATCGATCGCATCGCCGTTAACGGCGCCGGCCGCTCTCGACGCGGGCTGAATCGCGTTGACCTTCTTCGTTACTTCCAGTGTTCGTTCCATGGTTATCCTCTTTTCAAATTCACGTTTCCAGCTTCACGTTTCTGACTTCGTCGGTATCGAGGGACGGCTTACGAAGCCGCCGTCACAACACGTACCGACATGTTGTCATCCAAATGTGCGATTCCCTGGGGCACATCCAGCAGCATGGCGACTTCGCCTTCGATGAACTTGACATGCTCGCTAATGCGTAGCTCAGCGCCAGCCGGATTCCGATACATCTCCATGGCGCGCGGGATATTAGCCAGCACCCCAATCGCCGTGCTCACCGCCGTGTCCGCCATCTTCGGCGCCGCCTGGGTGACTTCGGCCGGATAACCGCAAAGCACGCGTTGCGGCTTCTCCCCCTTGGTAAGAATGTCGGCGATCGGCCTGTCATTGGCGTCACGCACCCCAAGGAAGTTCCAGAAGATTTCACGATGCAAATACCACTTGCAGGATTCATCGTCGGCGATGTCCGGCAACTGGCCGGCCGCTTTCGTGGGATACTTAACCGACTCGTCGATGATCTTCTGGAAAGTCGTGTCACCGCTGTCGGCCGTGACCTTGAGCCCGCTCGTCAAGTTGAACAAGCCTCGCACTCGGGCGTAACTCTCGCTGGCGTCGCCGACGAATGCATTCTGGTCGGTTGCGTAACTCAGTGCGCTTCCCAATTCCCCGGCGACATAATCGCCCAACGCCACCGCCAGGTTGGCATTGTTCATCATCCAGCGGTCGAGATACGCCAGCACGGAGTACCGAGGCATCTCCGTCCGGATTCTGTCGCCCTTCAGTTCGCTTTCTGTCGGGCCGCCCCCGTAATCCGGATAGTAGACCGTCGCGCCTTGCGAGCGGCGAACGCGCGAAACCGATTCTCCCTGCACCGGCCACACACGCACATTCCGCTCGAATACTCCGTACCGCTCCGCATTGTCCACGATGCCCGCGAGCATTACTTCGGGCATCAGGAAACCGCCCTCGGCACCAGATTGCGGGTTAATGGACGCGAACTGCTGATCTTCCGCCAGTGCCTTGACCGCTGCCGGCCCCTGGGCCACGGCGGCGACGAACCGGCCGAAAGTCTCCGCTGCATCGCGATTGTGAAACGGCCCGACGTAACCGCCGCCTGAATGGTAGTGGTCCGCTAGCTCGTGGAATCTCTGACGATACCCGGACTGGGTGCGTTCCAGGTCGCTTCGCATCGTCGCGATTTCGCGCGCCGCGTCCTTGAATCTGGCCTGTGTAGTCTCGTCGAGATCGCTGAAGCGCTCGTCGATTTTGTCGAGTACATCACTGAGCAGACCGGCGAACTGGCGGTCCTGCCCCGACTCGAACATTTCGCTGAATCGTTTTTTTGCCATCCTTGGCTCCTTCGGTTATCCGGCGCTCCCGGATACGGGCTTGTGCCGGTTGTGTTTAAGATCATGGATTCATCCTTGGGGACGGCGATGGCGCCGCCCTCCACGTTTGCCCCGGCGGCCTCGACGGACGCCGCTTCGTTCGCGCTCAGTCTCGACATCATCCTCATCATCGATGTCGGCGGCTGCGTAGTCAGCGTCATCATCGTGATCGCGCAGACCGTCCTGTTCGTCCGCTTCCAGATCCTCCAGCATCTCGGCGGACTCTTCACCCCAAGGGTAGAGCAACACATCAACCACCGATTCAGCGGCAGCGCGCTTCAAGCCGCGCAAGCCGCGTTTCCACTGGGTTTCGATCTCGGATCGCAGTTCGCCGATTGCGGCGCCGTCGCTGGAGACCCGACAGACCCGCGCGAATTCGCGGCGAATGTCTGCCAGGTCTCCGGCCAGCGCGCTAACGGCCGCGTGGATTCCGGTCATGGCGCCGTCTTGGAGCGTGCTCGTCTTCATTGTTTCTTTCCGAATTCGGCGACGCGCTCACGCAAATCGTCTAACTCGCCGCCGGCGTCCTCGGTTGTTTCTGATGCGTCGCCATCAACGCCGTCTTCGCCAAAGTCCTCGCGAAACGCCTGAGCGGCGGATATCAAGCCGTCGTCGGTCTGCAACGCCGTGATGACGCTGTCTATCAAGTCTTGAATGAACTCTGCTTTCTGCTCGCGGAGCGTGCGACACATCGCGGCGGCTTCGGTGACGCCGCCATCGGACGACAGTTTTTGCACCTCTTCGCGCAACGCCGCGATTTCCGTCTTCAGGGGCGCCAAGGCCGTTTCGACAAACGCCGCCCCGGCTTTCGCCGCCAGTTTTGCATCGGGATCGTCGGCCACATCAACGACGGAGATCTCCACCAACTCGATTCCCAGGAAACCATAGGCCTCCGTAGCGCCCGCGTCTTTCATCTTGCGGGCGAACCAGGGATCAAGGTCTTTGTCGTCCGCACGAACCCAGCGCGCTTGGTGCGACGTCCAACCAATCGAAATCGAATTGAGCATCCCTTGTTGCACCAACGCCCAGGCCTGTTCGGCCAGGTCTGTCCCCTCGGCAAGCTGCGCTTCAAAATACAAGCCCTTCTGACGATCCACCCTGAGCACGTCCACGCGGCCGATCGTGGCGAAATCGCTCACTTGCCCGTGCTGCGCCAGCAAATTAGGTTTCGCATTGGGATTGGCTTTTAGCCAATCCTCCACCGCCTTGGGGTGAATGATCCGCTTGGATCGCATCACACCGAACGTATTGGCGTAGCCGCGTATCCGTCGTTTCTGATCGTCGTCGCCGGCGCGTTCGATTGAGACCGGCATAGCGGCTCGGATAACGCCGTCCGCGTCGCCTTTGTGTTGATCTTCATGGTTCATGCGTTTGTCTCCTCGCGCCGACGTGTGCCGGCGATTCGCCGTTCTCCGTTGTCGGCGACGCCCGTGTTCGATATCATCGTTTCCGTAGGTGTATTTGCGTTGCGGCTCTGCCGAACTGAACATTCGGCAGGGTCGCTTTCGTTGGCGTCGTCGTCGCTGTCGTATTGCCGGTGTAACGTGTCGGCGTGTGATTGGGCGTTCCGTGCAGCAAGCTCGCGGACTTCGCGGCGCAGCCTCTCATAGCCGCCCTTGGTTACGACCAAGTCATGCCCATCTTCCACGCTGCCGTCGTATTGTCCGACCATAACGGATACGGCGAACGTACTATCGTCGGCGTCTGCTTCCGACTCGGCAGACGCCGTCGAAGCGATTTCTTTCCCGGCATCGGCCGCGTTAGCCGCACATTGCACGCCGTCCTGGCACGCCGCGAGCGTGTTGTCATCGGGTTTATCGCTCAGGATGTCTTCGCACTTCGACAGTTCACACGACAAGCCGAGAATGAATACGCGCGGTAGCGGCCGCAAGCGGTCCGCGATATTGAGGATTTCGGCTTCCTTGGTTTTGCCTTCGGCTTCGGCGCGTTCCGTCTCGCTGGCCGCTCCATGCTCTCGCAACGCCGAGGTCAGAAAGCTGCTGAGCTTCGCCGGATCCTCCATCCACCTATTAAATACGTCGATGAGCAGTTCGGCGTCACGACCGGCGTCTGCCGCGAGGGCTTCGCAAGCGCTTAGCGAGCAGCAATCGTCCCATTCGTCGGACTGCTCGGTTTCCTTGATCAGCTTATGAATGATCCACAGCTTGCGGGCCAGGAGCCGCAGCGAGTCGGGTAATAAACTCGTAATCTCTGCCCGAGGTTGCCCCGTGCTGTCATCCTCTTCCGTCCAAATTCGTTGGTCATCGATCGGCACAAAATGTGCTATCATCTCATCACCTCTGGTTGCGATTCGGTCGTTTCGCCGCCCGGGACCGCCCCGAGCAACGGTTAATCACTTTGCGGCGGCATAGGAATCTCTTTCGCTTCCGTCACCGTGATAAACAGCAGCGAATCCTTATGCGTGTTCAACGTGTAACGGGCCGCACAGGCTTCCGGTGTAAGCGAAAGCCGCTTGATCGCCCGCGCCACGGTTATTTTGCGCCGCAGGGAATCGGCCTTATTCTTCCGCGTTATCACGGACACCGCGACGCTGCTTTGTTCCTCCCCGTCACGGACGGCCCTTAACCCGATCCGGAAGTTTTCAGGATCGGCGAGCACGATCGCGAAGTGCTCGATGCCTACCAGGTCCAGGTCTTCCTTGCGCATGGTGAGCGTACCGTTTTTGCCGAGAGCGCACTCACCCTCTTCAAGCCCAGCTTTACACAGGAACTGCCCCGGCTCGACTACTTCAAACGGACACATAAGCGCCCTCCCTGGCGAACATTCGATCCTTCAATCCGGACGGCGCGCGAGATCCAAGGCCAGCACGGCCCACGTCGTCCGGAGGCATACGCGCTACGCCCCCGCATTACGATTCGATAAGCAGCACGGGATCCGCCGAGACGCACGCCGGATACATCCGACTGCGCCCGGCGGGCCCACACGGGGTAATTGGGAGCAGGCAAGCTCGACCCAGCCGAATGAGTTATTCCCAACCGCCCGGCGCCGCCAAAGCGACGCCCCTGGACACGGCGACAGTCACCGTATGGAGGTTCGTGATTATCGTGATATTCGTGCTTTCCTGGGCTTCCTTGGAGTTCCGGGTTATCTACCCCCGTCCAAGCCGCGCCGCGTCGCACAGCGGGCGTTTCTGGGCTTCTCAGGCGATTCTGTGCAGTCCGCATGATTATCGCGCCCTCCGCATCAGCGACAGATTCACACGCCCGTCCTGCACTCGCTGTTGGATCGTCCGAAGGCTACGCCATTTCCGGCCCTCGCGGGCGGCTCGGCGGGATAGACGAGCGTGAGCGGCTTTGACGTCCCAACCGCGCTTGAGCAGCTTGCATAGCTCCCGCCATAGAACGCCGTCCACAGGCCACGTGCCGCGTTCCCGCCCGCGATTGTCGATCAACGCCCCCAAGCCGCGCTCGAGATAGCGGCTAGTCCATCGCAGAAACGTTCGGAGCGTCAGCCGCGCGCCCCACCAGCCGGACGCACAATTCAAATAGCGTTCTTTTCCCGATTCGATTTCACCGCGTTCGAGACGGGCGTAGTCGCGGTATTCGAGCCATGTTTCAATCAAGACGGCCTGCATCGCCAGCCGCCGAACCTTTCGTTCCGACAACCGCGCGAACAGGCGTTTGGGCAAGACCCGCTTTACAAGCCGCCGATCCCCGTCCGGTTTTTCGCGTAACTCCATCAGAGCGTCCTGGAGATACGGATCATTCTGTCGGCGCCGCGGTCTCGGCATTTCTAGCCCACCTTCCGCATCAATTCGCCGCCGGAGGCCGCGTCGATTTCCGCCGCGACCGAGCGCCCGGCCGTCATTAATAACGCCTTGCGTAGGTGTTCGACTTCGATGGTCTCAGGCGGCTCGATAAGGTCAGCCGCCTGTCGTAGTACCGCGATCGCGAAGCCAAGCAATCCGTACTCATGGACGTTCGCCAGATCGGTTAACCAATTGCACGCCGCCCGCGAGAGCAGTTTCACGCGGTTATTCCGCGTGATGGTGATTATGTCTGCGACCGTGTATAGCGAGCCGTCGTCGTCGTATGCCCCGTCTCTCACAATGTCGAATACCGGGATCATTCGTCGAATCATTTGCGGCGCGATCGGCGTGCGGTCTCCCGATTTGGTCTTCGTGAGCAGCTTGTAGAAATTCTCGTCGCCGAAGAACACGATCGGCATACAATGCTGTCCGCTCGGATCGCTGCCGTCGTGCAGGTCGCGCAACAACTCCAAGCCCGACGCGGATAGCTTCTGACATTCATCCACAATCAGGACCGTGTTCCGGCGCTTGCGCAGCCATTGCTTGATTGAATCCAACCGCCGACGATGCGGTCTGGCTTTCATCGGCCGCAACTCCTGAATCACGTCGCACAGCAATTCAGTCACAGTGCGCCGATCGGCGGGCGCATCCTCAATCCGTAGCAACACCACGCTGCCGCGCTCCTGCGCGAACGCCCGGGCATGAGCAGTCTTTCCCGATCCTGGCGGCCCGACAATGACCGGCATGGTATTGTTGCGGATGCCGGCCTGGATGGTTCCCCAGATCTTTTTCGTGAGTTCGATCCGGGCGTGTTGTCTGAAATCATGGCGGCCGGCCCGCGCCCGATCTTCCGCCAGGAACGTATCGATCAGCCGGAACACTTTCGGCTTGTCGCCTTTGTAGCGACCGTTCAGCGTTTCCGACAAGACGGATTGCGACACGCCGACTTGTTCGGCCAGCTTGTTCAGCGGATAAAGCTTGTTCGGATCTTTGGGACTGGGATGATCTTTCCGCCAGTCCTGCAACTCGCCGGTGAGATGTTGCTCGATTTCAGGGGTTAGCGTCTGCCCGTCTGTCAGCATGCGAAACTCCATTCTCGCATTCTGTCCGATGATCTCGAAACCGTCAGACTGCCCATCCATGGGCGCGTGGTTTCGGTCGTTGTCTTGTGAATTACTCATCCCGCACACCCCCAGGCGTCCTCTTCAACCGGTGTGATTTCATCGCCGTACACCTCCGCGAACAGATCCCCGGGATTGATATCCAACAGCGGATCGGGTTGTGTGGAGCGGTCCGAATCCGCCTTTTTCGCGAGCGTATCGAACGGGTTTTCATCGAGATTCGAACGGCGTTCGACGCGGCGTCCCGCCCGTGTGCCGGCCGTACCTTGTCGCCGTCGCTCTTCACGTTCCAGACGCTTGGCGTCCTTGACCAGGTCGGGCCGCACCAGCGTAACCGGCGGCGTTTCAGGCTCGGGAAGCTGCTTGCGTTGCTCGGCTTCGCGCGCCATGGCATGCCGTCGTTTGGCCTGGAGGATTTGCGTTGTCGGCGTTTCCAAAAGGAAATCGCGAGCCGGCATATAAGCCTTCATTTGCTTGCGATAACGCGCCTTCGCGCGCATCGCTTCGCGCAAGTCTTCCTGCGTAGCGCCGCTTAGACGCGTGTTGTGTGCGTAACAAATCGGACGCCCGTCTTCCTGGCAGACCGTCACGCGGTCAACCCGATCCGGATCTATCCGCAACCAGACCTCACGGCCCTGAAGCTTCCAGATCGCCTCATCCTTTTGGCCGTAGAGAACGTGCTTGTATCTAATGCCGTCACGGTGGACTTTGACCGGACCGACCGTGCGGCAACAAAGCAGGTCTAGCAGAGAGTCATCGACACGCCGTATCGGCCCACGGAATTGCTCCATGATTTGATTCGGCGACAGGCCGTATGTGCCGTCGCCCGATTGTTCGGTCGCGTGATATTCATCCAGGAAGATCGCGAACGCCTCGCGGACTTCCTCGACGGTCGGCAGTTCGTCGATTCGCTCTTTTGTCCAGCGGTCCATGCCCTCGGGGCGTTCATCCGGCGAGCCGCCCCAAAAGCACCAGAACCAACGATCGAAACCGTTTTTGACCTTGTTCCAAAGGCTCTCGATTTGTTTCGCCCACGAATGATAGGGAATCGACGTGTGGGTCTGAACACCGGTTTGCGCGAAAACCGAGCCGATACGCTTGTCGGCGAAATAGTTGCGTTGTCGCTTTGTGCCGCGTCGCGCCCCTGTCGCCGCCTTGTAGGCCTTGCCGTTATCGACGATCGCGTGTTCCGGCGCGCCGTGGCCGCGCATCGCCATTCGGATTCCGGCCAAGATGCCGTCAGCGGATTCGGTCGATCGCACGTCCCATCCGACCAGCATCCGACTGCGCATATCATTGATGCCGGTCAGAATCACTCGCGCACGGCGCCAGTTTTTACGATCGTCCGGGACTCGGCACATAATGTCCATCGGGGTTCCGTCGAGACACCACCACGCACTGGCCGCAATCTGCTCGTAATCCCTCTGGATTTTAGGAACGCACGACGCCTCGAATTTCTTCGGGCCTTTGCGTGCATACGTCTTTGCGCCATGCGGAATTTTGCGGTGAATCCACGTGCGAACGGTCGAATAAGACGGCCATTCCCAACCGTGTTCCTTCGCCTCACCCTCGACGTACCGGCAACATTGCGCGATCGATAACTGATTGCGTCCCCCGCGCGTCGCCATGTACATCGAAAGGAATAGCTCGCACGCCTCGGCCGAGCAGCCATGCGGAACTGGGATGCCGTTAACGAAGACTTCCGGCTCTCTCGGCGGCTTGCCGCGCCCGTCGATATCCTTGCCGTAAGACATCTTGTGCTGTAGCGCGTAATACTGCGATCGGCTGCAAGGTAGACCGCGCTCGCGCGCCCAAGCTCCATGGACGGCAATGAAGGCTTCCCAGCTAGCGCCCGACGACGGCGACAAGCTGGAATGCTCCTGATCGAACCGATGCTTCATCCGTTCGAATTCCAGGAAATCCAGCATCTTCTGACGCTTACGATTGCTCGCCTCACGCGCGATGCCTGGAAGCTTCGCTTGCGGCATGCCTTGGGCGTATTGCTGGACCGTTTCCCCGTTCGGTAACAACGCGTCCCCGCGCACATGCCACCGCCCCCCAACCTTTTCAGCCTGCTCCTCCGGAAGCCGGCCGATCCACGCGACACGCCGCTTCCGCGCCGCCTTGCCTCGCCCCCCGAACACCACGGATAACCGCGACGCTTCGTATCGCCCGTAAAGCCGCCACGCCGATTGCGCGTCGTTGGGCGTTGCTTCGCGAGATTCGAGTCTGGCGACGTCCATTAGGTTGATCCCGACAAGCAGCCGCTTAAGCGCACGCGGCCTTGCGGACATTTTCCGCTGGCGATTCGGCTATCAACGACCGCACTGGCGCCCTCAAAGCCTTGGCGATGCGCTTGGCGGTATGAAGCCCGACGGCGCGTCCGTGCCTTGCTTTCTGAAGCGTTTGGTCGCAGATCCCAGCCCTTTGTTTGAGATCCCCCAGGGTCAGGAGTCGGCCAATTCGGGCTCTTTCCAGCGACTCAACATCCAAAATGACTAAATCGATCTTGGGCATATCTGTATTCATAAACATTAATAAATGTTTAGTCAACATTATTTTCTTAAATTTCTTTCCCATATTTTTGTTGCCGACTACTCCGGCACGCGTTTAAGATTCCGGCAACGTCAAGCTATGGCACGTAAAGCGACACATATAAGCTTCGGGGCGTTTCTCCGTGAATCCAGGAAACGGCGCGGTCTTACCCTTACAGAGGTGGCCCTGGCCTCGCGAGATATTGCGCGACACCCATCCGGCTCTATCAGCCATCCTCATCTCAGCCAGATTGAAAATGGCAGGCCGATCGCCGTAACGCTTCCCAAGGTTCTAACCCTATCAGCCCTTTATATGCTCTTCCCCCATCAGATAATTGACCAAGCCCCGGACGCTTTGCGTACAGCGCTTAACGCGGCCCTCGCCGAATGGGAATCGGAGGGCAAACCACAGCCCCTGTTCGTGCGTTATTTGCCGCGAGTTGTGCGCGAGGTGGATGGGGAAATCGATCGACTGCTTGAACCGCTTGCACAATCCGTGAGCATACCTTTGGGGGATGAAATCAGGGCGCGTTGGCGTATACGCCAGGGGCTTGTTCCCGTCGTGATGCCGCTATTTGTACACGCTAATCCGAAGATCGCACGGGATTTCTGGAATGTTGACGCGGCCGAGGAGGCTCTCCCTTGGCGCCCGCCCACCAAATGGTGGCATGTTCTCGTCTCCGAATTCACCGATTGGATTCTGTACGAGAAACGAGCCTTCCCCGATGCCCTCGGGATTATCGAATCTTGGACGATAGATTTTTCAAGCGGTGTTGAAGGTTCGGAGGGAACGGAGCTGATCAGTTGTTCGTTCAAAGATCGTACCTTGAATACTGTATACAGCTTCCGTGATGCTCCGATTGCGGCCGTGCGCGCCATCCGGTGGCGCCAGACCGCGAGGCTTCTGCGCAGTTCGATTCCCAACGGATCCTGGGCGATCAGAGAAGCCCCGGATTCCCCGGATCCTGTTGACGGCTTGCTGGATTACTTTGCGAGATTGATCACGCCGCTGCATGTATCCCCCGTAACAAAGCCTGGCAACACGCCCGCTGAACTCGTGAAGCTGTTTCTAGAACTCAGGAAAGCCATCCCGACATTAAAGACCGATGCGCCGGTGGCAAATCAATCGTTAATCCGTTCGCTCGCCTCTCTGGTTGACCGCGCCAATGAACCCTCGTAGAGCTACGCTATGCCCCCGATAGTTCTTGAACTGCAAAGGTTTGCTGCCGATGACAAGGTAAGCGTTTCCAACCTCCTGAGAAGGGCTCTGATTGTAGCTACGAAGCTCGACATCCCCGATTTCATTGTTTGGATACAGCGCGAGGACTCCGGTTATCAATCGGTAGATGTGTCTCAGTTGCCCGAGTACCGCCGGCTTAGAGCAGAGGTAAAGGCTAAAAATCCTTATCATGGCTGGATTCCCGTTGTGATCGAGAATCCTGAAGAAGCTGAAGCGTTATCCGACGCCCCATGCGCTACTGCGGTGAGCGAGTTGGAAGCTCTTCTTGAAGAAAGTGTAGGCCCGTTACACGTGGCCTTCGACGGACAAACGACGATGGAGTTGATGAGGTCTGCGGATCTCCCCATCCCGCCTGTGCGAATCATCAGCAAAGCCCAAGTTAAACACCTGCTAGATTCTATTCGCAACCACATACTCAAATGGGCCCTCGAACTCGAACGCAACGGAATTCTTGGAATGGATATGAGCTTCACAGAAGAGGAGCGCAGACGAGCAAAACATGATATCCATATCGAGAATTTCACTGGCGTTCTTGGCAACGTATCCTCGTCC
>Ga0180434_10006476_pt1 | contig 13462 bp, 13 predicted proteins | sample SS_ome_7_FD_132453 | JGI IMG/M metagenome (GOLD analysis project Ga0180434, IMG submission 132453) | Hypersaline lake sediment archaeal communities from the Salton Sea, California, USA - SS_1_D_2 metaG | ecosystem: Environmental > Aquatic > Non-marine Saline and Alkaline > Hypersaline >... | reverse complement strand
TCTCTCGCTCGGGTCATGACTGCCTCCTTTCGTTGATTCTCCAACTTCTATCGGAAAATCAGGAGGTTACATGACCCTCTTTCGGTCAATTACCCTTTTTCAATTTGGTTCGTATAGGTGCGGGATATACGTACCTGTCCGAACTTGATCGAGAACGACCCGGCAAGACTTGCCCTTGAACTTGCAGGGAACCGTCGCAGAGCAGACTGGGCCTCTTGTCGTCATGGGGGCTACGATAACCGTGCGGACGTGATGATTCATCTCGTCGGGAGAGATGACGAGACAGGGTCGCACCTTCTTGATCTCATGGCCTATCGAGAATGTGAGTTCCTGTTCACTCCCGAACAAGTCACGTTGGGCTTGTTTGCGAACGAGACGCCCTCATCCATTTTCTCGCGGCCTTGATGCCTGCCTGCAGGGCCTCTCTGTTCATTTCTTCCGTCCCGGCGGGCACGCGGGCGAGGACCGCCTCTTCCAGGGATTTCAGGGGCACGATCTTGGTGATGGCTGTCAGGGCGCCCAGCGCCACGATGTTGGCCACCCCTTCCCTTCCGATCTCTGTACGTGCGATCCGGGTGAACGGGATCGCGGCGGCCCGCGTGGTTGGCATCTGTTTGACAAGGGTGGCGTCCACGATCACGGTTCCCCCCGGCTTCAAGTCGAAGAGGTAGGTGTCACAGGCGCTTTGATTCATCGCCAGCAGCACGTCCGGTTTGACCGCCTTCGGATAGTCGATCTCCTCGTGGCTGACGATCACTTCCGACTTGCTGGCTCCACCCCTCGCTTCGGGGCCGTAGCTTTGCGACTGGCAGACGAATCGATCCGGATGAAGGCCGACCGCCTCGGCAAGGATGATCCCCGCCGTCACCAGCCCCTGGCCTCCCGACCCGCTCAACCGGATCTCGTAGCGCCCCTTCACGATGGCCTCCTTGCGGAAGAACCGAAGCCCGGGTCAGGACCCGGACGCAAGACGTATCTTCGGTTTGTTTTCCTTCTCTTCCAGGCGGGCCCTGGCCGCCTCCCGGACCTTCCGGTATTCGCGCACGTAGATGGGAAGGTCCCGGTCCGCGAGTATCCCTATGGTGAATTTGCCCCGGAGATCTTCCTCGGACATCTCCGCCGCCTTCTCCACACGCACAGCCGCATCCTTCTGCCACCTGAGCATCTCCACCGGACCGCCCATCCCGTTCTTCTTGCCGTACTGGGTCGGGCAGTGGCTGATGACCTCGACCACCCCGAAGCCTCGCTTCCTGATCGCCCGTTCGACCAGGTCGTCCAGCTGTGTCGCATGGTAGACGGTCCCACGAGCAACCAGGCTTGCCCCGGCTGTCACGGCCAGTTCTGCAATCGAGAAGGCGTGCTCCACATTTCCGAACAGGGCCGTCGTCGCCCGAGCGCCATACGGTGTGGTGGGGGAATACTGCCCTCCCGTCATCCCATAGGTGCTGTTGTTTACGATGATCGCGGTCAGGTCGAGGTTACGCCTGGCAGCGTGGATGAAGTGGTTCCCGCCGATGGCCGTAGCGTCGCCGTCGCCCATGATGACGATCACCTGAAGCCTCGGGTTGGCCAGCTTCACCCCGGTGGCAAAGGTCAGGGCCCGGCCATGTGTGGTGTGGAGGGTGTTGAAATCCACGTAGGCCGGAAGTCTTCCCGCGCAGCCGATCCCGGAGACGAGGACGATCTCGTCCTTTTCGTAGCCTGTCCTGTCGATGGCGCGAATCAGGGACCCGAGAAGGATGCCGTTGCCGCAACCCGGGCACCAGACGTGTGGGAACTTCTTGTCGTGCCGCAGGTATTCGTGAATCAGCGCGGTCACCTGTGCCATAGAAGGTCCTCCCAAATCGAGAATTTCCGCTACATCTTCGTCAGGCGGACGAGAATCTCGTTGGGTGTGATCAGATTGCCGTCGATACGCCGGAGTGTCTCCACTCTGCAGGCGCCCTTGTTGACCCGCTTCACCTCTCTGGAGATCTGTCCCCTGTTGAGTTCGGGAACCAGCACGGCCTTCACATTCCGAAGGTACGGCTCGACCATGGAACGGGGAAAGGGCCACAGGGAAGAAAGCTGGAGCAACCCCGCCCGGACACCCTGGGCCCGTGCGTCCCGGACGGCCCGGCGTGCCGAGCGCGCCACCGAACCGTAGGCGATCACCAGCATCTCCGCATCCTCGGCGTGTTCCTTGCGTACGACGTGAATCTCCTCAAAGCTCTGCTCGATCTTCCGGTGAATCCGATTCTGGAAGACCTGTGTTTCATCGGATCGCTGGGTAGGGAACCCGTGGGTGTCATGGACCAGTCCGGTCACATGGTAACGGTACCCATCGCCGAAGGCCCCCATGAGAGGAACCCCACGAGTGTTGTCCTCATAGGGGATGTACCACTCGGGCGGCATGTTCGGCCGGATACGGTCCACGACCTCCAGCTCTTCCAGGGGTGGAAGCCGGACCTTCTCCCGTGTATGTGCCACCACCTCGTCCATCAACAGGATGACGGGCGTGCGGAACTTCTCGGAGAAATTGAAGGCCTTCACGGTCAGGCAATAACAATCCAAGGTCGTGGAGGCGCACAAGACGATGATGGGATGATCGCCGTGGGTCCCCCAGCGGGCCTGCATCACGTCCGCCTGGCTCACGCTGGTGGGAAGCCCGGTGCTCGGTCCCCCGCGCATGACGTTCACGATCACGCAGGGCACTTCCGCCACACAGGCGAATCCCAGGTTTTCCTGCATGAGCGAAAACCCCGGGCCGCTCGTGGCGGTCATGGCCTTGGCCCCCGCGAGGGAAGCACCGATGACGACACCGAGACTCGCTATCTCATCCTCCATCTGGATGAAGGTGCCGCCCCTGGCCGGAAGCTTCCAGGACATGTCCTCGCTGATTTCCGTTGCCGGCGTAATCGGATACCCGGCGAAGAATGTACACCCTGCCGCCAGCGCACCCTCCACCACGGCCTCGTTTCCCTGCATGAGAACGCCCTGCCCGTTCCTGGTTCGCTGACCCACAGTCCCCTCTTGCGGCTTGGAATCTTTCATTCTGTTTCTTCGTCTTGCCTGAATTTCCTGGAGACTCTGGGGCGGACGCTGATGGCGAAATCAGGGCAATGGATCTCGCACCAACCACACCCGCTGCAAAGGTCTGAGCGGGCAACCAAAGGGGGCCCCTCCTCGGACGTCTCCAGACACCCGCAGGGGCAGAATGCAACACAGATTCCACAGGACTTGCACCAGGCTTCAAAGATGTCGATTCGGTATTGCCTGGCCGGTTCGGCCGATTCGGCCTCCGTCTGCGGAACGCTCCGAATGTCCGGTGCTTCCAAGGCCCGCTCCTCCATACGAATTGTGCAGGGACTTCCCGCCTTCAACGATTACAACTCATGTGTTGAAAATCGTCCGTATCTTGAACCAGCTTTAGCGATAAACTCTTGTTTTTTGGGGTTTCTTGTCGGTGAGGAAGGGGCCGGGACATGGGGCGGGAAGACGGGGAGCCCGGCAACCGCGGTCTGTCAGGGGTCCTTCTTCGTTGTGGACTTGTCCAGAAAAGACGCAATCCTCTCGCTGCTTTCTTCGTTCAAAATGGACAGAAGAAACTGATCTCTGTCCATATGGGATGCCGTCTGATCGAAGGCTTTGGCAATCGCGTTCACCGTCTGCTTGGTCATGCAGACCGGAGCGTGCGGCTTCGACGCGACCTTGTGCGCCACACTCTTTGCCACCTCCAGAGCGGACCCATCCGCGCAAACCCATTGGGCAAAGCCCCAGGCATACGCCTCGTGGGCGGGCACCTTCTCCGCCAGGATGATGAGCTGATTCGTCCGGGCCGGGCCGATCAGATGCACGAGACGAGGCAGGGTGCCCCAGCTCATGTTCATCCCGTAATCGATCTCCGGGGCCTGAATGTAGGATGATGCGGCCATGACGCGGAAATCCATGGAGCAGGCGAGGGAGACGCCCCCTCCGAGGCAGAACCCTTCGATCGCGGCGATCGTCACCTGGTCCAGTTCCTCCCAGGCCCTGCACATCCTCGGGGCGTACGACATGAGTCTGCGTTTCGCTGGGAGCGAGACCTTCGCCAAGGTGTTGAGCTCCGGATCGCTCAGGTCCATACCGGCGCTGAAGTACCCTTCCATTCCCGTCACGATGACGGCACAAATGTCCGTCCTCTCCCGCAATTCCCGTGCTGCGTCATGGAGTTCTCGAAGAAGGGTCAAGGACATGGCATTTCTCTTCTCCGGCCGCCCGATTCGAACAACAGCGACTGGTGGTTCAGAGGCAACTTGCAGGAACTGCGAAGCCATAGAACACCTCCTCTTGGCCGTGTACTGCATGGGACCCCTGGAAGCCAGGGGGTCAAACCTACACATTTGACAAAGAGTCAGTCAAACCGAAAACCGGGCGGTCTTGTCAGATGTGTAGGTTTGACCCTGACACCTGCCTGACACCTCCGGGAGCATGAGAACACGCGCTTTGCTCAGAGAAACATACAGCAGGATGCCCGACGGCAATCGTGAACCGGCATTGGCGTCAGCAGAGTATAGCAGGGTTGTTCGATGACAGGGGCGGGGAGCCAGGGGGCCTTTGCCCTTTCGCCTTTCGCCTGCTGTTCAGGCCAGGGCCTCTGCTACAGCCGCCTCGAGCTGCTTGAAAAACTCGTCCAGCGTGGTCTGCTGGTAATCGAGGAGTTTCTGGGATTCCGCGGTGTCGTACCAGTTCATCCAACCCGGCCGGTCCAGGAAGTCCATCTCCTCGACGGGGATCTCCATGATCTCCGCCCATCGCCGGACATACTCCTCCCCGGTAACGCGCCAGGTGGGCCCGCCGGAGATGATCAAGGTTTTTCCGAGAGCCTCCTCCACGCCTACAAGAGAGACCATGGCCGTCACCAGGTCGGACAGGGCGACGAGCTCGATCCGCTGATCGGCCTGGAAGGGCCAGGGCTCCGGAGGATCGAGGAAGGCGGGAATCGAGATGGCAGCGATTCGGAGGTTGACATACGGGAGGTCCGAGGCCTTCAAGTCTTCTTCCGAAACGAGCTTGCTCTCGGCATAGATGTCGATCGGCGCGGCCGGATGATCAGGCCCGATGAGGTCGGTGGTGGCGGTGGTGTCCCCGTAGACCGAGATAGAGGAGGCAAAGACCAGCTTGGGGGGCTCGCTCAGGGAGGAACAGGCCTCCATCACGCTTCGCGTCCCGTCCACGTTGATACGGAAGGTCCTGTCCCGGTCCACTTCGGCCGCCGGAGGAAGGATGGCAGCCAGGTGAAAGAGCCAGTCCACGCCTTCGAACGCCTGCTTCAGGGAGGCCGTGTCCATGATGTCGCCGGGCATGACCCGCGTATTCTCCCACCCGTCGAAGAAGCTGAAGTCGCAAGAGGGCAGGTCCAGGATACGCAGGGCATGGCCTTTCTCTCGAAGGGCCTCGGCCAGCCCACGACCGAAATTACCGGCCCCACCCGTGATCAGGATCTCTGACATCGTCTCTCCTATCCCCCACCCAGCATGGGCAATACCTTGATCTCCTCTTCATCCATCAGCTGGGTAGCCGGATCCTCCAGGTCCCTTCCGGTTCCCATGACGAGGATGCCTGCCTTGAAGCAATGGTTGTCGGTGTCCCAGATCTTCTCCGGAAAGCAGTGTCCGAATTCGCGCCCGATTTCCACGAGCAGGGCTCCGTAAGTGGCCTGGTCGGCCAAATCGAACGGAACGTTTTCTTCCCCTGCAAAGTCCTTGAGGGGGCCCATGAATCTCACCAATACCTTCATGTTCCCTTTCCACCAACGATCGGGAGGTGCATTTGCCTACGTCATGATGACGGTGCGCTCCTTCAAGGCCCCACCGAAAACCTCCACCGCCTCGATGAACTCCTCGATCCTTTCTTTCACATCGTCGAGGTCCTCATCTTCCCATGCCGACTCCAGATTCTCTGCGACCTCGAAGACCGGAATGGCGATGGTCGTACCATTCTTGGTGCGCAAGGTCGCCTTGTTCTTGAAAGATCCAAGGGCCTCGCAGGCCTTTGCCAGTCCTTCTACCAGGCCCCCGTCGACCTTGTCCGACGACTCGAGGTCCGAGGCGATCTGCCCCACCTTCTCGAGGGCACTCAATAGATACTCTTTTCCGTTCATGCTCCCACCCTTTCCAGAGACCTACGTGTGCAGGTCCTTTGCGGCCTCGCTCAGGCCGAGGGCCTCAAGCTTCTCTTTTTTTGGTATACCGTTCTCATCCCATTGTCTCAACTCGTAGTACTCTTTCAACTGGTACTCAAGATCTGCGGCCTTGCCCGCTGACCCGCCCTCGGCCAGAGGGGAGACGAGCCGCAAGGGCAGTGTGTCGTCCTTGCGGGTGATGCCTTCCCTGCACGCAAAGGCCCGCTGCAGGTTGGTGATCCGCTCGCCGGCCTGCAGCATTGTCTGCGCGTTGTGCGGGATACCCGTGGTGATGGCCATCAGGTTTCCAAAGTGAGAGGGCGGAATACCCATGCCCGCAAACATGCAGACCCCAACGGAGTTGTAGATAGCGCTCAGATCCTGATGCACCTTCGCCGCAAGGCCCTTGCCCTTCTTGTCGAACCGGCCCTGCCGGTGCGTGATCCCCGCCTCCGGACTGATCACACCGATCTCCACGATGTAGGGACCTCCCTGTACGTGGCAGGCTCCCCGGGGGCCGGTGGCGTAATTGACTGCCAGGCTGTGGTAGCACCTCGGGTCGTGCATGGGTACTTCCATCCCCTTGACCTGAATCGCATACTCTTCGGAGCCCTTCCCCACCTTCTCAGAAGCCCTCTTGCTCCCCTGGGCGAGTAGCGCGCCGAACCCCTCGCCGAGCCCCATCTGCTCGACCACCTGGACAACCGCGTCCACGTTGCCCCAGGTGAGCTCGATTCCGCCCGTGTCTTCCTTGGTGATGGCCCCCTTCTCGTACGCTTCCATGGCCCAGGCCACGGTACATCCCGCCGAGATGGTGTCCAGTCCGTACTTGTTGCACATCTCGCCGATCCAGGAAACGGCCTCCAGGTCGTCGATCATCAGCATGGTGCCGAAGGCCCCGAGGGTCTCGTACTCGGGCCCGGGTCCCTCGTAGGCGTATTTCCCTTCTTTGATTTCCACCCAGCGGGAACACCGGATCGGACAGTTGTGACAGGCTCCGGTGTGAGGCTTGAGGATCGTGTCCGCCATCTTGGCCCCGCCGAGATTCACGCAGCCCTCTTCCCAGAGGCCCTGCTTCCAGTTCTTGATCGGAACGTCCCCTGCGGCCCAACCCATGTCCATGCTGAAGGCGGTCCCCCACTTGGTGAAGAAGCCGGCAAAGGGGTCTGCCTGAATCCCCTTGACGACCTCCTTGGTCATGAGCTTGAGGAAATCGTCCATGGCCACAGGGACCTTCTTCTTCCCGGACACCACGATGGCCTTCAGGTTCATGGCGCCCATGACCGCGCCGAGCCCCCCTCGGCCTGCCGCTCGGCCTGCGTCGTTCATAATGCATGCGAGGGGTGCCATCTTCTCCCCCGACTGGCCGATACAGGCGACCCGCGCCTTTTTCTTGCCTGTTCGATGGATCAGGATCTCCTGGGTCTCGTAGGCATCCTTGCCCCACACATCGGACGCGTCCTGAAGGCTCACCTGATCGTCCACCATTTCCAAATAGACCGGCTTGTCCGCCTTCCCCTGGAAGACAATCCCGTCATGGCCGGTCTTCTTGAGCTCCACCCCCCAGAACCCGGAGCTGGCCGCGGTCGTCAGCATGCCGGTGAGCGGTGACTTTGCGGCCACGACGAAACGCCCCGACGTAGGAAAGCGTGTACCCGTGACAGGCCCGGTCATGAAGACCACCCGATTGTCCCCCCCGAGTGGGTCCGTGCCGGCGGGAACCTCGTCGTAGACGATCTTCGTGGCAAAACCGCCGCCACCGATGTAATCGTGTATCATCTGAGGGTCGAGGTCCTCTGTGGAGATCTTCCCGCTCGAAAGGTCTACCCGAAGAATCTTTCCCATGTATCCGTGCATAACTCTTACCTCCTGACAGGACGCCAAATAAAGTATTAAGAACCCGTCTGATGTGCTCCGATTCCCCTACGGGGTTCTCATCTCCTCCAGATCGACTTCCTCCGCTCTCTTGAATCCCCCCTCGGGATAGATGTCTCCCTTCTTGGCAAACACGGGGCCCAGCTTGGCTCCCACCGGAACCTCGCTGCACAGGAATGGGGTAGCATCCTCGGCCTCGGGCACCTCCACCAGTTCGTAGTCCCGGGTCCCCATACCGATCTTCTGGGCCACGTTGGGCTGGATCTCCTCGCTGACGCCCAGGAAGGACGCGCAGGCAGCGAACTTCGGGACGCCAGGCTCCATAGCGCCCTTGGTCATGGCGAGGGAGTCCGGCATGCCGGCCGAGTCCTTGACCTTCTGGATGCCGGCCGCGTCGATGGCCACAGGATCCCGTGACGCAAAGATGCCGATGTTGGGCACGATCGGCCGATCGCTGTAGTTCACACAGTCGCACCAGGGCGCGATGTCCAGGGCCATGTTGATGTAACCGACCTTGTCCTCGCCCACCGCCTTGACAGCCGCCAGGGCCGAGTCTGCGATAGCTGCCGCCGTGGCGTCGAAGAAATCGTCCGGGAGAAAGCCCACACCGCACATGGTGACCACGCCGACGCAGGCCAGGCAGTCTATACACTTTTCGCGGTGGAACTCCACGGTGCCGTCCACATGGTGTATCGCACCTGTGGGGCAGAGCTGCTTGCACATCTCGAAGTCAGGGCACTCCTCCTTGGCGCATCGTTCCGGCATCCAGTGTCTCGCCTTGAGTCCGTACGTCGGATGCCCACCCAGATGGAGGTTGAGCTTCCCCCGCTTGGAGGCACAACCCACTCCGATGTTCTTGATCGCTCCCCCGTAAGTCCCCATCGGATGGCCCTTGAAATGGGTAAGCGCAATCATCGAATCGGCGAGCGCAATGGCAGAGCCGATGTACTGTTCCTTCAGGATGAATCCCTCCGGAAGGTCGATCTTCACATCATCCGTCCCAATGTATCCGTCCGCGATGATGATCGGGCAGCCGACCGATTCATTGGTGAACCCATTTCTCGTCACCGTGTTCATATAGTCCAGGGCCGTAGTCCTCGAACTGTAGGGCCAGTAAGGGAGGGTCGTGGTGTCCACCACCATGGGCTGTCCCCCGAGGCTCTTGACCTTGTCGACCAGGGCCCGCACGTAGACAGGCCGAATATAGGCAGTATTGTTGTACTCCCCCATATGGAGCTTGATGGCCACCACCTCCCCGGGCTTGATGATTTCCTCGAACCCGGCCGCGTCGAAGAGGGTTAGCATCTTGGCCACCAGGCTCGTCTGAATCGACTGGGACCGATCATTCATGAAGTAGACTTTTGACGCCATATCTTGACCTCCTGTTCGAATCTACAGGGCCCGATTGCCCGAATTTCGGTAGGTTTGACAACCCCTGCTCACGCACTCTTTGGGAGCATTGGCCAGAAGAAATAAAGAATACATGTCCGCAAGAACCAGGTCAACGCGACACGGTGCACCCCAAGGCGCAAATAGGTGTTATAGCCCCTTGACCGAACAGTAGTGTCGGGCGAGCGGTGGGGCCAAGTCGGGACATTGGACAGTCCTGCAAACGTACAACAGGTCTGGCAAGAACGAACAAGGCCCCACAGGATGGAAAAACAACATCAGACAGGGGACGTTGTTTAGCTAAGTGACGAAAGAAGTTGACAAATTGAAAAACGTCCCTCGAGGGACAGACCTCAACGGACAAGACGGCGGCTAGTCCAGGTACGGATCCAGTCGCTCCCTGATCAAGTCACGACTTCGATGAAGACGGGATTTGATGGCTGCAGGCGTGACGTTCAGGATCTTACCGGCTTCTTTCGTGGACAGGCCTTGAATGCCCCTGAGGAGGAGCACTTCCTTGTAGGGCTCGGGAAGGCCCTCTACCGTATTACGAATCTGCTGAAACAGTTCCCTGCTCATGTACGTTTCATCAGGAGGTCTCACACTTCCACCGAAGACCGGCCCGCCCTCTCTTTCGGCGAGAGATGCGTAAGCGTCGTCCATAGGAACCGAGTTCTTGTGCACGAGTCGCTGGTTTCTGAGCTTCATCAAGGCCGTGTTGACCGTGATGCGGTAGAGCCACGTGGCGAGGGTTGACCTCCCCTCGAACCGGTCGATCTTGGCGAGCGCTGTCACGAAGACATCCTGGACGATCTCTTCGGCATCGGCGGGGTTGCCGCAAATCCGGTTCGCGACGGCAAACAGCCGACCGTGGTACTTGCGCATGACCACCTTCAGGGCCTCCGGGTCCTGGTCCTTCAGGCCTTCGACGAGTCCTTGTTCGTCATGGGCTGCCTGCGTGGCCTTCCTCGTACGCGTTCTTCTGGAAAAGGTGCCCGGCGCCTTTCGGGCCTCCAAAGCACGTTGTGTTTGCATCCAGTTCATCGGATTCTCCCCTTCAAAACGAAGCCACTTCTCGGATTATCTCTACCTTTTGAATAGGAATTCGTCGGGGAGGCCCGAAAGGTTACAGAGAACAGGGGTCAGGGGCCAGGGGGCAGGGGGCAGTCAGGAAACAGCACGTTCTAGTGCAGGAGGTCTTGTCCCAGGGAGGCGGGGCCTTCAAGAATCGAGACGAAAACCCCCACGACCTCGGGATCGAACTGTGTCCCCGAGTGTACGCGAAGTTCCTGGATCGCCTCTTCGAGGGACATGGCCTTGCGGTAGGGGCGGTCGGAGGTCATGGCGTCGTAGGCATCTGCCGCGGCGAGGATACGGGCGCCCAGAGGGATCTCCTCGGCAGCCTTTCCCTCGGGGTAGCCCCTTCCATCGTAGTGCTCGTGGTGATGGTAGATGATCGGCATCAGTTCTTCGAAGAAGTGAATGGGCGCCAGAATCTTGCAGCCCTTCTGGGGATGGGTCTGGAACACCCTTCTTTCTTCCGGGGAGAGGGGGTGGGGCTTGTTCAAGGATTCGAGTCTGAGCCCGATCTTTCCGATATCGTGCAGGACCGCCGCGTTACGAATCCTCTCCACCTCGGCCTCGGTCAGTTCCATGCTTCGGGCAATCAGCTCGCAGTACCGGGTGACCCGCCTGGAATGACCGTGGGTGTAAGGATCCTTCGCATCGATGGCGTATGCAAAGCCCTCGATGGTCTGGAGAAAGACCGCCTTCAGTTCCTCGTGGAGTCGCGCGTTTTCGATCGCGTTTGCCGCTCGGCTGGCAAGGATATAAAGAGTCCTGCGATCGCCTTCGAGGAAAATCCGCCGCTGGTTGAAGGAAAGGACATTCAGCATCCCGGTCACCTGCCCGCGAATCGCCAGGGGCACGGAAACGAGGGAGTGGAGCTTCCTGCCCGCGTTCGGGCGCCCGCACACGTAAGGCTCCGGGGCGGCCGGCGGGCAAAGGATCGAATTGCCTGAGGTGTGTGCCTCTCCCATCGCCTCCGGGTCCAGAAACTCGTCTACCTCATCAGAAGATACATCCGGGATATCCGTGTCGCATATCTTCGAGTACCATTTCCCGTCCTGCCGATCCCTGAGCACCAGGCTGACCACGTCCGCCTCCGACTCCCTCTTGGCGGATTGGACAATGATCCCGAGCAGCCTGTCCAGGGACAGGGTGGAACTCATGGCCTCACTGATCTCGTAGAGCCTCTGGGCCTCTTTCAGCTGGATGTTTTCCCGCTCGAGCCGATCCTTTTCCAGAGCCCTTCGCACGATCAGCGTGATCTCGTCGATCTTGAAGGGCTTCATCACATAGTCGTAGGCCCCGTTCTTCATGGTCTGGATGGCGGTCTCGACCGTTGCAAAGGCGGTCAGCACGATGACGATCTTCTTGATGTTGTTTTCCGCCAGTCTTGCAATCAGTTCCTCCCCGCCCATGACCGGCATCTTCAGATCGGTCAGCACCAGGTTGTAGGGCGCGCGCATCAGCTCCTCGAGGGCCACGGCACCGTTCTCCGCAGTACGGACGGAATATCCCTCCGAGGTGAGAAGATCGGACAGAACCTCCCGGATCACCGGCTCGTCGTCCACGACGAGGATGCGGGGTGCGTCGGCAACCGCGCCCTCTTTGGGTGTCTGCTCATCCATTCCGGGTGCGCTTTCTCTTCTTCGTCTGCTTTCGCTTCGGCTGATCCTCACCCGTCCTTACCTTCTTGGCGCCGAGGACCTGGTCGTAGACCTTCCTGAGGGGAATCCCCTTCTCTTCGGCCAATCGCCTGCAAACTTCGTATTCGGGCCTTACCTCCGGCCCATCGAGACACGGCCCTTCCACCCACTTCGCAGGAATCCACCCCAGGTCCGTCTCGACTTCACACGTTCGGCGACTCAGCTTGATCCGGTTCCGGCGGGAAAGGCGAACCCCGAGGGTCGTGGTCTCCTGGAACAGAATTTCCGAAATCCGCAAACCTTCCGACGGATCGGCCAGGACCTGGACGAGGACCCCAGAGCGCCCCTTTTTCATCCAAACGGGGATAAAATATACATCAATCGCGCCGGATTGCAAAAGCCTCTCCATCAGGTAGGGATAGAGTTCGGGCTGAAGGTCATCGATCTGGCATTCGATCACCTCCACCTCGTCCTTCTCGTAACCCTCGGCCGTTTCTCCGAGGAAGACCCTCAAGAGGTTCGGATGGTCGAAATCGCGGTCACCGACCCCGTAACCCACCTTCTCGAAGCGCACGGGCGGCATGATCGGATGGCCCGGGCCTGCCAGGACCGAGGCGATGGCCGCGCCCGTCGGGGTGACGAGCTCCGCCTGCACGGGATGCTCCTTGACCCGCATGCCCTTGACAATCTCAACCGTGGCCGGGGCGGGCACGGGAAGCACGCCGTGGGAACACCGGACAAAGCCGCCTCCAAGGGGCAGGGAAGAGACGTAGCTCTCCTGGATGTCCAGGGCATCCACGCCCAGAGCAACGCCCACAACGTCCACGATGGAATCGACAGCACCCACCTCGTGAAAATGCACCTTGTCCACCGATGTGCCGTGGACACGGGCCTCTGCCCGGGCGATGCGCTCGAAGACTTCAGACGCAATGTGCAGAGCGCGTTCCGGCAGAGAGCTCCTCGACAAGATCTTCTTGATCTCGGCGTAGTGCCTGTGCGGCTGCTTTTCCTCTTCCACGAGCACGCGCACAGAGGTTCCTTCCAGGCCCTGCCGTTCCTCGCGCGTGATCTCGATCCGGTAACCGTCCACCGGCAGCGCGGCAAGCCCCTCGCGTAGGCTCGATTCCGGGAACCCGAGGTCCAGGAGGGCGCCGAGTGTCATGTCTCCGCTGATGCCGGAGAAGCAGTCCAAGTAGGCTACGCGCATTCGGGATATCCTCATCGTCATCCCCTCTATTGAAGGAGATGTCAAGACAAAGTTCTCCGTTCACCCGATTTTCTTGCATCGGGCGTCCCAACTCCGACCTGTCTGGGTCCGTTCACCGAAGTTCCAGGAGGGTGGGCG
>Ga0180434_10006475_pt1 | contig 13464 bp, 13 predicted proteins | sample SS_ome_7_FD_132453 | JGI IMG/M metagenome (GOLD analysis project Ga0180434, IMG submission 132453) | Hypersaline lake sediment archaeal communities from the Salton Sea, California, USA - SS_1_D_2 metaG | ecosystem: Environmental > Aquatic > Non-marine Saline and Alkaline > Hypersaline >... | reverse complement strand
GTCCTGGAGAAGATGGGGATCTCCTACGGCCAGCTCTACCGGTGGAAGCGGAAGGGTCTCATTCCGGAGGCGTGGTTCGTCCGCCGTTCCACGTTCACCGGGCAGGAGACGTTCTTCCCTCAGGACAAGATTCTGGAGCGGATCGCGCGAATCAAGGCGATGAAGGACGAACATCCGCTCGATGACTTGGCCGAGCTGATCACGACGCGGGTCAACGCCCAGCTGAGTGTAACGCTGGCGAAGCTGAAGCGCATCGGATGGCTGGACGACGAGCTTCTGCGCTCCTGCTGCACCGATGGACTCCCGGATGAGGCCGTCTCGGTCTGGCAGGCGTTCGTTCTCGGCGTGCTCAGCCGCGTGCGGCGCTCTGCGCGCGACGAGGAGATCGGACTGGTCCAGCGAACGTTGGAGCAGGAAAAGCGAAAGGGGCTCCTCGACCGCGTGTCGGAGGACGGCGTCCAGCTGTACCTGCTTCGCAAACGCATCGCGTCCGGCGGGATCTCGGCGGAGGTCAGCGTCGTGGCCCTGAGTGACGAAGGTGCGATCTTCGATCCGGACGTCGAGGTCATCGAGGTGGTGGATCTGGCGACGATCGTTCAGCGGATCAACCTCGACCTCGCGCGGGGCGAGGAAGGGCACGAGAGGGAATCCATGGAAGGCGAGGAGGAGTGATGTGTGCAGAACGGCAGTCCATAAGCATCTCCGGTTCGGGGCATCTGGGAGGTGGGGAGTACGTTCGGGTTTCGATCTCCGGCTCCGGGCGGGTGGACGGCGATCTGGTCGCCGAGGAACTGAGGATCTCCGGATCGGGGAAGGTCGCCGGACGGACCGAAGCCGGTCAGATCACGATCTCCGGGAGTGGACGATTCGGCGGCGCGGTCCGTGCCGAGGAGATGCGTGTCAGCGGATCGGCCAAGGTCGACGGTCCCGTAGAAGCGAAAGAGCTGAAGTCCTCGGGCAGCTTCCACGCCGATGGGGACGTGGCAGCCGAGTACTTCAAGAACAGCGGCAGCTTTCGCGTTCGCGGCGACGTCGAGGCCGATCTGTTCAAGGCGAGTGGGGGATTCGACATCGAAGGCCTCCTGTCGGCGGACAAGATCGAGATCCAACTCGGGGGGCGCTGCGCAGCCCGCGAAATTGGCGGCGAGACGATCCGGGTCGAACGTCCCGGATCGCTCGGTTCGGCGCTGCTCGGCGGACTGGCCAAGATGCTGACCGGGGGCGGCATGGTGGAGCTGCGAGCGACCCAGATCGAGGCGGACGAGGTTCACCTGGAGAACACGGTCTCCGACGTCGTCCGAGGGAAGCGGGTCGAGATCGGACCCGGCTGCCGGATCGGGACGGTCGAGTACACGGAGACCCTCAAGGTCCATGAGGACGCGAAGGTCGAGCGGCCGCAGAAGGTCTAGACGATCGCTGAACCGAATCGGGACGAACGGCGACGAACCCATCGAGATCAACGTGACGCGGAGGACGTTATGGGAACCGTGATCGCGCGTTGGAAGGCCCGCTTCTTCACCCTGTGGACGGGCCAACAGCTGTCGATCGTCGGCAGTCGAGCGGCGCAGTTCGCCTTGGTGTGGTGGCTGACGACGACCACCGGCTCGGCCACGGTTCTCGCCTCCGCGGCACTGGTCGCGATGATCCCGCAGATCGTTCTCGGGCCGTTCGTCGGCGCGCTGATCGACCGCTGGAACCGCAGGGCGGTCATGATCGCGGCCGACTCGTTCATCGCCCTGGTCGGCCTGTGGCTCGCCTATCTTTTCTGGTCAGGATCGATGGAGATCTGGCATGTCTACGTGGTGATGCTCGCTCGATCCCTGGGCGGGGCGTTCCACTGGCCGGCGATGGCCGCCTCGACGACGCTGATGGTCCCCGAGCGGCACTACACCCGGATCGCCGGGCTCAATCAGACGATTCACGGTCTGCTGAGCGTCCTCGGGCCGCCGCTCGGCGCCCTGCTGATGTCGCTCCTCCCGTTGCACGGCGTGATGCTGGTGGACGTGGGGACGGCGGCGTTCGCGGTCGCACCGCTGCTCTTCCTGGTCGTCCCCCAGCCGGCGCGGGAGCACGTCGACGCGGTCAAGGCGACCTCGTTCCTCGCCAACGCGCGGGAGGGGCTGCGGTTCGTCTTCAGCTGGCCGGGACTCCTGGCCCTCGTGGCCGGCGCGTCGATTCTCAAGATTGCGTTGATGCCCGCGTTTTCTCTGTCGCCGCTTCTGATCAAGGACCACTTCGGCGGAGGGGCCGCCGAGCTCAGCTTCTTCGATGCGATGGCCGGGGTCGGCATCCTCGTCGGCGGTCTGGTGCTCAGCTTGTGGGGCGGTTTCCGAAGGAAGGTCTACACCATCCTGATAGGGCTCCTCGGGATCGGCATCGGCTGCATGGTCATGGGACTGACCCCGGCGAGCATGCTGTGGTTGGGGATCGCCAGCGTCTTCGTCGTCGGCGCGATGATCTCGCTGGTCGACGGTCCGGTTTCCGCCCTCCTGCAGGCGACGGTTCCGCCCCAGATGCAGGGACGCGTCTTCGCCTTGTTGGGGAGCCTGTTCTCGTTGACGACGCCCATCGGCCTGGCGATCGCGGGACCGATCGCGGACGTCACCGGGGTCCCTTTCTGGTTCCTCCTGGCGGGCTTGGTCTGCACGGCGACGGCGCTGGTCAGCTTCTTCGTCCGGCCGCTGATCCGCATCGAGGACCAGAAGGCGGTCCATCGCGAAGCCCCGGACGTAGCGGCCGAGCCGCAGGCCCCCGAGCCGAGCTACGGGATCGTCCGCGATTGACCCGGCGGCTCGCCCGCCCGGCTTCTGCTAGCGGTTGACCACGTGGATCGCTCTCCCGAGCGCGCCCTCCGCCGCCTCCTTCAGCCCCTCGGGCAGCGTCGGATGAGGATGGATCGCGTCGGCGATCGCCTCCACGGGGAGGTGATTCTCGATCGCAACGGCCGCCTCCGAGATCAGCTCGGAGGCGTCGGCGCCGATGATCTGAACGCCGAGCAGTCGGTGATCGCTCGCATCCGCGACCACCTGGAAGAAGCCGTCCGGTTCCCGCATCCCGAGGGCCTTGCCGAGGACGGCGTACGGGAAGCGGCCGACGAGCACCTCCCGACCCGCCTCCTTCGCCGCGCGCTCGGACAGGCCGGCGGAGGCGATCTCGGGATCGGTGAAGATCGCCTGCGGGATGCCTTCGTAGTCGATCGGACGCATCCGCCCGTTCGCGAACCCCTCGGCGAGTGCGAGCCCCTCGGCGGACGCCTTGTGCGCGAGCATCGGACCCGGAGCCAGGTCGCCGATCGCGTAGACCCCCTCCGCGCTGCACCGCAGCGCGCCGTCGACCGGAAGGAACCCGCGGCGATTCGGCTCGATGCCGACCGTCTCCAACCCGAGCCCGGCCGTGTTCGACCGCCGCCCGACGGCGAGCAAGACCCGGTCCGCGGGGATCGACGCTTCGTCGGCGGTGCGGACCGAGGCCTCGCCGTTCTCGGTCTCGATGGACTGCGCGGCCGTTTCGGTTCGCACGTCGAGCCCCTGCTGCTTGAGGAATCGCTTCAGCGCCGCGATCGTCCGCCGGTCGAGATCGACGACGGACAGGATCTCGGGGAGGAGTTCGAGGACTGTGACGGAGCTGCCGAGTCGGTTGTAGATTGAGGCGATCTCCAGCCCGATGACGCCGCCGCCGATGACGACCAGACGGTCGGGGATCTCGGTCAGCGCCAGGGCGTCGTCCGACGACCAGACGCGCGGATCGTCGAACGAGAAGCCGGGGATCTCGATCGGCGACGAGCCGGACGCGAGGACGATCCGCCCCGCCGACATGGTCTCGCCGGTCGACAGAGCGACGCGCCCCGGCCCGTCGAGGCGTCCCTCGGCGACGTGGAGCTCGACGCCGTTCTTGTCGAGGAGGGTCGCGATCCCCTCAACGAGGGTGGTCACCACCTGCGACTTCCACTCCGCCAGTCGGGCCAGGTCGACGGTCGGCGAGGCGTACGCGATCCCCATCTCGTGCGCGGTGGAGGCCCGATCGATCAGTTTCGTCGCCGAGTACAACGCCTTGGTCGGGATGCAGCCCCAGTTGAGGCACGTCCCGCCCAGCGCGGCCTTCTCGACGAGCGCGGTTCGCAGCCCGAGCTGGGCACAGCGAATCGCGCAGACGTATCCCCCGGGTCCTCCGCCGATGACGATGACTTCATGGTCCATGGTCTCCCTCCCGGGCAACCGTATCCGGCGCCCGCCGCGTCGGCAAGCCTCGCCGGTTGAGGGCGTTGCCGGCGCGCTCGATAATCGGAGGGGATGACCCAACCTCAGAATGAGCCGTTCCTCCTCGGCTGCCATCTGTCAATCGCGAAGGGGTTCGACCGATCGGTCGATGAGGCCGAAAAGCTCGGGAATCGCGTATTGCAGCTCTTCACGCACTCCCCGTCGATCTGGCGGATAAAGCCGCTGAGCGACGATGTCGTCTCGCGCTTCCGCACGCGGCGGTCCGCGTCCTCGGTGGAGCGTCTCGTCGTTCACACGATGTACCTCATCAATCTGGCGAGCCCCGACGAGGCGCTGTACGAACGGTCGGTGAACGCGTTGATCGAGGAGGCCCGAAGGGCCGCGCGGCTCGGGGCGGACGCGCTGGTCACCCACGTGGGCGCGCACATCGGCAGCGGCACCGAGGCGGGGATCGAGCGGATCGTGGCGGCGGTCGATCGGCTCGTTGGATCGCGGATCTGGGAGGACGCGTCGACGCTACGCCTGCTCGTGGAGAACACCGCGGGGGCGGGGACGACCGTCGGGGCGAGCTTCGACGAGATCGAGGCGATCGTCTCCGGGATCGGCGACGCCGGACGGGTCGGCGTCTGCCTCGATACCTGCCACGCGTTCGCCGCGGGGTATGACCTCCGGACGGGTGCCGTCGTCGAACGGACGCTCGCGCGGTTCGATCGCACCGTGGGACTCGATCGGCTCGAGCTGGTTCATCTCAACGACTCGCGCTGCTCGCTGGGGGGCCGAAGGGATCGCCACGAGCACATCGGCCGAGGTGAGATCGGGACGGTGGGGCTGGGCGCGATCGTCCGGCACCCGCAGCTCCGCGAGGTGCCTTTCGTCCTCGAGACGCCGAAGACGATCGATGGCCGCCCGGATGCCGACCGGATAAACTTGGCGGCGGTCCGGCGGCTGCGGACCGGGGAGGAGTGCCCATGAAGCTGTTCATCGACACCGCGAACGTGTCGGAGATCCGCGAGATGGCCTGGCTGATCGACGGCGTGACGACCAATCCGACGCTCGTTGCACGGGAGAAGCGACCGTTCGTCGAGGTGATCGCCGAGATCTGCGATCTGGTCGACGGCCCGATCAGCGCCGAGGTCACCGCGCTCGATGCCGATGGGATGGTCTCCGAAGCGCGCGATCTCGCGGTGATCCACGAAAACGTCGTGGTCAAGATCCCGATGACCGAGCCCGGACTCCAAGCGGTCAAGCGGCTCTCCGCGGAGGGGATTCGCACGAACGTCACCCTCGTCTTCTCGGCGAACCAGGCGCTGCTGGCCGCCAAGTGCGGCGCGACGTTCGCGTCCCCGTTCGTGGGGAGGATCGACGATGTCGGCGGAGACGGGATGGGCGTGGTCGGGGACATCCTCGAGGTCTACGCGAATTACGGCTTTCTCACCGAGGTTCTCGCGGCGAGCATCCGGCATCCGCGCCACGTGTTCGAGGCGGCATCTGTCGGGGCCGACGTGGCCACCGTCCCGTACGCGGTCCTGAAGAAGCTGTTCCACCACCCGCTGACCGACGTCGGAATCGAGCGATTCCTCAAGGACTGGGAAGGGGTTCCGAAATGAGGTTCGACCGCATGGAGGGGACCCGGGATGCGTACGGGAAGGCGTTGGCGCAGCTCGGTCACGAGGACCCACGGATCGTGGTTCTGACGGCTGATTTGGCGGGGTCGACGAAGACAGCGCAGTTCGCAGCCGAGCATCCGGACCGATTCTTCAACATGGGCGTGGCCGAGGCGAACATGATCGGCACGGCGGCCGGGCTGGCGATGAGCGGCTACCGGCCGTTCGTCTCCACGTTCGCGGTCTTCGCCACCGGGAAGGTCTGGGAGCAGGTCCGCCAGGTCGTCGCCTATCCGAACGTGGCGGTACGAATCGCCGCGACCCACGCTGGACTCACGGTGGGAGAGGACGGGGCGAGCCACCAGATGCTGGAGGACGTGTCGAACATGCGCGTGCTCCCGAACATGCGCGTCGTCGTTCCGGCCGACAGCGTGGAGGCGGCGGCGGTCACCCGATGGGCCGCCTCGAACGACGACGGACCGATCTACCTCCGCATGGCTCGCGCACCGTTCCCCGTGATCCACGACGAGGGGTTCGCGTTCGAACTGGGCAAGGCCGAGCGTCTCACCGAGGGGTCGGACGTGACGATCGTCGCCTGCGGCATCATGGTCTCGGTCGCGCTGGAGGCGCAGGAGCGGCTTTCGGAGACCGGGATCTCCGCCGAAGTGATCAACGTTTCGTCGATCAAGCCGCTCGATGTGGAGGCGATCATCGCCTCCGCCGCGAAGACCGGGGCCGTGGTGACGGCCGAGGAGCATCAGATCACCGGCGGGTTGGGCAGCGCAGTATGCGAGATCCTCTCCGAACAACAACCGACCCGCGTCGTCCGCGTGGGGGTCGACGATCGCTTCGGGCAGTCGGGCGCCGCGGAGGACCTCCTCAGCCACTACGGCCTCGACGTCGACGGGGTCGTCGCCGCGGCCCACCAGGTTCTGTCCTCGTAGCCGATCGATCCGCCGTCTCGACGCTCGCCTTCGCCGTGGCGTCGGCAGACGCCGAGAACGTCCCGTTCCCCGTCCGGGCGGTGCGCTCGTCCGCCACGCACTGCGGGGCGGGTTGAAGGACCTCACCTAGGGAGATCGGGGGCCGAGACGCCGAACGCGGACGCGATCGTCCCGACGAGCTCGTCGCGGTTGCTCAGTTTAACCCGATACAGCGACAGCTCGCGGCGCACCGTGTGGACGATCGGATGGTCGGCGTGGGCGTGGGTGGAGATGAGAAGCGATCGGCCGCTGTCCAGGGCCGCCTGTACCGCCGGAACGAAGCCGGGGGCGTGCAGCTCCATCGGTGCGATCTCGTCGATCACCACCAGGTCGTGGTCCTCGATCGCGCGGTGGATCGCCCGGACGCCGATCTCCTCGAGCGAGCGAACGTCGACGGTGTATCGACCGACCTTCGGTCCGTCCCGGTGGTGGAGGTGGGCGAGGACCCCCTCCTCGCCGGTGGCGAGGTCGACCAAGGAGAACCCCACCCGATGCCCGCACACGCGGATCTCCCGAGTGATCATCCCTCCGGTGGAAAGCGGGAGGATCTCGATCAGGCGCTCGAGGATCGTCGTCTTCCCCACGCCCGGACGACCGGTGATGGCCACGCGTCCCTTGATCGTCATTTCGTCGGATTCTATCCTCATCGGTATGGCCGACAAGAGCGACCTTCTCGACGTGATCGAGGCGGAGCGCAGCCGTCATCCCTACATGAACGAGCGGGACCTCCAGAAGCTGGTCTATCAATCGGTGTTCGGTGGGGACCACCTGTTCGAGGAGCCGGTCGGGTTCATGGCGGAGCTCCACCGCGAGTGGGCGTCGCTGCCGGGCGCGCCCTCCTCCACAGAGCCCTCACTGCAGGGGATCGATCCCGAAGGAAGAACGGCGCGGATCCATCTCGGCGTCTGCAAGCGGCGGGGGGTCGACGTCGATCGATTGGGGCGTCTGCTTCTCGGGCAGCCGCGGAGGGACGGGAAACGGTCCGACTTCGAACGAAGGTGGCAGGAGACGATCGCGCTCGCCACGGCCGGGCGGATCCCGTTCTCCGACGTCGAGCTCGAGCGCCTCGGTCTTCCCGATCGCCCTCCCCGTCACAGCGCGCGCTACGGTCGCGCGTCGTATCGGATCGTGCACGACGCTTCGGATCGGGCCTTCCGCAACCACCTGCATCGGCTCGGAGTGATCTGATGTCGTCCGGCGGAGAGCGGCGGATCGGACATCTCGACATGGACGCGTTCTTCGCGGCCGTGGAACAGCTCGATCGCCCGGACCTTCGGGGCCGACCGGTGATCGTCGGAGGCCTTGGACCGCGGGGCGTCGTCTCCACCGCGTCGTACGAAGCGCGGGCGTTCGGGGTCCACAGCGCGATGCCGATGGCCGTCGCGCGGAGGCAGTGCCCGCAGGGGATCTACCTGACGCCGCGGTTCCCCCGCTACAAGGAGATCTCGGACGTCGTCCGCGAGATCCTCCTCGGCTACTCCCCCGTGATCGAGACCGTCTCGTTGGACGAGGCGTTCTTCGATCTGTCGCGGCACGGTCCCGGATTCAAGAGCGCGGAAGCCGTCGCCCGTGAGATCAAGCAGCGCGTTCGCGCGAAGACGAAGCTTACCTGCTCGGTCGGAGTGGCCGCGAACCGCTTCCTCGCCAAGCTGGCGTCCGAGCTCGGAAAGCCGGACGGGCTTCGCGTCATCGAGCCCGACGACGTCCAGTCTCTGCTGGACCCGCTCCCGATCGAGCGGATCTGGGGCGTGGGGCGGGTGACTGCGCGTCGGCTGAACGGTCTCGGTCTGCTGCGCATACGGGACGTTCGGCTCGCGCCGCTCGAGCTGCTGGTGCGCGAGTTCGGCTCCGGCGGGCGGCGGCTCCAGCAGTTGGCGTGCGGGATCGACGAGACGCCGCTTGTGGGCGAGGCGGAGTCCAAGTCGATCTCCCGCGAGGTGACGTTCGGGTTCGACGTGGCGGAGCGATCGCGGATCGAGGCGGAGGTCCGGCGCTTGGCACGGGACGTCGCCGCCCAGCTGCAGGGTGCGTCACTCGTCTGCAGGACGGTGCGGATCAAGGTCCGCTATCCGGACTTCCGAACGATTACCCGCCAGACGCGTCTCGGGGCGGGAACCGACTCCGCCTACCTGATCGAGGCGCTGGCCGTTCATCTGTTCCACGATCGGACCCATCTCGACGAGCGGGGCGTGCGGTTGATCGGCGTCGGCGTCGGGGATCTGAGCGAGACGCGCGAGCGGCAGCTCTCGTTGTTCCCCGAGATCGGGTAAGCGGCGCGCGCCGTGAGGCCGGGGACAAACCGCACCTCGGCAGGGATCCGATTCGGTGGCGATCCGTTGCGAATCGGGCTACGGTCGGGTCGAGGTGATTGCGATGCGACGGGCGGTCGTACTGTCGTTGGGTCTTCTTCTTGCGCTGAGCATGACTGGGCTATCGCTCCCGCTCTGCGAGTACCAATCGCCGCTGACCGACCTCTCGGACTTGATGCTCAGTTTCTCGTACCAGTACCACAACGACCCGTACGGGCTCGAGGATTACGACGTCAACGACGGAGTGCTCGGCACCGACTACGTCCGGCTGTTCGACACGCCGGAGTTCGGGTTCGACGTTTCGATGCAGAGCGAGATGCTCATCTCGACAGTCGACGTCTCGTCCTTCTCGGCCGCGGCGGACGGCAACTACAAGCGGTACTTCTCGTCCGAGCGCGACGCCTTCGCCTACGCCGGTGCGAGCGTCCGGACCTCCTCGTCGTTCGACGCCGTGGGTATGTCGTTCAACGTGGGCCTGGGATACGGCCGATTCACCGACGTGACGCCGCTGGCGAAGGCGGTGCGGATCGATGAGTTCTTGGTCGGCCGCGGAAGCCTCACCGATCATCTTCATCCGGTCGATCAACAGGTCATCGCGCGCGAGATCGGGAGCGCCTCCTCCTACGATTCAATCGCCGACCTGCTCGCAGTGGTACTGGAGATCATCGAGGGCTCCGGGCTGGTCCGGACCGGCGGGCTCGACGCGCTCGACATCTCGGAGATCACCCAGTTCATCCAAGAGCGGGGGTTCTCGCGCTACTGCGGATGGGATGTGAAACTCGGTCTCGGCTATGCGCTTCTCGATCCGTCCGGCGGCGGGAACGACCTCCTGCTCACCGGAGCGCTCAACTACGCGTTCACCGCGACGCCGAAAGTGCAGTTCCTCGTCGAAGGATCGTTCTCCGGTCCGACGGACCTTCTGGAGACGAATCGGATCGACGCGATGGTCGGCTACGATTTTCTGATCGCCGACTTCCTGAGTCTGAGCGCGGCGTACGACTTCTCTCGGGAGACGTGGGCCGGCGAATCGACCGACATCCATAATCTGACGTTCGATCTACTGCTGACCCCCGTCGACACGGCCAGCGTCGTCCTCGGGGTGTCGCTCGAGCATCGACCGTACTATCTGGAGTGGAGCATCGACGTTCAGCTGTCGATTCAGATGGATCTCCTCTAAATGGACGGCGAGCGCTCGGACTCCGACTCCATGCGTCCAGCGATCCGCCGGATGGCCTGACACATCACCTCATCCGCGACCAACCCCTCGGCCTCGGCGAAGTCGACGAAACGAACCTCGGCGATCTCGTCGGGATTCGGCACCGGGTCGCCATCGATCTGGATCCGGTAGAAGAGCATGATCCAATGCAGCCCGGTGTGCCGTCCGAGCTTGGAGTCCACGTGGAGAAGCCCGCGGATCGCCCCCTCCGCGCCGATCTCCTCGCGCAGCTCGCGCAGGACCCCCTCGCGAGGGCTCTCCCCGAACCGCAGGAACCCCCCCGGAAGGGTCCAACGATCCTTGGTCAGGCCGCGGCCTCCCTTCACCAGCAGAATCCGCTGCTGCCGGAGACAGACCCCCTCGACGACAACCCGCGGCATCGTGGCGTGGACCGCCTCGCGGACGAGCGGGGTTACGTCGTCCATCGTGGGGACGTCGTCCTTCCCGGGCCACGTGTGAGGGTGTCCGTCGAGGCGCGGGACACAGAACCAGACCGGCTCTCCCGTGTGGAGACGCGCGATCGGTTCGACGTCGAACGGGATCTCGTCAGCGAAGGGGAGATCGAGCGCATCGCCCCGCTGCACGAGGTAGATCCGCCCGTCGCTCTCCACATAGTATTGCGTGTCCAAAGCGGCCGGATTGTACGCCGGAAGCGGCCGGCGCGCAGGGTTTGAGAAGGGCGGGCGCGGAGGGGATAATCCGGTGTCGGCCTCAGTGGGCCGGCATTGTCTGATGGGAGGTCTTGCGGCGTGTACGAAATCCTGAGCAAGGAAACCCTCGGTCCGGCGATCCGAGAGTACGTAATCCACGCCCCCGAGGTCGCGCGGAGAGCAAAGCCGGGGCAATTCATTGTCCTGCGCCTTCACGAGCGGGGCGAGAGGATTCCACTGACGATCGTCGAATGCGATCCGGAGGCCGGTGGGGTCACGCTTGTCGTGCAGGAAGTCGGGAAGAGCACCCGGGAGCTGGGCGACCGATTCCACGTCGGGGACGCCGTTCTCGACTTCGCCGGACCGCTCGGCGTTCCGTCCGAGATCGACAAGTACGGAACGGTCGTCTGCGTCGGCGGCGGCGTGGGAATCGCGCCGGTGTACCCGATCGCCCGCGCGCTTAAGGAAGCGGGGAACACCGTGATCGGGATCATCGGGTACCGGAGTCGCGATCTCATGTTTTACCACGAGGAGTTCCAGGCCGTCTGCGACGAGCTGTACGTGATGACCAACGACGGATCGTTCGGGGGAAAGGGGTTCGTCAGCGATCCGCTGCGTGAGATCCTGGCGTCGGGTCGCGTCATCGACCGCGTCTGGGCGATCGGCCCGGCGATCATGATGAAGGTCTGCAGCGAGATCACGCGCGAGTTCGGCGTGCCGACGATCGTCAGCCTCAACTCGGTGATGATCGACGGCACCGGGATGTGCGGCGGGTGCCGCGTCGAAGTCGGCGGCGTCGCGAAGTTCGCGTGCGTCGACGGCCCCGAGTTCGACGGTCACCGGGTCGACTTCGATCTGCTGATGGCCAGGCAGGGCTACTACGCCCACGAGGAAGCCTGTGCGCTCGATCGGTATCTGGTCGAGACCGGCGAAGGAGCCGGGCAGTGATCGTCGAGAAACAGACCCCGATGCGCGAGCAGCCACCCGAGGAGAGGATCCACAACTTCGCCGAGGTCCCGTTCGGATACTCCGAGGAAGAGGCGATCCGGGAGGCGGAGCGCTGTCTCCAGTGCAAGACGGCCCCGTGCATCGAAGGCTGTCCGGTGGGGATCGACATCCCGCGGTTCATCGTGCAGGTCAAGCACCGGCAGTTCGCCGAGGCGATCGCCACGATCAAGGCGGCGAACGACCTCCCGGCGGTCTGTGGACGCGTCTGCCCGCAGGAGACCCAATGTCAGGGCGTCTGCACGCTCGGCGTCCGGTTCGAGCCGGTGGCGATCGGCCGGTTGGAACGCTTCTGCGCCACCTGGGAAGAGGAGAACGAGCCGTGCTGCCCGGACCTCGCGCGTGACACGGGACGGCGCGTCGCAGTGATCGGCGCCGGCCCCGCCGGGCTGACCGCCGCGGGTGAGCTCCGAAGGCGCGGCCACGCCGTGACCGTGTTCGAGCTGCTGCACGAGGCCGGCGGCGTGTTGATGTACGGGATCCCCGAGTTTCGTCTTCCGAAGGCGATCGTCAAGCGGGAGGTCGACGCCCTCCGCCGGATGGGGGTCGAGATCCTGGTCAACAAGGTCATCGGCCAGATCTGCACCGTCGATGAGCTTCTGGAGGGACGATACCATGCGGTCTTCATCGGTACGGGCGCCGGGCTGCCCCGGTTCCTAGGCGTTCCGGGCGAGAACCTGAACGGCGTCTACTCGGCGAACGAGTTCCTCACGCGGACGAACCTGATGCGCGCCTATCGGTTCCCCGAATACGACACGCCGATCAAGATCGGTGAGCGCGTCATCACCGTCGGCGGGGGGAACGTGGCAATGGATTCCTCGCGGACCGCGCTCCGCCTCGGAGCGCGGGAGTCGATCATCGTCTACCGCCGCGGAGAGGAGGAGCTTCCGGCGCGCGCCGAGGAGGTCCACCATGCCAAGGAAGAGGGGATCCGGTTCCAGTTTCTCACCAACCCGGTCGAGCTGATCGGGGAAGACGGGCTGGTAAAGGGGATGCGCTGCGTCCGGATGCAGCTCGGCGAGCCCGATGAGACCGGAAGACGCCGTCCGGAGCCTATCGAGGGCTCGGAGTTCGTCATCGAGGTCGACACGGTCGTGATCGCGATCGGCAACGGGCCGCATCCGCTCATCCCGCAGACAACAAGCGATCTCGAGCTGAACCGATGGGGGAACATCGTCGCCGATCCGGAGACCGGGCAGACGAGCAAGCCGGGCGTCTTCGCCGGCGGCGACATCGTCACCGGCGCCGCGACGGTCATCGAGGCGATGGGAGCCGGAAAGCGTGCCGCCGCAGCAATCGACGCGTACCTGGGGCGACTGGGGCAGGACGGCGGGTAATCAGGACGGCCGCAGCGAGCCGGGTTCACCGGTGCCGGATGTCCTTTGTTCTTCAGGCCTATGTCCCACTTCGAGTATAGGTCATATGGCATCATCATCGAGCAGACAGCTAGCACCACCCGGTGCCGACGAGCGGAGAAGCG
>Ga0180434_10006474_pt1 | contig 13466 bp, 9 predicted proteins | sample SS_ome_7_FD_132453 | JGI IMG/M metagenome (GOLD analysis project Ga0180434, IMG submission 132453) | Hypersaline lake sediment archaeal communities from the Salton Sea, California, USA - SS_1_D_2 metaG | ecosystem: Environmental > Aquatic > Non-marine Saline and Alkaline > Hypersaline > Sediment... | reverse complement strand
GCGTGTGTCCCGGGCCACGCGGACACCCGGCCCGGGACCACGGCGATGCCGCGGACGCGGATCGCCGAACCTCCGGCTTCGCCGGAGGATTCGCCTCCCACAAATCTTCTTCCTTCGTGCCTTTTTGTCTTGGTGCCTTCGTGTTGAAGACTTGCCCGCTGTGGTTGCGGCTTTGCTGCTCTATGGTCTTTCCATGAAGGGGCGCTACGAAAAGGAAGGGAGGACCACGACTTGTTTGCAGCGCGGAACGCTCTTTCTCTATCCTGCCTTCCCCTCGCGTGCCTCGATCGCTATGATGGGCCGTTTGAAACTTGAACGTTGGAGGTGAGCGTTGGCGACGGAGACGAAACGCGCCGAGGTCCTGCTCGGCAACGGAGCCATCGGCCGCGGCCTCATCGAGGCCGGCTGCGACATCATCACCGGCTACCCTGGCACCCCCAGCTCCGAGATCGTGCCGGAAGCCGTGCGGTTCAGCCGGGAGGAAGGCCTTCACACCTACATCGAGTGGTCGGTCAACGAGAAGGTCGCCTTCGACACGGCCTACGCCGCGAGCCTCACGGGGAAGCGCGCGGCCGTGGTCATGAAACAGGTGGGGCTGAACGTCGCCGCGGATTCGCTGATGAGCGCGGCCTACACGGGCGTCGCCGGCGGGATGGTGATCATCTCGTGCGACGACCCCGGCCCCCATTCCTCCCAGACCGAGCAGGACACCCGCCTGTTCGCCCACTTCGCCAAGGTCCCCGTCTTCGACCCCTCCTCGCCCCGGGAAGCCGTCGGGATGATCCGCGCCGCGTTCGCGCTCTCCGAGAAGCACGGGATCCCGGTCCTCTTCCGCGCCGCGATCCGGGTCTGCCACGCCAAGCAGAAGATCGCCTTCGGCGAGGCGGAGCGCTCCGACCGCAAGGCCTCCTTCGAGAAGGACCCCGGGCGGTGGGCCGCGACGCCGGCATTCCGCCTCATCCTCCACCGCGAGCTGAACGAGAAACTGGACCGGATCGCGTCCGCGTTCGAAAGCCTCGCCCCCTTCAACCGGCACGACCTCGATGACGGCGGAGGGAAAGCCCCGCTGGGGATCATCGCGGGCGGCGTGCCCTGGGCCGCGGCGCAGGACGTGCTCGAGGCCGGGGGACTGGCCGGACGCATCCCCGTCTTGAAGCTGGGCGCGCCCCATCCCTTTCCCCGCGGGCTCGTGGACCGCTTCCGCGAGCGGTGCGAGACGGTCCTCGTCATCGAGGAGACCGACCCGGTGATCGAGCTGCTCCTTCGGGACGCGCGGGGCGTTCTCGGCCGCTTCAGCGGGCACGTTCCCCGGGCCGGGGAACTCCTCCCGGAGACCATCCACGAGATCGTCCGCAAGGTCGCCTCGGAGACGGGCGCCGGCGACCTCCCGCCCGCGCAGGAGGAGGCGGGGCTCGCGGACGCGGTCCGGGATCTGGACCTGCCCGTGGTCCGCCCCTCCCTCTGCCCGGGATGCGGGCACCGCGCCGCGTTCTTCGCCATCCGCAAGGCGTTTCCCCGGGCGATCTTCACCAGCGACATCGGCTGCTATACGCTCGGCCTCAATCTCGGCGCGGTCGACACCGTGCTGGACATGGGCGCGGCGATCACCATGGCCGCGGGCTTCTACCACGCCCACCGCCAGGACAGCGACGACCGGCCCGTGGTGGCCACCATCGGGGACTCCACGTTCTTCCACGCCGGTCTTCCGGGGCTGTTGAGCGCCGTCTACAACCGCGCCCGCTTCTTGCTGGTGATCCTCGACAACGAGACCACGGCCATGACCGGGATGCAGCCCACCCCCGGCACGGGCGTGAAGGCGGACGGCGCGCAGGGGGGGCGCGTCCCCCTCGAGCGCGCGGTCCGGGGATGCGGGATCGACTGGATCCGCACGGAGGATCCCTTCAACCACGAGCGCTTCGCGGCGCTCTTGAAGGAGGCCGGGGAGCACGTGAAGAAGGAGGAGGGCGGGATCGCCGTGCTCATCGCCCGGCGCCCCTGTCACGTCAACGACCGATCGGTGCGCAAGACCTTCACCACGAAGGTGGAGATCACCGACGACTGCGACGGCTGCAAGGTCTGCATCCGGCGTTTCGAGTGCCCCGGGATCGGGTTCGACGAGGAGAAGAAGAAGGCCTACATCGACCGCCTGTGGTGCGTGGACTGCGGCTTCTGCCTGAACGTCTGCCCCAAGGGGGCGATCCGCGAGGTGTCCGAATGAACGACGAGAACCGCGTGAATATCGTCCTGGCCGGCCGCGGGGGCCAGGGCATCCTCTTCGCCACGACGGTCCTGGAAAAGGCCGCCCTCGCCCGCGGGGACGACGTGATCGGCTCCGAGACGCACGGCATGGCCCAGCGCGGCGGCTCGGTCGTCAGCCACCTCAAGCTGGGCGGGGCCGCGGGCCCCCTCGTGCCCGCCGGCGAGGCCCACATCGTCCTCTCGCTCGAGCGGACGGAAACCTTCCGGGTGCTGCGCTTCCTCCGCCCGGGCGGCGCCTGCCTCGCCAACATCCGCGACGAGGACGGCGTTCCCGACAAGGTGCTCGAAGGCCTCGAGGCCATGGACGTTTCCTTCTTCCGCCTGGACGCCGACGCTGTGGCGAGACGCCTCGGCGCCCCCCAGGCCGCCAACGTCGCCATGCTGGGCCTCCTCGCCTCCTGGCCCGGCGCTCCGTTCTCGAAGGACGAGCTCCGCGAGGCGCTCGGTCGCTCCGGCGCCGAACGCTTCCGCGAGACCAACCTCGCCGTGTTCGAAAAGGGGCTCGAACAGGCGAAGGCGGACCTGGGATCGTAGGGAGGTCACTGGTCACTGGTCATTGGTCACTGGTCGTTGGTCGTAAATGAGAATCGAGATTTTGGATTATCGATTTCAGATTTCAGCCGTCAGGGAAGTGTAGGGGCGGGCCCAAGTACCAGCCCCAAGGCGGTTAGAAAATAGCGGCGATGTTGGGTCTTACACGGCACCCGAATGAAATCTGCCGCTACTCATTGGGATTTGTGATTTGCATAGGTCGTCTTTTCTCAATCCAGAATTCGTAATGCTTTGATCCTTGCCAGAAGCGGAGATCGCCCATGCCTCTCGCCTTCCAGAGCATCAACCGCGGCACGGTGGCCTTCGGCTTCTTCAACATCGAGATCGACATGCTCCTGCTCCAGGACCTCTTCTTCTTCGCCGATAGGTTCTGCGAAGCCGCCGCCTCGCTGCTCGCGGACGGCGCCGGGACCGCGAGCCTTCCGGGCTGGCGCATCGAGGACCCCCGCGACGTCGGCGACCTCCACGGGGCGATCCGCGGCGACCGCCTGACCGGCTTTCTCGGCGAGACCTACCGGCGCTTTCCCTTTCCGGCGCGGCCCGAGGACTTCAAGCAGTCGCCCGAGGGCTTTCGGAACCGCGAGGCGGCGGAGGAGATGATCCGGCCCTTCGGCAAGCCCCAGAACATCGCCCTGGCCCGGCAAGGGAAATCCCAAATCCCAAATCCCGAATCCCAAAAGGATCTGACAGCGGGTGCTTTTGATTTCTTCATCGGGGAAACCGTCTTCGGGGAAGAGGCATTCCTGCGCCTCGTCGCCTACGTCGAGCGCGGCGGCCATCCGCGCTGGCGCGACGAGATCCGCCCCGACTACGTGAGGGAGATGACCGGACGATTGAAGGACGCCGGAATCGAGGATTTGGGGAATTCCTGAATTCGCAACTCCTCGATTCTTCAATGGCCCATCCCCCCCTTCTCCCCTTCTTTCCGGCGGCCCGCTTTCACTCCCCCAGTTCCTCGCGCAGGGCGATCCATTCCTCCTCCAGCGCGCCCATCCGGTCGCGCAGCGAGGCCATCTCGTCGTGAAGACGCCGGGCTTCCTCGGGGTCGGTCGCGACGAGAAAGCGCTTCCGCGCCTTCTCCCTCGCCTCCCCCATGTTCTCGATCTGCCGCTCCAGCGACGTGGCGCGGCGGGCCATCGCGTACCGCTCCCGCGCCTTCTCCTTGCTTTCCGGCGCGCGCGCTTCCGCCTTCCCCCGCCCTCCCGAGGGCTTCGCCCGCCCCTCCCCCTCCGCGAGCTCCTTCTCGACGGCGTACAGGTAGGCCCCGTATCCGCCGGGATGCGCGGCGAGGCGCCCGTTTCGGATCTCCACGACGTCGGTGGCCACGCGTTGAAGGAAATGCCGGTCGTGACTCGTGAAGAGGACGGTGCCCCGGAAGGAATGCAGGGCTTCCGCCAATGCCTCGAGAGTCTCCACGTCGAGGTGGTTGCCGGGCTCGTCCAGCACCAGCACGTCGTGGCCGGCGACGAAAAGCGAGGCCAGGCAGAGCCGCGCGCGTTCCCCGCCGCTCAGCACGGACACGGGCTTGTCCACGTCCGCACCACGGAACAAAAAGCCCCCGGCCGTGTTCAGCAGATCCTTGGTGTCCGTGCCGCCGGCCGCGAGTCCTTCCAGATGGTCCAGGACCGTATGCTCCCCCCGGATCTCCTCGTACACGGCCTGGGCATAGCAGCCCGCGCGGACCGCGTGCCCCCACAGGATCTCCCCCTTCAGCGGCGGAAGCGTCCCGCCCACCGTGCGCAGGAACGTGGTCTTGCCCTCGCCGTTGTCTCCCACCACCGCCACGCGCGTCCCCCGTACCACCTCCAGGTCGATGTCCGGAACCACGACCCGGCCGGGGTAGCCGATGGAGAGGCCCTCGCAGCGCAGGGCCGAACCCTTGCGGACCGCGATCCCGGGCAGGCGGATGCGCGGGACGGGCTCGGGGGTTTCCGGTTCCTCGGCACGGAGGCGCTCGAGCTGTTTGGCCCGGGACCGGGCCTGGGCGGCGGTCGCGGCCCGCGCCCGGTTCCGGTCGATGAAGTCCTGCAGCTTCCGGCGCCGGGCTTCCACGGAGACGCGGGTTCGTTCCGCGTGCTCGATGCGCTTGCGCCTGTGGTCGAGGTAGGCGTCCACGTCGCCGGGGAACGGCTTCAGCCGTCCGCGGGCCATCTCGATCGTCTGCCGGCAGACGGATTTCAGGAAGGTCCTGTCGTGCGAGACCACCAGGCACGCGGCGTTCACGTCCCTCAGGATGCGCTCGAGGAGCAGCTGCGTCCTCAGGTCCAGGAAGTTCGTGGGCTCGTCGAGGACGAGGAGGTTGGGTTCATGGAGGAGCAGAGCCGTCACCTTCACGCGCGTCCTCCATCCTCCGGAGATCGCCTCCACCGGCGATTCCAGAAGCGGCCCCTTGATCTCGAACCGTCCCGCCGCTTCCCCGCAGCGCCAGGCAGGACGGCCGGTATCGCGCCGGAGGAAATCCAGGACCGTCTCGCCGGGCCGGAAGGGATCGTCCTGGCGCAGATGGCCGAGGCGCAGGTCTTTCGCGCGGACGATCTCGCCGGCGTCGAGTTCCTCCTCGCCGGTCAGGATGCGGCAGAGCGTCGACTTGCCGCACCCGTTGCGGCCGAAGAGCCCCGCCTTGTGCTCGGAGGTCAGGGTGAGGGAGGCGTCGTCGAGCAGGACGTGGTCGCCGTACCGTTTCTGCGCGTCGCGGAGTTGGAGAAGGGTCGTCATGGCGGGGCAGTGGTTTTATACGGGTCTCGAAACGATCGGATGAGCACATGGCGGAGCCGCGGGCGCGAGCCCGCAGTGCCGCGCGGGTGCCGAATGGCGGCCGGCTGTTGGCAAACGAAAAACACCCACCTCGTATTCATGTGCAGCGTTACACGTTTTCCAGATTGACAACGTCCCCAGACGATCCAAGCATTGCAGAGTTGCCCCTGCGTAGCACCGCGGGCTCGCGCCCGCGGCTCCGCCAGCAAGCCGGCAGTCAGATATTTTTATCGTCCGGTATCCACAATCCGAATTCTACAATCTTCAATGCAGCGGAAGCAAAATCAGGCCAGCCTGCTATGATGCCCCTCGAGGTGCGTTCATGTTGACGGACATCTCCATCCTCCATACGATCGGCGTTGGCGTCCTGCTCGTCCTGCTCTACGGCGCTTTTTTGAGCCTCCGCCGCCACGGCAAGCGCACGAACCAGGCCTTTCACGCCCTCGCCCGCGATCGGGGCGGGCAGGCCGAGACCCCCCTGCTGCGCTTCCCCACCGCGTCCCTTCCGCTGGACGGCGCGTCCGCGCTCGTGAAGGGGGCCTACGCGAGCCAGTATTCCTCCAACTACGTGGAGGTCGAGGTGAAGGCCGCCCACCCCTGGCCCGGCCGGCTCACCGCCCATGCGCACGGGTACTATACCGGCGTCCTGTCCCTGTTCGGCGGGCGCCGGATCCGGACCCACGATCCGGCGTTCGACAGGCGTTTCGTCCTCCTCTCCCCGGATCCCGCCGTGGCCGACGCCGTGATGGATGCCGAGGGCAGGGCCGCGCTGCTCGACGCCGCCGCGGCGGGGCGTCCCGGCGAGGTCCTTCTGGTCGTCCACCCCACCTCGTTGAAGCTCCGGCGGCACAACGTCCCGCCGTACGCGAAGACGCTGGGCCGTCTCGTCGACGCCGCCGGGGTGATCTACGGGAAGGCGGAAGCGTTGCGGACGGGGAAGCTCGAGATCGAGATCGTCGCCGATCCCGGTGTCGAAGAGGCGGGGGCCTGCCCGGTCTGCGGCGCGCCCCTCGACGGCAAGGTGGTCTGGTGCCGCCGCTGCCACACGCCCCATCACAAGGAATGCTGGCGCTTCAATCGCGGCTGCGCGTCCTTCGCTTGCGGGGAGAAGCGATACGACCGCAAGCCGCCTGCGGTGCGCTGAGGCGGCTCTTGTCACGGAGGCCCGTCGCAAGCAGGCCAGCGCCGGAAATACCCGAATTCCTCCATTCCTAAATCCATCGATTCGTATTACCATTTCAGATCCGCTTTCGGTTTTCCTGCAAGAGCGGATCGAGATCCTTCTGGACCCGATGGAAAGACAGAACGAAACCGGGGGTGCCCCCGGGAACCCTGTAGGAGACGGGCCATGAAATACTTCATTCACGCGGGCGTCACCATTCTTCTCCTTTCGTCCGTCGCCGGGTGCGACCTGGAGGAAGCCCGGAAGAAGGCCGCCAAGGTCTGGCGGGATTTCTACGGCCTGTGCCTGGAAGCCGACAAGGAGGGGCGGGACTACAGCGTCCGCGCATTCCGGGACCGCGCCGCAACGGACAACGGGTTCGAGGACTGGGACGATTTCGTCGAGAAGGCCAAGGACGTCCTGCCGTCCGAGGACTGGCTGGCGGCCCTTCACGAGGCGCACGGCTGGTACAAGGCGGAGCAGGAAAAGTTCGGCGGCCCGGGAGCCGCCATCGAGGCGAGGGCGAGAAAGGTGTGGAAGGGCTTCTTCTCGAAGATGATCGAGGGCGTCCGCAAGGGCGAGCCGGTGGACGCCGACGGAGCGCAGCAGGAAGCGGCCCGGGAGCAGGGGTTTGAGAACTGGGACGCCTTCTGCAACCGGGCGGTGCAGGAGATGGGCGCCCAGGCCTGGATGGATCTGGTCAAGGAGATGTCGGCGTGGTACGAGAAGGAATTGAAGCAGGCCGTCGAGGAGATGGCGCGCGGCGCCGGAGACGGGGCGCGGGAGGAGGCGGGGGAAGAGCCGCCGATCGTGGACGAGGCCTTCCCCGGCAACCTGCGAGGCTTCGACGCCTCCCTGTGCGGGACCTTTCTCTTCGAGATCCACTCGAGCGACGGGCGCAAGATCGCGGACGCGACGATCGTCGTCGACAAGGCGCCGCCCGGCCCCGGCGTCTATCTCGTCCGCATGGAGATCGACGCCGGCGCGCCCTTGAACCATCGATCGGATCAGACCGTCGTGCTCGACGAGACCCTGGCCTGCATCTCGACGACCCTCGTCCTCGAGAAGGAAGGTTCGCCCGCGCGCACGCAGAAAGCCGTCCGGAGGGAAGGTTTCTGGCGATACGCGCTCTCCACCGAGGACCTGAGGTGCAGGATACCCGCCCGGGGGAAGAACCACGGCGAGGTCCTCGCCCAGCTTCTCCTCGCGCGGAAGGCGGACCTCTCGTCGCCGGGACGATTCACGCTGCAAGGCATTACGTGGCCGAATTCCCTGGAGCCGGAGGAGATGGGAAAGACGCTCGAGCGGCGGGACATCTTCGTGACCCTCGAGATGACGGTGCCGGGAGCCTCGTCCTACCAGCATGCGGGCGAGGTGGTGAAGGCGCACCTCGTCCGGTTCGAGAAGGAGGGCGAAGCGCAGCCGCTGGTGGTGGCGGTCGCGCCGGACCGCCGCATCCTCGCGTTCTGGGGCGAAGGCGCGCCGATCCGTTACGTGGCCACGAAGGCCGAGCCTTCCGGCCGGATCATGCGAACGCCTCGAGACGCCGTGTCCTATTTCCTTGAGGCGGCGAAGGAGGGGGCCGCCGGCATACTCAAGGCGAAATACGCCTTCGCGAAATCCGTGTGGATCGTACTGGAAAACGCGCCCGAAAAGGAAGACGACGGGGACGGCGTGGTGTCTTTCGAGATTCGCGAAGTCGCGATCGATGGAAGCGAGGCGAAGGTGCATGCGCGGGTCGAGGAGATCGACAAGGGCGAGGAGAAGGAGACCGAGATGTCCTTCTGGCTCCGCATCGAAGACGGGAGCTGGGGCATCTACAAGTTCAAGCACGGCGACGACGAGGAGACCGACTTCGATCAGGTCGCGAAGACGATCCGTCAAATGAAGGAGGATCAGGAGAAACGGCCGAAGTAGGGGGCCGACACCCTCACCGCAGCAGGTCCTTCGCGATCACGATCTTCTGGACCTCGTTGGTGCCCTCGTAGATCTCGGTGATGCGCGCGTCGCGGTAGAAGCGCTCCAGGGGGAACTCCTTGGTGTAGCCGTAGCCGCCGAAGATCTGGAGCGCGTCGTGCGTGACCTCGGTGGCGGTGCGCGCCGCGACGAGCTTGGCGATGGCCGACTCGGTCGAGCTGCGCGCCATGTTCTGCTTGGCCCACGCGGCGTTGTAGACCAGCCACCGGGCCCCCTCGACCTTGGCCTTCATCTCGGCCAGCATCCACTGGATGCCCTGGAACGAGGCGATGGGCTTGCCGAACTGCTCGCGCTGCTTGGCGTAGGGAATGGCCTCCTCCAGCGCCCCCTCCGCGATGCCCAGCGCCTGCGCGGCGATGCCGATGCGCCCGCCGTCGAGCGTGTACATGGCGACCTTGAATCCCTGGCTCTCCTCCCCGATCCGGTCCGTCGCCGGGACGCGGCAGTCCTCGAAGTGGAGTTCGACGCAGGAACTGGCGTGGATGCCGAGCTTCTGCTCCTCCTTGCCCACGGTGAAGCCCGGCGTCCCCTTCTCCACGGCGAAGCAGACCATGCCCTTGTGCTTCTTCGAGCGGTCCACCGTCGTCGAGACGATGAACCAGTCGGCCACGCCCCCGTTGGAGATGAAGAGCTTGCTTCCGTTCAGCACGTAATCGTCCCCGTCGCGGACCGCGGTGGTGGTGACGGCCGCGGCGTCGGTGCCGGCGCCGGCCTCGGTCAGGGCGAGGGCGCCGATCTTCTCGCCGGCCGCCAGCGGGGTGAGGATCCGCTTCTTCTGCTCCTCGCTGGCGAACTTGACCAGCGGGTCGCAGACCAGGGAGTTGTTCACCGAGAGGATGACACCGGTCGTGCCGCAGGCCTTGGAGATCTCCTCGATGGCGATGGCGTAGCTGAGGTAGTCCATGCCCGCCCCGCCGTATTCCTCGGGCACGGCCACGCCCATCAGGCCCAGCTCGGAAGCCTGCTTGACGATGTCGAAGGGGAACTCGCCGCTCTCGTCGATCTCCGCGGCCCTCGGCTTGACGACTTCCTGGGCGAACTCCCGCACGGTCTGGCGGAGCATCTGCTGCTCTTCGTTCAGCGCGAAATCCATGTCAGCCTCCAGGATGTTGCTTATCGAACCGCGCCATTGTACTCACCCCCCCTCGCGCTGCAAGCAAAGTCCGGAAACGAGCGTTTCGCGCTGTCGGCAAGTCATGGGGGATCCCAACACCGCCTACAGCGCGAAGGGCTCGTGCAAAAACGGACGGTTAGGGCATGAGCGAGGTGCGCCGGCCGTCCAGCAGATCCTGGACGCGTTCGTGGAGGACTTCCATGGGAAAGGGGAAAGGGAGAAGGCTGTCCGCGCCGCGGGAGACGGCTTTCCGCATGAAACGCTCGTCGGGGTCCACGGCGATGACGATGACGGGCACACCGGCGAAGGGTTTCCGGTTGCGGACGGTGTCGAGAGCCTCGAAGAGTTCCTCGTCGTGGAGTCCGTGTCCGAGAAGGAAGAGATCCGGCGGCGTGGTGATCCGCTCGATGTCCAGTCTTCCGGGCCCGTCGATCTCGAAAACGTCGAATCCCTGGAGGCGAAGAAACTCGCTCACAAGGTGGCGGACCTCTTCGTCTTTTTCCGCGATCAGGATTTTTCTGGAACCTTCCTCGACATCCTGCATGTTCACCTCGTCAATGTTTCCCCGCGCCGCCTTCTCGGAGCCTCCTTATTATACAGGCGGAAGATCCGCTGACCAAAACATTTGGCAATATCATGTTACGTACTTTTCGGATCCAGCTGTTTTTCGAGGTCCTCGATGTTTTCGTGGAGGTGCTCGATCTGGGCGGAGAGCAGATCTTTTTTCCTCTGCAGGCGGTTCCGGACTTCCTTGGGAGCCTTGCCGACGAACTCGAGGGATTTCAGGGGGCCCTGGACCCGGAGGAGTTCATCTTCGAGTTTCTCCTTGCGTCGTCGAAGCCGCTGGATTTCAGAGCGGTCATGGGGGCGGTCTTCCAGCGGGACGAAGACCTGGAAATTGCCCAGCACCTCGGTGGCGCAGGAGGAGGGTTTGGAGAGATGAACGCCGAGATTCACGTCGTCGGCGTTCAGAAGGCTCTTCAATAGCCCCTCCATGCCGTGGAGGGCGTCTCTCCCGCCGCGATCGAGAAAAGAGACAGCCACGGAGATGGCGTCGGTCCTGGGGAGCCTGTATTTCGTACGGATGGATCTCACGGCGCGGGCCACGTCCTTGAGAATCTCGATTTTTTCCTCGAGGAGGGGATCAGGCGGGTTCTCGGACTCCGAGGGCCAGGGCGCCCAGACGAGAGGGTAGGTCTTCCGTCCCCGCTGCGCGGACCCCACGAGCTGCCGCCAGATGGATTCCGTCACGAAGGGAACGAGGGGGTGTAGAACCCGCAGCAGCGTGAAGAGGACACGGCCCAGCGTCTGGCGCGCCGGCGAGACGCGCTGCCCCGCCCGCATCCGGTGCTTGGCCATTTCGATGTACCAGTCGGAGAAATCGTGGCGCAGGAAATCCACGGCCGCCTCCGCCGCCGCGCCCGTGTCCATGGCTTCCAGCGCGAGCGTCATGGTCCGGGTGACCGACCCGAGTTGCTGGAGGATCCACCGGTCTTCCGGCGCAGGGCCGCGCCCGAGATCGCCTCCCCCGGTCGCCGTGAAGTGACGCGCAGTGAACCGCGCGGCGTTCCAGCACTTGTTCACGAAATTGCGGCTGATGTCGAACCGCTCGTGCATGAGGTGGATATCCTGGAATCCGCTGGGAAGCTCCGCCAGGCCGAGCCGGACCGCGTCCGCTCCGCTGCGCTTGATGATGTCGCGGGGATCGATCGCGTCGTTCGCCTCGGCGTCCGGCGTCGCGCCTCCTTCCGGAACGATGCGGCCGTGGATGTGGATGGTCCGAACCGCGGGGATCGTCGTGAGGGCCGTGGCCACTGCGAGGAAGCGGGCCGTCCAGCTCGAGAAACGGCTTTGCCCCGAGAACAGCGCGTGGGCGGGAAGAAGCGTTTCCTCCTGCCCGGCCCGGGGCCATCCCAGCGCGGCGAGCGGGGCGAGAACCGCCGAGAACCAGGGATCGACCACGTCCTTTCCGGGCCGGAATCTCGTTTCCCCGCAGGATTCGCAGGGGGGGCCTTCCGCGGGACCGGGTCTGGACTTCCCGCACCGCCGGCAGAACGAGACGGCAATGCGGTGGCCGGGCACGTTGTAGCGGGAGATGCACCAGTCCGACACGCCTTCCGACCACGTCAGGAAGGATTTCTTCCATCGCTTGGGGGAGAAATCCATCGCGCCGTTGTGGACCGCCTCCACCGCCCGCCGGACCACGGGCCGCATGCGGAGAAACCACTGGACCGCCGTCAGATAGGAGACCGGATGGCCGCAATGCGCGCAACGCGTGATCTCCAGGGGATGTTTCTGATGCCGCTCGAGAAAGCCTCCCTTTTCCAGCGCCGCCACCGCTTCCCGTCTCGCCTCGCCGACGTCGAGGCCCTGGAAGGCCTTCGCCCCCTCCGCGATGCGCCCGTCGGTTCCGTAGAGGGTGGCGGCCTCCAGATCCAGCGTTTTCGCCTTCTCGAAATCCCGCGGACTTCGACCCGGCGTGACCCGCCGGACGCCCGTGCCTCCACGGGGATCCACCTCTTCGTCCCCGACGACGGGAATCTCCTCTCTCGTCAAGGGATTGGTCACCTTCCCCTGGAGGACTTCCTCGTATTTTTCGTCCTCCGGGGATACGAGAAGGGCGCAGTCGCCGGGGATGGTCTCCGGTTCGCTCGTGGCCACCGTCAGATACTTGTCCACCTCCCCTTCGATGGGGTACCGCACGGTCCACAGGTCCCCTTCTTCCTTGACCGAGTCGATCTCCCCCGCGGAGAGGATCGCCTTGCAGTGGCGGCACCAGGTAACGAGCTTCTTCTGCCGGTAGATGAGGCCTTCCTCGAAAAACCGGCGGAAGGCCTCGTTTACGACGCGTCCCGTGGAGGGGTCCATGGAATCATAGACGCGCCGGGCGTCGAACGTGATCCCGAGGCGCCTGAGCTGGTCGGCGATGTCGGCCGCCACGCGTCCCTGCCCGTCCAGCCGGGGGGAAGCCGCTTCCTCCGACGATTGGCCGGAGATCGGCGGCTCGGCGGGCAGGGGAGGGGGGCTCTGCCGGGGATGCATGCCGGCGTGATGAAAGCCGGCCACGAGCAGGACGTCGCGCCCCTGCATCCTCTTGAAGCGCGTGAGGATGTCCGCCCGGACCGCCCCCAGGGACGTCCCCATGCGGATCGGCCCTTCGAGGCCCAGCGGTTCCAGGAGGACGGCCAGGGTCCCGCGGGAGCTTCCGCCGGGACGCCGGAAGTCCTTCAGGCCTCCCCAGATCTTCCGGACCCTCGCTTCCTCGGCGTCGGGATCGAAGCGGGGGCGCGAAAGGGGCGCCGCGACGGCGTCCGTTTCGGGATGCGCATCTTCCTGGTTCATGGCGCCTGGCCGGTCCTCGAAAGAACAACCTATCGTAGGCCATGGATCCGGCGGCGGCAATGGCGGACCGAAGACGAGCGTTTCGCGGTGTACGTAGGTCATGTCCCTCCCTTCCTTTTCGTAGCTCACCTTCATGGAAATACCCCAGGGTGACCATCGAATTTCAAGTCCTCAGGGGGGTGTACGGGTTTTTTCGGGAAATTTCACCCCAGATCCTTTGCTCGTAGCGCCCTGGGGGGGGGACACCCCCCCCATCGCGCTCCCCACCCCCCCCGAAACGCCTCTTTGCAGGTCGCCCGGCAGGTG
>Ga0180434_10006473_pt1 | contig 13466 bp, 10 predicted proteins | sample SS_ome_7_FD_132453 | JGI IMG/M metagenome (GOLD analysis project Ga0180434, IMG submission 132453) | Hypersaline lake sediment archaeal communities from the Salton Sea, California, USA - SS_1_D_2 metaG | ecosystem: Environmental > Aquatic > Non-marine Saline and Alkaline > Hypersaline >... | reverse complement strand
GCGGCGGGGTTTATCGGAGGGAACTGTCCAGCGTCTGGTTGGAGAACCAGAGTCCGAGCGGCACGCCCGCGTCTTCATCGGTTTACCGGGTACTCCTGATTCGGTACGATAGCATCCAGGACTTCGAGGTATGCCCGCTGTGCGGGCGCAGGATGTCGTACCACGGCGCCCGGGGCCACCGCATGTGCTGTAGCAGGTGCAACAGGCTGTTCCCGCTCGACGAACGCAATGTCCCGCTAGTCTTCGGGGAGGATTTGGAATGTTCGTGACCCGGAAGGTGGCCGCTGGTCACATGGTACAGCGCGGTATCGGAATCGCGGAGTGGCTGACCCCCGAGGGGGCGTGGACCCCCAATGCGTTCGAGGCGGCGGCGTTCAAGAGGCGGCAGCACGCCGAGCGGGTCGTGACCCGATTATTGCGGCAAACGCAAATAAGACGCAAAAAGAAATCGCCCCTCCCGGTACCGGGAGAGGCGATTCCATGCCCGCCAGTCACATAGGGCGCAAATAAGCGAGTTACCCCATGGCCTTGCGGATCGCTTGGGACACCCTCGCCTCGAGTTCGTGGAACGAGTCCTCCCAAGCCCATTCGCTGGTCGCTTTGGACCAGGCCGTGATGAGCCTCCTCGACCGCCGAGCCGCGTTTTGCCGGGCTCGCTTTGCGTCGCCCTCCTCCGCCTGAGTCACGGCCCGGATGCCCCTCGTCACCCGCGAATCCAGCTCGGAGATTGCGTCGTCCCATTTCCAGCCCGCCGTAGCCTTGCGCCAGGCGCTTACGAGCCTCTTGGCCCTCCGGCCCGCGATCTGTCTGGCTCGTTTGGCGGCGGCCCGCTTCGCGGCCTCCCCGTCCGGCCCCACCTTGATCTCAGCGACCACCTTCTTCTTCTTTTTCTTCCAGGCTCGCATGCATCCTCCTCCCCAATGTTTGACCGGAGTGATTCTATCGGTGTGGTAGACGACGCAGATGCGGTTTGGGGCTACAGTTTTTCGCGTATCTCGCGCATGTCTCGGGAGAGATCCTCCAGCTTCTTGCTGAAGTCCAAGTCGAGCCTCTGGATGACCTGGGTGTTCTGCTCGACTGCCATCCGCACGCTGGTCATGGCCTCGGTGTTCTGCTGCACGACCTCGATCATCTTGTCGAGCCGCTCACCCTCGTCGTCCAGGTTATCGTCCCGCTCCTTGAGCATGTCCAAAGTCTCGGTGGTTTGCTTGTCCTTCTTCCAGAACAGGAAGAGAACCGCGACGAACGCGAGCGCGAGGACGCCCGCCGCCCCGTAGTTCAGGAACTCCAGCAGCCCCTCGAAGTCGAATTCTGCCAGCGCGTACATGCAATCCTCCGAATCTGGCCTCCGGCATCAGAACTTCATAGAACGGTGTGTTCGGAGAGCTGCGACTCGTCCCCCTCGAGTTGCCGCTGCACGCCGAGATCCTCCAGTATGACCTCTCGTCCGGGCGTTTTCTCGAACCGGTGCCGGAGCTCCACCAGCCTCTCGAAGAGGGCGTCGCTGCTGGCGCAGCACGAGCGGGGAAAGCCGGCGATGATGTCGTCCGCGATGTCCCACCGCTCCCCGTTGATGCAGTCCACCAGCTTGGACAGCGCGAAGTCGACAAGTAGGTTCTCGCCCCGATCCACCCCGTCCGGCACGCCCAATTCGATGTCGGACAGGCGCAGGACGGCCTGCGGCAGCCTCGCGGCCTTCGAGAAGCCACCTGCGGGAGCCAGCAGCCGGGATATCCTGTGGTATGCCACATGGTCCGCTTCGGAGTGAAACTCCATAAGGCTCGATAGAATCGTGCATGTCCGGACGAAGCGCAGCTTGTCTGGCGGCCCGAGGCCGCGCAGTCGGGGGGATGGGAAATGTCTGAGCACCAGTATGTCTACATCGTCTACAAGAGGGACACGGGGCCGAAGTCCAAGCCGGACTCCGGCGGCATCAAGCAGGTCTATTACTACGACCAGCCGGCGACGGTCAAGCCGCCCGACGACGGACACGGGGTGATTGAGCTGTTCACCCGCCGCAGGTTCGACTCGGTGCGGTGGCGGATTGAGGACGGCACGGTTTCCGAGGTGAAGGTGCGCGCCAAGTTCACTAAGTCGCGGCTGGTGCGGGAGGAAGGCGGCGAGGACAGGCGGCTGGACATCGTTCTGATCTCAGATCGCACGACCGACTCCACGGGTTTCGGGGGACAGATCGGGCACCTCTTCCGAGGCCTGACCGGGAAGGGCCACAACGTGCACGCCCTGCGGTTCGACGAGATCGACACGCTGTTGAACCTACGGTTCGACTGGGTGATCTCCCTCGGCGACTACTACCAGGTGGACAAGATCGCCGAGATGGGCGAGGACGTCACCAAGAGGTGGATACACTGGCTGCCGATCAGCAGCGAGGACATCGAGGACGATTTCTGGGAGCGAATCCGGGGCCCCGGGCACATCGTGGCGATGAGCCAGTTTGGGATGCGGGTGCTGACGAAGCGGGGCGTGTCGAACGTGTCGTGCATACCTCACGGCATCGAGATGGAGACTTTCAAGCCGCTCATCATGCAGGAGGTGGATAGGATCAGGCGATCCCAGGGCATAGAAGGGCAGTTCGTGGTGCTCTATGTCGGCCGGAACACGAAGAGGAAGCGGGTGGATCATCTGTTGGCGATTTACGCCGCCATGCTCCAAGCCGCCGGAAACGACTCGCCGATCAAGTTCCTGTTGAAGACAGAGGAGAAGTTCACGCACATCAGCATCACCGAGCATGCCGCGGAGCTCGACGCGGAGCTGGGGACAACCCTCCGCGATCATTACATGATCTTCGAGGAGGACATGACCCCAAAGCAGCTCAACGAGCTGTACAACATGGCGCATGTCGGGATCAGCGCGACCGGCGGCGAGGGGTTCGGGCTCACGACACTAGAGTGCATCGCGACAGGCGTGCCGATGGTGATCGGGAAGCACAGCACAAGTGCCGAGATAGTCGGCGAGAGCGGACAGGCCGGGAGCCTGATCGACATCGAGGCGGGTGAGCTGGACAACCCGCACGGCGTGGAGGTCGCCCGGTCCATCATGTCCAAGGAGCAGGCCGTCGACGTGCTGCTGGAGTACTACAGGCGGTGGGAGAGCGACGAGGTGCCGGTCCGCCGGGTCGTGCGGAGCCAGGTGTCGGGGCGGTACAGCGTCAACACCATGGTCGACGCCTGGGACAACCTCCTGATCGATCTATCGCTTGTTGACGAGGTTGAGGGCGACGGCGATCCGGTGTCGTACCGACGAGTGGCCGAGCTGGAAGAGGGCGACCCGCTCTCGCTCCCAGAGGTCTAGGAGGGAAGTCGTATGCGCGATAGCATAATCTGGGCAGCGCCGTTCGACATGTCGGGTTACGGCGTAGCGGCGAGAGGATATGTCCGGGCGCTGGACGAGTTCGGCATCAGGGTCAGGGTGGAGGACAGGAGTGTGTCCCGCAGTTTGGCCGGCAAGGGTGTGGACGAGGCGGTAAACCGCTTCCTCGGACGCCTCAAGCTGAACGACGTGCCGGCCAACGCGACGAGGGTTCAGCACCAGAATCCGGATATTTTCGAGGCGCAGCATGGCGGTCCGACGCGAAAGAATGTCGGCTTCTCCGTGTTCGAGATGCTGTCGATCCCGGGTCACTGGGCCGCCAAATGTGACATGATGGATGAGATATGGACCCCGTCGCAGTACTCCAAGGAGGCTTTCGTAGCCGGGGGTGTGCCGGAGGAGAGGGTGCATGTCATCCCGCATTTCGTCGACACCAAGTCCTTCAGGCCCGGCGATCGGCGGTGGCCGATTGACAACCTGCGGAGTTTCAATTTCCTGTCGGTGTTCGACTTTACCGAACGCAAGGGCTGGCGCGAGCTTCTGAACGCATACTGGAGGACGTTCAAGAGGACGGACGATGTGTCGCTCACGCTGAAGGTGTACTTCGGCAGTTTCGCCGAGACGGATCAGTTGAACATAATGCAGCGCGTGGACGAATGGAGGTCCGAGTGCGGCTTCCGCAAGCAGGACACGGCGCCAGTGTACTTCTACGGATTCGATATCCCACACAGCCTCATGGCTCCGTTCTACTGTACGTTCGACGCCTACGCGATGTTGGGCCGGGAAGGGTTCGGCCTACCGTTCGCGGAGGCCATGGCTTGCGGCCTGCCGACCATCGGTCCCGCCGTCGGCGGCAACACGGAGTTCATGACCGACGAGAACTCCTTCCTCGTCGAGCGAGACGGGACGGAGCCAGTGGACGACGAGTTGGTCTCCAGGGCGCCCGCGTACCGCGGGTTGGAATGGCCCACATATAGCGTGGATGGACTCGGATATTGGATGAGGTATGTGTACGAACATCCGAAGGACGCCAAAGTGCGGGCCATGAGGGGCAGGGAGGACATCAGGCGCAAGCTATCGTACGACAGGGTCGCGAGGATGGTTGTCGACAGGATAACCGGCGCGGCGGTTGGCCGCTGATAAGGACGGGTTGCCGTGAGACCTGACGAGGTAACCATTTGCATAGTCCACCGCAACACGCCCGAGTGGCTGGGCGTGGCTCTGCGCCGTATTGCCCGACACACCCCCCGCCCCCGCCCCAGGGTCATAGTGGTCGACAACGGGAGTAACGCCGAGGTGGCCAAGGTCGTATCCTCGCTGTGCAAGCCATTCGGGACAGAGGTGATGGCCCTGCCGAAACCCGTGCCCCACGGCGCCGCCCTCGACGCCGCGGCGTCAAGGGTGAAGTCGCCCTGGATGCTGGCCATGGACAGCGACGCTTTTCCGATACGGGACGGCTGGTTGGGCTGCCTGACCTCGCTTGCGTCGGATGGCGTGTCTGTGGCAGGCGCGTCCGCCGGCATGGCACACGGGGAGAATCATTTCGGAAACTATGTGCACCCGTCGTTTTGCCTGGTGGACATGGCGATGCTTAGCCGCGTCAGATCTCGTTTCCAGGACGCTTGGCCGAGATGGGATACTGGCGAGCAAATCACCATCGACGCAATGCGTCTCGGGCAGAAGGTGCGATACCTCCCGACGACGCACTTCAACTTGTACGGTCACGGCGTGGTGCTGGGTGGCGCCGTGTTCCACGCGTATTATGGCACCCGGCTCAAAGTGTCGTCTGCCCGGGAATTGGCGGAGAGCGACGGGATTGATGTCGACAGGCTGCGATCCGAGCACCGCCGCCTGCTCGACGCGGAGAAGGACTTCATCGACGGCAACGGACCGGATCCCTTCGCGAAGCTCGACGAGGCCGCCGACGCGAAGACTCAAATGTCGGTGATCGTGCCGTTCAGGCGTCGGGATGCCGCCAGTGCGGAGAGCCTGTCTGCGGTATTGGCTTCGTTGAACTCGCAGACGCTGGAGAGGAACAGATACGAGATCGTCGTTGTCGAGGCCGCCCCCGCCCCCGCCCTGACCGAGGCCCCACCCGGTTGCAGGCTAGTATTTGCGTATTGCCCCGACGCGATGTTCCGCAAGAGCTGGGCGATGAATGTCGGTTTCAGGCAAGCCACCGGCGACATGCTTGTGTTCCACGACGCGGACATTATCGCGCCGGAGGGGATGCTGGAGGCAATCGCGGAACGGCTAGGCCCCGGCTGCCCGGCCGTGAAACCGTCTTACTCGGTCGTCGATACATCATTCGAGCAGGCCGTGCGATTGAGGTCGCGAGGCCAGTCGGCCTCAAGAAGAATCCTGGCCGAGGCAGGCAGGCTCCGTAATGCGCCGGGTGGTAGCATAGCCGTCACCAGGCGGCAATTCGTGAAGGTGCGAGGCTTCAACGAGAAGTTCGTCGGCTGGGGTGGCGAGGACGATGAGTTTTTGCTGCGCCTGCGTGCGCACGGCGAGAACCCGCCAGATCTAGGCTGCAAGTTGCTCCACATCTGGCATGAGCAGGGGCCAATGGATCAAAACCAGGTCGCGGCCAACAGGCGGCTAGTGGGCCATGCCAGTCGCCTGAACAAACGAGCCGCCCGGCGGTACGCCGAAGCGATGCCAGAAGGTTTTGGCGAGCAGTACGCCTTCCGCCGCCGCCCCGCGGAGACAGACCGAGCCCCCGCGCGCCCGGTGGCTCTCTTGGCCGGCGCGTACAGCCGGATGTCCGGTCCGGACTCCAACGCAGGGGATGACGCCACCCGGGATGTGCTGGTATCCCTACTGAAGCGCAAAGGCTGCTCTGTCCGCGTTTCCCCCAAGCACCCCTGCGTCGATGGCCAATTGTCCGATGTGGACATGGTGGCCATAGGCGGCGGCGGGCTCATAGCGGATCACAGCGAGGACGCGTTCTACAATTACATGTCGTACCTGAAGCACGGGGCGGCCGAAAATGTACCAGTCGCCATTGTCGGCGTGGGTGTCTGTCGCCTGTCGCAAAAGCGGCGCAGGGTCTCCAGCCTCATGCGGGGCGTGCCGCATGTCTATGTGCGGGATGAGATGTCGCGGGGCCATCTGGAGGACGGGCAGTTTGCCGAGGTGGCCTCCGACCTCGCCTGGCTGCTCAAGCCGTCCCGCAAACCCATGTCCGCCGTGCCCGCAAAGTCGGCAGCCGTGTTCGTTGTCGGGAACAGCTACGCGAGTGTTGCCAAATACAGGAACAGGGTCCACGAGTGCGTCGATGAGATTGTCTCCGACGGCCTGACGCCTGTTCTGGTCGTGCACGCGAAAGACGACCAGCGAGCCGTTCCAGGTTTCACGCGGCGATATCCAGACGCAAAAGTGCTGAACTACTTCTCGTCCAAGTCGAACACGCCGGCCGCCCTGGTGGCCGCCCTGGCAAGGATGTCGAGGACGGTGACGTCACGGTATCATGGCATCATCTTCTCGGCATTGGCTGGCACCCCGTGCCGGGTTATCCCCGGCTCGCCGGAGAAGGTCGGTTTCTTGCGCGACGAGATCGGAGTCGCCAGGCTGGCGAGCAAATCCGAGCTGCCAGGCGTAGTGGCAGAGATGCAACGCCGTGCAAGGAAGAATATCAGGGCACTCTCCGACCTGGCGTCCAGCGCGAAGTCTGCCAAACGGCCTCCGGCGGAGCAGAAGGTCAGCGTTTGTATGATTACGCTCAACGATGACGCGTATATCCGCCGGGCGCTGGCCAACATACCGACCAGTTCGCAAGTTGGCGAAATACTGGTGGTGGACGGGGGCAGCACGGACGGAACACTCGCTGCGCTGGAGTCGGATGGACGAGTCAGGTTGTTGCACAGACCGTTCTCACACGATTTCTCCGATCAGAAGAACTTCTGCATATCGCAAGCCAACCACGACTGGATTGTGTGGCTAGACGCGGACGAGGCGTTTCCTGAGCGGTTCTGGGAGTCACTTGGCGGGCTCCTGGCGTCGGGGCACGACGCATTCTGGTTTCCGCGAGAGAATTTCATCGGGAACACCCCCGCGCCGACCAACGATGTTGCGAATGATCCGGATTACCAGTTCCGGCTTTTCTCCAAAAAGTGCCGTTGGGTGGGCAAAGTGCATGAGAATCTGACCGGGTATAGCGGCAGCCCGGGCAAAACAGGTTTTGTCATATGCCACCGCAAAAGCCGTGGCAGGCAGGATTGGAACGATCAGTATTACGCATGGATCGGTGGATCCATCGAGCACAGGCCGAGCCATGAGGCCCGGGCGGAGGTGAACTAGAGTGTTAGCTAGCATTGTAGTCGTCGTGCACAATCACCTCCCCTATCTCCGGGGATGCATCCGCCGGGTGACCGCACACACGCCCGAGTGCGAACTGATAGTCGTCGATAACGGCAGCGACAGCGATACCGTGCAGTTCGTGAAGGAACTTGAGGAGCATGGCGTCGCCGCTCACACGGTCATAAATGGGGACAATCTCGGCTACGCGGCCGCGTGCAACCAGGGCATACGCCTGGCATCTTGTCCGTGTGTCGTGCTGCTGCACACGGACTGTTTCGTCACGCCGGGGTGGCTTCCAAGGCTTACGCGGCATCTGGAGAGGCGAGATGGGTTCCGAATGGGAGCGGTTGTCCCGGTCACGAACTACGCCAACGAGATGTTTCCTGTATACGATCCAAAACTCTGCGAAAGGTTTGTGGAGTACAAGTTGCCGAACAAATCATCACCGGACGAGGACGAGATAGAGTCGGTGTTGCGGCACACATACCCGCAGGGTTTGGACGAGTTCGCGGCATCCATCGAGTGGAGGACGCCGTTGGTGTACTCGACTGAGATATCATCGTTCTGCACAGCTTTCTCGCGCGATGTGTTTGACGAGTGCGGCTTCTTCGACGAGGCGTACGCGTTTCGAGGTTACGAGGACGCCGACTTGTGCATGAGGATGCGCGAACGCAACTTCGAGGTGTGGTCTGCCCAGGACTGTTTCGTGCACCATTTTGGGAACATAACCTCCGACGGCGAGGGTTTCTGCTTCCCGGATTTGATGCGACGGAACAAGGACAGGTTCGAGAGGGTATGGGCGGCAAGCCAAACGGGGTGAAAATGGCCGGAAGACTCGACGCGATAGTAGTGGCGTACCAACGGACACAGTTCTTGCCAAGGCTCCTGCCGGAGTTGCGGAAAGCGGTGCTCTCCGAAGGAGGCAGGTTGATTGTCGTCGACAACGGCAGCGATGCGCCCATGTCCGACGAGATAGCGAATCTGGCCAGAGAATCCGACGCAATGCTCATCAGGCTCGAAAAGAACGCGAACCACGGCGAGGCGCTCAACCGCGCGATGTTGGAGTCAAGCGCCGACGCGATTTTGCTGGCGCACAGCGACACGGTTCCGGGCGAGGGCTGCGTAGAGGCCATGCTGTCTGAGATCGGCCGGTACGACGCGGTGATGCCGTACACCAACTCCTCGCACATCGTGGGCGCGGTGGTGCCCTTGTCCGACGGTAGGCCGTATCAGTCGCTGAAAACACCGGCCACGCGCAGCAGAACCGTAGCATCCGCCCTCGCTGTCGATGTGATGTCGTCCGCGAAAACCCCGACGGAGAGCCGCGAGGTGGATGGTGTGGATACTTGCTTCATGGTGGTTCGGCGGGATGTGGCGGCCGCCCTGGGTGGCTTCAACGAGAAGGTGTTCCACCGCGATGCCAGGATGGATATTCTCTGGTGGTCCCGGGACGGCAGCGACAGGTTTACCGCCGCGGCCGCCGCCGGCGCGTTCTGCTTCCACTACGGCGGCTTTACGCTGGACGAGGTTTTCCAAAGCAGTGAGGTACCGGTTCGCACCAACGATCTGATCCTGTCGGATGGGGGGAAGTCCGCCTGCGCCGAAGGCGGCTCAGAGGACGAGATGCGCAATTGCGTGCTCAGGTTCGACGCCGAAGTTTGCCGAGTAGCTCCGGCACCCGTTTTCGGGCAACCGATACACCTGCTGCACATCGGTCCCGCCGAGGCGTGCGGCGTCGAGCGGGGCATATTTGAGTCGTGCGCAACATTGGCTCCGGAGGACAGTGAAGACAGGTACAATGACGCGGTTCTGGGGTGCGAGTCTCCCTGGATCATGGTGCTTCGCGCTGGTGAATGTCTGCACGAGTCCGCGCTAGCCGGCATCAAGAGGCTGACCAACGAGCCGTATGATGCAGTCGAGTTCCCGTTCATGCTTTGCAGTACGGACAGGCAACGGTGCCTGTTGAGCCGAGCCGATGAGAGGTACCCGTTCGGCCGCGTGCGGCTTTTCCGAAAGGATTCCGGCTGCACTGTGCTGCCCGGCGGCGAAGTGACGGTACCCGAATCCGCAGCCGTACGTCGCTGCGCCAGGCTGCCCGGCGACTCGGTTCTTCAGCAGGTTTTCCGCTTCGGGGAATGGTCCGGAAAGTGGCTCGACATGGCGCCGCAAAATCTCCCCGGCACCAGCGGGGCCGCCCCCCTCCCCACAGTGGTGATACCGGCGACCGGCGACCGATTGAGCGTGGCAGTTGCGGTGGCCACCCTGGATGTGAGGAAACCAGTTCATTGCCCCTCGCGCATGGCGTCATTCGGCTTGCGGGACGCCTTGGCCGGACATCCGAATGTGTTGTCCGTGGATTGCTACGATGGCGAATGGTTCGGCAAGGTGGCCAGCAACGATCGCGTGCACGCGATACAGGAAGGTCACCATGTTTTCCTGTCGGTCGACGAGATGCGACCCGCGCCGGACATACCCGAATGCGCCAGAGTCTGCTGGCTCACGACTGCCCGGTTCGGTGATGGTGATCCGATTTCGCCGGCCCATGTCGCGTCGCTGGGTTACGAGAAATACTTCGTTGCCAGCAGGAGGTTTCGGGACGAGATGCGGAGGCTGGGCTGTGATTGCGATTTTCTGCCGCCATCCGTCTCCGGATCCCGGAGGAAGTTCGCCAAGATATCGACGCGTTGCCAAGTGGGCATGTTGCTGCGCGCGCTGCCCCGTGACTGGGACGCGGACGGCGTGCTGGATGTCCTTAGCAGATTGCGCGACACGGATTGCCGTGTCTTCGGGCACGGATGGGGTGACACCGGGCGAATCAGACGAGACATTGCCGACATGCCCCGCACAGACCGCGCGAAACTCGTTGCACTTCTCGATGAGTTGGCACCATTGGTCGGCAAACCCATAGCCGCCGGCCAGGAATCGGTCATGTTCAGCAGCATGCGATGTTTCGTCCATGTGCCGTCCGTGCAGGACGGCGAGTGGGGGTTCATGCCGCACAGCGTGTGCGAAGCGCTGGCTGCGGGGACGCCCGTAGTGCTTCTGGATCGGAATGGTCAGTTCAGTAGCCGTGATTTCGACGAGGCTCCGGTGTACCTTGAACGAACCGCCTCCGCCGCCGCGCAGCGAGCCGTGGATATCGCGGCGCTGCCGTTCGACGACCTCCTGATATTGTCAGAGAGAGCCAAGGGGTGGGCGGCCTCCAACACGCACTCGCACCGCGCAGCCTCGGTTCTCGCCTCGCTGACGGTTCACCCCGCCGAGAGATCCTCGGAGGCGAGGGGGTCGCTTGTCGTGAGGGGTCATCAGTTTAGCGAGAGGTTGATGGATAGAATTCGCTTCCAGGCCAAGTTGCGTGGTATGGAGGAGGTGCTTTTCGAGGAAATTCAGGAAATGACGGATACCTTCTCGGTGGAGTTCGAGATTGGGGGCTCGATGCTCTCGGCGAGGTGGTCGAGCATGCCGTCGGCGTCCCAGGTGGATGGCGTTATCTCAGCGTTGTGAAGGCGAGAATGAAATATAGCATCGTCATACCAGTGTTCGGCAACATCGACTGGCTGGATGTGCTTCTCCGGAGCTTGGAGGAGAAGTGCCGCCGGAGCCACGCCGAAGTGATAGTGGTGGACGATGCCAGCGAGCCGGATGACACAGAGAGACTAGAAGCCCTGCGCAAAGAGAGAAGGGTAGATATCCTGATTGAACATGGCTCCCGGCGCGGTTTCGCGGCGTCGGTCAACAGCGGCGTACGGAATTCGTCCGCCGACGTGCTCTTCGTCATGCACACCGATGTTGTGGTCGGCCCCAACACGCTCGGGCGGCTCGCCTCCCGCCTCAAGCCGCATGGCCGCGCCGACGCCGTGAGCGCGGTTTGCTGTTACGCGCCCTACTCCGCGTACAGGCTGTCGCCAGAGATGCAGCATAGGTTTGTGGGCGGCTTCAAGCCCAAAAACAAGCCCTCGTGCCGCAAAGACGATATCGCAAGGAGCCTCGTTGGCCTTTACGGGGACTTCGATTCTTTCTGCAAGTCCGCGCGCATATCCAAACCCGATCTGATCTACACGGAGGATGGGTATTTCTTCGCCGCGGCCATCACTCGCCAAGCGTGGGATTCGGTGGGCGAGATGGACGAGTCGTTCTCGGATCGCGGGTTCGCCGACAGGCTGTGGGTGGATAAGCTGTCTGCCCTCGGCGGACAGATGCATGTGGATCGCTCCACTTATTGTCATCACCACGGTAACGCGACATCCGATGGCCCGGGCATGTGCCACGAAAAGTTATCAGCCACGGCGAGGCGACAGTACGAGGAAGCCCAGCGAGAGATGCTGCGCAGCGCAGGGAGGCTGCTATGAGCGATGCCATAACGGTCGTGGTAGCCGTATACAACCAGGAGGGGTACACCCGGGCGTGCCTGGACGCAATTTTCAAGCACTCCCCACCGGACACGCGAGTCGTAGTCTGGGACAACGGTTCCACCGATCCGGTGAGACAGCTATGCTCATGCTATCCCAAGGACAGACTGCGGTATCACCGCAGCGACAAGAATGTCGGGGTGCCGGAGGCGTACAACCAGTGTATCCGCACTTTGGTGGAGACGGACCGAGTCTGCTTCCTGCACAACGATGTTATCGTGACGCCCGAGTGGCTGGACAGGTTGGCGGCGCACTTGAGCGGCCAGAAGATGAGCGCGGTCGTCTGCCCTCGCACCGGTTACTGCGACAAGTCGTCGTTCGTCTACGACACCACGATAGCAGAGCGCACGGCCAGACACAAGCCGCCTAACAAGGCGATCGGGCGCATATCTACGGATGTCATCCGGGTCGTGCTGAAGTCCACCTTTGGCGAGGAGGGGTTGGACGGTTTTGCCCGAAGGGTGTCGGAAAAAGCCATGGGAGCCGCCAGGTCGGCGGTCGAGATTGGCGATTTCTGCTTTCTGACGCGCGCGGAGACCATCGCCGCCGTCGGCGGATTCGACGAACGACTTGGGCCGCACACATACTGGGACGCGGCGCTGCGGGACAGGCTGGAGAACTTCGGTTATGGCATACGCATCGCCGACGATGTTTTCGTGCACCATCACGGTAACCTCACGAGCGATGGTCAAGGCTTCGACTTCCGCCGGCTCCTGGAACGTAACAGGAAGGTCTACGACAAGCTGTGCCGTGAGGGGCGGCGTGGTGACGGCGCCAGCCTGTACCGCGTTGAGCTAGATAGCGCCTCCGACGAGCCCCCGGATTTGGTGGTCTTCACCCCGTACTATGTGCCACATGCCCCTGGCGGAGCCGAGATAAGCCTGCACATGGCGCTGAAGAACTGCGCCGAGTTCGGCGTGCCGGTGGAGGCACATTGTTTTCTGGATGAGAAGGGCGAGAAGTTCCAGTACGGCAGCGAATCCGTGGTGGACGGGGTCCGCGTTGTCCGGTATCAGAACTGCGACGAAATCAGGTTCGCCGACGTAGCGAGGGATGTGCTTTCGGAGAGGCAGCCCCGGTCTGCGCTCTTTCAGGGCGATCGCGTCAAGCAGGCGGCCGCGATTTGTGCGTCCTTGGACATCAAAACGAGAATATCGTGGTTCTTCCGGAACATGGACGAGATCGTCCGGCCGAACACCTACGGCATCCGTATGCACAAAGTGCTGCGGAAGCTACGCGGCCCGGTTTTCGCGAACAGCCATTTCCTGGCCGACCGCGTAAAGGAGGAGTATGGCCGGAAGTGCGTTGTCGTTTTGCCCAACATTAGCGAGGAGATACGCGTCAGGTCCGAAAGGAAGTACCTGACATGCATGGCCGCCACGGAGGAAAAGGGGATCAGGACGATAATGCGGATGGCCGACAGGATGC
>Ga0180434_10006470_pt1 | contig 13473 bp, 9 predicted proteins | sample SS_ome_7_FD_132453 | JGI IMG/M metagenome (GOLD analysis project Ga0180434, IMG submission 132453) | Hypersaline lake sediment archaeal communities from the Salton Sea, California, USA - SS_1_D_2 metaG | ecosystem: Environmental > Aquatic > Non-marine Saline and Alkaline > Hypersaline > Sediment... | reverse complement strand
CGTGGCCACGGGATTCAACAATCCGGCCATGCCGCTGATCCGCTACCGGACCCAGGACATCGCGGTCAGGGCCGCCGGTCCCTGTGCCTGCGGCAGGAACTGGATGCTGATCAAACGGGTCGAGGGCAGAACCCAGGAGTTTATCATCGCCGCGAACGGGTATCCGATCAGTCTGAGATTGATCTGTCAGACGTTTCTCGGCCCGACCTTCGGGAAAGTCAAAAATCTCCAGGTCTATCAGGACACCCCCGGCCGCATCGAGGTCCGCCTCGTCGAATACGACCCACTGGGACCGACCGAGAAGGATGAGATCGTCTCAAAAGTGGAATCCACCGCCGACGGCGGCCTCGAGGTCTCCCTGCGTGTCGTGGACCACATCCCCCGGACCGGAACGGGCAAGTTCCGGTTTCTCATCCAGAAACTGGAAACCGGCTTCAATCGCGAAATGGGTCGCTAGGCCTTCGGCCATCGGGCCCCGGGCCTCGCGGGTTCAACGCTCCAGTTCCTGCAGCTTCGAGACGAGCAACTCGAACCGCGCCTCCCAGGTATTCCGCCCGGCCACGGCCACCCTCTCCCACATGGCACGATCCCCTTCCGATGTCGCGGCGCGGATGAAGTCCGTGTACTCCTCGTGGGTCGAATACAGGGCGGCCAGCTGCCTGAAATGCCTCAACTCCCGCATATCGGAAGCCACGGTCTGGAGTCCCGAAGCGGCGTAATCGAAGAGTTTCACCGGATTGATTTCGTGGGTCAGGGTATTCACACGAAATGGAATCAAACCCACGGCGGCGTGATGCAGATAGGGTTTCAATTCATTGAAATCCTTCGAACCCAGGTAGGTAAAATTGGGAAAGGTCTTGGAGAAGCGTTGAATCAGACGCCAGTTGCGCCGGTAATTCACCCCGCAGATCGGCCCGATCACCACGAAGGAGACGTCCTTGAGGCGAGACAGTCCGAATTCAAACAGCTCGTAATCGAACCAGTCACTGACGGCACCCACGTAGACAGCGATGGGACGGTGAAGGTTTCGGTATTCCTCCGGAGGCGGGGTCGCGTCTTCCGGGCGCCGCAGGAAATCGGCGGCGACACCGTTGGGCAGATAGTGGGTGTTGGGATTGAGATCCCGGATCTCCTCCTGCAGTTTCCTGGAAGTGACGAACACCAGATCGGCCATCCGGATCATCTCGCGCTCCAGTTCCACGATCGTGCCCGGCACATTCGGAAAGGCATCGAAGCGATCGGTGATCCGCAACACGATGGTCTTCGACTCGACGATCCGCAGGATGGACCGCAACCGTATGTTGTTGACGAACAGGATATCGACCTTCCTGAAAGAATCCATCATCTTCCCCAGCGGCGGAAAGCAAAACCGGAGGCAGTGCCGGGCCAGGGTCAGAGAATTCAGAGCGGGGAAATTCAAATACGGCAGAACACACAGCGGCGTATAGGTTCGGATACCCTCGGCGCTGACCCGAACCCCGCTCCGGTAGTTCTCGATCATCTCCCTGTCCTCCGGTTTGCGCCGGATGAACCTCAGGAAGTTCAGGTAGTTGGAGAGGCTGAACACCTCATACCCGGCCGACCGGAAGAGGCGGGCGTAATGGTGGCTTCCCACCTGAATCTTGGAATCGAACGGCAGGGCGTCTAGAAACAGGATCTTCTTGTTCATGACTTAGGTTTCACGCTGTCGGAGGCGCCGTACCCATCTCACCGCCGTTTGTATCTCTTCATGGCTGAACTCTCTCAATCCATACAATAATACAAAGTACATAAAAATGCCAGCCATCCCGGACACGGCGATTTTCACCATGGTTCCGGTTTTCAGGAGGTGGACGGTCGCCGCCATGATCCCACCCATGACCGCCGAGGCCGATGCGACCCGACCCAGGGTACGCCAGGGAAATGCCCAAACGAAGAAACGCCGGGATACCACCACCATGAGTGCCAGCAGAAACACGTAGGAGACGACGGTACTGACGGCCGCTGCCATGATGCCGTACCGGGGGATGAACAAGAGGTTCAGGGCCAGATTCAGAATCCCCGCCAGCGCGATGGCCAGGGAAATGAATCCCGTTTTCTTGTAAAACAGGAAGGCGGCATGATACCTCTGCTGCAATCCAAGGAACACGATACCCAGGGTGACGTAGGGGATGATGCGAAACCCGGCGAAATACTGGGTGTCGGTGAGCAGCGACATGATGGGACGGGCGAGCACGCTCAACGTCACGAAGAACGGCACACAGGCCATCAGGTAATACCGGGTCAGGCCGGTTCTGAATTCGCGGCTCTTCTGGATGGGTTCCCGTTCCCAGATGTGCACGCCGATGGGACCGGATGCGAACAGAAACAGATTGGTCATGACCATGATGGTTTTCTCGGCGATGTTGTACCCCGCCGAGTATATCCCCACCTCCTCACTGGATCGCAGCAACTCGAGGAGGTAGCGGTCCGAAAGGCTCAACACCCAGGCCGCCAGGTTGCCGATCACCAGGGGAAAGCTGTATCTGGCCATTTCTCGTACAAGCCGGGATTCCAACCTGATGTTGAGGAACAGGTTTTTTCCCAGGGATTTCCTCCACAGCAGGGGATAGAGAAGGACCAGGCCGGCCACCGTCCCGTAGAAGAATCCCTCGATGCCCGTGGCCAGGAAATGGACGAATCCCAATCCGAGACCGAAGCCGGCGATCGATTTGGTGACGATAAAACCGCTGAACCAGCCCACCTGCCTCCGGGTGCGCAGCACATTCTGGCAGATGTTGAATATCGAGGTGAACAGGAAGACGGCCAGTCCCGCCCTCAGCAAGACGTCGAGGTCACTGGACACAAAGCGTGCCAGTCCCAGGTAGAGTCCGCCGGCAAGCAGGAGGATCGCCAGAAGCGAAATACCCGTCAGTTTGACGACATGGCCGAGGAAAAACGGCAACCGGTCTTCGCGGGCATAGGCGGGAAAGAATCGGATGATCGACATGGAGAGCCAATCCATCAGCGTGGTGAGAATCAGCACCGTGGCCAGGACCAGGCTGTAGTTGCCGTAGTCACCGGGGGGAAACAGCCGGGTGATGATCGGAATCGAGACGAATCCGACCAGCCCGGGAATGACCTGGGCGGGCAGGTATTTGAACATGTCCTTGACCAACCCGTTCGACAGGCCCGGCTGGTCGGTGCGGCTCCTGTTTCCCATCGGATCACACCACGTACTCGATCAAGGTCCTCTCCTCACCGCATCCGAATGCACCCCTCTCCTGCAGCGGATCTGCCTCGGGGAGGCGAGAGGACCCGGATGGACGTGAAGGAATCCCCCCGCTTCGCACGGACGGCGGCCGTGATGCGATTCTGTGCGGAACGCCATCATTATAGCGAAACCGTCCTCCCATATCAATTGCCCCGACCCGCCACGCATCCCGCGGCGGCAGCGGTCACAACGGATCGAATCCGAACGGGACGGGGGCCCACGGCAAACGACACCGCGAGACCCAGGCACTCGATCCTGGAACCGTACTGGGGAGAATAATCGTATTCGAACACATCGAACCGCCGGTCATCCACCGTCAGGGCTGCGATTTTCTCGCCTGCGGGTTCGAGCCACAGGCACCCGTCGCGAAACACCACCCGGGGAGCGAGATGGAATCTCAGGAACGCACGCCCGGGCACCGGGCTGGATACGCGGTCCTCGATCCTCAACCGACCGCTCCGGCGGTGCAGGCGGAGGATGCGCCGGTGCCGGATCCCGGCATAGGAAATATCGCCGAGAAAAACCAGCTCGTCGTCGTGTGCCTTTGCCTCGGCTCGGTGGATGCTCACCCTCTCGGCAAGCCGGAACAGATTCCGCCGGTCGATCTCGTTCTGCTCCACGCCCTCGATCGCCACGGTGTTGTGGCAGAAGGTGGAACGGAACCGGTTGCGTTCCCCGGGATGACCCGTGTAGGCGTACGTACCGGGGTCCACGATCACGTCGATCCCGTTCAGCACGAGTTCGAAACTCAGTTTGTCGTTGTGGGCGTGCCCGCCGATCCCCCCCTGCCCGCTGGGACCGCAGGACACAAAACAGTGATGCCGCTTGTGGCGCAGCACGTACCATCCGGCCTGGGGAAACGATGTCACCTCCGCCGGCTGCGCCGAGACGCGCCGCGGTCTGGGTGTCGCACCGGTCCGCGGGCCAAAGAGCCAGAAGACCTCCTCGGACACGGAGGGATCGACCGCGATGGGTGCGTCCTCCCTGAAGTAGGCTGCCAGAGGGGCCAGGATGTAGTCATGGCGCAACACGGGTCGATCGCGGAATTTAAAAAACCTTCCGTTGTCGTTGTCCCCGATCTGGGGGGCCGTGCCGTCCGGCTTGAGGTAGCGGTATACGACCTCGGCCATCTGGCGCAGCCTGCGTCGGTAGGCCTCCGAGAGGCGCACGCCGGCCCGGTCGCACAGGAGGATGGAATAGAAGAAGAACTCCAGGACCAGCAGGTGGTAGGAGGTGGACGCCTCGAAATCACAACCGTCGGCGTAGACCTGTCTCCGGATCTCTTCTTCCAGCCCGGAGACGGCGAAGTCCACCCACCGCCGGCTGCGTTTGAAAAATGGGCAGTACAGGCCGATGAAGAGCAGGCCCGCCAGACCGGCGACATAGTGGTTGTGGGTCACCCGGCCGATGCGCAGGAGGCGCCGGCGGATATGGCGGCCGTGATCGTACAGGCTGCAGTGCAGCCGGATCAGGAAATCCTCTGGGAGATCTCGGCGGCTTCCGAGGAAATCCAGGGTCACCAGCCAGTTGGCGGCCCGAACGCCCGCGTCCATGGCGCTCACCCAGTTCACCCCCCGCCGAAAACGGTTGTTCGTGATCCAGTCGCCCACCTGGGTGATGAATTCCCGCCGGTACGCCTCATTCCCGCTGAGGCGGAACGCCTGGGCCAGCCGCGGCGCGCCCTGGAAACGGGACAGCTCCCAGGGAACGATGATGTCCCCGCCCCCGGGCTTTCCGGGACGGATCCAGCGATAAAAACGCCGTTTCGGCCAGCGTCGCCCGCTCTTGAAATCCACATGCCAGTCGATGGGCTGGTACCCCCGCCCTTCCGGGCTGAGCCTGCAGGGGCCGCTGCCGAGCAGGTCGAAGACATGCCCGCACACCCGGTCCGCCTCTTCCAAAATCCCGGACTCCGCAGCCGGAAACCGGTCTCGGAACACCCGGACATCACGACGATCCTCGCCGTCCGACAACAGGATCCGCTCTTGGCGAACGGCCCGCAGCAAATCGTGCCTCTCGCCGATTCCCGTGATTCGTTTCAGACGGCGAGCATCTCGACGTTTCACCTCGGTCAGGACATGCCAGACGTGCTCCACGGCATACCGGCACACACGGAAGGCCCTCACAACCGGTTTCGCCAACCGGCTCACCTGAATCCAGCTCAAGGTCCCGGCCGCCAATCACCCCTCCTCTACTTCGGCCCGGGGCCGAAGAATGCGCGGATCCTCCGTGCGCTCCGGAGGATGTGCCGGTCGGTGTAGAGCAAACGCAGGATCAATGCCTTGTACCAGGTCAGAATCCGGGTCGGCATCCCCGACAACCGCCGTCGGACCCATCCCCGCCGTATGGCCGTTGTGACGAGCAGCAGGATCAGGTTGCCGACGAGGTGGAAGGGATTGCCGCCTGTCCGCGATTCCCCTCCGGAGTAGACGGGAACGGCCCTACCCAGCCAGCGGGCCACACCCATCCTCATCCGGGAATGCCCCTTCTTGAAGCAGAGCAGCGGGGCCTGCGACGCGATGATCCGTTCCATGTCGATTTCCCGCAAACAGATTCGGCCTTGTCTTCCCGCGGCGTCCAGCATGGCCGCTCCTCTTTCGGTCCGGGCGATCACGGCCGTCCATCCGCCCTCGCTTCCCCCCATCAGCTCGGGGAGCCAGGGATCACCACAGGACAGGTCGGCGAGTTCGTTCGTGTGGTCGACGCAGAAGAGACATCGGGGTACGGTCAGGAGGTGGTTCGCGATGTTTTTGTCCACAATCCGTTCATCACCGTTTGAGAACGCCATCACGGTTCGGCCGGGCCAGGGTCCTTCGCGGTAGGAGATCCCGGTCAAATCGGCGCCGCGCCGGCCCGCCCGACGGGCCAAGAAATCCAGGGAGGAGAAACTCAGGTTGATGCCGCAGAACAGTCCGATGGTCAGGGCGAACGCCCGGCCCGGGTGACACATCCGCATGAACTTCCTCATGCCGTGGATGTGGCAGGGCAGACCGACCACGGCGAATTCCTCGGGATTCTCCATGTCGTTCAAGACCCTGTTGAGAGGCACGGGGTGGTACAGGGAGGGCGCCCCCTGATTCAGTGCCCCGGGGGCATCGACGATCGCCACGACGGGATCGAAGGGACGGCCCTCGCCGGCCCGGGCCACCAGAACGCCCCGGATACTCTGCGCTTCCAGCAGATGGATCAGCAGGGCGGTGACCACACCCCCCGAGGACGAGGCCATTCTCAGGTTTTCATCCGCGGCATGCCCCAGAAAGGTACGCCGATAGAATCCGACGTCGGGATGATGACGCTGGAGTGAATCATCCGCTGAAGAAACCTCCCCCACCGGGAAATCCATTCCGGTCCCGGGACACACCGTCACGCACCGTTCACAGCGGTTGCAGATCCCGGTATCCACCACGGGAACGAAATCCCGCCGGTCGTCCCGGTGCAGTTGGATGCAGTTCAACGGGCAGACACACAGGCAGGTGCCGCACTGCAGACAGAGACCGGCGGATACCACGTCGGCGACCGTGACCATCCGCCGCGCCATGCCTTCAATCCGCCTCCGCCGATTCGTCTTCGGCGATCCTCAGCGCCAGTCTGTGATCACGGAGTCGCAACGGGGTTGCGAATTTCCTGCGGCTCGCCCGTCCGAGGGTCCGCAACAGGTGATCCCCGTCCGCGTCCCGCATGATGACGGGTGAATAGGCGTGCTCTCCCCTGCAGCGGATCGGGATCAGATCCAGGGCCCGGAGGGTGCCTTCATCGTCCAGCAGGACCTCGGCCAGGAGGCTGTTTCCCCAGGACGGGGCGGCGTAGGGAAAGATGAGGTTTCCCAGGCAGTACAGAATCGGCCTGCCCCGATGGACCTCCACGGCCTTGGGCAGATGGGCATGGCTTCCCACCACCAGGTCGGCACCGGCGTCGACCATCCGCCGGGCGATGCGCACCGTGTTGGGGTGGATCACGGTTCGATTCTCGAAATCGAAATGCGGTGCCACCGTCAGAAAATCACAGCGGCCGCGCATGTTTTCGATATCCTCAAGGAAGAGCGGTTCCAGCAGGGGCAGGATCCCGGCCTGGTCCGTCGTGGCCAGGCTCATGAAGTGGGAGTTGCAGAACGAGGTGTAGCCGAGGAAGCCCAGCTTCAGCCCTCCGACCTGCAACACGCAGCCCCGCCGGGCCTCTGCGAGATCATGTCCGCCTCCGGTGAACGCCATACCGTTCTCCTGCAGCACGCGCAGCGTCTCCAGGAATCCGCGCTCCCCCGCATCGAAGGCATGGTTGTTGGCCAGCGATACCACGCCGATACCGTTCTCGACCAGGAGGCCGGCGAATCCGGTCGGGCTGGCGAACGCCCCCACATGGCGCCCGTGATCGCTGAGCGGTGTCTCCAGGTTCACGAACCCGACATCGGCGTCCCGGAAAAACGACCCGATCCCGCGAAAGGGCGTTTGCGATACCCCGGTATCGAAGGGCTCCGGATGGGGATTCCGGTAGACGCGGCCGTATCCCTCCAGCTGGATTTCCTCAATCACCCGGACGGGATCGAAGCCCACCTCACGGCCGAGGCCCGACCTGGCCTTGATCCGGTTGATGACCTTGCCGACCAGGGGCGCGGGCGCCTTGCGCACCAGGTGATGAAGCTCCCCCCGATGCCGGGAAAAGTTGACATCCCCTCCCAAGGCGATTTTAACCGGCATGGATCCTCATCGAATACGCCTGCCGCGGTTCTTCCACCACCAGCGAGGATCCCCGATCCCGAACAGATCCCTCAGGCCGCCCAGGGCCACCTGGTAGTGATCGATGGCGAAGTTCTGGTTCGTTTCGATGGCCACGGGTCCGGACCGGCCGAGGGCGATGTCCCATCCCAGATAGGTGAAACGGTTCATCTTGCGGGCGCAGTCGAGACAGAACGCCTTGACCGCCTCCCATTCCGGTACCGAAAAATCCGCGAACGCATACCCGGTGTCCGGGTGCCTCTCGAAGGTCTCGTTCCGCTCCGAGGTCACAAACGGGGCGCCGGCCCGCCCGGATGCCAGGTCGATCTTCAGGATGAGACCGTCCTGGGCGCTGTTGTCGACCTGCTTGCCCTCGCGGCCGATTCTCATGGTGGAACACAGGAGCCGGACCCGGCCGCCCCGGTTTTCGCTGGCGATTCTGAAGGTGTTCACCGAGTGGGGATAGACCGCCGAGATGGCCGGATGCTGGACGAAGCCGGCCTGAATCATGAAGTCGTTCTCCCGTGCGATCCCATCCAGGAAGGCGCGGTCGAGGGCCTGGCCCGCGGCGTCCCGGTAGACGCCGTCGGCCTGGCGGCCGAAGGCGAGGATGCCGTAGCCGCCCTGGCCGTCCACGGGCTTGACGAAGATCTTGGCGTATTTCTCCTGCTCGATCTCCGCGGTCACGTCGGAAAATTCCCGGGGTTCCAGGTCGATGCGATAGAAGGCGCCCCGAATCAGCAGGCAGATCGTGTGCGGCTGGGGAATCGAGAGGCTCCGGAACATCTGCTCGGTGAGAATTTTGTCCTTCAGCAGGATCTCGAACCTCGCGTCGTTGAAACAGGGCAGGAAGAGGTCGTAGAACACGAATTCGGGGATGTACTTCAGCAGTTCCTCACGGGAGACCTGGCGTTCGGCCCGGAACAGGTCGTAGCGGTAATAATGCAGCGGCCGACAGCGCCAGTAGCGCCGGCAGAGCCTCATCTCCCGGCGCATCTGCCGGCGGGGCTTCCGGTGCCGGCAGGCCTTGAACCGTTCCCAGCCCTGCCGCATCCGCTTGTTCTTGTTCTTGGTGAACCAGCGGTACTTCCATTCCTTGAGACGCAGGAACAGGGCGGATTTCTTAAAACGATCGACGGTGGTCTGGAATTCCATGGGTTCGGCGGTTATGTCGGCATCTGTTCACGTTTCACGCAACGGGGTCGCCCTCAACGGAAGACCGGAAGCGGCCGAAAATCAAAGGATATTGTAAGGAAAAGCGAGCGGCTTGTCAAAGGGGGCCGGTCCCTACCGGGGTTGACCGACCTCCTCGTAGAGGATGGCCACGGCCTCTTTCACGTCCTCGCGATCCGAATCGAGCAAGGTCCCCACGGCTTCGAGGCGGTCCCGGTCGCCCAGGAACATGGCCTCCGACACCACACCGCCCACCTCCCGCGGCGGCAGGAAGGCCGCGGCCAGGCGGTGGCGGGTTGCGACGCCGGCCAGGTTGGTGACCACGGTATAGGCGGCCGTACCGTCGCCGACGCGGGTCACCCGGAAGGTCCCCTGCACCGCCAGGTTCTGCACCTCGACGACCACCAGGTCGATACCCGAGGCCAGATTGGCGCCGGAATTGGTGAACCGGGCCCCGAGACCGCCTAGAATCCGCAGGCACCAGCGGAGATTGGCCCGCACCGGCGAGCCATCCTCGGTCCAGTTCAGCAGGGGCGCGTAGGCCTGGACCAGCGCGTCCCCCGCGGCGGCGATCTCGGCCACGGGCTGCGAGGCGGCCAGGAGATCGGGGGGCTGGTACATGTACATCAGGGTCATCACCGCCGATTCGCAGCGGGAGATCAGGCCGGCGATCCGGTCACGGGACAGGGCGGCGGCCACGCCCGCCTTCTGTTTGCTGGTGCGCTCCAACAGGCCGCAGGCCCGCCGGGCCAGCAGGATCCTGGGATCCCTGGTCGTATCGTGATCCATGCGCCCATTGTAGCGCGCGGGGATCCGCGATTCAAGTCACGGCGGGAAAATCGAACCTGGTGGAGATTATTTCGGCGGCGGTGGGACGATGGTCTCGGGGTCGTCCACGCAGACGACGGGTTCATTCGCACCGTCTGGGATGGAAACCGCAACGACATACTTGTAGGCTCCGCTCAACGTATTGGTTGTGACCCAGACAGGGTTGGTAGCATAGAATCCGTTTTGAGGCACGCCTCGAACGTAGGCCAGGAGGTGCTGGGAACGGCAACGGCATGTGCCCTCATCCGTGTAAATAGACTGAGCTCCGAAGTATACGGTAAAGGGATAAAGACATCTCCATCGTATCTGCTGGCCCCGTTCGAGATACACACTGACCATGTTTTTCCAGTCATCCTTCTCTTTCGCTGCCGTGTAGCGAAGCGCATAGCGACAACCCTTCGAATGTTCGATGACTTGAATTTCAACATGCGCCGGTTCATTCAATTGGTCAAAATTCACCCATGGTCCGTCGGGATCCCTCTGATCCCCAGAGTTCTGGCCCCCGGCCGTCAGTCCAGACCAGAGAAGCACGCCCAGCCCGAGCACCAGCCATTTTTTCATCATGAAAGAATCGTTCATACTCCCCTCCTTCGGCATTGATCACCGAATCAATGCACTCTTAAATAGACGCCGATCATCCAGGCACCGCCCTGGACTATCGGGCGTTCACGGTATCGACCAGGTCACGGTAACCTGGATCCGCGTGCAGCCGCGCCAGGAACGGATTGCGGCTCAATTCTCCCAGGGCTCCGTGGCGCTTCAGGTACTCGGACAACCATTTCAAGGCACGGTCGCGGCGGCCGCAGAGTTCATACACCACGACGGAGCGGCGCATCACCTCCAGGTCGTTCGGCGCCCCTTCCAGGGCCTTCCCCATCTCTTCCAGGGCCCGTTCCACCTCCCCGAGCTTGCACAGGTAGAGGGCCAGGCTGGCGTGCAGGAGCGGATCCGCGGGGGTTCGCGTCAGCCTCTCCTCCACCAGACGGACCGCGTTCCGATAGGCGTCCGCCGCCGCCGTCTCCTCCCCCGCCAGCCTCAGGGTATCGGCCAGGTTGCCCCAGAGCACGCACCGCCGGGGGCTGTCGCCGCCCAGTTGGATGGCCCTGTCGTACATGCGCCGGGCCTCGGCGTAGCGGCCGCGGTAGAGGAGGTTGGTCCCCATGTTGGAGTAGATCTCTCCGTCCTCGACGAATTCCCTTGATTTTTCGAATATCTTTCTTGCCTTGAGTGCAGCCGCCTCGTCGGTGCGGTGGTTGTAGATGCCGAAGAGGGCCTTGTAAGTCCAGACGTTCGCCGGATTCAGATCGATCACCTTCAGGAACTCCCTCTCGGCCTCCGCCAGCCGGCCGGTCTGCCAGTACAGGTAGGCCAGGAACCGGTGCCCCACCCAGAATCCCGGCCGCTGCGCCACGGCCCGCGTCCACTCCTCCTCGGCCTGGTTCCGCTCCCCCATCTGGAAGAACAGCGTGTAAGCCAGCTCGTGACGGGCACGGAAGCATTCCGGATTCATCTCCAGAGCCCGGCGGAAAACGGTGAGCGCCATCTCGTATTCACCGCGGGCGCGGTGCACGCAGCCCAGCGTGACGGCAGCGCCGTGGAGACCGGGATGAATCAGCAGGGCACGGCGGGCGTGGGATTCGGCCCGGGAGAGCCACGTCCGGTCCCCGGTCCTTTCGAACTTCACCACGCAGGCCTCGGCCAGTGAGGCATGGGCCTCGTCGTAGGCGTCGTCCTGGGCCAGGGCCTGTTCGATTCGATCGATCGCCCGGGTGGGATCCGTGGGCTCCCGCCACGGTCGCAGAAAACCCAGCCCCTCCAGGTACAGACGGAAGGCCCCGGGCAGCGCCGTGCCACCGGCCGTCAATTCTTGTTCCGCCTGCGGTCCCCAGCGCATGCCAAGGTGCTGCACCAGTTCCCGGACCAGGCCGTCCTGAAGCGCGGAGAGATGGGTCACCGGGAGCATCCGGGTGCGTTCCTGCAGGGTGTTGCCGCCGTCGGCCGTCAGGATCCGCCAGTGCTCGCGGACCTCCCCGCCCCCCAAACGTATGTCCAGCACGAGCAGCAGATCGATCCTGAAGGCCTTCGCGGCCGATTTCACCCCCGTGACCCGGCTGCTCCGGAGTTCCTCCACGGGAACCACCCACAGGTCCTGCTCGAACTCCTCCAGCCGGGTCAGCTTGTCGATGATCCGGGCCGCCATCCCGTCCCCGTAGGCCCGGGCGAGACGATCCGCGCCTTCAGGAGCGAAAGACAGCACGGCCAGGTGTCTGCCCTCGGGCAGGCCCCGGTTGAAAAGCCAGCGTCCCAGGACCTCCCGGCCCGGATTGGGAACCAGGACGAGGAGGACCAGGATGAACATCAGGAGAGCCGGCCCGCCGACCCGGATGATCCGGGTGAACTGGATGCGGCGCCTGCGGGCCCGTTCGACGCGCAGTGCGTGGGTGTCGGAGTCGATGTTGCGCTTGATCCGCTTGAGCTCGAGGAGCACCTCATCCAGGTCGTGATAACGGTCCTCGGGGGCCTTTTTCAGGCAGCGGTCCACGACGGCCCCCAGTTCCTCGGGCACCCCTCCGTCGCCCGGCCGTGCGGGCGGGTACGGATCGTTGAGGATCGCATAGAACAGGGCCTGCAGGTATGACTCACGAAACGGCACGTCTCCGGTGATCATCTCGTACAGAACCACCCCGAACGACCAGATGTCCGAGCGCCGATCGATGGGTTCTCCCTTGATCTGCTCGGGCGACATGTAGCGGGCCGTGCCCAGTGTCGAAGCGTCTCGGGTGATGCGGCTGACACCCGTCAGTTTGGCCAGGCCGAAATCCATGATCTTGACGAGGTTGTCGCGGTTGATGACGATGTTCTCCGGCTTGACATCCCGGTGAATGATGTCCGCCTGGTGCGCCTTGGCCAGTCCGCGGCAGATCTGGATGGCCAGAATGACCGTTTCCCTGATCCTGTCCCGTTCGTTAAGGGCCTTGAATAACGTCGCCATCCTCTGCCTCAGGGTTTCCCCGTCGACGTGCTCCATCACGATGAAGATTCTGCCCTGATACGCATCGATATCGTGGATGGTGATGATGTTGGGATGGTTGAGCAGCGCGGCGGCCTCGGCTTCCCGCACGAATCGCCTCTTGGCCGTGTCGTCGATGATCAGATCCCTGGGGAGAAACTTCAGGGCCACCCGGCGCTTCAGTTTCAGGTCATGGGCCAGGTAGACCTTGCCCATGCCACCCTCGCCGAGCGTGTCTTCGATCCGGTAGTGGGATACGGTCCTTCCGATCATCGGCCCATCGGTTCCCCCGGGAGCGCGCCCGCGCCCGTGAATCACCCGGAGAATCTCGTTGGCACGGGATGGAAATCGGGCGCAGGCCCCTTCAATCGTTAAAATCCTGACAATGTCCCCAACGATATAATACAGTCATATCAACAAATTTTCAATCAATATCGCAAGATGACCGTGTTTCAGGACGCCGGTCGAAAAGGGGAAGCCGCCACCCGATTCACATCTTTAAAAAAATAATCATTACCCCT
>Ga0180434_10006466_pt1 | contig 13477 bp, 11 predicted proteins | sample SS_ome_7_FD_132453 | JGI IMG/M metagenome (GOLD analysis project Ga0180434, IMG submission 132453) | Hypersaline lake sediment archaeal communities from the Salton Sea, California, USA - SS_1_D_2 metaG | ecosystem: Environmental > Aquatic > Non-marine Saline and Alkaline > Hypersaline >... | reverse complement strand
TGAACTTTGAAATCCTCCACATGGTCCAGTTCATCGACCGGCTGATCCAGGAGGGCAAAGTCAAATTCAAACAGGAAGTCCCGATGAAGGTGACGTATCACGACCCTTGTCATCTCGGGCGTGCCTCCGGAATCTACGAGGCGCCGCGGAGGATTCTCAAATCGATTCCCGGGATCGAGTTCACGGAGATTGAGAGACACCATGAGAACTCGCGCTGTTGTGGTGCAGGAGGCGGTCTGAAGGCCGGGTATCCGGAGGTGCAGCAGAAGATGTCGCAGGCCCGGGTTCGAGATGCTGTGGCAACCGGGGCGACCGATTTCGTCACGGCCTGCCCGTTCTGCTACCAGGGGCTGCTTGTGGGCATTACGGCTGAAGAAGCGCCGATCAACATGCGAGACATTACGGAGATCCTGACGAGGGCCCTTGGCGTGGCCGACGAAGAAGCGGAAGACAAGGAGGAGGCGAAGAAGAAGGCGAAAGAAGAGGGAACAGGGATCGGGGAACAGGGATCGGGGACGGATGGTTAACGCCCGGGAAGTGTAGGGTGCAAGGGTGGGGATTCCAAAGAATTGATAAATGGAACACACTTCCTGTAGCATAAGAGGGTCCGGTTCGGTGCTTTGTGCCGACGACGAGGAGAAGGACCCCTTTCCGACGCTTGATGGAGGTGCGGACATGGTGGACGAGAAGGATCCTCCTGCTGACGGAACCGATGAGTCCTCTGAGCTTTCCCTGGGCAAGCTGTTTGATGCCTATGTGCCCGAGTCCGTGAAGCGGGCCGTCTTCACAGGGGCTGGAATGCTGTTCATGACCGAGGAAGGCGTCCGCAAGGCCGTGTCCGAGTTCAACCTTCCCAGGGAGGCGGTGAACTATCTGATCAAGCAAAGCGAGAAGGGCAAGGTCGAGTTTCTTGCCAATGTGCAAAAGGAAATGCACTGGTTCCTTTCACGGATCGATGCTGCCCAGCTCCTCAAGGGCGTGCTGGATGATCTTTCGGTCGATGTCCAGGCCACCATTACGCTCCGTACGAAAAAACAGAGTGAAAGACCGGCTGCAGAAGCGAGTCGAAAGAAGACACCCGCCAAGAAGAAAAAGAGGGCAAAAGACTGAGAGCGATCGCATGGGTTCCATATCTCGATTCGTCATCATGGTTTCCGAAGCCCCCTACGCCTCCCTGAAGCCCTACACAGCACTCCGATACGCCGCCTCCGCCCGCAAGCGGGGGCTGGAAACGAGGATCATCTTCTTTGCCGACGGGATCTTCTGCGTGAAGCGGGGCGTGGGAAGAGGAAGTCGGACCGTCGGCGACTTCGAGGCGAAGGTTCAGGGCGTGATGAAGGAGGGGATTCTCGTGCAGGCCTGCTCCGCGCCCATGCGTTTGTATGCCCTGAAGGAAGAGGATTTGATCGAAGGGGTGACCGTCGCCGAGGATGTGATCGCCCACACCCTGGATGAGCAGACAAAGGTGATATGGCTCTAGTCCGGATCGAAGAACTCAAGACCGAAGTGCAGTCCCTGGGGGTTCGGGTCTCGCCTCCTGACGGAGATGGATGCCGCGTGCGAGAAGGGGGGGCAGGGCCTGCCGAGGGGACAACGCTCGTTCTCGGCGGTACCCCTGCATCGGTTCCGGCCTTTTCGGATTTCGTATGGGCGTCTCCCTTCCGTCTGGAGCGGATTCGAGGTCATTGGACCCTGTTTCGCGGAGACGAGCGGATCCATCTGCCGGTGACGTTGCCTCCCGTACCCTCCTTCTACCGCACGTTGTCCGCAGAGGGCGTTCCGTACCGGAAGATAGCCCTCATGCATGGGGTCGATTGCCTTGCGTCGACAGTGCTTCAGGCGTGCACCTACTGGGGCACGAGGTCGGCCTGTCGATTTTGCGGGGTGGGGCTCTCGTGGAAGGCCGGGAAAACGGAGCTCAAGAAGGAGCCGGGCCTGCTCGCAGAAGTCGCCGGGGAGGCGAAGAAGGCCGGGGCCAAACACGTTACCCTGACGGCGGGCAGCACGAAGGATCGTCGCCTTGAATGGCAGCTCTTCCGGGAATCCGCGCGAGCCATCTCCAGGGGCACCGGCCTGCCCGTGCACGTGCAGGTCATGCCTCCGGTCACGGGCCGCCAGATGGAGATGCTGCGGGAGGACGGGGTGGCGACCATCGGGATTCACCTCGAGTCCTTTGACCCGACCGTATTGAAGGAGCTTGCGCCCTGCAAGGCAGCCATTTCCCTGGAGGAATACATGCGGGCCTGGGAGGAGGCCGTTCGCGTGTTCGGGAGGAATCAGGTGAGTTCCTTCCTGTTGATGGGGCTGGGCGAGACACCCGAGAGCCTTCTGGACGGATGTGAACGGCTCGCCTCGATCGGGGTCTACCCCTATCTCGTGCCCTTTCGACCGATTCCTGGAACGCCCCTTGCGCATCGGAAACCGGTCCGGCCGGAGTTCGCGATGGAGATCTACCGGGAAGCGGCCCGGATCCTGGAGGCACACGACATCCACTGGAGTGCCGTGCGAGCGGGCTGTGTGCGCTGCCGAGGGTGTTCTGCCCTTCCGGACTTCCAGGATGCCCTGTCCCTGCGGCAGGGGGAAGAGGAGGCCCCGGTGGAGTTCGACCTCGAGGTTACGGAGGGGGGACCCCTCTTGGAAGCGTCTTACGCGATTCGCCGGGAGGTCTTCGTGAAAGAACAGGGCATCTTCCCACAGACGGATCGTGACGAGATGGACGCCCTGTCCGTGCACATCCTTGCCGTGAAGGGCGGCGAGTGCGCCGGGACGGTTCGCATCACGCCCCTTGGGAACGGGGAATGGCTGGGAAGTCGACTCGCCGTACGCCGGCCCTTTCGGGGCCGGGTCGGCGCCCAACTGGTGAAGAGAGCGGAAGAAGAGGTGAAGAAGCGAGGAGGCAGGCGTTTTCGCGCGTATATCCAATCTTCAAAGGTAGGGTTCTTTGAACGATGTGCGTGGAGAAGCCTGAAGAAGATTCCGGACTTTCACGGAAGGCCCCATGTCCTCATGTTGGCTGCAGGGCCCATCTGGGAAGAGGGCCCGTCGCCCCGTTTTTCCGGGGAGATGGGGAGTGATCTGGAAAGGTTGCAGCCGTCCAAAGAGGTGGGGTCTGCCGGATGAACCTGTCCAGGCTGATGCAGGAACTCAGAGGGTTTGCCGGCATCCAGCGAAAGGGGGCGGTCGGGAAATGCCTGAGGGCGATGGAGGGGGCCTGGGATTTTGGGGACGTTGTGCTGGGCCCTGGAGACGATGCAGCCGTCCTTCGGGCAGAGGATGGGGGCTATCTGCTTCTGGCAGCTGACGGGATCCTCTCTGCGCTGGTGGAGCAAGATCCGGTGAGGGCCGGTAGAGCGGCGGTGCTCGTGAATGTGAACGACATCTACGCCATGGGGGGGCGGCCCCTGGCCCTGGTCAACGTCCTTGCAGGCGTGGACGAAGGGCAGATCGAAGCCCTTTCTCAGGGGATTCGAGAGGAGTGCCGGCGACTGCAGGTCCCCATGGTGGGGGGTCACATTTCGCCCGAGGGCACGACCTCCTTCCTGGCGGCCGGCGTGCTCGGGAAGGCGAAGGCCCTGCTCACGGACCGGAACGCCGGTCCGGGTCAGGAGATTCTCCTGGCCATGGATCTTCGGGGTGAGCGGTGGGGGGAGCACCTCTTGAACTGGGATTCCCACGCAAAAAAGGATTCGAATACCCTCTGTGATGACCTGGCGATCCTGTGCGCGTTGGCAGAGGAAGGTGCCTGCGTGTCCGCAAAAGATGTAAGCAATGCGGGCATCCTGGGCAGCCTGGCCATGCTCCTGGAGAATGCCGGGCTGGGCGCCCGGGTCGACTTGAGCCGTATCGTAGTCCCCGATTCCTTCGATCTCCCAGACTGGCTCAAGGTCTATCCGAGCTACGGGTTTCTCCTGGTCTGCGATCAGGAGGCAAAGGCGGAGACGCTCCGGCAGTTCGAGGAACGGGGCATATGGGCGAACGGGATTGGGCGTACGGATGGCTCTCGAGAGTTGCGCCTGTCCTGGAAGGGCGACGAAGACGTTCTCTTCGATTTTTCCCGCAGCGGCATCCTCAATCTTCCCCGCTAGGCGGGCCCGCAAGACTCCCTCGATATTCCCATTTTTCACGAAATCCGGTATTCTCGATGGGAACTGTACGTGTCGCCCGGCAAGGCCCTGTGCGACCGTTGCGATAGGAAAGAAGGGAAATGGACACGAAACCACTCACGATTCCGGTTCCCCCCTGGGCACAGAAGGAACTGGGACAGGTTCACAGCTACGTACGGGAATCCCTCCCGGAGACCCTGCAGTCCTTCTGGGACAGTAACGGTTTCGGGCTAGCAGGCTTTGATCGACAGCCCTTGCGGCCCTATCTCGTCCTGCTGGTCGCGCGACACTATGGCTGTACGGGTGACCGCCCCCTTCGTCTGGCAGCCAGTATCCATATGATTCACACGGCCTCACTTCTGCACGACCGCCTGGGTTATGCCCGGAAGGCCGTGGGCGTCGGAGAAGACGCGGATCAGGCACGCCATCAGCGAGAAGCCCTGGACATCCTGCTCGGAGATTTCTTCTTCTCAAAGGCATCCGGCTTCATCGTTGAAGACGGGGAGAAACGGATCATTCAGGAACATATCCAGACCTCTCTCGAGACTGCGGAGGCGCAGGCGAGGCTCGTGAGCCTGGAAAAGGAACTCCACCAGGTCGAACCTGAGAGGTGCTTCGAGGTCGTGGCGGACAAGGTCTCTTTGCTGCTCGCCCTGAGCCTTCGCGTGGGTGCCATCCTCGGGGAGGGGCAAAGCGAGGAGGAGGAGAGCCTGGCCGGATGCGGCTTCCTGCTCGGCAGGATGGTGAGGATCCTTGAAGATCTGTCGGTATGGGAGAGTATCTCCCAGGAGAGTTCGTCCCTTCCGCCGGACGCACGATTCAGCCATCCCCTGATCCTGCTCTGGGAGAAGGAGGGAAAAGGGGCCTGGGACGAGGCGGCCCGGCGGCTCCACACATCCGGGAACCCCGAACGGAGGGGCCTGCAGGCCATGCTCGACAAAAAGGGATATCTGGCAGCGTCGAGGAGCACAGCTTTCGCCTTTGCGGAACAGGCGTTGGCCCGGCTTGCCGGATTGGTAGAAACAGAGGAACTCCGACTGCTCGAGGCGGTCGTTCGTTTCCGTTTGGGTTCGGAGCAGCCGCCCGGACAGGAGGTCTCTTCTTGAGGGCGATGGTTCTGGCCGCCGGCCGGGGAGAGAGGCTTCGCCCCTTGACCGACACCCTGCCCAAGCCGATGATCCCGGTGGCGGGCAAGCCCCTGATCCACTACACCCTGACCTACCTGAAAAACTGCGGTATAGAGGAGGTGGTCGTCAACCTCCATCATCTCGGAGACATGATCCAGGAATACGTGGTCGACGGCCGGCAATGGGGCCTGCGTGTCTTCTACTCCCGGGAGAGGAAACTGCTGGGAACGGGCGGCGGGATCCAGAAAGCGGCCCCGCACCTGTTCGATGACACCTTTGCGGTCATGAACGCGGACATCCTGGTGGAACTGAACCTGCACGATGTGTTCAAATTTCACAGGGAGAACCATGCCGCCGTGACGATGGTGCTGCGTCGGGACCCGGATGTCGAACGCTACGGGGTGATCGAGACCGACGGGTTCGGGCTCGTGAGGCAGGTTCTGGGTAAGCTTTCTGTCGGTTCGGGCCCGTGGAACCGTCTGATGTTTACCGGCGTGCATATCCTCGAACCGGATGTCTTCTCCTACATGGAGAACCAGGAGAACGCCTTCAGCATCATCGACGTCTATCTCGATATGCTTCGGGCCGGTGAACGCATCATGGGCTATGAAATGAAGGGATTCTGGACGGATCTCGGCACCCAGGCTCGCTACGAGGGTCTTCAGAGGATGGTCGAGCAGGGTGAGGTTGCGCTCGATGCCCTCGTTAGCGGATGCGGTGCGTAAAGACCATCGTACAAAGGACACGTGAGCGAAATTGAGCATCGACCTCGACAAGACCCGCTGGAAGAAGATCATCATTTTCCGAACCGACCGCCTCGGTGACCTGGTTCTTTCGTTTCCCGTGGTCGAGGCCCTCAAGGCGTCTCTTCCCGAGGCGCAAGTCGACCTGTTCGTCAATCCCTACACGGTCCCCGTGGCAAACCTGCAGAGAAATACCTCCAACGTCATTCCGGATGCGTACAGCGGCTTGTCGGCTCTCAAGGAATTTCTGAAGTCTCAGCAGTACGATCTGGCGGTCCATCTCTTTCCGGTCCCGAGGCTCGCTCTCGCCACCTTTCTCGCCGGGATACCTGTCCGCGTGGGAACGATGTACCGGTACTTCTCGCCCCTCTACAACCGGAGGGTTCGGCTCCACCGGAAGAAGGCGGGCATGCACGAGCGGGAATTGAATCTCAAGCTTGTGGAAGGGACCGGGATCCCAACGGACGGGGCCACGGCCGGGCTGGAGATCCCGGACCGCTTTCATCGGGAGATCGTCGATCGGCTCGGTACGAAGGGAGTCGACACCTCCAAAGAGGCATTCGTAGTGATCCACCCAGGCTCCGGGGACTCGTCGCTCAACTGGCCGGCAGAGCATTTCGGACGGCTTGGAAACCAGCTCCTCGGCAAGGGGATCCCGGTGGTTCTCACAGGCAGCGAACGGGACCGGGCCGTGGTGGACCAGGCCCAAGCCTGTATGGATGGAGGGGGCACGGATCTCTGTGGAGAGCTCGGCCTGGAACGGTTGGCGGCCCTCCTTTCTGTTGCATCCCTGGTCGTGTCCAACTCTACCGGTCCTCTTCATCTGGCCGACGCGTTCGGCACGAAGGTGATCGGGATGTACAGCCCGTACGTGTCTGCCGCACCGCACCGCTGGGGCCCCTACGGGCAGCCGGAGAATGTCTTCGTCCCGGATGGGGATCTGTGCCCCCGATGCACCCGTGATCGATGTGAAAAGTACAACTGCCTGTCAGCGATCCAGCCGGAGACCGTCCTGGTGAGGGCGCTCGAGCTTCTGGCTTCTCGAACATGAACACAGGTTCCGGACAACGAATGCACGTTGCTCTCGATGCATCCAACCTGGCGCTCGAAGCGCCGACCGGCGTGGCGGTCTACGGGACCCATCTCATCCGTGAGATCGCATCGCTCGACAAAGAGAATCCGTACACGCTCTGTTATCGGTTGTCCCGATGGAAAGACAGACGCTACTTCTTCAAAGTGGCTCAACCGAATTTCCGGACAAAGATCATCCAGGAGCCTTTTGACTTCCTCTTCACCCGGAAGATCGATCTATTCCACGGGCTCGATGCCCGCATGTACGATTCGCGAAGGTTGAAGAACGTCGTCACGATCCACGACATTCCACAGCACAGCAACCAGTACTCGGGTACCCGGCATCCGGACAAGAAGATTCGGCGCTATGAGGCCATCATGGCGAGGGCCGATCGCATCATCGCGGACTCAGCGTACACCAAGGCGGATATCCTGAGGTTCTACTCCATCCCGGAGGAGAGGATCGATGTGGTGCCCCTGGGCGTGGAAGGGCCTGCCCGCCCCATATCGGAGGACGAAATACAGGCGGCCATGATGCGGTACGGGATCCGTGCCCCCTATCTCCTGCACGTGGGTCGTATCGAGAAAAAGAAGAACCTGTGTCGTACGCTGGAGGCCTTTGCCCAGGTGAGGAAGCAGCTTGCGAGCAGGGCCCGGATCGTTCTCGCAGGGACCCCGGGGCCGGGTGGTGAAGAGGTGTTCGAGACGATCGAGAGATTGGGCCTGAACGAAGCCGTCCGGTTGACAGGATACGTAAGAGAAGAAGATCTGCCTGCTCTATACGCGGGGGCCATGCTCTTTCTGTTTCCGAGTCTGTACGAAGGCTATGGCATGCCGACCCTGGAGGCCATGGCCTGCGGCACACCGGTGCTGACCTCCAACGTGACGTCCCTGCCGGAGGTCGCCGGGGATGCGGCCGTCCAGGTCGATCCTCTGGATGTCGAGTCCATTGTCCAGGGGATGCTACGATTGGTGGAGGACCCTCAACTCAGGGAGCAGTACATCCGGAAAGGGCTCGACCGGGTCAAGGAATTCACCTGGGAGAGGACGGCCCGCGAGACCCTGGCCGTGTATCGAAAAACGCTGGGAGTCGCTTAGAGGGGATGATCCGGCCCGTCGGCGGAGTTCTCGCTGTGCTTCTGACGTGCCGGCCTGTCTGTGGGAAGATTCCTGATCCAGGGTAGGGCTTGCTTGAGCGCCCGAGATTTCATGGTCGGCTCACATATCTCCTCGAGTATGCCACCCCAGGTTCCGCTGATCTCCTCAAAGAGAGGTTGAGGGAAGTCGAGTCCGCGGAAGGCGAAATGGGTCATGAACCGTTCGTGTCCGGCGTCGGCGATTCGCTGGGCCTCGTCGGTGTGGGTGAGGTAGTAGTCGAGCTTTTCGAGCACATCGGATAAGTCTGCCTTGATCTCCACGTAGTGAACCCCCGCCTCCAGTCCTGCTCTTGCGAAACGCAGGCCGGAGAGCGTTTGGCTCACGACCAGGTTCCGGCGTGATAGCCCCTCGAAGAAGCGGTACGTAAGCGGACAATGCCCCCACAGACACAGGCAGATCGAGGAACTGTCCAGCCTTCGGAAGTGTTCTTTCCCGGAGATCCTCGGGACGAGGAGATCCCCGGGAGTCGGGTATTCCGGCCCTCCATCGACGAGCCCCCCCTCGAAGGGCAAATCTCCTGCCTGCAGGAGACGAACCGCTTCTTCCCGGCTGTTTCGGCCATGGGGGAGGTTGTTGCCTCCCGTACGAACGCCATAGAAGACGACGGCCTGCTCTCTGTCAAGAAGCGGACGTCCGGGGTGGGGGGAGAAAGGCCTCAAGATCGGGTTTATGTAGCCCCAACGATCCCGAAGTGACTCGGCTAGGGCAGAGGCCTCCGCTTTCCAGTGACTTGCGAGAAAGAGGTCTGCCCGCGCAAGGAGGTCATCCGGGATCTTCTGAAACGGGAAATTCGGGGTGTCGTCTGTGCGGTAGAAGATCAGGTGCCCCTCGAAGTCGTACAAACGGTCCTTCAGGCGGTCGGTGAACGGGAACTGGTACTCCACGTCGTGGAACCAGATGTCACAGTCTGCCGGCGGCGGCTTCCATCTCCTTGACTTGCTGACCCTGTGGTAGTTCTTGATCAGGGCCCCCCAGAGATAGCGGGTCCGGTCGAAGCTTTGCCGTCCGTCACCCGTGAAATGAATCTTCATAGGGCACGCCTCAGGGTCTCTCGCGCCTGGCCTCACGTTCTTCGTACACAGACCTGCAGTATGCAAAGAACTTCTCGGTCTGTCTCGCGTAATCGTATCGTTCGATCGTATCCTGTCTGGCCTGTCTTCCGAGCCTGTCGCGAAGGGTTCCGTCTTCCGTCAGGCGTCGTAGGGAATTCGCCAGGGCGTCACTGTCTCCCGGCGGCACGAGCAGTCCGTTCTCTTCCTGGCGAATGATCTCGGGTACGCCCTCGGCATCGGTACCGATGACCGGGATGCCGGCGGCCATCGCCTCGATCACGACCAAACCGAAGGTCTCCCCGCGAGAGGGGAGGAGAGACAGGTCGAAGGCGTTCATCAAGGCGGGGATCTCGGAGGTGAAGGGGAGGAAGCGAACGGATTCTTCGATTTTCAACGCTGCGGCCCGCTTCTTCAGGTGGTCAAGATAGTCTTTCGTCTGTGCAGCTCCGCAAATGACGAGCATCGCATTGGCAAGGTTCGCCTTTGCGAAGGCATCGATTGCGACGTCTTGCCCTTTCGCTTCTTCGATTCTGCCTACCAGCCCGACCAGAAACCGGTCTTCCGGGAGATCGAACTGCCTCCTGTTCTCCTTCTTGCTGTGCTTCGCCGGATCGAAGGCCTCCACCTCGATCCCGTAGGGAATGACCCGGATCCTTTCTTTTGGAAGGAGGGTCCTGTGGGCGAGACTGTCCTTCAACTTCTGCGTGAGCACCACAGCGCCGTCCAGATTGCGGTAGACACAGTTGTGAAAAGGGTCTTTCTTGTTGCTGCTGGCGTGCAGCTGCTGGTAGAAGACAACCGCGAGATCGGGAACGAGGAGATTCCTGGCGAGAAGGGCAAGGCTCAGGTACTTGGATGCCCCCACAACGCAAATGTTCGAGGAACGAGCCTTCATGATATTTCCGAGTCGATGGGCGGCGATCAGGTCCACGTAGTCGACCCTGATCTTGATTGCTTCGACGGGAATACCCAGGGAGAGGGCAAACTTCTCCACACGGCTGGAGGGCTTTCCAATAAACAGAGACGACTGCCCGAGTCGCATTGCATCGGCGGCACGCTTCACCATCTGGATTTCCATGCCCCCGAATGCGCCGATGGGCATCAGGAATGTGTAATGGATCGGTTTCATGCTGCTTCGCGATACGGTTTCCATTCATGGGAAATACGATGAGGGCCGTCTTGCAGAGTCAGCATAGGGAAGGGGGTTCCCTTCGTCAAGACATCAGTTGCTTGACCCCTGGTTTTGTCTTTCCCTATACTCTTCCTGTTTTGAGCTTCATCATCACAACGACCACAAGAGGCGATGCGCGTGATCGTACCCTCCCGTGAGTACAGGTACTTCGTATTCGCTCCGATGCGCTACGACACCATGCACGCCCGGAAGCATGGTTTTGCCCACGCACTCGATGAGTTGGCGGCGAGAGGGATCTATGTGGAGTTTCCTGGAAGCCGATCGCCTTACCACCCCGGGCGAGGAGTGGTCACGCTCAATTCAGGACACTTCGGGCTCTACCCCCCAGACGATGTTCACTCCATTCCGAACCGGTGCGGGGTCCTGGCCGTGCCACGAAAACTCTCTCTTCTGGGGTTGCGGTTCGGACAAAATGAGAAGAGGATGGCGCCGCTCATTCGTGCCTGGTTGAGCCGGTTCTTCGAGCACGATGCTGCGCAGAGCAGGGGCCCCCGGGCCGCCCTGGTGACGACTGCCCGCTGGGCTCCTCTCCTTCGGGATATCCCGTTCGACGCGATGATCTACGATAAGACGGACATTGGGAACACCCTGAGGGGGCACTACAGTCTGGAAGAGTACGCCGACCTGGAACAGGAGATCATCGGCCGCAGCCAGGTGCTGATCGGGGCGAGCGGTCCCCTTGCCGACGAGTTGAAGTCTCTTTCAGGTGGTGGAGAGGTTACGGTCATACCCAACGGAGTCGATCTGGCACGATTTGAGGAGGATCGCCTTCATCCGGTCGCGGAACTCGAGACCCTTCCACGTCCGCGACTCGGGATCGTGGCCACGATCACAGACTGGATTGACACGGACTGGCTGGGGGAAGCGGCTCGACGCTATCCACGGTGGTCTTTCGTGGTCGTCGGGCCGGTCACAAAGACGGCGGACATGTCTCCGCTGGATGGTCTTCCCAACGTGCACCTCCTGGGTAAGAAGCCCCCGGAGGAGGTCCCCTCCATCATTTCGGGTCTGGATGTATGTCTTCATCTCCTCAGGGAGGGGCCCGTTCGAGACGTGAACCGGTCGACCAAGGTCTGGGAGTACCTCGCCCTTGGCAAGCCTCTGGTCTGTTCCTGGATTCCGGACCTGGAAGATTACGATCCTCTTCTGTATAGATGCCGGGACCTTCCCCACTTCTTTGAGAACCTCGAGGCGGCCGTCCGGGAAAAGGATCCTGACAGAGTGCAGGAAAGAAGGCGGGAGGCTGCGCAGAACACCTGGGCGTCCCGAGTGAAGGTCCTGTTCGATCTGCTCGACGGCTGAACGCGAATTTTGGCAGCGCACCGGGAGAGACGCTACGGCGGACGGGAGAAGAAACGTCTTATCCTCGAGGCGGGAGGATTGTCTTTCCTCATCTGGAAATAGGGTGTCTGCTTTCCGCCAAAGGCCAACTCAACAGACAGCCGATGGGCGGGCATCCGGATTCACCGTGAAGGGCCGTCCGAAGCTCCGGGGTACTTCCGCGTCAAGGATTGCTGCGGGTTTCCGTCAAAGGAGCTCATCGGCGGATCGTCAGGATTGTCTCGACCAACACTCGCCGATTTCCCTGACTGAGGCAAACCATGGGTTGCGTTCCCGGAGCCTTTCGAGAACGGTTGAATACAGATTCCATGTGATCGGATCGGATACGGCATTCGGGTGCCAAAGCAGGGTCATCACACCCCCGACGCGTTCCACCTCGCCTGCAAGTTGGAGGACGTACGCCAATGCCGTATCTGCATCGAGTCGCAGTCCCTTTTCCTGCCGAAGCATGGCCGTATCCTGCACGATCAACGGAATCTCGACGAGAGAGAGGGTCCTCTGCCCTTCCGTGTCGTACACTTTCCACGGGTGACAGGTTCCGAACCGGAAGCCCACATTGTCGTTGAAGCCGAGGGTCGAATCGTAACGGAAGCCTGCGAGTTCCTGGACCCCGGGCGTGAGCCGAATATCATAGTGGAGAAAGTGCTGACGAACGCTGACGATTTCGTGCCCCACCGCCTTTTCAAGAGTCTCCTTTTGGGCTTTCATCTCGTCTGCATCGTTGAAGCTGTACCAGGAAGGATGGAGGCCGATCTCCCAGCCACGACGGTCGATCTCCTGAATCATCTCGTTGACGGAGCATTTTTGGCCGTCAAAGACCACCGGATCTTGAAGGTCGTAGGTGCAATCGGATGGATGATGTTTGGTTACGGCAGACCATCCCGGCCAGAAGAAGAAGGTGGAGCGGGCATTGTTCCTCTCTTCTATCTCAAGCCACTGTTCGTACAGATGAAGAGGGTCCCGGCGGGTGTAAAAGCGGGGAGTGAAATATCGCATTCGATGGAAAGCGGACCATCGGAACCGCTTCCACATGACCTGCCGGCGGAGAAAGAGCGCTCCTCGTGCCTTTCTCAGGTATCGGAAATATTGCTCGGAGACCGAGTCGACATCATGTGTCAGACATACGGCGAAGGGCTTGTCCCCGGGCCAGCGAATGTGCCTGGATTCGTGCCTACCGTAGTGTTCGTCCAGAACGGGGCGGTAGAGGAGACCGAGCGAGTTCAGCAGGTTGTATCCGAAATCCGGGACGGGGTGGTCAGGCGTAAAATCCTTTGGGAGTCTTTCGAGTTCATAGAGCCCACGCTGGAGTTTTTCGTAGTCGACTTCCATTGGTCTCGTCCGCCAGTCGTTCTGATACGGCCGCAGGCATGCCCTTACGTCGACATGCGGGATTACCTCGTCTTCGGAGAGCCGGTTTTTCGCTACTCCACTTGTCCTGCTTGACCGGCATGAAGAAAGAGGGTAGGAATAATCCCAAACACCGTTCATTTTACCTGATCCGAATGTGTTAAGCACGACTTCAATATCAGAAAATGCCGAATTCGAAGAAGAAAACAGTTGATTTTGGTAAACCCATAGAAGCGAACGACGTGTTTCGAGAGGCTTCTGCGAAATGTTCTGGGTTCTGAGCTCCGGACGGTCTGGTAGTGAGACCATCGCTAGGACCATTAGCCAATTTACAGGATGCGTT
>Ga0180434_10006463_pt1 | contig 13483 bp, 6 predicted proteins | sample SS_ome_7_FD_132453 | JGI IMG/M metagenome (GOLD analysis project Ga0180434, IMG submission 132453) | Hypersaline lake sediment archaeal communities from the Salton Sea, California, USA - SS_1_D_2 metaG | ecosystem: Environmental > Aquatic > Non-marine Saline and Alkaline > Hypersaline > Sediment... | reverse complement strand
CGCCGTCGGAGACCGTGCTGTGGACGTGTGTGTTGCCCTTGTACCAGTTGCCGACTGTGTCGTATAGAAAGCGCGGCATGGTCTGACTCTCCCTCGCTGATAGCAGTGGATGGGGTATTTTGCCCGAACGAAGCTAGGCGCGCAAGGTGATCGGCTCGGGATGTCGCGAGCGCGTCGAACGGGAATGGACAGACGACGCGGCCGGGCGTGGCGGTTTCGCCCAGGGGCCGTTGAACTAATACCAAAGTAATCCGTTGCCTTTCACGGGTGAGTGACGGGCCTTTCGAAGTAGCGGCGGAGGAGGTCGGCGAGCCAGTCGAGGTCCCTGTGGGGAGATATGGCCTCGAGAGCAGCCTCGAGGTTGGGCCTTTCCGAGCCTTCGTAATCGTCCAGCTTGCTGCCATCCCAGCTCGCGAGGAAGTGGCGCCCTTCGAGTATGTCTTTGCAGTAGTTGCGAATCCATTCGATGCATTCGAGGAATTGAACGCGGTCTTGGATACGGAGGAACTCTTCGGCGTTTATGCGGGGAAGTCCCAGCTTGGCACGCTCTTCCAGGTAGAAGCGGATTATATCCCTTCTATTGTCGAAGCGCCAGATGACGTTGAACTGCAAAAGGAGAGAACCTACTGGAGGGCGTGTGAAGTCGAGGAAGCGGATCTCTCCGTCTTTCTCGATGATGTGCCAAGGGGTGAGGTCAACTGTGAAACTGCTGTGGTCTCTGCCGTGCTGCTCTATTCCTTCGCGCAGCGTAGCGTCGAGCTTTCCGAGAAGCCGTCTGTCGTCCGGGTCTAACTCGATGCCTCTTGATGTGCGCAGGATCTCGTCGAGTGCTCCAGTGAGGCCATCGTGCAAAGGCAGGTAAGGGGTGCTCTCGGGGGACGTGGTGCCGTAGAGGTGGCGGAGTTGACCCTCGTGGCGGCGGAAGTGAGACTCGAGGAGCGCCACGAGAGAAAACGCTCTCCGGACCCAGCGCTCGTACTCCACCATCCGGTTACGGATTGCCAGGTGCGCGAGTGACCTGTCACCCAAGTCTTCCATAAGGATGGTGCCGCTACGCTCGTCGGAATAGAGGAGCTCGGGAGCGATTGGGCGAAGGGTGTTTATGAAGGTGATGTTAGCCGTCTCCCTCTTAAAGGCGGAGGGGTCGAAGTGCTGCTTTATTATGTACGAGGAGGTGTTGTCAGAGATTCTGTGGACTGCAGATCCCTTTTCCGTTCCTGCATGGATGACCCCGAGGTCGGAGATTGTGGAGAGGGGACACTGCGGATCCTTGAGCGTTTTGAGGATGAGGTGATTCCAGTCGAGCAGGTCAGGTTTGACCGCTCGGACTTCTTCGACGAGATTCTGTGGAACGACGGCGTCCATGGTCTGAGAGTCCCTATTGGGAGCTGTTCGGAGGAGTAGTTACCGGTATGTGACCTCTACCACAATGGGATTGTGGTGAATGACTTTGGCGTAGACGGCTCCTTTGTCCGTCATGGTCCAGCCCTGGTCGGCGGCGTCAACGTCATTGACGCGGGGGAGACGCTTTCCGGCGACGATGATGCGTTGGGCCTCGGTGCCGCCCGCGATGTAGACGTAGCTTTTGCCGAATAGGGGCTGGGAGAGAGTGAAGCTGACGGTCTGGCTGCCGGACTGCCGCGGCTTTGATTCGACGCGAGCGCCCGAGCTGATGCGTAGGGTGGAGCCGTTGACCTCGGCCAGTTGCGTGTAGACATAGGGCTTGGTGCCGAGGAGGGTGAGGAGGTCCACGTGAAGGCCGCTGGGGTCTATCATCGGGCCGTCGCCCATGTCGGGGTCGAAGAGCCAGAAGTCGGGGAGGAGTCCCTTGTAGGGGCCGGCTCTTTCAAGCTGGAGCGTGGCCGATTCGATGATGCCGTGTGCAAGCCTTCTCCAATCGCGGGAGTTGTCGAACTCGGCGAGCCAGAGAAGCCAGCGAGCGAAGTCGAGGCCGCACCACTGAACAGGGCGGCCTACCCAGGTGTTCTGCCAGAAGGTCGAGCCGAGGACGGGGATGGAGGCATAGGGGAAGATTTCGTTCTCTCCGTTGTCCCACAGATAGACGAAGGGGATGCCGGTGCGGGCCCAGCGGGCCGCCTCGTCTAGGTACTTGCGGTCGCCTGTAAGAAGGTAGCCTTCGGTGAAGCACCTGACGGCCCTGGAAGCGCCGACGATATCGGGTGCGTGGACGGTGATCTCCCAAACTTGTGCGGCACGGGGTATCTCGAACTGAGACATGCGCTCGAGAGCCTTTACGGATGCGGCGACGGCATCCTGGTCCCCGGCGATACGGGCGTACCGGATCAAGGGGATGCCCAGGTTGGCGCATATGCCGATTTCGGTGTCGCCTTTGTTTCCCAGAGCGGCGAGCTTGGCACTGGTGGGGGCAAACGGCCAACTCCCGTCAGGGGACTGGTGGCGCATTGCGTTTTCGGCAGAGCCGCGCTGACGTTCAACTGCCCGGGGGACTTGACCCATGTGGAAGGGGAGTTCGTAGCCCGCGTTATGGCCATCGACGTTGTTTAGAATCACGTCGGCGACGAGCATGCCTTGATCGAGAAGGGACTTGGCGATCTTGGGGTCGTTTTCTCGTGAAGCGTCGAGAAGCAGGCCAAGAGTGTTATGCGCGTAAGTGGAAACGGGCCATTCCTTCCCGTGGAGCGCATGCCGCCAGCCGGGCTTCTCCGGCTCCCACACGGTGTGCTGAAGGGCGTAACGGCCGAGCTCGAACGCGCGTGCGTAGTCGCCAGGGTCCTTCAGATGGGGCAGGCCGAAGCGGGATATCCAGGAGTCAACGGCGGAGAGGGCATCTCCGCCGGCGGATGCGAAGATGAGGCAGGAGAGGTCTATCTGTTCGCCCGGCTTTAGAATGAGGGGGCGAGTGGCGGGAACTGTGTTGGGTTCCGTCTCTTGACGGCTGGAGGGGATGACGAGAGCCATGAGGTGGTTCTGCTGCTTGTGGACGGTGTTGGGAGACATGAACCATCCGCGGAAGCCCTTTCGTCCGGGGAGCCATTCCGATGTGTTGTCCCATAGGAGGCCGACGGTGCCGTTGGCGGTCTGGACGGACATGAGGGGAATCGTCACGTCGCGCATTTTGGGAATGGATCTGTTAGCGAAGACGGGGGCGAAGTCGCGGGGATCCGAAGAGGGTTCATTCTTGCCGAGGTACTCGATGCCGGGATACTGGGCCGCCTGCTTGCGGGTGGCGGTGGTACCTTCGCCCACGTAGAGGGAAGGGGCGATGACGGCGAGTATCTTGCGCTCGGCGTCCGACGAAACGAGAAGTGTGAGCCCGGCGAAGTCGGCCTGAGGATGAAGATTGAGAAGAGCCTGGACATCCCAGTGTCCGCCGTCGAGCGCTTTGACCCAACCTTCCAGAGTGATTTCATCGGCGCGCTGAGAGACGAAGTTTCGCAAAAAGAGCTTCTGGGTCACGATCGTTCCGCGTCGGTCCTCGTAGATGATCTCGCCCAGGGAGTCGGTCAAAGCGAGAAGGGATTTGTTGTCAGGCGTCCTCACCTTTATCACGCCGTAGCCGAAATCGGTGGGCGGGAGTTCGATGGAAAGATTGCGGTTGGCGAGGACGTGGGGTTCTCCAGCGAAGGCGAAGACGGGGAGGTCGAACTCGTAGACGAAGGTTCGGCCCTGACCTGCGAGGACCTCGAATGTGACGGAGTAGAGGCCGGGCTCCGCGGCGACTAGCTGCCAGGCGATCTCCGCTTGGCCGCCGACGGGAATGTCGGGCAGTCGCATGAAGAGTGTCCCGTCTTGGCGTTTGAGTTCCTCGGGAAGGGTCAAAGTGGCGGTGGGATTCTCGAGCGCGTAGCTGCCGACGTTCTTGAGAGCGATGCGATAGGTGAAGGGTTGGCCGGGGCTGAGGATTCTCGTGTCTGCGCTGCCCGTAGCGTGGAGTTCCGGCATCCGCGCGAGAAAGCGGACGTAGTCAACGCGAACCTGCGCGCGCGGATGCTCGCCGTTGTCTAGGTCGAGACGGAACCCGGTTATGGTGCCTTTCCAAAGCGGGTCGAGGGTCGTGTCGAAACGAATGACGGATCTGCCGCTGCCCGGAGTGATGCCGAGCCTCAGACGTTTGTTCCCGCCGTAATTCGGGTCTTCTTGAGTGTGGAAGTACGCGGTCAAGTAGGTGTGCGCGGGAGCGTCGAGAGCGATCTCGACATAGCGAGCGAGATTGGCGTCGAGGTTTATCTCCGGGCCGTGGATGTAGGGGTCGTTACCTGCGAGCCGCAGGGACATGTGTCCGTCGTCGTACTGCACGTCGGTGATGCTGTGAGGGTTTTCCCAACCATTGACTGACTCAGGGGCGTTGAACTCGAATGAGAGGGACGGCTCGAGCTCCATTGCAGAGGCAAGGGAGGCGAGCAGGAACGGAAGCGCTATGAGTACTGCGATGGCGAGATTTTTCATGGCTCATCTCTTTCCAGCTAAGAAGGTTGATGGGACGACCGAGCCAGGGAGTGAAAACAGCATATCTTCTCGGGAGGAGCATTATGTCATAAAGGGCTGGTCACGACAAGAACCAGTGGCGCAGGATGGTGGTGTGCTTGCCGGGAGTTGGGGGCAGGATTACAATGCAAGCTCGATAGCTCCCGAGCGGAAGTAAGGAGGGCGAGGTGAATTTCGTCGTGATCATGTGCGACACGATGCGGGCGGACCACCTGGGGTGCTACGGGAACAGGTGGATAAGGACGCCGAACCTGGACGCTTTTGCGGGAGGGGGGGTGGTCTTCGAGCGGGCGTACTGCGGGTCGTGGCCGACTGTTCCCAACAGGACGGATCTGTTCACGGGGAGATATGGCGAGCCGCTTCATCCGTGGGTCCCGCTGTCGCGGGAGGCGGTGACGCTGATAGATTTGATGCGCGCGAGCGGGTACGTGTGTCACCTGATACTAGACACGCCGCACCTGATGAATTACGGGTTCGGGTTCGACAGGCCGTTCAATTCGTGGTGGATGATACGTGGGAACGAGAAGGACAGGTTCAACTCGGACTGGGGTCCGACAAAGATCGGTCACGCGCGGAATCGAATGGTGGCGGAGCGGGCGGTGGAGCAGGCGCTGTACCTGAAGAACACGGCAGGGCGGAGGGGGGAGAAGGATTACTTCGCGCCGCAGGTGATGTCGTCGGCGATGGACTGGCTGGAGAGGAACTACAGGCACGAGCGGTTCTTTCTGTGGGTTGATTGCTTCGATCCGCACGAGCCGTGGGATCCGCCGCGGCACTACGTGGATCTATACGATCCGGGGTTCGAGGGGGAAGTGCCGACGAATTTCTTCGAGGATGCCAACATCACGAGGCGTGAGCTGAGGCAGATCCGGGCGCGATACGCGGGAGAGGTGACGATGGTGGACAAGTGGGTGGGGCATGTGCTGGATAAGATCGAGGAGCTGGGGATAGCGGAGAGGACGATGGTCGTGGTGATGTCGGATCACGGCACGGGGCTGGGGGATCATGGGAAGATCAAGAAGAGCGCTCCGATCTACGAGGAGGTAGGGAGGATCGTGTGGTTGATGAGGCTGCCTGGGGAATTGCGAGCGCGGAAGCGAGTGAAGGCGCTGGTTCAGCCGGCTGACCTGATGCCGACGCTGCTGGAGCTTGCGGATATTGGGTCGCCGGATTTCGTTCAGGGCAGTTCGGTACTTCCGCTGATAAGGGGCCAAAGGAGAAAAGTGCGCGACATTGCGGTGACCGGCTCCGGATCGGTGGGGAGGAGGGCGACGGATTTGACGGTGACGAGCGAGAGGTGGTCGCTGATCCATCCCGTGAAGCGTGAGGGATGGGAGCTTTATGATTTGAAGAACGATCCTGGTCAGAAGGATAACGTGATCGCGAGGAACGCGGAGGTTGCTGAAGAGCTGCATGAGAGGCTGCTCGGTTGGCTGGCGGAACATGATGCGCCCGAGTGGCTGCTTGGCGCGTACGAGAAGTGCGAAGAAGTTGAGGACGACGAAAGCCGCAAGCGCAGCGGCCACGAAAGGCACATGGGCAGGAAGGTAGGCGTGCCGTCGTGGCGCGTGTCATTCTCGGATGATTGAAAAGGGCTGCGGTCCGTGGGGCTCAGTAGCGGCCATAGTCACGAGCGGCCTGGTACATGGCGACGACATTCTCGGTCGGGGAGTTGTCCTGAAGCATGTGGGTCGGGGCCAGAACGTAGCCTCCGCCCGGCATCATGATCCCCAAAGTCTCCCGCACGTCATCGACTGTCTGGTGGACGGTACCGGCTGCTACAGGGCCGGCGGTCGAGATGCATCCGTGGAAGGAGAGCCGGTCGCCGAAGCGCTGCTTCAGATAGCCTGGCGCCATGTCTTTGGCTTCGGGTTGCAGGGTCTCGACAACGCTGATCCCCATGTCGATGAAATCGTCGAACGCCCAGCTGCTGGATCCGCACGAGTGAATCATGACGGGAATGCCGTAGTGTCCGGCGAGGTCCACGAATTTCTGATGCCTGGGGCGGATGTGTTTCCTGAACAGGTCGAGGCTGATCATGGGGCCGATCTGGGTGCCGAGGTCCTCGCCGATGAAGAGAAGATCGATCGCGCCGCCGGCGGCTTCGAGAGTGCGGCTAAGGATTTCGAGTTGGATGTTGAGCCTGCGGTCAATGTAGCAGAGGCACGCGGGGTCATCGTTGATGAGGTCTATCAGGACTTGTTCCATGGTGCGGATCATGCCGGTGCTGTTGATTATGTCGCCGAAGCCGGGGTGGCCGAGAACGACGCAGTAATCTCTCACGCGGTGGCAGAGTTCGGGAATGGTTGAGAAGTCGTGGTCGTCGGGTGATGGCATGGGCCACGCGAGGACTTCTTCGAGAGTCGCTTCTTTGAGAGGGAAGTCGCAGTAATCCCAGTAGCCGCCCGTGCCGTGCTCGATCCATCGTCGATGTATGCCCCACATGTCCACGCGGCGACCGGGGACGTCTGCGTGCAGCTCTGGGCCGACATAGGGAGCGGCGACGGTGCGGAAATCGACACCGAGCGCGGTGAGCAAGCCTTCGTCGTCGGTGGTGCTGAGGCCGAAGTGATGCTTGAGCCTGAGGTCGATTCCCGGGTTGGCGCGGTAGTTGATGGGTACGCGGTCGGGCTCGTCGCGCGCGAGAGCGGTCCGAACTCTCTCTTTTGAGCTCAGGGGTTTCGTCATGTATGCTTTCTGGCTAGTTGCGGGAGGGCTTGGGTCCGTGGCCGACAAGTCGTGAATGTCATTATGCCTGAAAGCGCGGGCGGCGGCAAAGGTCGTCTGTGCACAAACAGGAACCGGGGAGGGAGCGTTACGCGTTGCGCGGTGCGGCGTTTGGGAATAGCATATCGGCGGCAGATTCGGATAACCGTGTGAGGAGGAAATGTCAGTGGAGAAAGTGAGAATAGGTTTTGTGGGTGTGGGCTACATGGGACAGGTAGCCCACCTGAGGAATTACGCTACGCTGGATGACTGCGAGGTGGTGGCGATTGCGGAGCTTCGCCGGAGCCTTGGGAAGAAAGTGGGGACGCGCTACGGGGTTGCGAAAGTCTACGTGAACCATGAGGAGATGCTGAAGGAGGAGGAACTGGACGGGATCGTGGCGGTGCAGGAGTTCAGGAGACATGGGTTGATGCTTCCTGAGCTGGCGAAGGCGGGGATCCCGATCTTTCACGAGAAGCCGCTGGCTTCGACGGTCGAGACAGGTAGGAGGATTGTGGAGGCCGTGGAGGGTGCAGGAACGTGGCAGATGGCGGGGTACCACAAGCGAAGCGACCCGGCGACGATGTACGCGAAGGCGGAGGTGGAACGGCTGAAGGAGACGGGTGAGCTTGGTGCGATGAAGTACGTGCGGGTGTTCATCGCGCGTGGGGATTGGGTTGCGAACGGGGCGACGGATTTGCTGAAGGCGGATGAGCCGCCTGCGAAACTGGAAGAAGACCCGCCGCCAAAGGATATGGACGAGCCAACGTACAGAGAGTTCATGAACTTCAACGTTTACTTTTGCCATCAGATAGACCTTCTGCGGCACCTGTTGGGAGAATCGTACGCGGTGAAGTACGCGGATCCGTCGGGGGTGGTGTTCGGGGCGGAGAGCGAGAGCGGGATTCCCGGGGTCATAGAGATGGCTCCGTACAGTATGAGCGTGGGCTGGGAGGAGTCGGCGCTGGTGTGCTTCGAGCGAGGGTACGTGAAGGTCGAGCTGCCTGCGCCGTTAGCTATGAACCGCGCGGGGAGGGTGGAGATACTGCGGGATTTGGGAAAGGAGTCTACGCCTGAGAAGATCGTGCCTCAACTTCCTACGGTGCACGCAATGCGGCAGCAGGCGATGAACTTTCTGGCTGCGATCCGCGGGAAGATGAAGCCGATGTGCGACGGGAGGGAGGCGCTGGAGTGCCTGGAGAGAGTGCGGGAATACTTCAGGTTGTGGAAAGGCGTGTGAGGTGGGAGGTGTTCAATCGGGGGTCGCGGATGAATAAGGCGCTGCTGCGGGAGTTTGCGCATCCGCCGGCGAAGTATCGCGGCAAGCCGTTCTGGGCCTGGAACGGCCGGCTCGAGCCCGAGGAGCTGCGCCGTCAGGTGCGAATCATGAAGAGGATGGGGTTTGGGGGATTTTTCATGCATTCGCGGGTGGGACTGGAGACGCCGTACTTGTCGGCTGAATGGTTCGAGTGCATCAAGGCGTGCATAGATGAGGCGGAGAAGACGGGGCTGGAGGCGTGGCTGTACGACGAGGATCGGTGGCCTTCGGGGTCTGCGGGGGGACTTGCGACGAAGGATCGGAGATACCGGGCGCGGCATCTTGTGATGGAGGAGGTGCAAGGGGCGGGCAGGTTGAGGTGGTCCCGCGACGTGTTGGCGGCATTCACCGCGAAGGTGGACGGTTCGAATGCACGGGATGTGAGGCAGCTGCGGAGAGGCGAACGTCTGCGACGGCTTCCGCGGGGGCGGTCGCTCCTGGTCTTCCGGGTGGAAGTTATGGAGCCGAGCAGTTGGTACAACGGATGCGCGTATCTGGACACTCTGAGCCACGAGGCGGTGAGGAAGTTCATTGAAATCACACACGAGGCGTACCGCAAGAGGATCGAGAAACACTTCGGGAAGCGCGTGCCGGGGATTTTCACCGACGAGCCCAACTACATGACGGTGGAGTCTTTAAAGCTGGAGAACCGGCTGCCGTGGACTTCGAGGCTGCCGAGCGTTTTCAAAGAGCGCTACGGGTATGACATTCTCCCGCACTTGGCGGAGTTGTACTTTGATGTAGACGGGCGTCGGGTCACGCCGGCAAGGCTGGATTACCACGACTGCGTCACGCACCTGCTTGCGGATGCCTTCGCGAAGCAGATCGGGGAGTGGTGCGAGAAGAACAAGCTGCTGCTGACGGGGCATGCGCTGTGGGAGGAGCTGCCGTCGAGCATTGCGCGGTCGACGGGGAGCGTGATGCGGTTCCTGGAGCACCTGCAAGTACCGGGAATGGACGTGCTGACTGAGTTGAAGCGGGAATACGACACGGCGAAGCAGGTGTCGTCGGTTGCTCGGCAGCTCGGACGAAGATGGCGGTTGAGTGAGATGTATTCGCGGAGCGGGTGGGATTTTCCGTTCGCGGGTCACAAGGCGATAGGGGACTGGCAAACGGCGCTGGGGATTAACCTACGGTGTCACCACCTAGCGTGGTACTCGATGGAAGGGCAGCGGAAGCGGGACCGGCCCGCGAGCATTTTCTACCAGTCGCCGTGGTGGGAAGACTATGCGGAGGTGGAGGATTACTTCGCTCGGGTGCATGCGGTGATGAGCCGGGGCGAGGAAGTGCGAGACCTGCTGGTGATCCATCCGGTGGAGAGCGCGTGGGCGATGTGCAAGAAGGGATGGTTCGACGGGCGGAGGACTTCGGCGGAGATGGCTGCGCTTGACATGAAGCTTGTGGAGCTGCGGGATTCGCTGCTGGCTGCGAACATCGATTTCGACTACGGGGACGAGGAGATGCTGGGTCGTCAGGGCAGAGTGGTTCGGGGGGGAGGGGGCACGGAATTACGGGTCGGGAAGGCGAGGTACAAGGCGGTGATCGTGCCGCCGCTGGTGACGATGCGAAGGACTACGCTCGATCTTCTCGAGGGGCTGCGAGACGCAGGCGGCAGCCTGGTGTTTGCGGGTGAGGTGTGCAGGTATGTGGGCGGAGAGCCGTCGAGCAGCGTCGCGGAGTTCGCGCGCAGGTGTGCGAGTGCTCCGGCCAAAGGGCAGAGGCTGGTGGAAGCGGTGGAGACGACGTGCCGAAGGTTGTCCATAAGGGACGATCAGGGGAAGGAGATTGTGCCTGCGCTGCACCTGCTGAGAGAGGACAGGGATTGGTTTTATCTGTTCGTGTGCAACGTCGGATACGATTTTGTCAGGCGGAGACGGGGTGCGGTAGGGGACATACCGGTGCGTGAGCGGCGAAGCGGGTTTCCGCGCGTGAGTATTCGCGGTTTCGTGGGGTGTGATGGGAAGCCGATCGAGCTGGATCCGAAGAGTGGCGGGGTGTTTGCGTCGGACGCAAGGCGCTGGGGTGGAGGGTGGGAAATGCGGACGAGCCTTCCTCGTTTGGGTAGCAGGCTGTTTGCGATACCGAAGAGGAGGCAGCGCGTCACGTATCCGAAGCGGCGTGTGCTGAGGCCGGTGCGGAGGCGGAGATTAGACGGGGGCGCGTGGAGGATTGCGTTGTCGGAATGGAACAACCTGGTGCTGGATCGGCCGCGGTACAAGATTGGGTCAGGCGCGTGGCGGGGTCCGGAAGAGATACTGAAGGTGGATATGGAAGTGCGGGACAGGCTGGGCATCCCGAGGCGAGATGACAGAATGGTGCAACCGTGGGCTCGGAAGAAGTCGGGTAGTGCGAAACGGGTGCGGGTGGAGCTGAGGTACGAGTTTGCGGTGAGAGGGCTGCCGACGGGCGAATTGTGGCTGGGGCTGGAGCAGCCGTGGCGCTTCGAGGCGGAAGTGAACGGCGAGCGGGTAAGCACGGAGAATGACGCGGGATGGTGGACGGACAGTTCGCTTCGGAAGGTTCCTTTCGGTCCGTCGCTTCTGCGGCGAGGGAAGAACGAGGTGAGGCTCGTGTGCGAGTATGATGAGTCACTCGCTGGGTTGGAAACAGTCTACCTGTTGGGTGAATTTGGGACTGCGGTGAGAGGGACGAGGGTGACCGTTGAAAAGCTGCCTTCGACGCTGACGATTGGCGACTGGACGAAGCAGGGGCTGGCGTTCTACTCAGGGCGGGTGAAGTACGCGCGAGAGGTCCGCGTGAGGCTGAAGAGAGGCGAGAGGCTTTTTGTGCAGGTTCCGGAGTACGCGGGGGTGGCTGTGGCCGTTAGCGTCAACGGGAAGAGGGCAGGGGTGATTGCGTGGGAGCCGAACGAGGTGGACGTTACCGAGTTGATCGAGGGCGAATGCGTGGAGCTGGGGCTGGACGTGCTGGGACACCGCCGGAATTCACACGGTCCTCTTCACTTCGTCAGCAAGGAGCCCAGCCAAGTGACGCCGGACTGCTTCACGACGAAGGGCGAGAGCTGGCGAGACGGCTACCAGCTTGTGCCGTGCGGGCTGATTGAGGAACCCCTCCTCGCAGTACGAGTCTGAAAGCGCCCCACCGCGCGGCGATCAAAGCCCTGCCTGATTTGTATCCAAGAGTGACGGGCTCAGTCGCTCAGGATCTTGGGCGTGATGAAGACGATGAGCTCCGTCTCGGTATCCATAGTAGCCTTGTTTCTGAAGGCGAAGCTTATGATGGGGATGTCGCCGAGGAGAGGTATCTTGCGGACGACTTCCTTGCTGAGGTGCTTGAGCAATCCTCCGAGGATGACGGTTTCGCCGTCGCTGACCCTGACATTCGATTCGACTGAACGGCGTGTGATGATCGGTAGGTCTTCTCGGCCGCCACCAGTGCCTGTTACGTCGCTGACGTCGGGTACGATGCTCATTAGTATGTCACCTGAGCGAGTCACGGAGGGGGTCACTTTGAGGATTACGCCGGACTGGATGATCTCGAGGTCTGAAGTCGGATAGTTCAGGCTGCCAGTAAGGATCGAGAAGTATCTTTCCTCCACGATCTTTATTTCGGCGGTTTCTCCTTCGAGGGTGATGATGCTGGGATTGGCCTTGATATCAATCTTGCCAGTTTCAGCGAGTGCACTGAGTTCGGAGATGATGGTGCCGACGATCGCGCTGGAATAGGCGGGTTTGAGCCCCTCTGTGAATTCCATGGTCCCGGCGGCGTCTATGTCCATAAGTGTGTTCATCCAGTTCATGCCAGTATCGTCGCTGGCGCTCCAGGATATTTCGGTGACGACGGCATCGATTCTAATCTGATGCCGGGGCTTGTCGATCTCGCTGATGGTGTTGATGACGTTGTCGACGACGGCTGCTGGGCCGGTCACGACGAGTGTATGGTCATCATCGGATGCGACGCGGGTGTAGGGGACGAAGAACTCGGATAGGCGGCTCTTGATCTGGCTGGCGGGTAGGTCGGTTCTAATCGCTTTGGTCTTGCTGAGCAGGGCGTAGTTGACGCTTTCGGGCGTGGCTGCGCCGACGAGGTAGTAGTCGCCCATGTTTTTCCAGGCAAAGCCGCCGGAGAGGCACATCATGGAGAGGGCCCGTTCGAGCGGCACCGCATCGAGCGACAGGGTGACCCAACCTTCCACGGAGGCGTCGGTAATGATGTTGACGCCAGTCTGCGCGGCCATGTCCGACACGGCCTCGCGGATATCGGTGCTGATAAACACATTGCTGACTGTGGGCTGTTTGGCCAGCCTTTCAGCCTCTTCTTGCTCAATCGCGAGCTTCACAGCCTCGGGAGTGGTGGGCTCCGGCTTGGAAGGTGCGGAGTTGCTCACGGGCTCTTTGGGGGCCTCCTTCACGGCGGTGGCAGCCTGGAGGGCAAGTGCGCGGTCTATCTCGCCGAGGCGCGAAGCGACCATTTCGACCTCATGGGTGTCGAGGCGCTCGGTCATGGTGGCGAGCTTGCCGTAGACCTCCTTGGCGGATTCCATTTCTCCGGCGAGGTAAAGCGCGGACGCCTCGTTTAGGAGCTGCTGGCACTCGGCACGCGCCATGCGTTCGGATTCAGCCTTCTGAAGCTCCTCGGCCATCTTAGTCTGGGCGAGAATCTTGTACTCTCTTAGGCGAGCGTCATTCTCGTCGCCGAGGGAGATGCCGGCGGCCTCTATGGTTTCGGCCGCGGAGATTGCCTCTTCGTATCTGCCCTGTTGCAGCAAGTTACTTATGCCGGAGAGTTCTGCAATGAGCGTCTCTCGTTGTCTCTCGGCCTGGAGCTTGGCTTCCGCCATTTCCCTGTGTTCCGTGGCGGAGCTGCGGAGAGTCCAGGTAGCCAACTTGGATTCTTCGACTTCGGAGAAAAGGGTGATGGCGGTCCGGTAGTTGCCTGCCTCGTAGTGTTGTATGCCCGCGGCTAGCTTCTGTTTGACATCGTCCAGCTTTTTCTCTTCGGCGAGTTTCCTCTCAATATCTTTGAGGTAGT
>Ga0180434_10006462_pt1 | contig 13484 bp, 17 predicted proteins | sample SS_ome_7_FD_132453 | JGI IMG/M metagenome (GOLD analysis project Ga0180434, IMG submission 132453) | Hypersaline lake sediment archaeal communities from the Salton Sea, California, USA - SS_1_D_2 metaG | ecosystem: Environmental > Aquatic > Non-marine Saline and Alkaline > Hypersaline >... | reverse complement strand
TATTCAAAGCCATAATATTTGTGCCTCCTTTTTTATTATTTTCATTTTCAGGGCACAAGTTTCATTTTTCCGACTCTTACGAGCCATTTAAGGGATTTTACCTTCCCTTACACGTTTAACTACCCAGTTTATCTTATTACATTGACAAAATCAAAAAATTTTTATTTATATTTTTATTTGCTTGTTTTATAGTTCTTCTTGAAATACCATATAATTTTAAATAACGCCTTATTATTTCATGATGAAGATTAAATTGTTTAGCTATTTTATATAAAGATTTTTCCTGTTTTATATAATTTAAATTTAAAATTTCTAAAGTTAAAATATTTTTATATTTAAATTGATTTTGAGCTTTATATTTATTAGAACATTTTTTACATCTTTTAGCATTAAGATTTTTTATTAATTTATTACAATCAATACATCTTTTAGACATTACAATAACCACTTCCACTACATTTAGGACAAGATTTAAAACCCCTCCTCAAATTTGCACCACAATCGCATTTTTGGAGAACTTTATTATTTAAAAGAGTTTTAAATTCTTTTTCTAACTCTTCATAAAAATAATCAAAAATCTGACTTCTAACATATTTCCATTGTTTAGTGCGTTTATCCATAGCTAATTCTACTAAATCCATTACTTTTTTCATTATAGTCAAACTTCGAAGATAAATTTCACTAGCAATTTGAATGGTTTTCATTTTAATCTCCAAGTTCTAAGAATTCTACTTCTATTAAATCTGACGCTATAGTAGAATCCACTATTGTAAAAATTTGATTATTTATTTCAGTTATATCCGCAATTCTTATTTTTAATCCGTTTAAATAAACTGATAAACTACCAGTAACAAATTCTACCGAAGTAGAAAATCTAGTAGCCGAAATTTTAGTAGGAACTTCTTTTATAATACCAGTTGTTATTGTTTTTTCTCTATAAGATAAAATATCAATAACTCTAAGTTCGCAATTTATAATTTCTTTTTCTACAAGTTCTACATTTAAATATTCTTGTAAAGCCATTTTTTATACCTTATTCTCTTAAATTTCTTATGGGTTTTAATATTCTAAATCTACCTGTAAATAATACTCCTTCTTGGTCAGAAGAATCTTTAAAATCTATAGAATAATAATAATTACCATCATCTAAATCAACAGTGTCATCAGGTTCTAATTCTATTAATGTTTTGCCATTAGTAGGGTCATCATGACTAGTAATTGTTTTAGAAATTTTAGCATTAGCATCTGAATCTTTTGCTTCTAATTTTACTGTAAAATAAACTTTCCAATCCGTAATATCTTGATAAACTCCATCTTTAGTAAAAATAAGTTCATAAATCTTAGTAGTATTTTTTACTATTTCTAAGTCTTTCCACACAGGATTTGATTTTTCCATTATCTTTCTCCTATTTTATTAAATTTTAAAGAATGTTCTATTTTATGACAATCTTCGCATAAAGTTATACCGTTATCTATATACCAAAAAGGTTGCCATTTCATTGCTAATCTTACTAGTGTTTCTTTATCTTCTATTGGGCTAAATTGGTCATATTCTTTAAGAAATTCTTGCAATAACTTATTAAATTCTGTTTTATGATGAGCATTTAAATTATTGCTTTGATTATTTCCACATTCTTGGCAAGTGTAACTATCTCTTTTAAATATCTGATTTCTCCAGTTTTTATATTCTTCTAAACCTCTGATAGAACTATAAAGAGATTTTCTACCATCTATATAATTTGGATTATTTTTACCTATCCTAGAACAAGATTTACATCTGCCTTGACCATGAAAAAAAGATTTCCAATTAATTTCTTTTTCACATTCCTTACAATAATATTTTTTAAATGAACGACCATCTTTATAAGAAGGATGATTTTTACCTTTATTACTTTTACTTATTTTTTGCCTTATTTTATCTGAATGATGTTTGCCTTTACGAGAACAACTATGGCATTTTAGGTTACCTTTATAATAAGCAGTGCGGTTTAATAATTTTTTACATATAATACAAAATCTTTTGCGAATTTCTTCTCCCCCCTTAAAATTAAATGACTTTTCGCCTATACTATTTTCACTTTGCCATAATCCTCTACATTTTCTGCTACAGAAAAAATGTTTATTATTTTGTTTTTTAATCCAACATTTATATCTCAAAAAAGTCTTATTACAGTAATTACATTTTAATAATATTTTGAATTTTGTTTCCATTTTAGTCAAAATTTAATACTCCATTTATCCCTAATCCTCTAGACCATTGATTACAAAGTCTCTCTATTTTCTGTTCCTTACTCATAGTCTCAGGATAAGTAACTCTAAGATTAGGTAAATTATATTGGGAATAGTTAGGTTTTATTAAAATCGAAGCTATAACAGCCATTAAATCTGTTTCGGCATTTGTAGGAGTGGGATAAATATCTCCATTTTCTACTTCATAATCTTTTTCTGAAGAATTTGAAAAAATACTCATCCAAACTATAGCACCTTTGATATAGCCATCTATTTCTGTATCGCTATACTTATAATAGGTATATATTACCTCTATAACATCGCTAGAAGATAATCCAGATATACTTATAGTTATTTTATTAGTAGAAGAATCAAAAGAATAATCACCACTACCTAAAGCAGTTCCATTTAAAGATACTTCGGTTATTTCTTCTATATTTTCTTCTTGTAATGTAAAAATTTCCGAATTTTCATAAGTAAATACTTCTGTATCAGTTTGAATAAAATCGCCAACCAAAGCCTTTACTTTATTACGAATTGTTTCTATCATTTTAATTCTCCTTTTATTTCAATTCCACCAAAATAACTTGCTTTTATTCTACTTATCAGGTCGCATTTTGGATTATTACAAATTATATATTGATGATTTTTATTAAAATATCTAAAAATATCTCCCTTAGCGTGGCAAAAATTACATTGTTTATTAGCAAACCAAAAATTATACTTCATTTTCTTCTTTCGGTGTAATAGGTCGAGAAGGAATATATTTTCTACAAAGCAATAATTCTTTACCTCTATCTCCGACAAATCTAAATCCATTCCTCTCTAAAACTCTTTTAATCGGGTTATTTTTTTTTATTTTTACAAATAAATCTTCCTTAATATTCCATTGTAATAATTTCATTAATCGATTAGTTGCTTCATCATTTTTCGTTAAAATTTTTAAATACTTGCGTGGAGCTTTATCCGAATAACCGTCAATAAATATAAAACCCTCATTTTCTTCATAAAGAAGTTTATCACCCTTAGACAATCCTTCGAAAAGAAGATTTACGTTCTCTTTTAAGAAGAGACGAAGGTTTTGGCGAGTGATGTAACAATCGCCGAATAAATCTACACATTCGCTTAAAATATTTTCAATAATTTTTTTCTCTTTTTTCGAAGCTTGTCCTGATTTAAAAATAATCACAATAAACTCCTTTCAATAATATTTTAAAATATTTTGTCCAATAATTTCTATTTTTATTAACTTTAGGATTACATTCACTACAAAGACTAATTAAATTTTCTTCATTGCAATTTTCTTTTATATAATCAATATGATGTATATTTAAATTTCTATTATATTTTTTTATATTTATAATTTCGGTCATACTACAAAGTTGACATTTATGATTATCTCTATTTCTAATTTTTTCTTTTAAAGACCTATTAAATTCTATTGGATAAGGTTCAAAAGAAAGCCCACCATCCCACTGAGGATGATTTTTAGGGTCTTTATAGTCTTCTATACGAGCACAAGATTTACAGCGAATATTTCCTTCATAATAAGCATATTTATTTAATAATTCGCCACAATCTATGCAAAATTTTTGGCGAGATTTTTCGCCACCTTTAAATACAGGACTTAATTTTCCTTTTAATCCAAAAAAATGATTTGTTTCTGGTTGTATTTTATATTGATATTTTTTAGAACAAGACCTGCATCTTTTATCACCACGATAACAAGCATGTTTATTTAATTTTTTACCACAATCAAGACAATAAACCTCTTCATGTTTACTTTTTTTCAAAAAACATTTTCGACAAAGCTTAACATGCTTTGCACTTACTTTTTTTCCACATTCCTTACAATAATACTTCATTTTTTCCTTTTAGAAAATCTTAGGGAAGCTATCAAGGAGACCTTAACGCCTCCCTAAGATTATATTAACTAATCAAGCTTACAGAACATCTTCAGCATCACAAATAACTATCGCTTTAGGATTTGTTATTGTGAAAATCATAGATTCGTAGCCGAATATACCGTAGGCAAGAGTATTTGTTCCAGCAACATTAACTGGAGTAGGATTGACTATCAAAGCTCTCTGAGCTGTATCAACGTCTGCTCCCATTGCTTTCGCAATTTCCGCACCGATTTTCCTTCTTACGAATTTTATCGGTTTGCCTTCAGCTATTCTGGAATTCCTTGCAACTAGAATAAGAGAATTTGTGTCCATTATAGCCACTTGTTCCCCACCCTGTGTCGCAGAGAGAGTTCCAAACATCTTTACAACTTTTATACCGAGTTCTGCCAGTTTTGCTGTCAGAGTTACGTTATAATTAAACGAACCAGCTTTATCCTTATCATAGGTGTCAATTTTTTCTTTTACGGTTGAACCGACTAAAAGAACATAATTATCACCATAATCTTCTACTAGATGTTTCATCCCTATGATTACGTCGTAAAGGTCATCACCTGTTACAGGCGTATATTCATGAGGATTTACTCCAGGAAGATAACCAGCAGTTTTCGCTAACAAAGCAGAAGTAATAAGACTTACTTCTTTCTTATCCATAGCTCTTGTTATAGAAGCTTTTCTTCGTGCTAGAACCGAAGTATTATCGGTTTCAGCAAGAATATCATCTATAAGCACATATTCTAATTTAGAATCTAAACCAGAAAATGTAAGCTCAGCATCTCCTGTAGGAGTTCTCTTCACTACAGCTATAGCTCCATTAGCATCAACTGACAAAATATAATCGCCAGCATTAGGGTCAAATTCCGTATATCTCCACACCTTCTCGCCAGGTTCTGCTGTAAAAACATCAGCAACTTCTGATATTTCAACAGGAACTGGAAGAGATGCGTCAATAGGCTGACCTATTAATTTTGCAATCTCCAAATGTAAATTATTTCTATCCATTTTTTTTACCTCTTTAGGTTTTTTCTTTTCTATCTCTATCGTTCTTTGCATTTATCTTTGCTCTTTATCTTTTCTATCCTTAATGGATAGCTATATTATTTTAGATAATCAGGTTTTCTAAAAGCCTGTTTATCTATCTTTTTCCGTCTTTCGGCATACCATTCTTCAGTTCTGGTCTTTGAACCAACAACTTCAGAACCAACTTCTAAATTTGCTTTTAGTTGTGCATTTTCTATTTCTAACTTCGCTTTAGCAAATTTATCATCATTCAATAAATCTTCATCACTGATTTCATAATCTTTAACTTCAGCTCGTCTCTCAATAATGGTTTTAGCATTATTTTTATAGAACTCAATCTTTTCATCCATAGATTTACGAAGTTCTTTATATTTCTTCGCAACTTTACGAACTCCAGATTTATAGCGTTCTATAAGTTTTGTCATCTTTAACTGTCTTGCTCTTTTCAGAATTTTTGCTTTAACTGCTTCAACGCTAACGCCTAATCTTTTAAGTGTAGCTTGAGGAGCAGGTTGACCCAATCTTGCTAAAGCATTTCTTACATGTGCTTCATCATTAATTGGGAACATTCTTATTTTTCGAGGTTTACCAGTTTTTTTATTTTTAACTGTAACTACAACTGCGAACATATTATCAGGGAGTGCATTTCTTTGTTTTGTAGTTAATTCAGCTTCTTGTCTAGGCTGTCCAGCACCTGGTCTTTCGGCTCTACGCATCTGACCACCGCATTTTGGACACTTTAAATCCTGACAATGTTTTTCACCAGAATCCATTTTATGACCACATTTAATACAACTACAACTAAAAGCTTTTTCTAGCTCGCCTAAATCTATCTCATCATCATTATCACCTATAACTTCATATTCATATTCTTTTTTCTCATATTTAGGCTCTTCAACTTTTTCTTCGGCTTTAGGAGCTTCCTCAATCTTAGCTTCCTCTTTCGGTTGCTCTTCTTTTGCCTTATCTTCTGATTTGGGTTCTTCTATTTTTTCTTCTTTAGGTGCTTCTTCTGGTTTACCCTCTTCCTCTTTAGCAGTTTCAACAGGTTTTTCCTCTTTAGATGTTTCCTGTTTTTCTTCTACTTGAGGAGTTTCTTCAACTTTAGCTTCTTCTTTTTTAGGTTCTGCTTCGGCTTCGGTTTTTTCTTCAACTTTAGTTTCAACCTTTGTTTCCTCTGGTTTCGGCTCTTCAGTTTTAGATTCTTCGACCTTAGCTTCCTCTTTAACAGTAACTAATCTCTTAGATATTTCTTCTTTATTTTCCACTTCAGATTTTTCTAAGAAATTATATTCTTTCTCTTCAGAAGCTTTAACTTCTTTTTCTTCTTTAGCCATTTCAGTTCCTCCTTTTTCCGAAGATTTAGTTATATTATCTATAAATTCTTCGATTTTACTTATTTTTCTGTATCTTTCGTTTGTGATATTATAATCAAAACTTAAACCACATTTATCACATTTTATCTCTCTATTTTTAATGCTAGAAAATCCTGCTACATAAATAGGATGACCGCATTGTAAACATCTTACTTTACTTGTATAAAGAAAAGTAAAATCTCTAGAAGTGGTGTCTTCTTTTTTAGTAGCAAAAGTAACTTTATATTCTTTAGCACATCCTAAACACTTTAATACACTATTATCTTGTGTATTGGATTTTATTAGCCAATTATTTACACTACAAGCAGGGCATAGGAGCTTGAAGTCTTTGATTTGAGGAGGATAAATCATTTGACCAGCTCTATTAACTATAGCAAAACATTTTGGACATTTTATATTTTCTAATAAACCAGATTCAAACTCTTCACCACAATTAGAACATTTTATTTTAGGTTTTTCTTCTGGTTTAATTTCTACTTTAGGTGCTTCTACTTTCTTTTCTTCAACTTTAACTTCTTCGGCAGAGGTAATTATTTCATCTTCATTATATTTAGAAGCATAGCATAAACATTTCTCATCTACCATTTGTTTTAATTCTTTTTTGGCTATAGATAAAACTTTAGCATTTTTAAACGCAGGTTCGTTACCATCTTCTTCAAATATTAAAGCACCGCCAGCTAATTCTATATTTTTTAAAACATAAGTTCCATCTTTATTATATTCTTTTTTCTCAGCCCAAATTTCAAAAGAAGAACTTAACTTCTTTTTCTTCTTTAGTTCTTGTGCTTTTTCCCATAAATCAGGATAATTACTTTTAAAGAAAATAGCATAAACAATAGCTTTCTTTTCTGCCATGATATAACGATAATCAATATAAAAACCTACAATCAATTTTCTATCATGTAAAATATCCATAGGTTTTCCTACTATTTGAGGAAGAATTTTTTGAAATCCTTTAGATGAAACCAAAGCTCCATTTGCATTATATTGGTCGGTAAACAAAAAAATCGTTTTTAAAGCACCTAAATCTCTCGACCCTTCTAAAAGTATTCCTCGTTTTCTAGCAGATTCAATAAGGTCATTTTTTTCCTTACTGCCTTCCTCTAAAAATTCGATTTCACATCTATCTTTATAGTCTTGTAAAAATCCTTTAATTTCAGCGTTTGTCATTTTAACTTGCATTTCAATTCCTCCTCATTATTTTATCAAAATATTTTTCCCATTTTTCTCTGTTATAATTAGTTTTGACATGACAACTATTACATAAACTAATTAAATTTTCTTCTTTCAAATTACTTTTATTATAATCAATATGATGCACATGAAGTTTATTTTTACATTCTACTTCATGACAACCACAGATTTGACATTTATAACCGTCTCTATAACGTATTTGTTCTTTATAAGTTCTAGTCCAGCCGAGAGGATAAGGTTCAAAAGATTTACCACCTTGCCAATTATAGTGATTTTCAGGATTTTTCATTTGTTCTTTTGTAGCACAAGATGAGCATCTATGTCCTCCAGAAATAGCAGTATGACAATGAATTTCTTTATTACAATCGATACAATAATATTTTTTGTTATAAAGACTATTTTTTCTTCTTTCTATTTGAGCACATTTCATACATCTTTTATTTCCATAAAGAGCACTTGACCAATGTATTTTTTTACCGCAATCTATACAAAAATAAGTTTTGTTAATTACTCTTACTTCTTTTTTCCATCTAGCATTAGTAATAGAAGTTGCTTCACTATGGGTTCTTTGTTTAATTTTTAATTTTTTAATATTACGAGCAATTCTTCTTCTATCAATACCAAATTCTTCTTCAATTTTTCGCATCGATTTTTTATTGAGGATATATTCTTTAACTAAGAATTCCTTAGTTAATCTTTCCATTATTTTCCTCCTCTAGGAAATATTTTATAGTTTCACAATTTTCATCGCATTTATTTTTGATATATCTCTTTAAAATTTTTTGACTTTGATTATTTATAAAAATAGCTACTTTACTTTCGTTATTATCTTTAAAATTTTCTATTTCTTCTTCTTTATAAATTTCTATTTTAATATTATGAATAGGACAAATATATTCTTGCATTATGCTTTCTCACTTATTTCTATATTATCAAATAGAATCGAATAACCACTATTTACAGATACTCCAAATAATCCTGCATAACCTTCCGATAAACTTTGATTAGAATCTTGTGCCATTGTTATTAATGTCCATTCTCCATTTATATACTCTTCAACAGATAATTGATAACCATCTACTCTGAATCTTGTTTTAATATAAATATTATAAGGTTGACCACTTGAAGCTTGTCCAAGAGTAGTGATTACTCCATCTATAACTCGTTGTATAAGGTATTGTCTATTGCCATATATCAATAATCTATAACATCTCTGAACAGCAGAATTAGAACGAAGTAATAAACCTCCCCTTTCATTGGATGACCCTACTAAAAATTTTATTTCAGCTATTACTTCAGAATCTGTTAAATTATTTCTATCTTTCCAAAGCAATTCTTTAATACCAGATAATTGACATCTTTTAGAACCTGTTTCTTCTATAATAGCAATACCGCCTGTTCCTGTTATATTCCAATCTGTTTTCATTCTTTACCTTCTTTCTCTCTTTATTCCCAAATTTCAAATAATTCAGAATAAAGAGAATCAAAATTATTTATTTCAAACCATTCTTCTTTTATAAAATTATCTTCTATTATTTTATTAAATTCGTTATTAATATACCATTCATTTTGTAAAAATTCATCATCAATAAGTTTATTATAAAAATTTTCATCTATCCACTCTTGAGACTCAAAATTTTCAGCAAATTGTTTAGAATAATTATTATTTTCAAACCAATTAGTTTCAAATAACTCTATTAAAATATTATCGAAATTATTATCAAAAATCCAATTATCTTCAAAATCTTCGTTAAATATTATAGGAGTTACCCCCCCCCCCTCTTCAGGGAAATATACTAAATCAAAAGTTCCTTCTATTGGATTCAATTTATATTTATACATTAAAGTGTATGAATATATTTATATTCGTGTTGTGTAGGGTCTTCCCAAAAATTTGTAATAGTTTCCTCTTTAGGTCTTACTACAAATTTAATTTCAGAATTATCAGATTTTACTCTTTTAATTAAAGTTTGTCCTGACATATTTATCATAAGAATATAAATATAATCTCCTATTTCTTTTACTCCAGAAACTACATAATGTTTTGTAGAATCTACATATTTTGGATTTAACATTTAATTTCCTCTTTTAATTATCCCATTTGCCACACGAAAGGCATAGGATTCGGCAACTTTATGATTACCAGTTTGCCCTAATTTATAAGCATAAGCATTATTAAAGACTTTTCTCCATTTTATTTGTTTAGTTCTTGATAATTTTTTTATGTAATCGGGAAGGTCAGATAATTTTTGATAAGGAGCTCCTTCGAGTTCTTTGGCTATTTCTTCAGTTGAAGACATATCAAATTTATCTTTATCATCTATTTTATCCCTGTCTTTAGGTTTACCTGTTTTTTCTTCATCTTTTGGTTTATTTTTAATTCCAGGAATATCGATTTCGCCTTTATCCTCAATGTTATCTACCAAGTGTGGATACATTACAAAATCAATACCATCTTTAGCTTCTTTTTCTCTTCGCATTACTTCAGTTCTAAATTCTACTTCGCCAACCAATTCGCAATAAGTTTGGTCAGACATTTGTCCATGCTTCCAGAGTAAACGGATTTCCTGTTTGAAAGCATCGGTAATAAATCCTCTTACAGGTGAACTTGTTACTATTACTTCTTCGGTCATGTATTTTCGGTTTGAACTATTTTTTTCTTGAATTTTATAAATTAAAGGAATTAAAACCTGAGTTTTAAAATCTTCTACTGCCGATTTAACATCTTCTACAAAAACTTTAGGATTTAAAATACTTTCTCTGCGAGTATCTGAAATTCCCTGAATAACATCAATAAATCCCAACCCTGCTAAAATATTTCTTTCTGATTGAGCAAATAATTTAGAATCAAATGCTGTTGAAAGGTCGGGTATTAAATGTTTAATTTCTTCATCAAAATTTGTAGCTCTTGTAGGAGTTTTTATATTTTTATCTCCAACATTTGAAGATTTAATTTCATCCATTAAATTCTGCATGTCATCTATAACTTTTTGTAATTCTGTATCGCTATAAGTTTTAATATTATTAGTAGCTAATCCTTCAGTTCCTTTTTTAATTAATAATAAATAAGGAATAATCTGGTCTAAGATTTTTGATTGATTTTCTTTTAAAGATTTTATAATTTGATAATTATGGAATACTCCTCTCTTAATAAGAAAAGGAATAGGATAATCGTCATACCAATTTCCATAAGGTCGGGTAAAAATTTCATTTTTACCTAATTTATATTTATCGCTTCTACCTAAATAATAATCATAACTAAATAAAGTTAAATCATCCGTTCCATCTTCTTTAGATTTAGCATGAATACTTTCGCCATCTAAGAAAAACATACGAGAAGGAACTATAAGACCACCTTTACCTACATCCCATTTAGCAATTCTTAAAATTGGAAAAGAAGAATACTTCCATCTCTCAGTAAAATATTGTTTTGCTAATGTTTTTATTCCTGGTGCTATTCTTCCATTATAGTCAATATTAATTTTATCAAGCCATTCTTTATAAATTTTATTAAGATTTTCATTTCCAGTTTCGATATTATAATCTACGCTTGCCGATTGGATAGCAAAATCTGTAAGTGAATCGATAATTCCTGTGCAATCGTCTTTTAACATCGATTTGATGGCACTGACTTGGCTGTGATAGTCTTGAGGCACTGTTATGCGTTTCAATAGTAATGATAAAACGAAGTTTACAAATAGACCCGAATCTAATTGCGACATGATATTTCTCCTTTTATTTTAAAATATTCTTTCCAATTTTCTCTCTTAAAATTAGTTTTAACATGACAACTTTGGCATAAACTAATTAAATTTTTAGGTTTTAAATTTTCTTTATTATAATCTATATGATGTATAGAAAGTTTTTTATTACATTCTACTTCAGGAACTCCACAAATTTGGCATTTATAACCATCTCTATAACGAATTTGTTCTTTAAATGTTTTATTCCAGCCAAGAGGATAAAGCTCAAAAGATTTGCCACCTTGCCAATTCCAATGATTTTCTCCTTTAAATAAAGTTCCTACGTATTTTCTAGAGCAAGAAAAACATTTATTTCTTAAAAAAGCTGTAACTCCTTTTAATTCTTTTCCGCAATCTTCGCAATAATATTTTTTTAGCGTTCTTCCATCTTTAAAACTAGGAGCTTTTTTGCCTTTTAAAGTTTTTCTCCATTGATTAGAGCATTTAAAGGAACAACAAATTATTTTTGACCTTTTTCTTCTAGATTGTTTTATTTTAAATTCTTTATTACATATTGGACAATTAATTAAAATTTTATTATAGTGAGGAGAATTTTCTCCTTTAAAAGACCTTCTAGTTTTAATATTATACTCTTTTAATTTTCTGCTTATTGTTATCGTTGCACATCCTATTATATCGGCTATTTCCGATTCTTTTTTAACTTTATTTATATATTCTTTTAATAAAAATGATTTAGTTATTTTATATTTTTTCATTTCTTTGAATCCCATGAATTAGCACCAGTTCCCATTGATGGTTTTATTTTTGGTGTAATATTAAAAGCTTTTGCAAGCCATTGTGCTATCGCCCATACACGCCAAGCACTCCATAAGTGGTCATTTTCCATTATACATTCATAACGCACTCTTGTTCCAGAACGAAAAGCTTGCACCTGAAGAATTTGCATATCAAATTTATAATCGATAGGTATTACTACTTTATTTTCGTAAAGCAAATCTTTTAATCGTCTTACTGACCATTCAGACATAAATTCTTGTTTTTCTACTGGTTTCCCATTTTCAAGAATAATGTCTCCATTTTCATTTTTTTCAAAGGCTACTGCTATTTTAGAAGCTCCAGCATAACGAATTACATGTTCTTTACCATATTTGGTTTCAGTATGGTCTGCTAAAACTCTACCAAAAGCATCTCCGCAATCATAAGCAATGACATTAGCTTCTAAAGTTTCTATTAAATAATTAAAAATTTCTTCTTGTTCATCTAATTTCAAGTTATATAAAGTTATATTATAAAGATAACTATAATTTTCGCCTATTTCGGAATGGATTATTATTTCAGTTTGTTTATCTCCCACATCAGAAGAAAGAAATATTCTTTCGGCGTTTTTTGGTCTTACTACTACCAAAAGATTTCTAAATCTAGAAAAATTATCTTTTGTTATTTCAAAGTTTTTAATGGTTTTTTTCCTGTTATAACACTGTTGAACTCTGTCTATGTCAAATTCAGTAGTTCCGTCTTTAACAATTTCACCTTCAACAAATACTTTATAATTTAAAGATTCTGCTCCACCATAATCCTTTATGCGGTCTAATTTTTCATCGTCATCCCAATAAGGATTTACATATTGAGGAAGATTTATTATTTTTGCTTTATTCATTGGGTCGCTAAAAGTCTTTCCTATTGGAGAATTAGGGTTAAAATTTGTCATACCGCTTAATCGAGTTACCGCACCTAATTCTGAAAGAGCTTCTTTTCTTTTTTCATAAACAGATTGAGTCTCAAAACTGACTTCATCTCCAAAAAGTTTTTTTACATGAAGACCATAAAATTGTTCTCCAGGTGATTTTCCTTTTAAAATTAGATTAACTCCTTGAAGAAGCCATCTATTTTTCTTCCCATAAAACTTAATTTCTGGTTTATAAGAGCAACTAACCTCCCACATTTTAAAAATAGGATGATATTCCATAGCAGTTTTTACTGAATCAAGAACATTTCTTAGTCTTTTTTCATCTATAGAATAAAAAGCTTCCCACCAACCATCATCATAAAGAGAAGCC
>Ga0180434_10006461_pt1 | contig 13487 bp, 10 predicted proteins | sample SS_ome_7_FD_132453 | JGI IMG/M metagenome (GOLD analysis project Ga0180434, IMG submission 132453) | Hypersaline lake sediment archaeal communities from the Salton Sea, California, USA - SS_1_D_2 metaG | ecosystem: Environmental > Aquatic > Non-marine Saline and Alkaline > Hypersaline >... | reverse complement strand
GCTTCATTCTGGGGGAGGTGTCTTCCTCATACTGAATGATCGTGTCACAAATGGATTGTATCTCTTCATATTCGTCCCATGGGATCCTGCCTACGAGCACCTCTGCTCTGTAGTCCTCCGTTGCCTGGTCCATGTCCTCCCCGTATTCCCCAAAGTATCCGTCCCCGTCAGCGTCCCAGTTGCCGGTCAGATTCTCATAGTAGAAATCCGTGGGAACATCCGATTCATCATGATTGTCTGGGTCCGTGTGTGCCATTCGCATGGGTATGGTATCGATTGAACCAACGAGGAGAACAAACTCCCTCTCTGGGGTCAGCGCAGAGTACTCACGTATGTAATTGCGGATCCTCTCCGGGTCGTCGTCTCCAGGGCTGCCTGTCAGGATCTCTCCCAGGGAAACGAGATCGACGAGCAAGCCTTTGGATTCCTTGTAATCGGCGAAATCCTGCACTGCCGTCATTGCTGTCTGGGGGGCGATGATGAGATAGCCATACCCATCGTAGGAAGGTGCAGGTGGCCTGCTGCAGGACGTCCCCATGCCGCAACAGATTCCCATGAGCAGTGGCAGGATGAGATGCCTTCGTAAACGCTCTTTAACCGTTTCGTGGGTTAACATGGATATCCCCTCATCGAGTAAATGGGTCACTGACGATTGTGGCCGAAACCTCGTTGGAGTAGCCGCTTTCTTGCCGGGACAGGTTGAAAGCGGTCAAGACCCAGAAATAGGTCCCCGGATCCAGGGGGCCCACCTGGCCGGTTTCGATGCCGGCCGGGATTTCCAGGACACGGCCGGATTTCTCGTATTGCCCCGACCGCTCGCTCTGGTAGAGGCGGTAGCCGGCGAGGTCAGGTTCCGAGTTCGGGTCCCAGGCGAACCGGACGATGGGATCGCTTGTCCGGAGGGGTGCGGTACAATCGGTTTCCGGGTTGTCGTCCGTGCAGAAGTCCCCGAGGTAGGTTGCGGTTGAGATGATGTCGTTCTGGTACCACGGTGCGCATCGGCCGCGGCAACAGTCCTCATGCCTTGAACAGGGGTCGCAAATCGCCGCACGGCACCCTTCGTCTCCACCGCACCCGGCGCCGGCAATCAGGACCGAGAGAATCAATACCCCGATTACACCCGTTCTCATGGCTTCACCCTGGGGTATCCCCAGCGATCATTTTATCACAAGATGCTGCGTCGTGGCTGTTTGCCTCAGAAGAACGGCCGGCAGAAAGAGCGAAGGGGTTACGGATCCCTGTCCGTAACCCCTAGTCAGGACATGTTCACATCCCGTGCAGGTCCTATTTCGCCATTTTGAGGACTTCATTCGTATCGACGATCGGGATGATCTCGGTTTCGAGAATGTCGCTCCAGGCGAGGATTCCCTCCAGAATGGGAGTTGCGTCGTCTGCCTCGACGACAACAAAGCCCCGGCCCCCGGCCAGGTCCGACCATTCCGACATCACCTTCGCGCCGGCTCCAAAGCCCGTGCCTTTTTCTGCGCGTCGCTGGATGGCCTTGTCTCTTTGTGAGGGTTCATAAGTCCATATGCCCAGGAATAGCATTTCATGGCTCCTTTCTCCGGGTAGATCGTGGGATCCCCCCTGGATGGTTCACTTGAGCAAGCCGAGTAGATCCTTCTCTGTGTCGAGTACGAGGTGGACTTCTATGTCCAAGATGTCACTCCAGGCGAGGAGAGCCTGAGCGACGGCTTTCGGATCGTCTGCCTCGGCAAGCAGGAAATCCATGTTCTGACCCATGGCGGTCCACTCGCCCAGCACCTTCACTTCTTTCGGATATCCCAGTCCCTTTTCCAGTCGTCTTCTGATGACATCATCTCTCATATCCGAACTCCAGGAGGACACAATCATGAAAAGCATCTTCGTTCTCCTTTCCGGGTCAACGCCCGAAGTAGGTTGGGCTGGAGTGACGGCTTATCGTGCGGTGAGCCCCCGGAGGGGAGTGTTCCCTCTCCGGAGGCCGGGCATCGGCACCTTCTGGCGGTCCCATTTCATGACTCACCCCGGAAGGCGATGTGATTGCGCTATTTCCTGGATGGGACTCAGGGACACTGGGGGATGCGCTTCTGGCTGGATCTACTTAAATGTTCTGTAGTTCAGAAAGGTAGTCTTGTCAAGAGAATTGTTGTGTTTGGGTCCCCTTCCGTGCGCACCCGGCAGGTATAACAACCGGGCGCCTCTTGCGACACTTGACAACCTCCGAGATTGATTCCTATTCTATGGCTCGCGTATGAAGCGACCGTTTCCCTTTGTACCACGGTGATTTGGCTCATGAGCAGATTCGACGGCAACAGGCTTCAGACGACCTCTCTGGCTTTCCTCGCGCTGCTCGGGCTCGGGGTGCTCCTGCACATGACCAAGTCGTTCATGGTGCCCTTTGTCCTCGCGGTTCTGTTCGCCTATCTGCTGATCCCGATCGCCGAGTTCCTGGTGAAGATCCGCATCCCGCGATTTCTGGCCAGTGTCTTCGTCTACGTGGCCTTCTCCATCCTGCTCGTAGGGTTGCTGTTTCTGATCTACGGTGCCCTCGCCTCGGCCGCATCGAGCCTGCCCGGCTACATGGCTCGGTACAGTGAATACCTGAATACCTTCTCCAACTTCATCCAGTCCTGGTTGGACATCGACCTGATTGAGGAATACGAGACCCTGGGCGTGGAGGGCCTGCTCTCCCTGATTTCTCCCTCTGCGGTCATGAAAACCGTGAACACCAGCATCGGCACTGCAATCGGCTTCATCTCCCAGCTTTTTCTGATGATGCTCTTCCTCTTGTTCCTCCTGGGGGGCAGAAGGGCGTTCATCGACAAGGTCCTGCAGTTCCTGCACGCCAAGAGCGGGGAGTCGGGCGGGACCACGGAGGTGCTCGAGTCGATCACCCGGCAGATCCAGACCTACTTGTTCATGAAGACGATCATCAGCCTGGTCACCGGGCTTGTGTTCGGGATCGTTGCGGTGCTCTTCGGTCTGGATTTCGCCTTGATCTGGGCGGTCTTTGCCATCCTGCTGAACTTCATCCCCACCATCGGCCCGGTCCTCGCGTCGATTCCGCCCATCATCCTCGCCTTCCTTCAATTCGAGTCCTTCGGGTACGCGATTGTCGCGTCCGCCTGTCTCGCAGCGGTTCAGCTGGTGTCGGGCAACTTTGTGGAGCCCCTGGTCATGGGGGGTCGCCTGAACCTGAACATCATCGCCATCCTTCTGTCTCTGCTCCTGTGGGGGCTGATCTGGGGCATTCCCGGCATGTTCCTTGCCGTGCCCATCACGGCCGCCCTCAACATCATCTTCAACAATATTCCGAGCATGCGAGATGCGAGTATCCTTCTGAGCAAGTAACAGGCGTGGGGGATTGGATGAACCGGTATACCGAGTTCCTGATTCGCAACCGCACGCTGATTCTTGTCCTCGTGGGTTGCCTCACCCTGGGCTGCCTCGCTCTGCTGCCGTCCCTGAGAATCAACGACGATTTCGACGAGCTGGCCCTGAGGAACGACACGGATTTCCGGTTCTTCGAGCGGTTCCTCGATCAATTCGGTTACGACGAGATCCTTGTCGTGGCTTTTGAGACCGAAGACATCCTGTCCAGGGAGAGCCTGGCGTTTCTCCAGAGTCTCGAGTCCGTACTCGCGGAAGTGCCCCATGTCGCGAAGGCCATGTCCCTGGCCAGCGCGCAGGACGTGAGGAGTGACGGCGACACCATCGAGATCGTGAAGCTGATCGACAGGTTTCCGGATACGCGGCAGGAGAGGGACGTCCTGGAGCAGAGGATCCGGGCGAATCCTCTCTACTTCGGGATCCTTGCCTCCGAGGATTTTCGCGTGGGGGCCATTCACCTGAAGATCGACGAATCCATATCGAACCGAAAGGCCCGGGAGGAGCTGATCGACGAGCTGGAGGAGATCCTGCGGAGGGAATCCGAAACGACGGGCAGGAGACTCTACATGGCCGGCAGCCCACCGGTCGCTGCCTACGTGACGAAACAGACCTTCCGCGATGTGCTGACCTACCTGCCGTTCACGTTCATTCTCGTGGTGGGCTCCATGTTCCTGGTCTTCCGGAACTACTACTTGACGGTCATCCCCTTTGTCGCCGTCCTGTTCAGCGTGATCTGGACAATGGCCTTGCTCACGTTGTGGACCGGAGAGATCAACCTTGTCACCATCCTCATCCCGACCACGATCTTCGTGATCGGCACCTCGGACTGCGTGCACATCCTGGCCAATTACCAGGACAGCGTGTACAAGGCAGAGAGCAAGCGGGAGGCGATCGTGCGCACCGTGAGACTCTCCGCAATTCCCTGCCTCTTGACGAGCCTCACGACCATGGTGGGCTTCGGCTCCATGGTGATCAACGACATCATCCCGATCAAGCAGCTCGGCGTCTTTTCGGCCCTTGGGATCGCTTTCGCATACCTGTTCGGCATCACCTTGATCCCGATCCTGCTCTCCTATCTGCGGCATCTGCATCTCATGGAGTTCAGGACCAAGGAGAACCCGATTCCCGGCAGGCTGAAGCCTCTTCTGCGGAGGGTTGCAGAGATCGGCATGACGAGGTCGAGAACCGTCCTGGTGGCCTCTGCCGTCCTGCTCCTTGTGACGTATGCGGGCGTTCGCCAGCTCTATGTGGACACGGACCCGGCGAACTGGTTCGGAAAAGAGAGCGCCTTGAAGAAGTCCTTGAATTGGGTGAACCGGAACATTGTGGGGTCCGGAGTGTTCTACATATCGATCGAGATGGGCGATGGCCATACGGTCACGGAGCCGTCCGTGTTGAGAAGCATAGAGGCCCTGGAGGCGTCCCTGGAGGCCATGCCGCACCTGGGAAGGGTGCTCACCATCGCGGACGTGATCAAGCACTTGAACTTCCAGTTCAACAACGAGGAGGAGGGGGCCTTCGCGATTCCCGAGGAGAAGGATGCCGTGGCGCAGCTTCTGCTCCTGGCATCGCTTTCGGATGAAGAGGGGTTTCTGGAGGAGTTCGTGGATCCGGACCACCGGAGCACCGTGTTGACCGCCATCTTTGACTCGAGCAACCTCGCCTTCCTCTCCCCCATCGTCGAAGAGGCCAGGGACTACATCAAGAGGGGCTTTCCAGCGGCGAGGGAGGTCTATGTGACGGGCCGGTCCATCCTGCTGACGAATCTGCACGGACCGCTCATCGCCGGGTTGAGCAGAAGCCTCCTGCTGGCCGCTCTGCTGATCTTCCTGATGGTGACCGTGGCCTTCCGGTCGGTCAAGATCGGCCTGTTGAGCATGGTGCCGAACTTTGTGCCCGTGGCTTTCACCTTCGGCGTCATGGGCCTGGTGGGCCTGCCCCTCAACCTGTTCACGACGCCTTTTGCCTGTATCGCCCTCGGGGTGGCCGTGGATGACACGATGCACTTTCTTGCACGGCTGCGGATCGAGTTTCAAAGAGAAGGGGAATACCGGAAGGCGATCCTGAACACCATGGAGAGCGTGGGGAAGGCACTGATCTATACGTCCATCATCTTCATCGCCGGGTTCATGATCTTCCTGATCTCCGGGTTTCAGGTCACCCGGAACTTTGGAGCCCTGGTCGGGTTCACCGTCTTTGGGGCGCTGATCGCCGATCTGTTGCTCCTGCCCGTGCTGGTGATGATCTTCAAGCCTTTCGGCAAGGAGCGGACCGAGGAACCATGAGGAACGTGCATGAAGTTGAGGGGATGCTGAAGGAGAGGTTCGTACGCCGCTCCTTCGAGTTTCGCTCCGTCCTGGTGACGATGGTGTGGGTCGTGATCGAGGCCGTGCACTATTCCGACATCGGGTTCCCACTGGGCACGAAGATCACCCATGTGGAGATCAACATATGGGCGATCCGTTTCCTGTGCCTCGTGGAAATCTTCCTCTGGGTTCCCTATTATGGACTGGTTCGGGGGACCCGGATCCGGGAGAATCGGATCAATTTCCTGGCCGTGCTCACGGATGTGCTCGTTCTCACCGGGTTCATCCACTTCCTGGGGGGCATCCAGTCCTCCTTCCTGCCCAGCCTCTATCTTCTGTTGATCCTGTACGGGAGCGGAATCTTCTCGAGGGGGGAGATCGTGTGGGTTCTGGTGGCTTGCTCGGTCGCCTACCTGGCGCTCTTCTGGTTCGAATTCTTCGAGCTGGTGCCGGGGGCCATCGGGAGCCGGAGCGAGCTGCGGCCGGCTCACTACCTTATACGCCTGTCGCAGGCCCTGGGCGTTCTCTGGGTAGGCGGGTTCATCGCGATTCAGGTCGTCAACGTCCTGAGCGAAAAAAGGATGCTCGTACATCTTGGTACGTTTTTTGCTGGGCTTACCCATGAGCTGAGGACGCCCCTGGCCATCATCTTGAACGAGGTTGCGCTGCTCCGGAAGCGCGGGCCGAGCGAGCAGCTGGACATCATCCGGGGCCAGGCCGAACGCGTGTCGAACCTGTTCGACCAGACCCTTTCCTACATCGAGGAACAGCGGCTGGATCTCGTGCCCCTGGACCTGCGGGCCACGGTGGACAAGGCGGCAAGTTACGTCATAAAGAGCCTGGAAGACGACCAGGGAAGCGGTCTCGAGGTGGCCAAGGAATACTCTGCCGACCCGGTGGATGTTCTCGGAGACGACGTGCAGCTTCAGCAGGGGTTCATCAACGTCATCAAGAACGCCATCGAGGCCATGGACTATTCCGGGAGGCTCACCATAAGCGTGGGGATCTACAACGTGTTCTGGGCGCTTGTGGAGATTTCGGACACGGGGGCCGGAATCCCCAGGGAGGTGCGCGCCCGGGTTTTCGAGCCTTTCTTCACGACCAAGCGACGGGGGCGCGGAACAGGGCTGGGGCTGCCGATCACGCGGCGGGTCATCGAGGATCACAAGGGCAGTATCGATGTGGTGAGTCAGGAGGGGAAGGGAACGACCTTCCGCATCAAAATCCCGATGTACACCTGATCGAGGGAACGAACATGGCAAACGAGACCATCTTGATCATCGAGGACGAGGAGTACCTCGCCCGGTCCATCCGGGACCTTCTCGAACCTTCCGGCTACGAGATTCACATCGCACCGGACCGGGAGGAGGGGAGAGAGAAGCTCGAGCAGATGAAGCCGGATCTCCTGCTGCTGGATCTGGCGCTGCCGCCCTCCTATGCGGTAGGCGACGGGATCGAGTTCTTTAAAGAGTGCCTTGCTTCGAAGGAGGTGTGCAAGATCATCGTGATGACAGGGCAGGGCAAGGTCGATGACGCGATCGAATGCATACGCTTCGGGGCGGAGGATTTCCTGCTCAAGCCGGTCAACCCGGACGTCCTTTCCATCGTGGTCGAGCGGGCGCTCTACAAGCACCTTCTCGAAAGGAAGGTGAGTGAGCTGGAGGCGGACGCCACAGAGTCGTTCGGGCTCGAGGGTATCGTCGGGACATCGAAGGTCATGAAGAAGGTGTTCAAGGGGATCCTGTACGCCGCGAGCATCGACGAGAACGTCCTGGTCACCGGAGAGACCGGGGTCGGGAAGGGCGTTGTCGCCAGGGCGATTCACCAGCGGAGCGACCGGAGAGACTCGCCCTTTGTCCACGTGAACTGCGCGGCCCTGTCCAGAACGGTCATTGAAAGCGAGTTGTTCGGTCATGAGAAGGGCGCGTTCACGGGTGCGAAGGATTTCAAGCTCGGGAAATTCGAGTACGCGGGTGACGGGACCATCTTTCTCGACGAGGTCGCCGAGATCCCGGTGGACCTGCAGATCAAGCTGCTTCACGCCGTGGAGGAGAAGACCGTGCAGAGGGTGGGCGGCAATACGGACATCGCGCTGGCGTCCCGCGTCATCGCGGCAGCGAACCGGGATATCTCCGAGGCGGTTGCAGACGGATCGTTTCGCAAGGACCTGTTCTATCGACTCAACATTCTTCCCATACGGGTTCCGCCGCTGCGGGAACGGAAAGATGACATCCCGGTGCTGGTTTCCTACTTCATGGAGAAGTATTGCCGCAAACACGGCAAGCCGCCTGTATCGCTTCTGCCGTCCGCGCTTGCCAGACTCGAGGAACACGACTGGCCGGGAAACGTCAGGGAGTTGGAGAACGTCCTGGCCCGGGCCGTGATCTCCACCACGGACAAGGCCCTGTCTTCGGACGACTTGACCATCTCGCTTCGTTCTCTTGCCCGGGACGGAGCAAGGATGCACCCCTTTGGAGGAGAAGAAGACGAGGACCTTCTGGATGGGGTGGAAGAGCAGCTTGCCTCGGAGTACAGATCGGCGCTGTTGGAGGCCAGGGGCAACAAGTCGCACGCCGCAAAGCTGCTCGGGCTTCCCGAGAGCACCTTCCGTTACCGGCTGAAGAAGTATCGGCGATTCCTGCGGGGCGTTTAGCCCCGGTCCGGCCCCCACAGTATTTCGCGAGGAAGCGCAACGTTGTCTCGCGAAATCCAACGAATCTCTGCGAATGCACGCAATGCTATCTGTGAAGGATGTGGCCGGTTTGGAATTCGGTGCGCTTCTCGGTCTTCGGCGGCGGAGTTTCCGCCTCTGTGTCTATAGGCTCGACCAGTGGAATCTTCAGCGTCTGTCCTACTCGGAGCGAATTCGGATCGGAAAGGGCGTTGCACTTCATCAGGATCTTCCACGAGACGTTGTACTTGATCCCGATCCTGAAGAGGTTGTCGCCCTGCTGGATGACGTGGGTGCGCTCCCGGGAGGAGGTATGCTGGGGGGGCGGTTCGGGGGGACGGACAGGGACGACCTTCTTCGGTGCGGCCGCCTTCTCTCTAGCCGGTTTCACTGCAGGCTTCCTGACCACCGGTTCCTCGAGCCGGTCACAGGCGATCGAGAAGCCGAGTGCGCAAGCCAGCCGATAGTCACCGGCCTGGAAGGAGGTGTACCCCCAATCGCTGTAGGCAAGGGAGAGCTTCGGGTCGAGGTTGACAGCCTTCTTGAAGTCCGAGGAAGCGGAGGTGATATCTCCCTTTGCGGCATAGGCGGTTCCCCGGGCGCTGTAGCCCGAGGCATCCCGCGGCGCGAGGGTGATCGCTTCGGTGCAGTCTCGGATCGCGGAATCGTAGGCCTTCTGCTCCATGAGTGTGGCCGCGCGGTTGCGGTAGAAGGAGGAGAGGGTCGGGTCTCGCCGGATCGCCTCAGTGAAGTCGCGGATGGCGATCTCGTACTGTCCCAGAGCAGCGTGGACCATTCCCCGGTTGTTGAAAGGGACGGCAAGCTCCGGGTCGAGCTCGATGGCCCGCGTACAATCGCGGATCGCCTGACCGTATGATGTCTTCCTGAAGTAGGTCAACCCGCGGCTGCTGTAAGCCTCGGCATGCTCCGGGTCGGCTGCAATGACCTTGTTGTAGTCCAGAATGGCCAGATCGTAGTCCCCACGGTGCGAGTACACGCCCGCCCGCAGGAGGTAGGGCGTGGCATCCTTCGGATCGAGTTCGATCGCCCTGGAGAAGTCCTGGATCGCTCGATCCGGATCGCCCTTGGCGCGAAATGTGCGTCCCCGGTTCACGTAGTTGCAGGCATCTTCCGGGTGGCTGGCGATCGCGTCGGTGAAGTGCTGAACGGCTTGATAATATTGTCTTTGGTCCAGGCAGGTCTGTCCCCTGTCGTAGTGGCTGCCCGCACAGCCACACAGGGCAAGGACCAGGATCAACGTGGGCAAGATTCGATTCATTTTCGACTATCTCATGAAAATATATATTATTTATTAAAACAGAATTGTGACTCCCTGTCAAGCACTGATTTCATTACAATTTACCCCCCCCAGATCGGGGACAGGCACTTATCTCGAGATTGGGGACAGGCACTCAACTCCGGCTGGAATCGGAGATTGCGAGATTGGGGACAGGCACTCAACTCCGGCTGGAATCGGGTAGGTCGTTCTATTTCCGGACGACATGTTTCGGCGACATGTATAGGGGAAGGAGGCTTGAAAAGATGCGGAATACCAAATATAATAACGATTATAATAGTTGAACGATACTATGAGAATTTTTTTGGGTTCTCAAGACACACTCGGGTAGAGAGAAGGTAGAGCGATGCCGGGTCTGAAGAAGAGGGCGCTCCAAGGGGCCCTCAAGGTGTTTCACGTTGTCAGGATGGTGATCGTAGCCTGTGTGTGCCTGCTGATCGGATTTTCCGCAAGGCAGCTTTTCGACTCGTACGCTCTGGAGATGATCCCATTCCTCAACAAGGACCGTCTCGATGCAGAGGTCCACGTCATCCCCACCCCCCAGCAAGACCTCTCCGTCAGCCTCGAACCGGCGGAGCCCCACTGGAATTAAGTGCCTGTCCCCAAACTCCAGGTGGAGCCGCACTGGAATTAAGTGGCTGTCCCCGATTAGGGGGGAGGGTCTTTGGTGTTGGGGGTTGCGGAGCGGACGAAGGAGAGGAGTCTGTCGTTGACGGAGACGCGGAACTGGACGGTGAGGGTTTGCTCGAGTGAGTCGATCGGATTCGAGTCCTCCCGGCGCAGGCCTGCCTCCAGGTTTTTCAGAAGGTCCAGGTTCAAGTCGTAGACTTGGTCGATAAGAAACCCTTGCGGCTCCGGCTCGTTGCCCTTCTCTCCGAGTGCGGGATTCTGCTCGATCTCCTTGATGTTTTCTTCGAGCATTTGCAGAAGGAGGTTCCGGCTTATTCTATCGGGATCTGGAACAGGTTCTGCCGGCAGTTCGGGCGGAAGCACAGGCGAAGGCTCCGCTTTCGAACGACGGAGCACGAAGATCAGAACGGCCGCCAGGATGATGACGGTTTCCACCAGTAACAGGATGTGAAGCGGGTCTACGGTTCCCGAGCCAGCGTCCGTCGAAGCCTGTTCGGGCGGCACTTCCGCATCCGGCGGGGCGGGTTCTTCTTTGGGGGTCGGGTCGTCCGGCGCCTGCAGGGTGTCTTCGAGGTCTTCCTCCGGAACGTAGAAGGAGAGCTGTTTTTCCCTCCCGAAGGTAGGCCCCTGCGCACGAATCCTCAACACATGCTCCCCGCGCCGCGTCGGCTTGATGACCGCGTGATAGACGCCGTCGCCCGCCTCCTTGTCGCCGTGCCGGCCGTCGTCAAGGAGCCGAACCGAGGCCCCCGGTTCCCCCTTTGGAACGACCTCGGCTGACATCCGAACGTCGTGGATGTGGATGGACGTCCCCTTCGTGGTCGTTTCGCCTTCGTTGAGCCAGACCTCGAGCGTGGCCTCGCTGTCCGGGGGCACCAGGCCCTCCCGGAAGGACGTCACCAGCTTGAGATCGGTCAGGACGAAGACCCGGTTCCCCTTGTCCGCGCCGTATTGAATGTTCCAGGCCCCGACCAGAGGTCCCGCAACCGTAATCATCTCAAAGGCCCTGGACTGGTGCCACCTCACATTCTCGGGATGCTTCTGAAAGGTCAGGGAACGCCTATCCGGCATCTCCAGGGCGACCCCGGTGTGGGGGGCCGCCTTTGTGATGACGATGTCCAGTTCCTCAACCGACCGGTCCACGTAGAATTCCCCCTTTTCGATCGGAATCGACTGGGGCATCGTCAACTGGCCGTAGATGTCGGCGAAGGTCACGTGAAGATCTTCGTCCTTCTCTGCGAGGTAGAAGAAGCCTTCCGTGCTCAGAGCGACTCGTTTCAGCAACTGGATGTCCGAGAACCGGGTAAAGGCGATGGAGAAGACCCGGATGCCCTCTTTGCTCAGGGTCGGGAGGAGATGGTCCCGCATCTGTTGGGCCTGTTCGCGGTCTTTTGCCGGGTGCCCGAGGTCCATCTTCCCATCCGTCATGACGATTACCGCTCTCGCCTTCCGTGTGGAGGACTTCAGGATATCGTAGGAGCGGCTTATCGCTTCATGGATGTTGGTGTACTTCCCGTCCGATGAGACGTGGCGGAGTCGATCGACCAGAGAGGTGCGGTCTTCTTCGACACCTTTCAGGGGTGCAAGGACCCGCGTCGTCGTGTCGAACGTAACGAGCGCCAGGCAGTCATCCCGGCCCAGAAGGTGAAGGAAGAGCCTGGCCGCTTCGGCCCTCAGGTTGCGCGGGTCCGTCTTCTTCATGCTCCCGGACGTGTCGATGGCCAGAACGATGTCCATGCCCCCCTTGTTATCGCAAGCCCCGGGAGACGGGACCGAAACGGCACACAGCCCGCAGATGAGCACAATGCAGCGAAATCTCTTCACGGATCTCCACTTCTCTAATATAACAGTGTACATACAGTAATTTCGGCGTCAGAAGGCAACATCTTTACTCCTCTTTCCTCCTCCAATTTTTTGATTGAATAGTGCCTCGTTTTGTTCTATTCTTCGAAACCAGTTTGATTCTCAAGTCGACAAGAGAGGTAGAGCGAATGCCCAATTGGAGAGCCCAGACCCGGGGCTTCTACGGATGGTGGATGGTGGGCGCGTTGTACCTCATCGTCTTGAACACGGGCGGGATGGGTTTCTATTGTTTCCCGGTCTTCGTGCAGTCCCTGATCGACGAGTTCGGCTGGAGCATGACCGAAATATCGGGTGCCGCAGCCCTGTGGGCGATCGTTTACGGATTTTCCGGCCCCGTGATCGGGATCTTGATCGCCCGGTTCGGCGTGATGAAGACGATGCTCGGCGCGGCTGTTATCTCAAGCCTGACCCTCGTCGGGTATGCCTCGATACAGTCTCTTTGGATGCTTTACGCCATCATGCTCGGCGCCGGTTTTGCGGTCGCCGGCACCACCCTCGTTCCGGCTCAGACGGCCATCACGAACTGGTTCAACAAGTACAGGGGCCGGGCCATGTCGTTGATGATGCTCGGCATCGGTTCCGGAGGTTTCCTCTTGCCTCCCCTTAATGAATGGCTGATCCGGACCCTCGGATGGCGGCAGACCTGGCTCGTTGCCTTCGGCTTCACGTGGCTGCTCGTGATTCCGCTGATCGTGGTCTTTGTGCGCTCGAAGCCCTCTGAACTCGGTCTGCTCCCTGACGGCGAGACCGTGAGCGAAGATTCGACCTCCGACGTGTCTGGATTGCCCGTCAAGCAGGCCGTCGCATCGGCCACCTTCTGGCTGGTTTTTGCCACGTACGTGCTGCAGTTGCTCGGACTCTCGGCGATGAATTTCCATTTCGTTCCGTTTCTGATCCAGGAGGCCCATTTCTCGCCGCAGCAGGCGGCATCCTTTCTCGGATTTACGGTCCTGCTGAGCATTCCGGGGCGCCTGCTCTTCGGCTGGATGGCCGACCGGATAAGCCCTGCCGTGGTCCTGGCCATCGTCGGCATCCTGCTGGTCTGCGGGCCGTGCCTTCTGGAGGTGCTCTTCATCCGGATGGGACTGGACAACGTGAACCTTCTCTGGCTGTACGCCGTTCCGTACGGGCTGGGAATCGCCGGCAATGCAGTGGTGCTGCCCATTCTGGTGAGCCGATGCTTCGGAGTGCTTCACTTCAGCAAGCTCATGGGTCTCGTGATGAGCGGGTTTGCGATCGGAGTCGTGGTGGGGATCCCCGGGGCGGGGAAGATCTTCGACGCCACCGGAAGCTACGAGATCGCCTTCTTCGTGTGCATCACCGTATTCGCTCTCTCCTCTGTGCTGGT
>Ga0180434_10006455_pt1 | contig 13497 bp, 11 predicted proteins | sample SS_ome_7_FD_132453 | JGI IMG/M metagenome (GOLD analysis project Ga0180434, IMG submission 132453) | Hypersaline lake sediment archaeal communities from the Salton Sea, California, USA - SS_1_D_2 metaG | ecosystem: Environmental > Aquatic > Non-marine Saline and Alkaline > Hypersaline >... | reverse complement strand
GGCGGGTTCGATGAGCGCTCATGGGAGACCGGTGTTGCTGGCCGGTGGCACACGGCGGGCTGACAGCCCGGCGTCGGTCATTCGGGGCACCATCATGGCGCCCATGTTCGACTCTACGATTTTCGCGGCGGCAACCTCCTACCCAATCAGTCAACCACTCAATCACGCCCCCCCCGCTTCCTGGCCACGCAACGACTCAACGAGCGCTTCCGACCTTCGCCCCTCTCTGCGATCTGACGGCCCTTCGACAGGCTCAGGACGGTGGTGAGCCGAGTCGAACCGCTGAAATCTGAAATCTACAATCGAGAATCCCCTTTCACCCCGCTGCTAGTACCGCTTCTTCCCGAGGTAGCGATCCTGCGTCCAGAAGGCCTCGGGATCGGTCTGCTTTCCGTAACCGAGGAGCGTGTCGGCGAGGAGCCAGAAGCGGTTGAACCAGGGCAGGCGGTGGATGAAGAAGCGTGGCACGGCGTGGATCCAGCCGGGGTTCTTGGTGTAGGGGCAGACGCGCACGCAGTTGGAGCAGTCGGCGGTGTTGGCGGTCCAGAAGGCGTAGCAGCTGTCCACGTTCACGTACCACTTGAGCACGCCCGGATTGTTGGACGGGGTGTCGTGGGGGCTTTCCCAGGTGGGTTCGCGGTCGAAGGAGATGGATTTCGAGGGGCAGTGTTTCGCACACCTCATGCAGGTCATGCAGAAGCGCTTGGCGCCGAACTCGATGGGGCGGTCGGTCGCGAGCGGCAGGTCGGTGAAGACCTTGCAGATGCGCACGCGCTGGCCGAAGACGGGATGGATGAGCAGCCCGTTCCGGCCGAACTCGCCCAGCCCCGCGTCCACGGCCAGCGGCACGGAGATCGCCGTGTCGTTGCCCGAGGCGATGGCTCGAAAGCCCAGGTTGCGGATGAACTCGGCGAGGCAGGCCGTGGCGAAGGCCATGCGGCTGTAGCCGTTGCCGGTGGCGACGGCGCCGGCGACGGCCGGGGACGCGGCGAGCCCGAAGTCGTCCATCTCGATGAGCATGACCACGGCGGTGTCCACGCCCTCGGGGAGGTCGCCCGGTTCGCCGGAGAGCCGTTTCGCGTAGAGCCAGTCCGGATTCACCCTCGTCACGCCGGCCGCGCACGCGCCGAAAACCTGGGCCGCGCGCTTCACCTGGGAAGCCATGGAAGCCGGGTCCTCGACCGGGTGGGGCCCGAGCGCTTCGGTGAGCGGGTCCTCGGTGCGCTGGACGGGCCCCTCGCTTCCCTGCATGTCGCCGATGCGCTCCCGGGAGAAGGCGCCGGGGTAGGTGTCGTAGAGGGTCCAGGAAGCGGTCTGCAGGGCGTAATCCACGCGGGAGCAGCCGGGGACGTTCCGCCGGACGCGGGCGGGCGCCCCCTGGTTGATCGGCTTGCCGTAGCCCTTGTAGGTCTCGTCCCAGAGGACCCTGGCGAAGCCGATGTACTTCTCGTCGAAGCGTCGGTAGCGGTTCTCGTCGACGCGGTAGGGCGCGTTCAGGAAGTCCTTCACGGGGGCCTCGCAACGGGTTCCGGTTTCCCGGGGACTGTAGGGGGTGGGGGAGCGGGCGTCAAGGAGGGGGGGGGCGCGCGCCAGGGAGGATGCCACCGCGGAGAGGGGCGAAGGTCGGAAGCGGTCGTTGAGTCGTTGCGGGACCAGGAAGCGGGGTGGTTGGGTGGTTGGGTGATTGCGTGGGTGCGGGAATGTCCGCGGTCCAATCTGTTCAGAAAATTCGGAAAAAACCATGATCGGCGACCGCCTTGGAGGGCGAGCCTCTCCGCCGCCGCTCGAGGGCATGGCCGAGAGCTACGGAGGAGGAGACCCTCGCCCTCCGAGTTTTCACGGTTTCTTGGAGAGCCGAAGGCCCATGGCTGACTCCCATCTGAAATCTGACGCCTGAAATCCCTTCATTCGCAATCTCCAATCCCTACGCGTCCCCGCTCCTGCGGGCGAGCGGAGCGAGTCGCCGTGCCCGCTTTGTCGAGGAAAACCGGGCCTCGGAGTTGAGGCCGTCGGCCTGGATGCCTACAATGGCGTGACACGATTCAGCGCCGGAATGTGGAGGACGCGTATGCGCTCGAAGAACCTGATCTTCCTTCTCTTGCTGTCCCTGCTGGTTTTCCTGGTTCCGGGGACGGTTCGGGGCGACGTGACGATCGAGGACATCGAACTCGGCGAGCACGTCTGCGGCGAGAAATGGACGACGGAAGCCCTGAAGGGCCACACGGTGCTCCTCTTCTTCTGGGACGCGGGGTGAGGGGGGTGCATCGCGGACCTCACGCGTCTTGTGAGGGTCTACAAGCGGCACGACGACGACGGTCTGGTGATCCTCGCCATGCACCGGGAGGGGGGGGCCAACCCGAAGACCTCGTCGTGCGAGCACTTCTCGGTGGCGGGAATCGCCCAGGTGCCCTACGTCAAGAAGTGGCCCTATCCCGTGTACAACAAGGGGACGGTGAACAACTACGAGATGGGGGGCAACCCGCAGATTTTCATCTTCGACCACAGCGGCAAGATGGTCTACGACCCGAAGTACGGGATCGACTACGAGCGGAAGGTGGCCAAGTACGCGTCCCAGGCGCCGGACTGGCTGCTGGGCGACCGCGAGTTCGAGGAACTGTCCGCCGACGCCCGGAAGGTGGAGAGGCGAAGGGACCTGGGGGGGCTTCTGACGGAGCTCTCCGAGAAGGCGCAGAGCGGGGAGGGGAAGGAGAAGGAGGAGGCCGCCTATCTCGTGGAGCGGATCGAGTGGTACGCGAAGTGGATGAACCAGAGGGCGGAGCAGAAGTTCGCCGACGGTTTCCCCTCGGAAGCCGAGGAGATCTACGACGACCTGGAGGACCAGTTCCGGGGCCACGAGATCGGCGAGAAGGCCAAGGAAATGGTGGAGAAGTTCAGGAACGACGAGGCCTACCGGAAGGAACTCGACGCCGAGAAGGCGATCCGGCGCTTCGAGCGCCCCTACTACCGGATCAAGCCGAAAAAGGAGGGCGACGATCCGGACCGCTGGGAGAGGCGGTACGGCCGCTACATCCGCCAGGTCAAGGACCAGCTGGAGCGGATCGGCAAGGACCACAGCGGGACCCAGGTGTACGAACGGCTGAAGAAGCTGGCGGCGCGGATCGGGGTCAGCTAGAGGCCCTTCCCGGCCAGAAAGAAAAGCTTGGTTTGTGATTTCAAATTTCAGTCAGCCATGAGCCTTCGGCTCTCCAAGAAACCATGAAAACTTGGAGGGCGAGCCTCCTGGCGAGCCGGCTGTGTTTTGGCTCGGGAGGACCCTCGCCCTCCAAGGCGGTCGTCGATCATGGGTTTTCCCGAATTTTCGGAGCAGGAAAATGCGATTTCCAATTCCTGAATCCCTGAATTCCTGAATCCCTGAATCCCTCAATTTCCCATCCGCCATCCGCGTCCCCTCCCTCTCCCCGGACCGAAAACAACCCCCGCGGTCCCGGAATTCACTGAAGTTTTTCCCCCGAACCGCCGAAGAAACCCGTGGACAAGGACTCGGGGTCTAAGGCCCGCCCGGCTCATGGCCGGTGGATGGAGGCTGGCCCGTCGACCGCCGGACAAGGCCTGATCCGGCGGCGGATAGGAAAAGGGCCCTCAGTGGGGGAAGGGAACGATGCCGAGCTTCTTCAACTCTCTCCTCGGAATGTTCTCCATGGACATGGGCGTCGACCTGGGGACGGCGAACACCCTGGTCTGCGTGGGCGGGCAGGGAATCGTGCTTTCCGAGCCGTCGGTGGTGGCCGTGAAGAAAGGGACCAACCAGGTTCTGCTCAACGGGGACGCCGTGGGGAACACCGCCAAGGTGATGCTGGGCAAGACGCCCTACGGCATCACGGCGATCCGGCCCCTGAAGGACGGCGTCATCGCCGATTTCGAGATCACCGAGGCGATGCTCTCCTACTTCATCCGGAAGGTGCACAACCGGCGCAGGCTGGTCAAGCCGCGGGTGGTGATCGGCGTGCCCTCGGGCATCACCCAGGTCGAGAAACGGGCGGTGATCAACTCGGCCGAGCGGGCGGGCGCCCGCGAGGTCTTCCTGATCGAGGAGCCCATGGCCGCGGGCATCGGCGTGGGCCTGCCCATCGAGCAGCCGGTGGGCTCGATGATCGTGGACATCGGCGGCGGGACCACGGACGTGGCCGTCATGAGCCTCGCCGGCATCGTGGAAGCGATGTCGCTCCGCGTGGCGGGCGACGAGTTCGACGACGCCATCATGCAGCACGTCAAGGAGTCCTACAACCTCCTCATCGGGCCCCAGTCCGCCGAGGGCGTGAAGCACAAGATCGGCTCCGCCGTGCCCATGAGCCAGGAACTCGAGATCGAGGTCCGGGGCCGCGACGCCGCCTCCGGCCTGCCCCGGAAGATCACGCTGGGCTCGGAGGAGATCCGCGAGGCCCTCTCCGATCCCGTGAGTCACATTCTCAAGGCGATCCGGCAGATCCTCGAGCAGACGCCGCCGGAACTCGCCGCGGATCTGGTGCACCAGGGCGTCGTGCTCGCCGGCGGCGGAGCCCTGCTCCACGGCCTGGACAAGGCCATCGAGCAGGAGGTCGAGCTGCCCACCCGGGTGGCCGACGAACCCCTGCTCGCCGTGGCCACGGGCACCACGAAGGTCCTCGAGAGGCTCGACCTGCTCTCGCAGATTCTCGAGAGCGGTACCGAGTAGGACGCTTCCGGCAGACAACGAAGACATCAAGCGGCGCGGGGCTTGTCGGCTCCGCGCCGTTTTTCCAGACAAAAGCGTAGCCCCCGGCTTTCGGGTCTCGGATTGCAGGGCCTGGCATGGAAGCGGACAGGCGGTGGTGGCGAAGGACGGGTCCGGCGGCCTTCCTGGTCGTCCTGTCGGGGGGACTGCTCGCCCTGAACCTGGCCGGACGCCGCTCTCCGGTCAAGACGGCGCTCCTCGGCGTCGCGCGCCCTCTGGTCGAACTGGTCGGAAACGCCGAGCCCCCCTCGCTCGGACAACCCTCCGACGGTCCCGACGCCGGAGAAGTCCGGCGTCTCCGCGAGAAGAACGCCCGTCTCGCCTACGAAGTCCTCCGCCTGCGCGACCTCCTCGCCGGACTCTCCGGCATCGATTTCGACCGGAAACGCTACCCCTTTCGAGCCCTCCCGGCCCAGGTGCTCAGCTGGTCCGGCGTGCCCGGACCCCGGCGCATGGTCCTGGTCGACCGCGGCGAGACGGACGGCGTCCGCAAAGGCATGGGCGTCATCGCCGGAGACCGGGCGGTCGGCCGGATCTGGCGCGCCGGCCGCGAGATCAGCCTCGTGGTCCTGCTCACCGATCCGGCCTGCAAGGTCCGGGCCACCTTTCTTCCTCCGGGCGTCGAGACACGACCCGCATCCCCCGCCATCGAGGGGCTTTGCGAGGGAGACGTGGAGCGCGAACAGACGCTGCGCTTCCGGCATCTTCCCCGCCACGCGGGCATCGAGAAGGGGTGGGCCGTCGTCGCCACGGGATTCGCGGGCGTCTTTCCCGCCGGGCTGTTTCTCGGAGAGGTCTCGAAGGTCTCCGAGGATCCCGAGGGCCTGTTCTTGAACGTGTTCGTCGAGCCGGCCGGCGCCGGCGTTCCCCTGGACTCGGTGTTCGTCCTCCTGCCGGACACGCCGCAAGGATTCGCGGAAGAGAGGGTCACCCGATGAAGAATCCGGATTTCAGCCGGGTCCTTCTCGGCGCCCTGGCCGTCTTGGGCCTCCACTGGGCGCTGGTGTCCCGGGCCTCGATCGGGGCGGCGTCGCCCGATCTCCCCCTGGCCTTCGCCGTCTACCTGGGGCTTACGGCGACGAAACGGGCGCCGGTCTTCTTCCTGTGGGGCTTCGGGCTGGCCATCGACCTCGCCGGGCCGTACCCCACGGGCCTGCACGCCCTGGCCTTCCCGGCGCTGGGGTGGATGGCCCACCGGGCGGGACAGGGACTGGACCCGGGGTCCCCCTGGGTGCGGTGTTCGATGCTCTGGGCGAGCGGCCTGATCCTACGCGCCCTCCAGTGGGGTTCCCTGTCGGCCGACGGGATTCTGCCGGCGCCGGGCTGGACGTTGTTGTTCGTCGGTCTTTCCGCGGTTCTCACCACGGCGGTGGGGATGGCGGCGTTCTGGTGCTTCGATGGATTCGAGACGGCTGTTTGAAACGGGGGCGCGTCGCGTGCGCTGGATCGGCCTGGCCCTCTTCGGCCTGTTCCTGGTCGTGGGGGTGCGGCTAATCGATCTCCAGATCCTCCACGGGGGGGCCTACGAGGAGATGGCGTCCGAGAACCGCGTCCGCATCCGCCTCATCCCCCCCCTGCGCGGCCGGATCCTCGATGGGAACGGCCGGGTGCTCGCCGAGGACCGTCCCTGCTGGGCCGTGGCCGTCGATTTCCACCGGATCGTCCCCCCCGAGCAGATCGCCGACGCGATCGCCGACGCCTGGGACGTGGAGGGCGCGGACGTGGCGGAAGAGATCGGGACGGGATGGGGGGACGCCTGGGCGCCCCAGGTGAGGACGGTGCGGCGCCGGAAATTGCTGGCCCTGCTCGAGACCCTCTCGCCCGTGGTCCACCGGCCGTTCGCGGACCTGGTCCGGGCCGTCCGCGAGGCGGAGGACCGGATTCTCGAGCGGGAGCGGCGGGAGCGGGTGCGGGTGGCGGGGCTCCTCCTCGCCTCGGAAACGATGCCGCGAGGCGAGGTCCGGGAACGGATCCGAACGATCGAGGAGGCGCTGGAGGCGGAGATGAAATCGGCGGTTCCGGAAGGCGCGTTCCTCTTGGCCACGGGCATCCGGTGGGATCGGGTCAAGGCGTTCCGGTCCCGCCGGCTGGAGGCCTACCGTTCGGTGGCGGCGCTTTCGGGCGACGAGCCGCCGCGTTTCGAGCGGCGCATCGCCGAGCTCGACCGCGCCTGCAGCCGCCGGATCCTCGAATCCATGCGGAGCGAGGAGCACGTTCTGGTGGAGGGTCACCTTCCGTACGGGGTGATCGCCACGCTGGAGACGGAATGGGAGTCCTTTCCCGGCGTGACGGTGCAGGTCCGGCCGGGGCGGAGGTACCCGGAGGAGATCGACGGGTGCCACGTGGTGGGATACGTGGGCTACCTGGGGTGGAGGCGGCGGGGAGACGAGTCGGTGAACGTGTACGAGGAGCGCGAGGAGGAGGGTTTCTTCTTCGAGCCCCTCGAGGATCTCATCGACCGGGAGACGTACGAGCGCATGGAGAAGCGGGGGGCGTTCCATCACGACCTTTTCGGCAAGGCGGGCGTGGAACGCCTGGCGGACGCGGGGCTTCGGGGCCGGCGGGGCGCGCGGATCGTGGAACGGGACCGCCGGAACCGCATCCAGCGGACGCTCAGGCTGGATCCGCCGGCGCACGGGGGGACGGTGCGCCTGACGGTGGACGTGGTTCTGCAGCGCCGGGTGCGGGAGGCCTTCGCGCGGGCGCGGCCGGCGCTTCCGGCGGGGACGCCGGTGCGGGGAGCGGCGGTGGTTCTCGACGTGGAGACGGGAGCGGTGCGGGCGCTGGTGAGCGTTCCGGGCTACGATCCGAACGAGCTGACGCCGCCGGTGAGCGCCGCGTCCGCGAAGCGGTACCTGTCGGGCGAAGGGAAACCGCTTCTGAACCGGGCGATCCGGGGCCGGTATCCCGCCGGGTCCACGTTCAAGGTGGTGGCCGCGCTGGCGGCCCTGGAGGAAGGGGTGGTCGATCCGGAGGACGAGATCGAGTGCGAGGGGTCCTACGCCTATGGCCCGCAGACCTTCCACTGCTGGAATCGTCACGGCCACGGTCCGCTGAAGATGGTGGAGGCGCTGGAGCGCTCCTGCAACGTCTACTTCTACGTGACGGGACGCGAGCTGGGAAGCGCGCTGCGCCGCTGGGCGGAGTACTGGGGCTTCGGGTCGCCGACGGGCCTGGATCTTCCCGGCGAGAAGGGGGGCCAGCTTCCTCCGGGGCGTGGAGGCGACTGGGTGCAGCTGGCCATCGGGCAGAGGATGACGGCCACGCCGCTGCAGGTGGCGCGGATGATGGCGGCGGTGGCCAACGGGGGCCGTTTTCTCATCCCGCACGTGCGAAAGGACGCAGGCGGAGGGCCGGACGGGCAGGCGCCGCTGGTCTCGCCACGATCCCTGGCGGTGGTCCGCGAAGGGCTCCGGCGGGTGGTGCACGGCGAGCACGGCACGGCGGCGCTTCCCTCCCTGATCGAGGCGAAGGCGGCGGGCAAGACGGGGACGGCGGAGACGGGCCGGACCGTGGACGGCGTGGAGACGAACCACGCGTGGTTTGCCGGCTACGCGCCGTATGACGATCCGAAGGTGTCGGTGGCGGTGGTGATCGAGAGCGTGCCCGACGGCGTCCACGGCGGCGAGGCGGCGGGGCCGGTGGCCGGGGCGATCTTCCGGGCGGCGCTGGCGGAGGGGGAAGAATGAACGCCGGAGGGCTGGTGATCGGATCGGAGAGGAGCCTGGAGCGCGAGAGCGCGCTGGCAGGGTGGCGCCGGTCCGCCCTCCGGGTGCTGGCGGGTCCGATCCCGCTTCTGTTGTTCGCGATCGTGGCCTTCGGATGGCTGTCGATCTGGAGCGCCTCGTGGAAGTCGGGGGAGGCGGGCGAGGGCCGCTACCTCGATTTCTACCTGCGCCAGCTGCTGTGGATCGGGGTGGGTGTTGCGGCGTTTTTCGCCGTGTCCGTCCCGCATTACCTGAAGGCGGCCCGGCGCGCCTGGACGATCTACGCGGCCGGCATCCTGGGCCTGCTGGCGGTGTTCGCGGCGGGTTCGGTGGTGAACGGGTCGCGGCGCTGGATCGTGCTGGGGCCGATCCAGGTCCAGCCCTCGGAGTTCGCCAAGCTGGCGGTGGTGGTGGCGCTGGCGAAGTACCTGATGTACCGCCGGCACCTGGACACGTGGTGGAAGCTGGTGCCGCCGGTGCTCGTGGCGGGCCTGCCCCTGGCGCTGATCCTCAAGCAGCCGGATCTGGGCACGGCGCTGATGCTCGTGCCGGTGCTGGGGGCCATGCTCTTCGTGTCGGGGGCCTCGAAGCGGCGGCTAGCGATCGCCGGCGCGGCGGGGATCCTCTTCGCGCTGTTCTCGTACTTCTTCATCCTCCAGGACTACCAGGTGAAACGGGTGCGCGCCTTCATCCACCAGGGGGCGTTTTCCCGGGAGGAGAAGATCGGGGAGGCCTACCAGCTGATCCAGTCGAAGGTGGCGGTGGGCTCGGGCGGATGGACGGGCAAGGGCTGGTGCGAGGGGACGCAGAACACGCTGAACTTCACGCCCTACCGTCACACGGATTTCATCTTCGCGGTGACGGGTGAGGAATGGGGGTTCCTGGGGGGGGCGGGTCTGCTGCTCGCCTACCTCGTCCTGTTCGGCCTCTCGCTTCGCGTCGCCTCGAAGACGCGGGAGCCCTTCGGGCGGCTCGTGGTCGTGGGGCTTTCGACGCTTCTGGCGGTGCAGGTCTGCGTGAACATCGGCATGACGGTCGGGCTCGCCCCCATCACGGGCCTGACGCTGCCCTTCATCTCCTACGGGGGCTCCTCCATGGTCTCCTCCTTCATGGCGATGGGGCTGATCGCCAGCGTCGCTTCCCGCAAGGTGCCCGTCATGGCCTCGGGCTAGCAACGTGTCGCGGCGAAGAGCCCCGACAGGGATGATCCCATCGAGTGCGCAGGGATTCGTCATTCCTCGATTCAATCCACCCCTCCTTTCCCTTCCCCTCCCGCCGTGGTAGTCTTGAATCGCCTTTCCGGCTTTCGAGGGCATCGGCGAGGCTTCCGATCCGGCTGGGGGGCGATCCTGGATCCGAGGAGAGGAGCGCATGGCCGTACCCCGCCGCCTCGAAAGGAGACGACGGTCCTTCGATCCCCGCCGGAAGAAGGGGCTGGACACGCGGATGTGGCTCCGCGTGTGGGGAAGCGTCTGCGGCGTCGCCCTGGTCGTCGGCTTCCTGACGCCCATCGTTTTCCCGCAGAGAGACTTCTGGAGCGGGCAGACGACCTACAAGACGATCCTGTTCACGGATCTGCTGAAGGACGCCGACGCGAAGATCGCCTTCTTCGTTCTCCTGCCGCTGGTCGTGGGCCTGGCCGCTGGGATCCTGAGCAACCTCGTCAAGGGACCCGCGCTTCCGATTTCGCTCCTCGGCGTCTCCTTCGTGTCCATGCTCTTCAGCGTCTACGTCCTGGGCGCGTCCGAGGTGTCGAGGGAGTTCACCCCCGCCCCCACCGGGACCGGGTCTTCAGAGACCCTCCTGCCGGGGGTCGTCTTTCTCATGATGGTTTTTTCCGCCATCGCCGTCGCGGCGGGAAATCATCTCCGGAAATTGCACAAGATCGACATGCTGTCGCGCGTGATGCTCGGCATCGGCGGGATCGGGCTTTTGTTGAGCTTCCTGATTCCGGCGTTCGATGGCAAGCCGCTTCTGTTCCAGCTTCTCCAGGAGGAGGCCTTGAAGAACGCCTGGGCCCTTCTGCTGATCCTGCTGGGACTCGTGGCGTACGGCGTCCTTGGAGCCGTCAACCTGGCCTTCGCGGAAGAAAAGCCGGAACTGACCAAGACCGTGAGCATCTCCGGCCGGATCCTGCTGGGCCTGGTCCCCGGGTCCTTTTTCCTGATGTTCATGGTCCTCGGCAAGGACGCCGGAGGCGGAGCGCTCTGCTTCTTCCTGATCATCATGAAGGTTTTCCTGATCTTCTACGGCTACATGATCCTCATTCCCGTGGGGTTGCTCGGCCTCTTCGACGAGCTGCTCGGCGGTGCCGCCCCGGGAACGCATGAACGTACGGCCCGGGGGCGAAGGGCCTCCGAGGAGGAGGCGCGTCGGAAACTGCGCACGTTGCAGGACGCCTTCGAGGACGGCGTGATCGACGAGGAGGCGTACCGGAGCAAGCGTCGCGCGATCCGCGCCGGGATGCGCCGGGCTTCGGGCACGCCCCCGCCGCGAGGAAGGACGAGGGAGGACGCGGAGGCAGAGGAAGAACACGGGGAGGAGACCCCCGAGGATCTGCACGACCGCCTCATGGACCGCGACCGGACGCCCCTGAGCGAGCTCCGGAGGATCGCCGAGGAACACGGGGTCGAGGTCGCGCTTTCCGACCGAGGCAAGGTCTCCCGGTCGGAAACCGTCCAGCGCGTCCTTGACACGCTGTACGGCTGACGGCCGGGAGAACGGGAACAAGAAAACCATGTGCGTTTTCCCGTCCGATCCGCGAACGGAATCAGCTGGCAGGACGCATCGTTTTCTTTCTCGACAGGGAGGCATGATGAACTTTTCGTCTTCTTTCCGTATCGAGTCCGCACTCCTTGGCCTTTTCCTTTTGGCGGGTTTCGCACGTGCCGCGGCGGCGCAGGAGAGCCCCGGGAAAGACGGGGCGCAATCCGCGATGCACCGCGGGAACCTGGAGCGCACCGGCTGCTTTCCCTCCACGGGACACCGGGAGGAGCCCGAGACGCTTTGGACCTTCGAGGTGGGCGCGGCCGTCTTGACCTCTCCGACCGTCGGAGGTGGATCCGTCTACTTCGGAGACGAGGCGGGTCGTCTGCACGCCCTCGACGCTGCCTCGGGAGAGGAAAAGTGGTTTTTCCAGGCGAAGAAGGCCGTCCGGTCCACGCCCTGCCTCTCGGGAGGGGCCGTGTATTTCGGAAGCGAGGAGGGATCTTTGGTTTGTCTGGGCGCCGAAAATGGCGAGGAGCGATGGACGTACGAGGTGGGATTCGCCGTCTCTTCCTCCCCGGCCGTGAAGGACGGCGTAGCGTACGTAGGCGGCTTCGGCCTCCACGCCGTGGACTGCGAGACGGGGAAGAAGAAGTGGTTATTCATGAGCGTGGCTCCCGTATTCTCTTCCCCGGCCCTTTCAGGAGAGATCGTCTGTTTCGGGTGCATGGACGGATGCGTGTACGCCCTGGATCGGGAGACGGGAAAACAGCAATGGTCCTTCCGGACGGGGGAAGAGATCTGGGCTTCCCCGGCCGTGGCGGACGGAACGGTTTTCATCGGGAGCTGGGACCACATCTTCTACGCCCTCGACCTGGAAACGGGGAAGGAGAAGTGGCGGTTCGAGACGAAGCTGAACATCGGTTCCTCCCCCGCCGTCGCCGGGGGCCTCGTGCTGTTCTCGAGCTGGGAAGGGGTCCTGTTCGCCCTGGAGGCGGACACCGGCAAGAAGAAGTGGGAGCAGGTCATCGGCCCCGTGTCGCTCTCCCACACCTCCCCCTCGGTGGCGGGAGAGGTCGTGTATGCGGGCAGCAAGGCGGGATTCGTGGGCGCGAGGGATCTCAAGACCGGGGAGAAACGCTGGAGTTATCGGGTGTACGGCCTGGTCTATTCCTCGCCGGTGATCCATGACGGCGTCCTCTACCTGGGAAGCCAAAAGGGCATCCTCCACGCCCTGAAGTAGAAGCTTGACCTGCCGCGGCGTTTCGGGTTTCTTGATGGGGTCAGGGCCGGAGAAAAGAGAGGCACGAACCTGCATCGGCCCGCACCCTGGTCGCCCGGAGTGCCATCCATGAACGAGGAAGAAGTCGATCTGGTCGCCGTGGCGGTCGACGAGGTCCAGGCGCGCATCTACCGGCGTCTGCTGGAAGAGCGCGGGATCCAGGTCCTCTTGCTCGACGCCGACGACAAACCCATCGAGCACATCGGCTCCCCCGCCGACACCAAGAAGGACATCCGCGTGATCGCCTCGGTCGAGGACCTCGAGAGGGCCCAGGAGATCATCCACCAGTTCGAGAGCAAGCGGATCACCAAGGCCATCTCCAAGTCCGGCAGCCACATGATGTTCCGCTGTCCCCACTGCGGAAAATACCTCGCCTTCCCCGCCAAGGAGCGCGGCACCCAGCAATTCTGCCCCAAGTGCCTCAAGATCATCGACGTGCCCGAGTAGACCTTTCCGCCGGCGCGGGTTGTTGGTCATGGGGCGGGACGTGCAGGGATTGTGGATTCCAGATTTCAGTCGTCCGATTTCGGTCGCCAAGAGTGCAAGGGCCGCCATGGACCTCGTCGTCAGACACGTAGACGAAGTCGGAGTGGCGCAGCCATGCGGGACGAGGTGCTGCGGACAGGATGTCCGCGATCCGCGCAAGCCGGCCGGCACGCCACCGTTTGTGGGAGGCGTGTGTCCCGGGCCGCGCGGACACCCGGCCCGGGACCACGGCGATTTGCCTTCTGTTTCGTCTGTTTCATGGTTCGTGACCGGTCCCCCGGTTCACGTCCGTGCTGTGTGGGTTGCATCAATGCGGTGGCGGCAAGGAACGGCCAACACAGGTCACAGGTGACGGGTCACAGACAATGCGAAAGGCTGCAGCCGTCGCCGAACCTCCGGCTTCGCCGGAGGATTCGCCTCCCACAAATCTTCTTCCTTCGTGCCTTCGTGTCTTGGTGAAATGTTGTTTTCGCGAGAACCTATTTTCCTGCAAGTGACGCAAGTTCTTGAACACAGAGGGATCAGAGGAATCAGAGGGCTCAGAGATCTTTTTGGGTACGAACCCCCAAGAAAGCCTCTGTGTCCTCTGTGTTCTCTCCGTCCTC
>Ga0180434_10006454_pt1 | contig 13497 bp, 8 predicted proteins | sample SS_ome_7_FD_132453 | JGI IMG/M metagenome (GOLD analysis project Ga0180434, IMG submission 132453) | Hypersaline lake sediment archaeal communities from the Salton Sea, California, USA - SS_1_D_2 metaG | ecosystem: Environmental > Aquatic > Non-marine Saline and Alkaline > Hypersaline > Sediment... | reverse complement strand
GTTCCTGAACTGCGTCAAGACCCGCCGGACGCCCGTCTCCAGCGCCGAGGCGACCCAGCGCTCCATGACCGCGTGCCACATCGCCAACATGGTCCTCTTCCTCGGCCGCAGCCTGACGTGGGATCCGGTGAAGGAGGAGTTCGTGGACGATGCCGAGGCCAACCGGATGCGGAGCCGGCCGGTCCGCGGGCCTTGGCACGCGTAAAGCCTTTCGTCCACGACGGGCGCACCAACGGGGGGGCACGGCGGCAAGGCCGCCACTCCCTTGCACACAAACAGACCGCAGAAAAAGGAGCCCACACGATGCGAACGCGAACAATGACCAGTCGCACCTGCAGCGCTGTCGCCCTGGCCGCGGTCTTGACCCTGCTCGTGCCCGCCGCCGGCGCCGCCCAGGCCCCCAGCAAGGGTGACATCGACCAGGCCGTCGCCGCCCTTGCCGACTACAAGGCGGGCCAAGACCCTGCCCCCGTCCGCCGCATCGGCGGCTTGCTCCAGGGGATGCACGGCAAGGCGGCCCTGAAGCGGCACATGGAGGAAAAACTCATCGGCCTGCTCGCCGGCGACGCTGGCCACGAGGCCAAACTCCAGGCCTGCCAGGTGCTGGCACGCATCGGCACCGAGACCTCCATCCCGACGCTGGAGAAGATGCTCGGCGACCCGAAGACGACGCACATCGCCTGCTGGGCCCTGGAGCCGAACCCGAGCGCCGAGGCCCTGGCCGCCCTTCGCCGCAGCCTTCCGAAGGCCAAGGGCGACGCCGCCGTGACCCTCTGCAACGCCCTCGGCCAGCGGCGCGACGAGACGGCCGTCCCCCTCCTCCAGAAGCGCATCGGCGATCCCAGCGAGCCGGTCGCCGAGGCCGCCCTGGCCGCCATCGGCAAGGTCGCCACCCCCAAGGCCGCCGATGTCCTCGCCAAGGCCCGCCAGAGCGTGCGGAAGGCCCTCCGCGGGCCGGCCGTCGACGCCTACCTCCAGTGCGCGAATCGCCTGGCCGACGCCGGTCGGACGAACCGCGCCGTCGGAATGTTCGAAGCGGTGCTCGACGACGACGTCGCCCGCCGGTATCACCGCGGCGCGCTGGTGGCGCTGATGCGGCACGGGGGCGGCAAGGCCTTCCCCCACGTGCTGGCCGCCATCCGCAGCCAGGACGAGATGATGCGAGGCACCGCCATCGCCAACGTGCCCGTACTCCAGGGCAAGGGCGTGGTGGAGCGGCTGGCGGAAGAATTGCCCAAGCAGTCCGGCCGCGTCCAGGTCCTGCTCATCCGCGCCCTGGCCGACCGCGGCGGCGCCGACGCCCGCAAGGTCATCGCCGACGCCGTCACCGCCGAGGCGCCCGAGACCCGCACCGCCGCCGTCAAGGCCCTGGCCGAGATCGGCGACGCCTCCTCCGTGCCGCTCCTCGTGACGGCGGCCGGCGAGGGCAAGACCAAGGAAGAGCGCGAGGCGGCCCTGACCTCGCTGCTTCGCATCCAGGGCGAGGGCGCGGACGAGGCCACCGTCAGCGCGATGAAGCAGGCCAGACCCGCCTTGCGGGCCGACCTCATCGAGGCGCTCCACGGCCGGGGGGCGAAGTCGGCCGTCCCTGCCCTGCTGGAGGAAACCGTCGGCGAGAGCGGGGAGGTCGTGTCGGCGGCGCTGAAGGCGCTCGGCCACTTGGCCGGACCCGACCGTCTGCCAGCCCTGGTGAAGCGGCTGGTGGACCTGAAGATCGAGACGGCCCGCCCCGCGGCGGAGCGGGCCGTCATCAAGGTCGCCCGGAAGGCCGAGGCGCCCTCGGCCGGCAGCCGACCCGTCCTGGCCGCTCTGAACCAGGCCAAGGATGTCGCGGTCCGGATCTCCCTGATCCGCGTCCTGGGCAGGATCGGAGGCAAGGAGGCGCTGGCCGCCGTCACCGACGCCCTGGACGCCGAGGCGGAGACCGTCCGCGACGCGGCGGTGCGGGCCCTTGGTTCCTGGCCGGACGCCTCGGCCGTCCCGGCGCTGGTCGGCCTGGCGAAGAAGGCGGAGGACCGGACGCACCGCGTGGTGGCCCTGCGGGGCGCCGCCCGCCTGCTTGCCACGGGCGCGGGCGTGCCGTCGGAGGATACCCTCCAGGCCTACCGGGACCTGCTGGCCCTTTCAGCGCGTCCGGAAGACAAGAAACGCGTGCTGGCGGGGCTGGCCGAGGTGCCCCATCCGCAGGCCCTCCGGATGGCCGTCGACTGCCTCGACGAGAAGGCCGTCCGGGCCGAGGCGGCCGTGGCCGCCGTCAAGATCGGCCAGGCCGTCATGGGCGGCGCGCCCAAGGCCGTCACCTCCGCCATGAAAAAGGTGGCCAAGGCCGCGCCCGACGATAACACCCGGAAGCAGGCCCGGACACTGCTCGGCCGCGCCAAGACCCTGGGCGATGCCATCCTGGGCTGGCAGGTCGCCGGTCCGTACACTCGGCAGAGCACGGGGTTCAAGCAGTTGTTCGACCTGGCGTTCGCCCCCGAGAAGAAACCCCAAGAGGCCGAGTGGCACATCTGCCCCGTCAAAACGAAAGGCAAGTCGCCCATCCTGATGCTGCACGAGATCCTCGGCAAGGGCAACCACCGCACCGCCTACGTCCGCACGTGGCTCCTGGCCGAGGAGGCCGCCGACGCCCGCCTCGAGGCCGGCTCCGACGACAGTATCAAGATATGGCTGAACGGCAAACTCATCTACAAAAATCCTCAGCCCGGCGAGTGCAAGACCGGCGAGCATAAGAAAAACGTCCGCCTGAAGAAGGGCGCCAACACCCTGATGATGAAGATCGGCCAGAGCACCGGGACGTGGGAGTTCTCCGCCCTCCTCCTCGGCCGCAACGGCAAAGCCCTGGAGGGCGTCACCGTCGACCCGTATCACGGCAGCAGGTAGCCGCGAGACACGGGCCGCGACGGGCGCGGGCTGGAGTCAGCCGGGCCGTCCCGGCTCTTACGGAGCCGAGCGAGAACGCCGCCACAAGCGGCCAATCCTTTTCGGGAGATATCATCATGCGTATCGCGACGCGACTGATTCTCGTCGGCCTCTGCGCCGCCGTCGGCGCGGCGGCGGCCGGCGGCGGGGCACCCGCGGCGGGGGCGGCCGCGCACAAGGAGTACCACGTGTCGCCCAAGGGCGACGATGCGAACGACGGCTCGAAGGCCCACCCCCTGAAGACCATCCAGGCGGCAGCGGAGCGGGCCCGGCCAGGCGACGTGGTCACGGTGCACGAGGGCATCTACCGCGAACGCGTCAACCCGCCTCGCGGCGGCACGGGCGAAGAGTCACGCATCACCTACCGCGCCGCACCGGGCGAGGACGTCGTCGTCAAGGGGTCCGAAATCGTCAAGGGCTGGAAGAAGGTGCAGAACGATACCTGGAAGGTCACCCTGCCCAACGACTTCTTCGGCGACTTCAACCCGTACGCCGACCGGATTCACGGCGACTGGTTCAACCCCAAAGGCCGCACCCATCACACGGGCGCGGTGTACCTGAACGGCCACTGGCTGACCGAAGCCGCCAAACGCGACGCCGTGCTGAAACCCGCCGGCAAGTCGCCGCTGTGGTTCGGCCAAGTGGACGAGGATGAAACCACCATCTGGGCCCAGTTCAAGGGCGCGGACCCGAACGAGGCGACGGTGGAAATCAATGTCCGCCGGACCGTCTTCTACCCGGAGGAGCCGGGCCGGAACTACATCACGGTCCGCGGCTTCACGCTGGAGCAGGCGGCCACGCCCTGGGCGCCGCCGACGGCCGAGCAGATCGGCCTCCTCGGCACGCACTGGTCCAAGGGCTGGATCATCGAGAACAACACTATCCGCTATTCCGTCTGCACGGGCGTCACGCTCGGCAAATACGGCGACGAGTGGGACAACCGCGCCCAATCCGCCAAGGGGTACGTTGGCACCATCAACCGCGCGCTGGAAAACGGCTGGTCCCGGGAGAACATCGGCCACCACGTCGTCCGGAACAACCACATCTCACACTGCGAGCAGGCGGGACTCGTCGGCAGCATGGGGGCGGTGTTCTGCACGATCACCGGCAATGAGATTCACGACATCCACGTCCGGCGGCTGTTCACGGGCGCCGAGATGGCCGGCATCAAGATTCATGCCGCCATCGATACCCTCATCCGCCACAACCACATCTACCGGACACGCGGACTCGGCGGCATCTGGCTGGACTGGATGGCCCAGGGCACGCGCGTCACCCGGAACCTGCTGCACGACAACGGAACGGACCTGTTCGTCGAGGTGGATCACGGGCCGTTCCTGGTGGACCATAATATCCTTCTCTCCCGGAGGTCGGTGTCCGACTGGTCCGAGGGCGGCGCGTACGTCCACAACCTGTTCACCGGCGGTTTCGGCCTTCACCCTCAGGGACGCCGGACGCCTTACCACAAGCCCCATTCCACCGAGGTGGCCGGGCTGCACAACATTCCCGGCGGCGACGACCGGTACTACAACAACCTCTTCGTGGGCCAGAACGGCCTGTCGCCGTACGACAAGGCCAAACTGCCCGTGTTCATGGGCGGCAACGTGTTCCTCAAAGGCGCCAAGCCTTCGAAGCACGAGCAGGCCCCGCTCGTCGCGCCGGACTTCGACCCCGGCATCAACTTGGTCGAGAAACCGGACGGCGTCCGCCTCGAGATCACCATCGACAAGGCGTGGGCCGAAAAGCAACGCCCGCTGGTCACCACCGACCTGCTCGGAAAGGCCAAGATTCCCGATGCTCCCTACGAGCAGCCCGACGGCACGCCCTACCGCCTCGACGCCGATTACTTCGGCAAGAAGCGGAACGAGGCCAATCCCTTTCCGGGACCTTTCGCACGTCCGGAGGGCGGGAAGCACGTGCTCCACGTCTGGCCGGCGGCCACCCCACGGTGAGCCGGCACACCAGGCGCAAACAAACCGCCATGTGAAGCGGTCGGGCCGCCGCACGGAACCGGCCGCCGGCGCTGCCGGCTATTTCTTGCCCGGGTGCCTCCTGCGGGGTGTGTACGCGCCGCCGTAGGCGTCGCGGAGTTCGTCGCACCGCGTGCGCATGGCGGCGAGCGTGGACGCATCGTCCGCACTCTCCGCGAGGTTCTTCAATTCGTCCGGGGCGGTCTTCAGATCGTGCAGGAACTCGTAGACGGGCTCCTGCTCGAAGTAGCGGGCGTAGACGAACCGCTCGCCACGGACGCCCTCCCACTTGGGGATGGCAGGGTGGGCCATCAGGTGCTCGCAGAAGAAATCCGTCCGCCAGTCCCTTGGCCTCTGACCGCGAAGCACCGGCACGAGGCTCCGCCCCGTATAGTGGTCCGGCACGGGGAGACCGGCCCACGCGAGCATCGTGGCCGGCAGGTCCACGTTCAGCGCCATGGCTTCGGGCACCCGGCCGCGGCAGTCCTCCGGCAGGCGGGGATCGTAGACGATGAGCGGCACGCGGAGCGACTCCTCGTAGTGCGACCACTTGCCCGCGAACCCGCGGTCGCCCATGTAGTAGCCGTTGTCGCCCGAGTAGATGACGATCGTGTTCTCCGCCACGCCCTCCTTCTCGAGGGCCGCGAGCACGCGCCCCACGACGCGGTCCACGCCGCTGATCATCCGGAAGTACGCCCGCATGTTCTTCTGGTATTTCTCGGGCGTGTCCCATCGCCAGAAGTACCGCCGACGGTTGAGCGACTGCTTCAGGAACTCCGGCTGGCTCTCGAAGATCTCCGGGGCCGACAGCCGCGGCGGAGGCATCTTCACGTCGTCGTACATGCCGTCGACGGCCTTCGGCCAGGGGTAATGGTCCTTCTTGTCGGAATCCTCCGCGTGGACGGCGTTGAAACTGATGGAGAGGCAAAACGGCTTGCCGTCCGGCACGCCACGGAGGAACTCGGCCGCCCGGTCGCCGCACAGTTCCGTCGTGTGCCGCCGCGACCCGTCCGCCTGCTTCTTGAAGTACGGATGCCGGCCGAGCGGGCGGAAGTAATCGAACATCTCTCCCGGGACGCCCTGCTCCACCGCCACGCCGAACTTGCCGATGAGCCCCGTGTGGTATCCCGCCTGCCGCAGCAGCACGGGGTAACTGGCGTCGGAATGTTTCCTGCGAATGGGCGGTGTGCCGAACGTGAACCGGTGCGTCCGCTCGTGCAGGCCCGTCAGGATGGACGCCCGGCTCGCTGCACAGATGGACGTGGTGACGAACATGTTGCGGAACCGGACGCCGCGCGCGGCGAGGGAATCGATGTTCGGCGTTTTCAGGATCGGATGCCCCGCGCAGCCGAGGGTATCGTTCCGCTGGTCGTCGACCAGAAAGAAGAGGATGTTGGGCCGCTCGCGCCTGCCTCCCGCGCCGCGGGCCCATGTCGGCAGCATGGCGGTCGCCGCCCCGACGGCGGCGGCCTTCAGAAACGTGCGCCTGGAGCGCATGCGGTTTCCTCCTCGTCGCAATCCGGACGGACACGCAGAAGCGTGGGCAGGTGCGGTACCGTCCTCGAGAATAACAAATGCCGCACTGGTGGGCGTTGAGGGATTCGACTCCCCGATCTCCTCCTTGAAAGGGAAGCGATCTCGCCGACTGCGGTAATCCCTTCGGACCTCCGTCCCCCCTCCTCACAAATATACGGGCCGCCGCGGCGCGATGCAACACCGGCAGGACCGGCCGGCGGGACGTGACCCGGACATCGTCCCCCCTGCGGGGGTCGCGGCGGCGGGAAACGTATCGCGACGTTGGCTTCGGCAGGGATACGGAATCTGAGGCGCAAGGCCCGACGAAATGCCGCGGCTTGACGCCGGACGCCGCGGAGGGTACCCTTGTTTCGTGTATTCCCGGCCGCACCGCCGGGCCGCTGCCGGCCCCGCGGAGAGGTGCCAGAGTGGTCGATTGGGCTCGGTTGGAAACCGAGTGTACCCTTCGGGTACCCCGGGTTCGAATCCCGGCCTCTCCGCCAGAGGTTTCCGCGTCTTCGGCGGCGGCCAAGTCTGCGCCTTGGCTTGACTTGCACAAACCGCTTCGCCGCTCGCGCACGGGGCGCGCGGCACCGATGCGCCCCGACGCGCTCGATGCTGCGGCAGGCCCGTGGCGGCCCGCGGAGTTGCCGTCCCAGCCGACGCCCCTGTTCGGCACGTGCCCGTGGATGGCACCCGCTTCCCGTCATGCCACCGTCTACCCGCTGTAGCGTATGGCCTTGAACCTTCTCACCTGCTCGGCGATGGCGACCTCCGTGGGCAGGCGTTCCATACTCGAGGCGCCGTAGAAACCGTGGACGCCTTCGGTGTTCCGGAGGACGTACTGGGCGTCCTCCGGCATGGAGATGGGCCCGCCGTGGCAGAGGACGATCACGTCGTCGTTGACGGCCTTGGCGGCGTCGGCAATGGCCTGGACCTTCGCCGGGGCCTGCTCGAGCGTCAGGGCCGAGGTCGCGCCGATGGCGCCCTTGGTGGTCAGCCCCATGTGGGCGACGAGGACGTCGGCGCCGGCCCGGGTCATCTGCTCCGCCTCCTCGGGGGCGAAGGCGTAGGGCGTGGTCAGCAGGTCCATCTCGTGGGCGGTGCGGATCATGTCCACCTCCAGCCCGTAGCCCATGCCCGTCTCCTCGAGGTTCCGGCGGAACATCCCGTCGCACAGGCCGACGGTGGGGAAGTTCTGCACGCCCGAGAAGCCGACGTCGCGAACCTGCCGGAGAAAAACCTCCATCTGTCGGAACGGGTCCGTGCCGCAGACACCCGCCAGCACGGGCGTGTCCTTCACCACGGTGAGGACCTCGGCGGCCATTTCCATCACGATGGCGTTGGCGTCGCCGTAGGGCATGCAGCCGGCCAGGGAGCCGCGACCGGCCATGCGGAACCGGCCGGAGTTGTAGATGACCATCAGGTCGACGCCGCCGGCCTCCTCGAACTTGGCGCTGATGCCGGTGCCCGCGCCGCCGCCGATGATGGGGATTCCCGCCTCCACGTTCTTCCGCAACCGCTTCAGCACCTGCTGCCGGGTGAATGCCACGTGGGTTCTCCTCCGTCCGGTTCACTCGGGTTCAGCGGTTGGGGGCCGCTTCGGGGGTTCGATGACCACGCCTTCCATCCGTCGCAGTTCGGCCTCGGGGCCGGGCGGCGCGTAGATCGCCAGCAGCCGCATCGGCCCCTCGCCGGTGTTGACCGTGGAGTGGAACGCGTCCGGGGAAATGTGGACCAGCGTGCCGGCGCCGATGGGGCGCTCCTGCCGGCCCTGGGGTAAGTCCACGACCTGGATGCCGCTGCCGGAGAGCACGTAGAGAATCTCCTCGCAGCCGGGATGGTTGTGCGAGTCGTGCCCCTTGCCCGGCTCCAGTTGGACGATGCCGGCGCTGAACTTCTCCGCCCGCGTGACGCGCGGCTCCGACAGCCACCACAGCCGGCCCCAGTCGAACACCAGCGTCTCGACCTCATCGGGCGTGACGAACACGAGCCTCTCGTTTTCCACGGTGCACCTCACTTACTCTTGACCAGGGTGAGCATCATTTCGACGGCCTTGTCGGCGAATTCGGGATCGTTGATATTACAGTCCATCTCGGCGACCTCGATGCCGGCGCGGATGTTGGCCTGGATGGCCTCGAACATGGCCCGGTCGGCCCGGCGGTCGCAGAAGGGCTGCCCGTCGCCGTCGAGGATCGAGACCCCCCGCAGGGGCAGGAGGAACGCGACGGGCCCCTTGGCGGCGTTGGCCTTCCGGGCGAAGACCTCGCCCATCCGGCGGTTTTCCTCCACGTTCGTCCGCATCAGCGTCACCGAGGGATTCCATTCGTAAAAGGTTCGTCCGGCGTCGGCGTACTTCCGCGGAACCGTCTCGCGGCCGCCGAAGTTGGCCATGTCCTCGCACCCGGGGACGATCAGGTGGGGGACGCCCGCCTCCCCGGGCCCGCTCAGCCGGTCGGGCCCCGCCCCGAAGATGCCGCCGCACACGGTGTCAGCCCACTCGGTGGTGGTGATGTCCAGGACGGCATCGACCGAGCCCTGGCGGACCAGTGCCTCCATCGTCCTGCCGCCGGTGCCCGTGGCGTGGAAGACGAGCACCTCGTAGCCCTGGGCCGAGAGGGCCTCCCGGCACGCGTTCACGCACGCAGTCGTGTTGCCGAACATCGTGACGGTGACGATGGGCTTGTCGTCATCGGCAGCGACGGGTTCGGACTCGACCATGCCGCAGATCGCCCCGGCCGCCCGCGTAAAGATGGTCCGCGAAATCCGGTTCACCCCCGCCACGTCCACGACCGAGGGCATCATCACCACGTCCTTCGTGCCGACGTAGACGCCGGTATCGCCGGAAGCGGCCGTGGAGACACAGACCTTGGGCACGCCGACCGGCAGGGCCCGCATGGCGGATGAGATGACCGTCGTCCCGCCCGTGCCGCCCATGCCGATGATGCCCGCGAACCGCCCTTCGTCCCAGAGACGTGCGGCCACGGCGGCCGCGCCGGCCGTCATCACCTTCATCGCCTCGCCCCGGTCCCGCGTCCGGCGGAGGGACTCGAGATCGCCCCCGCCCGCCTCGGCCACTTCCGCGGCCGGCACGTCCACCGCAAACAGGTCCGTCCCGCCGAGGACGCCCGTGTCGATGGCCAGCACCTCGTGCCCCCGTGCCAGGATCTGCTCGCGGAGGAAGGCGTACTCGGGGCCCTTCGTGTCGAACGTCCCGATCAGGGCGATGGTCTTGCCCACGGCCGTCTCCTGCCGACGCCGGGAGCCGGCTCCGCCCGGGCCCGTCCCGGCGTCGGACCGCCGATGGCTTCCCGTCGGCAAACGGGGCCACCGTCCCGGGCCAACGGCCCCAGACAGGGCCAAGGCCCCGGGTCCGAGGGTTCCCGGCTGCACCCGGCCCGCGCCCCTCGGAATCCTTTCCGAAGATTCTATCACGACGCCGGCGTGCGGCAAGCACTTCTCCGGGTCGGGCGAGTGGCCTCGGGCCGGCGCCCGGACTTGGCGCCGCCCGAGTTGACCTTCAGCAGGAGTTTAGAGCCGGTGCGGACGGACCGCCTCCCGCGTATCCCGCCCTCCAAGCCCTTTACGATCCCGTCCGGCGTCGAGCGCACCGGCTGAAGGGCCGGTCTATGCCTGCTCCTCGGCCGGCGGCAGGTGGCGATACCAGGTGAAGCCGAGCGCGACGATGGCGGCCGCCGCCGCTCCCAGCCACACCGCCGACCGCGTGTACCAGTGCCCCACCAGGTACATCGGTCCCAGGTAGAGGCCGGTGACGGCCACCATGCCGATGGCGACGTTCAGGACGGCCCGGCTGGCGCTCTCCGAGGGCGCCCGCGCCTCCTCCGGCGAGAGGTTCGCCCGGCGGCGCACGGGTCCCCAGGCGCCGAACGGCCGGACGCTCCGGTAGAAGCGGACCAGGGTCGGCGCCGCCACCGGCCGGGTCAGCAGCGTGACGGCGACGCTCGCGGCCAGCGAGCCCACACAGATGATCGGGAAGCAGACGTACAGCGGCCAATGGGGAAACACCAGCGGCAGGGCGGCCAGGGCGATGCCGGCCAGGGTGCCGGCGGCATAGCCCCACCCGTTCATCCGCCACCAGTACCATCGGAGGACGTTCGGGACGACGACGCCGCCCCCGAGGGCCATCATCAGCCAGTCCCAGATCTGCTTGATGGAGGTGGCCTGGGTCCCGATGAGGATCCCCAGCCCCACGATAGCGACGGTGGCGACGTACCCGGCCCGCACCAGGTGCCGCTGACCCGCCCTCGGCGCGACCAGCCCCTGCCAGAAGTCCCGCACGATGTAAGAAGCGCCGCTGTTGACGGTGCTGCTGAAGGTGGACATGAAGGCGGCCAGCAGGCCGGCCACGACCAGTCCGCGGACGCCCACGGGCAGGTACTGCTGGAGGACCATCGGCATGACCTGTTCCGGGTCCGGGTGGGTCTCGTTCATGAGACCTCCCAGGGCCAGCAGGACGATGCCCGCGCACATGGTCCAGCGGACCACCAGGAAGGCAGACCAGGCGGCCCCGAGTTTGGCGGCGTCCCGCGGATTGCGCGCCGCCAGGAACCGTTGGAAGTCGTACATCTGGGCGGGCCCGCCCGCGTTCAGCAGGAAGCCCTTCAGCACCCACACGATGACCAGGGCCCCGAACCACTCGTAGGATTCGTAGCCCTCGACGCCGGCCATCTCCGGCATCCGCCACCGCGGCGCGAAGGAAGCCCAGTCCTGGGGCAGGGCCGAGGCCAGCGCCTCGGGCGAAAGGTGCGTGAAGGCCACACCCGCGATCACCACCGCCGCGATCGACAGAATCACCGTCTGGAGCACGTCGGTCACCACCACGCCGTAGAGTCCGCCCAGCAGCACGTACAGGGTGGTCGTGCCGAGGATGACCAGGGCGCACGTGCTCGGCGGAAGGTCGATGTACACCGCCGCGAACTTGCCGATGCCCTGGAACGCATACCCGATGAAGGTGGCCTGGGTGATGACGGCCAGAAAGGCGTACGCCATGCGGGCCACCCGGCCGCCGGTCTCCTCGCCGAAGCGGGTGGCCATCCACTGCGCGCCGGTCATGACGCCGGACCGCTGGACCCACTTGCCCATGTAGGCCATGAAGAAGGCGCACATCATCCAGCCCCACATCCAGTGGTTCCACATCGACCGCATGCCGGCGACGAACAGGAGGGAGACGATCCACATCGTGCCGGTGATGTCGAAATTGGACACCGAGCCGGACATGGCCAGGGCCAGCCAGTGCAGCCGCTTCCCGCCCAGGAAATACGCTTCCAGGTCCTGCGACGCCCGCTTGCGGTACCAGAACCCGAGGCCGATGACGGTGATGAAATAGGCGGCGATGACGGCGTAGTCGGTGGGGGACACGGGGCTCCTCGGCGCCTCTAGGGAACCCGGCGGACGGTGTCGAGCATGCGGACGACGTTCTCGGCCGGCACGTTCGCCAGGATGTTGTGGACCTGCTGGAAGACGAAGCCCCCGCCGGGCTTCAGGACAGCCACCTGCCGGCGGACGTGGTCGGCCACCGCCTCGGGCGGGGCGTCGGGCAGGACGGTCTGGGTATCGCACCCGCCGCCCCAGAGGACGAGCCGGTCGCCGACGTCGGACTTCAGTGCCGCCGCGGCCATCCCGGGGCAGGAGATCTGGACCGGGTTGATGGCGTCCAGGCCGGCCTCGATGAGGTCCGGCAACAGCGCCCGCACCTCGCCGCAGCAGTGCAGCATGACCTTGACGTCGGCCAGTTCCTTGGCCCGCCGCCACAGGGCCGCGTGCCGGGGCTTGAAGAACTCCCGGTACATCGCCGGCGACATCTGGGGGGCCGTCTGCGCGCCCAGGTCGTCGCCGAAGAGAATCACGTCGATGGACTCACCCACCGCCGCCAGGTAGCGCTCCAGGTTCGACAGGTGGTAGGCGACGAGACGGTCGAGGAACCGATGGACCCGCCGCGGCTCGGACGCCAGCAGCATCAGGAACTGATCCATCCGGTACAGAAACTGGCTGATCTCCACCAGGTTGCCGCCGAACAGGCCGATGATGGCCCGGTCGGTCTCGGCTCGCAGGGCCCGGGCGCCCTCGGCAAGGGCGGCCTCGTCCACGTCCGGCCCCGGCGGCGGAGCGATGGCCGTCCACATCACCTCCCCCAGGGCGGACTTAAGGGGGGCCGTATCATCCTCCAGGTACGGCCACCAGGTCTGCTCGAAGTACAGGGCCCCGTCGGGCATGGCAGCGATGACACGGCCGCTGCCTGAGCGCAGGACCCACCGGCCTTCCTCCCGCTCCGGCACGCTCCAGGCGGGCACGAGGCACGGCGTGCCGTCCGGCTGCACCCACTCGGCCCAGTCCGACGCCTCCCGCGAGAAGCCCCGCCCCAGTTCAATCGTGTCCACGCCGAACCGCTCCAGCACGTCCTCGTCCACGATGGCAAGTTGCTGGATGAGGTCGTAGATCCGCACCGGCCGGGGCTCCAGGCCCAGCGCCGCCCGCAGCCGCGGATACGCCATCGCCGCAATCCCCGACGAGCGGTGCCCGGAGAGGTCAATCGGCACAGCGTCCGGCTCGCGGTGCGCCAGGGCCGACTGGATGCGCTCGCGACCGGTCACGGGCTACTCCTTCCTGCCTACCCGCGCCTCGGAGGGTCCGGGTGGCAGTACGTCCGGGCGGGGCCGGGGTCCGACCGGCCCACGGGAAACAGGCCATCGCGGTCACACCGGCCGGAGCCGCACGGGGCGTGTGCGAACTCGGCCGGGTCGCCGGTGCGGGTGGCCGGGCCGGCACCTCCGACACCCGCACCAAACGGCTGCCTTGAAAGCAGGCGGAGCGGCCAACCGGGAACGCCGACGGTGTCGCCGGGCGGCGCCCCGAGCCGCCTCCCGTCGCGGGCATTATGGGTCAACGCCGCCGCCCGTGCAACGGCATTCTGCCCGCGCAGAGACATCGGGGGAGTTCCGGGGAGTTCCGGGGACAGGATACGGAATTCGATTGACGGGGCGGCGCGGGGTCGGTACGGTGCGGCCATGGCCCGCCTGCCCAGAACGGTCGTGCCGGGGCACCCGCATCACGTCACCCAGCGGAGCAACCG